>Ga0208598_1000067_pt1 | contig 39958 bp, 30 predicted proteins | sample LakMenEpi22Jun12_FD_150726 | JGI IMG/M metagenome (GOLD analysis project Ga0208598, IMG submission 150726) | Freshwater microbial communities from Lake Mendota, WI - 22JUN2012 deep hole epilimnion (SPAdes) | ecosystem: Environmental > Aquatic > Freshwater > Lake > Epilimnion/Euphotic zone ... | reverse complement strand
ATCTGGGATAGTAATAAGTACAAAAAGTTCTTTGACTCCTTTTCTTCGGATGCTTTCAGCGATCTGGGCAATGAAGTGATGGGAGGCGGACCCGCCAATTGATCTATAGCCGTGCAGCCTTCGTATCACATACCTGTACTGCTGGCTGAGGTGATCGAGGGTCTCTCCATCAAACCCGACGGCGTTTATGTCGACTGCACTTTTGGGGGCGGTGGTCATGCCCGTGCCATTCTCGACAAGTTAGGACCGAGTGGTCGGTTGGTGGCCTTTGACCAAGACAGTGACGCCAAGGCTAATCTTCCTGCCGATGACCGTATCGTTTTTGTGCCAGAGAATTTTCGGTACCTGCAACGGTTTCTTCGATTGCACGGATTGTTGCCGATCGATGGGTTGCTGGCCGACCTTGGCGTAAGCAGTCATCAATTCGATGAGGCCTCGAGAGGTTTTTCGACCCGTTTTGATGCTGCACTCGATATGCGCATGGACCAGCGTTTGTCCAAAACGGCCTTTTGGGTGGTCGACACCTACGAAGAGTCGCGCTTGCATAAAATTTTCGAGCAGTATGGAGAAGTGACCAATGCCAAGACGCTGGCCAAGACCATCGTTGCGGCCAGGGGTACACAATCTCTTCGCACCATCGACGGCTTTAAACAAGCCATCCGAGAATCGGTAAAAGGAAATCCCAACAAATACTTTGCCCAGGTATTTCAGGCCTTGCGAATGGAGGTCAACGATGAGCTCGATGCGCTCAAAGAGCTACTTACGCAACTACCCATGGTTATCAAGCCGGGTGGTCGGGTAGCGATCATCAGCTTTCACTCTTTAGAAGACAGAATGGTCAAGACGTTTTTTAAAGAAGGCACCCTGGAGCAAAAGCAGGATCATCCTTTTTTATCGACCCCCTCCTCATCGCCCTGGAAGTTGGTTACCAAAAAACCCATTGTGGCCGGTGCAGAAGAGTTGAAAAAAAATCCGCGTGCACGAAGTGCAAAACTGCGTGTGGCACAAAAAACAGATCAGTAAACAGTACATGGAAAGCACAAAAAACGAAAAGAAGCTGAATTGGAGTCGCTGGTTTCATTACCAGTCGCTGGTACAGCAGGTGCCTTTCTTTTTGTTTCTGGCCTTGCTTGCGGTACTCTACATCTACAACGGGCACTATGCGAATAAGACGATTCGCGATATCAACAAAACGGAAAAGGAAGTAAAGGAACTCAAGTACGAATATAAAATGATAAAGGGAGAGCTGCTATCTAGAAGCAAACAGAGCGAACTGATCAAAGCCGTTGCCCCGCTGGGGTTACAGGAACTTACGGTTTCTCCGGTGGTGCTCGTCGACAGTCTTCCCGATCAAACGCTCGATAACTGATATGGAAGTAAAACGCGACATATTGTGGAGGGTATACATCAGCTTTATCGGCCTGGCCGTATTGGGTGGGCTGGTCATGGGCAGGGCCTTCTATATTCAACGTTTTCAGGGAGCGTACTGGCGAAAGCTCAGCGATAGTTTGCACCAGCGCTATGTGACACTCGATGCACAGCGCGGTACGATCTACTCCGAAGATGGTCAGTTCTTGAGCACCTCCATTCCCACCTTTGATATTTATCTCGATCTCTGCGCCGATGGCTTGCGAGAGAAGAAGGGGCGTCGCTTCAGAGAGAACATCGATTCGTTCAGTTATGCCTTATCGACCCTGTTCAATGACCAGACACCCGCTCAATACAAGGCGGCCATTACGGCAGCGTACGAGAAGAAGTCTCGTTACTATCCGCTAAAAAAGAAATTGACGTTTGCCCAGTACAAGGCCTTTCGCGAACTACCGCTGGCTAGGCTTGGCCCCAATCGTAGCGGTGTGATCGTAGAGACCAATAGTAAGCGGCTACTTCCCTATGGTATTTTGGCCGGACGTACCATTGGATTGTCTCGAGAGCATTTGGCAAGCGATGGAAAGATCAGAAAGCAGAATGTGGGGTTAGAGAGAAGCTACGACTCACTGCTCAGTGGAAAAGAAGGTGTACGCTTGGTTCGTTTCATTGCAGGCGGTGCCGCCATTCCCATTGCGGGATCTGAAACGGAGCCAGAGAACGGAAAGGATATCTACACTACCATCGATCTGAAGATGCAGGATATCACCGAAACCGCATTGATGCGGATGATGGTACAAAGCGAGGCATTATATGGTACGGCCATCATTATGGAAACGGCCACCGGAAAGATAAAGGCCATGGCCAATCTGGGTCGTCGCACCGATGGACACTATTGGGAAGATGATAATTATGCACTGCGAGCCACAGAGCCCGGCTCGACCATTAAGTTGGCCACACTCTTGGCGGTGCTCGAGAAAGGAACCAGTCGCATCGATGATCCGGTAGAGATCGGTAGTGCAGGAAGGGCCATGGTGGGACCCAAGATGGTCATTGATGCAGAGCGTTCGCCCAAACCATTTTTGACAGTAAGGGAGTGCTATGCACATAGCTCTAACGTAGGGATGAGTAAGCTCGCCTTAAAGGCGTTTGGAAAAGATCCACAAGAGATCAAGACCTATTTCAAGAAGTTTCACCTCGACAGGCGTTCGGCTATCGATTTGAGTAGCGTTCCCAAGCCCAGTATGGCGCCGCTCAACGAAAAGGGAAGTTCGCTGGGCAATATGCTTTGGATGAGTTTCGGTTATGCCATTCAGGTAAGTCCCTTGCACACGCTTACGTTGTACAACGCAGTGGCCAATGGTGGTAAGATGATGAAGCCCTATCTGGTAAGTCGTATTCAGCAAGGAGGGGCGCTCTATCGCGAAGTAGAGCCTACTGTGTTGGAAGAGCAACTCTGCAAACCCGATGTGATCACTGCTGCCCGCAGTGCCATGGAGGCAGTCGTTACGGAAGGAACAGCACGACGTGCGTTCGAAGGAGTTCCCTTTGCAGTGGCCGGAAAGACCGGTACGGCATTGGTGTCGGATGGTCCTATCAAGTATGGTGATAGGGTATACCAGGCCTCATTCGTCGGATACTTTCCGGCTGATCGTCCTCAGTACACTTGTATTGTGGTAGTGCGCACCAAGCCCTTCGCTGCTTCGCACTATGGCGGTACGGTGGCAGCGCCGGTGTTTCGCGAGATCGCTACCAAGGTGTATGCCATGTACGTAGACAGAAAGGATCCTTCGCAATTCGTTAAAAAAAGTGACAGTACCATTTTCTTTTATGCGGGGTACGGACAAGATCTGCGCAAGGTCTTTCAGACACTGCAGTTGCCCTATGCCGATTCGATGCAACAGCAATTGTGGGTAAAGGCTTACAACAAAGATGGCAAGGCGGTGCTTAAGGCACAGCCGCTTCGCGAAAAGGTCATGCCCAACGTAAAGGGAATGGGTTTGAAGGATGCGCTGTACTTGCTCGAGAACATGGGAGTAAAGGTGCAGGTCAAAGGAAGAGGGCGAATCGTGTCGCAATCGGTAGCACCGGGAACGGCACTGGATCGTCCGTTGCAAATCGTACTTGAATTGAGTTAATAAAATAAAAGCGTCAGTGAAGCTGAGCGAATTGTTATACGGGGTATCGGTTGTATCGGTGAGTGGTTCTACTGCTGTGGAGCCGGTCAACATCACCACCGACTCCCGTCAGGTTAGAGAGGGCTCACTTTTCATTGCGGTGCGTGGTACTCGTTTCGACGGGCATACATTCATCGAGCAAGCGTTGCAACAGGGGGCCATAGCAGTCGTCGCCGAAACCCTGCCTGCCGATCTTGCTACCAACAAGACCTATGTGCAGGTAGCTAACGCAACTCTTGCCTCCGCACTGATAGCGTCTCATTTTTATGGTGATGCCTCTAGCCGTTTGCGGGTCGTTGGGGTAACGGGTACAAATGGCAAGACCACCATTGCCACCCTGCTCTATAAATTGTTCAGCAGTCTGGGTCATACCTGCGGGTTGATCAGTACGGTCGAAAACCGTATCGGCGACCGATCGATCCCTTCCACACATACTACTCCCGATCCTATACAACTACAGCAGTTGCTACAACAGATGGAGCAAGCAGGTTGTACCCATGTTTTTATGGAGGTCAGTTCACATGCCATCCACCAGCATCGAATTGCCGGTATTCAATTTGCCGGGGGCGTCTTTAGCAATATCACGCACGATCATCTCGATTATCACAAAACCTTCGATGAGTATATCCGGGTCAAAAAATCATTTTTCGATGCGCTGCCTGCCACGGCCTTTGCGCTGAGCAACGCCGATGACAAACGCGGCGCCGTCATGCTGCAAAACTGCAAGGCTCGTCATCTCTTCTACGCGTTGCGTACCCTGGCCGATTACAAAGGCAGACTCCTGGATAATGGATTAGAGGGGTTGCAATTAAGCATTGATGAGGTAGAGGTGCATTTTCGGTTGATCGGCACTTTCAATGCCTATAATCTATTGGCTGTGTATGGAGCAGCTTGCGCGATGGGGCTCGACAAGATCGAAGTGCTGACCCAACTCAGTCAACTGCAAGGAGCGCCGGGCCGTTTCGAATGTATCGTATCTCCTAATGAGCAATTGCTGGCGGTGGTAGATTATGCGCATACGCCCGATGCATTGCTCAATGTGCTCACCACGCTCAAGCAATTGCGTAAGCCCGAACAAAAACTCACGACCGTTACAGGTTGCGGGGGCGATCGGGATCGGACCAAGCGTCCGCTGATGGCAGCAGCGGTGGCTGCACATAGCGACCGCTTCATTTTTACCAGCGATAATCCCCGTTCCGAAGATCCTGCGAGCATCATCAAGGATATGGAGGCGGGGCTATCAGCGGCAGATCTTAAAAAGTACATCCCGATCATAGACCGTGAGGCCGCTATTAAAACGGCCATCACCTTGTCGGCGCCCCATGATATTATTCTAGTGGCAGGCAAAGGGCACGAGACCTATCAGGATGTAAAAGGAGTGAAAGAATATTTTGACGATCGCGAGACAGTTCGCAAATGGTTTGCAACGCTCGATAAATAAAAGGAACTATGTTATATCATTTTTTTGACTGGCTGAACGAGGAGGGAATTCGCTTTCCGGGAAGCCGTGTCTTTGATTATATCACGTTCCGTACGCTGATGGCCATACTGCTTTCGCTGTTCATTACGCTGGTCTATGGCAAGAAGCTCATCACGTTCTTGCAAAGAAGACAAATAGGAGAAAGTATCCGCGAAGAGGGACTCGCCGGCGAAGCTAGCAAGAAGGGTACGCCTACCATGGGTGGTATCATCATCATCTTGGCCATTCTGATCCCGACGCTTCTGCTGGCCGATCTGACCAAGGTATATGTGCAGTTGATGCTGGTCAGTACGGTTTGGCTGGGTATCATCGGATTTATTGATGATTACCTGAAACTGCGCAGCAAGCGAATGGCGCAACAGCAGGGCAAGGAGTATAAAAAATCAAATGCCGATGGCTTGGCCGGATGGTTCAAGATATTGGGGCAGGTGGGGCTGGGCATTACGGTCGGTGCGACCCTGTACTTTAACAGCGAAGTGGTCATCTGGAGAGAGTACACCGGAAAAAATCCACAGGCCGACAGCACGGTCTTTGCTAAAACGTACAATGGAAAGACACATTATTACGTAACGACGAAAACGCCCATTACCACCATTCCCTTTGTTAAGAACCATGAGTTCAATTACTCCAAGCTGTTACCCGCCGAATGGCGCAACTACACTTGGCTGCTGTACATACTGGTCGTCATCTTTATTATTACTGCCGTTTCGAACGGCGCTAATCTTACGGACGGGCTCGATGGGTTAGCCACGGGTACTGCGGCGCTGATCGGTGTGTTGCTGGGCATCTTCGCATATGCGAGCGGTAACCTTGTCTTTGCCGACTATCTCAATATCATGTACATCCCAGACCTGGGTGAACTCTCTGTTTACATCGCTGCGTTGATCGGGGCCTGTATCGGATTTCTCTGGTATAACTCTTACCCCGCGCAATTATTCATGGGCGATACAGGCAGTCTGACATTGGGGGGCATCATTGCGGCTTTGTCCATTATCGTGCACAAAGAGTTGTTGATCCCGATCTTTTGCGGGGTCTTTTTGGTCGAGTCGCTGAGTGTGATCATTCAAGTGGGATACTTCAAGTACACCAAAAAGAAATTCGGGGAGGGAAAACGAATTTTTCTCAAGGCGCCTATACATCATCATTACCAGGTCAAAGGATATCACGAGGTCAAGATCGTGAACCGATTCTGGATCGTGACGGTGCTGTTGGTGGTGTTGAGTATCGTTACCCTCAAGCTTCGGTAAATCGAAGGTTCGTATGGGCAAACGGTTAGTAATACTTGGAGGAGGCGAAAGCGGGGTTGGAGCCGCTTTACTGGCCAAGCAAAAAGGATATGAGGTGTTTGTCTCCGACGGAAGTTCTTTGAAAGAAAATTATCGTAACGAGCTGCTGAAAGAGGGTATTGCCTTCGAAGAAGGAACGCATACCATGGAGCGAATACTGCAGGCTCACGAGGTGATCAAGAGCCCGGGTATTCCTGAAAAGACTCCGGTAATGAAACAGATTCGCGAAAAAGGGATCCCCGTTATCAGCGAAGTAGAACTGGCCTATCGCTATAAGGGTAACAGCCGGATCGTGGCCATTACAGGAAGCAATGGAAAGACCACCACTACTTCGCTTGTGTACCAGCTCTGCCGACAGGCCGGATTGGATGTGGCGCTGGTAGGAAACATTGGATTTTCGTTTGCTCGCCAAGTTGCACTGTTCCCGCACGAGCTGTATGTGATAGAGATCAGCAGCTTTCAGCTTGATGATATCGATCAGTTTCGCCCCAATGTGGCGATACTTACCAATATCACCGAAGATCATCTTGATCGTTACGAGTATGTTTTCTTGAATTATATCAAAAGCAAATTCAGGATCACCAAGAATCAACGGCCACAAGATTATTTCATTTACTGTGCCGACGATGAAGTGACCTGTCAACAATTAAAAAATTTTAGTATACCATCTAACCAACTACCCATTAGCATGAAAAGAGAAGTATCACCTGGTGCATTTATCAAGGACGGAGACATGTACGTGCGGACCGGCAACGAAGTGATGACGATGAGCGTCTTCGACTTTGCGCTAAAGGGAAAGCACAATCAATACAACACCATGGCTGCTTGCGTTGCGGCGGCCACGCTCGATATCCGCAAAGACAAGATCCGCGATGCCGTACAGCATTTTGAACAACTCGAGCATCGTATGGAGTACGTGGCTACGGTGCGGGGTATAGAGTTTATAAACGATAGCAAAGCCACCAATATCAATTCTACCTGGTATGCCCTCGAAAGCATGACACGTCCGACCGTTCTGATATTGGGCGGTGTCGATAAGGGGAACGATTATACGTTGCTGGCCGATGGCATCCGCGAAAAAGTAAAGGCCATCATCTGTCTGGGAAAGGATACCCAAAAGATCCACGAGGCCTTTCAGGAATTAGTACCGGTAATGATCGATACGCAAAGTGCAGAAGAAGCCGTACACACAGCCTTTCGGATCGCTACTAAAGGAGATACCGTATTACTCAGTCCGGCCTGTGCCAGTTTCGATCTATTCAAGAATTACGAGGACCGTGGACAACAATTTAAAAAAGCCGTAAAAGACCTCTGATCAATGGAAGCTACTCGCGACATACGACTGACCGATCTACGCAACAGCTTTACCACCGATAATCTGCTCAAGAAGACCCGTGGCGATAAAGTGATCTGGGCATTGGTCGTATTGTTGACACTGGTATCGTTACTCGCCGTATACAGCGCTACCGGCTCGCTGGCCTATAAGAATTATAAGGGCAATACAGAAGTATATCTGTTTAAGCAAGTCGCTTTTATTTTTGGCGGACTGCTGGTCATTTACTTCGCGCACCTGGTCAATTATACATTTTATTCCAAGGCTGCCCGCATCATCTTTTTGATCTCGTTACCGCTTCTTTTTTACACCCTGTTCTTTGGTGTTAAGATGAATGAGGGTAGTCGTTGGATCAAACTGCCTATTATCAATATGACGATGCAGACGTCCGATCTCGCAAAGCTTGCGCTCTTCATGTACCTGGCACGCCTACTAAGCAAGAAGCAAGATATGATCAAAGATTTCAAGAAGGGATACCTGATGGTCATTTGGCCGGTCTTGTTGACTTGTTTGCTGATCGCGCCGGCCAACCTCTCTACTGCTTTATTGCTCGGGGCCAGTTGTCTGCTGTTACTTTTTATTGGAAGGGCAAATACAAAGCATTTGCTTCTTACCATTGGGTTGGCCATGATACCGATCACATTGTTGATCGCTGCTGCAGTAGTAAGACATCATAGCGAGAGCAGCGAAGAGGCAGCTCTGACAAAAACAAATTCGTCGGCCTTGACCGCCAGAGTGGAGACCTGGATCAGCCGTGTTGAAACCTTTATCTACGGCGGACAAGACAGTGATACCGATGCCTACCAGGTCAACCAGGCCAAGGTAGCTATCTCGAAGGGCGGATTATTGGGAGTGGGACCCGGCAACAGCACGACCCGTGACTTTTTGCCACAGGCCTATAACGATTTTATCTATGCTATCATCATTGAAGAATACGGATTGGTAGGAGGAGGCTTTATCGTCTTTATCTATCTGGTATTCTTGTTTCGCTGCATCAGGATCTTTAAGCGCTGTCCGTTTGCCTTCGGTGCGTTCTTGGCCTTGGGACTCAGTTTTACATTGGTCATTCAGGCTATTGCTAACATGGCCGTAACGGTAAATCTGTTTCCGGTTACGGGTGTGACTCTTCCGCTGGTGAGTATGGGTGGAAGCAGTTTCATATTTACTTGTCTGGCCATCGGCATCATTTTGAGCGTAGCCCGAAATGTGGAGCAGCTAGAGGGTAAGACAGATGCTAGCCCGGCTAAACCCGCAGCAGCATGAGTATGCGGATCTTGATAGCGGGAGGAGGAACGGGCGGACATATTTTTCCTGCACTGGCCATCGCAGGAGCGCTCAAAGAGCAAGATGCTTCGATAGACATCTTGTTTGTGGGAGCGAAGGGAAAAATGGAGATGGAGAAAGTACCCCAGGCCGGTTATTCGATCGTGGGGTTAGACATAGTGGGATTCGACAGAAGTTCTTTGACAAAAAATATTGCACTACCCTGGAAGCTCATCAAAAGCTTTTGGCAGGTCAGAAAGATCGTACAGGCATTTCGTCCTGATGCGGTGTTGGGCGTAGGAGGCTACTCAAGTTTTCCGGTGCTTCGCTTTGCACAGGCAAAGGGCATTCCCAGTTTCTTGCATGAATCGAATGCCTATGCCGGAAAGACCAATCAGTTACTCGCCAAGCGGGCACAACTGGTCTTTACCGGCGCCGTCGGACTCGAGAAATTCTTTCCTGTACAGAAAATTTCTTTTACCGGCAATCCGGTCAGAGAAGCCATTTGCGCTGTGTTGCCTTCTCGCGAAAAAGCGGCTGCCTTCTTCTCTCTGTTACCAAGCCGACCGACGTTGTTGGTGATGGGAGGAAGCCTCGGTGCGCGCTCTATCAACGAAGCCATTGATCGAGGACTCGATCAACTGCAAGAGGCCGGCATACAACTTATCTGGCAAACCGGTAAGCAATACGCTGCTACTGCGGCAAGGCGTGTGTCGGATCGGCAAGGATGTTTTACCGCCGATTTTATCAAGGAGATGGAGATGGCCTATGCGGCTGCCGATGTAGTGATTGCCCGAGCCGGTGCTATGACAGTTGCCGAGTTGGCCGTGGTGGCCAAGCCTGTGTTGTTCGTTCCTTTTCCGCTGGCGGCAGAAGATCACCAGCGTGTCAATGCCGAGCAACTCGTCGATCGACAAGCTGCGCTATTGATCCCCGATCGTGATGCAGCGGTCGCATTGGTTCCCGCTGCTGTGGCACTTTGTCTTGATAAAGCCAAACAGCAAACGCTCAGCAACGCCATTGCATCGTTTGCCGTTCGGGATGCGGCCCGGCAGGTGGCTACTAAAATTTTAAAGGCAGTAAGAAACTGATATGACGAATACCATCGATACAACGCTTTTGCAACAGCCCTTCCGCATTACGGGGACGCTGCGCGAACTCTGTTTTATCGGAATAGGGGGGATCGGCATGAGTGCACTGGCTAGGTTCTTTCGTGAGCAAGGTGTTACAGTCACGGGCTACGACAAGACGCCTACAGCGCTGACCCGTTCACTCGAGGCCATCGGAATAGCCGTTCACTACGAAGAAGACCTGCAGGCACTAGCTCGTTCGGCCGATGCGGTGGTCTATACTCCGGCAATTCCCGAGTCGCATATCGAACTGCGCTGGTATAAAGAGAATGGCTACACGATTTGGAAGCGTAGCGATCTGCTCAAACAGATCACGGCAAGTTCTTTGAATATCTGTATTGCGGGAACGCATGGTAAAACGACTACGTCTACCATGGTAGCGCACATTTTGCGACACAGCGGATTTGGTGGTAATGCTTTCTTAGGAGGTATTGCTGCTAACTACGGTACGAACCAATGGAGCAGTACTGTCAATTGTTGTGTGGTAGAGGCCGATGAGTATGACCGGAGTTTTTTGAAGCTGTTACCGCACGTTGCCCTTATCAGTGCCATGGATCCCGATCATCTCGATATCTATGGCGATGCGGCCTCCATGGAACAAGCCTTTATCGATTTCAGCGGATTGATTCCACCGGGTGGTCTGCTGGTACACAAGTGGGGGCTGGCTCGTACAAGCGATCTAAAAGCGCCGCGAAAACTGAGTTACCATCTGCGAGAGGAGAGCGCCGATTGCTATGCGAAAGATGCCAGCGTAATAAAAGGAGGCTATCGGTTCAATGCGGTCATCGAGCAAGAAGAGATCAACGATATTTTTTTACCGATGGGCGGCTGGCACAACGTGGAGAATGCGATCGGGGCCATTACCGTGAGCCGCGCTGTGGGTATTACGCCGCAAGCCATACGCGAAGCATTGGCTTGTTTCAAAGGGGTGCAACGTCGCTTCGAAAAGCTCATTGATACCGATAGTTTGGTGTTGATAGATGATTATGCTCACCATCCCGAAGAGTTGCGGGTATTGATACAGGGTGTTCGCTCCTTGTACCCTGCGGCTGATTGTACGATCATCTTTCAACCGCACCTCTATACAAGGACCCGCGATCTTGCCTCGCAATTTGCCGAGGCACTGTCGGCAGCAGATCGGGTAGTGTTATTGCCGCTGTATCCTGCTCGCGAACGTCCGATAGCGGGGGTGAACAGCGAGTCGATCGGATCGGCGATCAAGGACGTACCACTCTTTTACCTGGAGAGTGATGTCGTGGTCGATTGGATCGAGAAAGATCGTCTTTCGAAGCGGTCTTCTCAACAACAGGTAATTGTAGTGGCAGGCGCCGGAGATATCGACCGCTTGCCAGCACTACTAAAAAATAGAATGGAGAATATAACAATATAGATATACTAGTGAACATAAAAAGAACCATACAACGCATTTTGTTCTTTTCCTTTTGGATGGGAATTGCCATTGGCATGATCATGCTGCTGGCTGCCGCTGTGCGGGGAAGAAACAAAGAAAGGCTGCGCTCTTATACCATCGAGATCAATGCCGGTCCGGGAGGAGCGTTTCTGAAGCAAGCAGATGTGGAGAGGTTGCTTCAGCGTTCTACGGCAGGCGTGCGCGGTGAGCTCTTGGCACTATTCAACTTGCGACAAGTAGAGCAAAAGATCAAGTCGCATGTCTGGATCAGAGACGTGCAATTGTATTTCGATAACCAGGATGTTTTGCATGTAAAAGTGAAAGAGAAAGTTCCGCTGGCCAGATTATTTACTATAAGCGGAGGCTCTTGTTATCTCGACGAACAAGGCCGGCTTATGCCCTTGTCTTTGGAAAAGACCATCAAGGTGCCCGTCTTCACGGGTCTTTCTGATTCCGTTCTCTCTAAAAAACCAGATACGGTGCTCTTGCAGCAGGTCTTTACGATGGCACAGCTGTTGGTTCGTGATTCTTTCTGGGCCTCACAAGTAGCGCAGATCGATTTTACCTCCGAGCAACAATGGGAGCTTGTTCCGGTGGTGGGCGATCATATCGTTAAACTGGGCAGTTTGAACGATGTGGAAGGCAAGCTGCGCAGATTGCTGATATTTTATCAGCAGGTACTCAGCAAGGCGGGTCTTGGTCGCTATCGAATGATCGATGTACGATTCGACGGGCAGGTGTTGGCAGGAAGTGTGAGTGGCGCCAAGGTAGATTCCCTGCAATTGAGAAGAAGTGTCGAAAAATTATTGAGGGATGCCACCGCGGCAGAGAACGATACTGTCGTGAGGGTACTGCCAAAACCCTTACAGCCGCTGCTTCCCGACGAACCCAATCCTTCACTCGATGAGTTGAAGACGGTGCTTCCGGGCGCTACCACAGTAGATACCAATCGATCTATACTATCCAAACAAAAAAAATCAAACAACAACTAAACCCATCATTATGAACAACGAAAATCCTATCATTGTCGGTCTGGACATCGGTACGACCAAGATCGCAGTGATTGCCGGAAGAAAGAACGAGTTCGGCAAACTCGAGATCCTTGGTTTCGGTAAGGCCAACTCCAACGGTGTCAAGCACGGTCAGGTGCTCAACATCGACGAGACCATCAAGGCGATCCGTACCGCGCTCGACAATTGTTTTGCATCGAATCCCAATCTCGATATCAGCGAGGTATATGTGGGTATTGCCGGTCATCACATTAAAAGTTTGCAAACGCGTGGCGATATGGTGCGTCAACGCACTGACGAAGAAGTGGCACAGCACGAGATCGATAAGCTGGTAGACGATCAGCGCAAGACCTACATTCCTGCCGGCGACCAGATCATCGATGTGATCCCTCAGGAGTTTACCGTAGACAATATTCCCAACATTGCCAATCCCATTGGGTACGGAGGCGTCAAGATCGGTGCCAACTTTCATATCATTACCGGCGATAAGAACGCCATTCGCAACATCAATCGCAGTGTAGAAAAAGCTGGTCTGACCACCAAGGACCTTGTGCTGCAACCACTGGCTTCTTCTGCCGCCGTAATGGGGCAAGAAGATCTTGAGGCTGGTGTGGCCATCGTAGACATTGGCGGGGGTACGACCGACCTGGCCGTATTCAACGAAGGAATTCTAAAGCACACGGCTGTTATTCCTTTTGCCGGAGAGAACATTACCAACGACATCAAATCAGGATTAGGGGTATTGAAGACACAAGCCGAGCAGATGAAAGTACAGTTTGGCGGTGCGCTTGCCAACGAAGCAAAGTCGAATGCCTATATCACTATCCCTGGTTTGCGCGGTATGCCCGCCAAGGAGATCAGTGTAAAGAACCTGGCCAATATCATTCAGGCCAGAATGAGCGAGATCATGGATTTTGTTACCTATCATCTAAAGCAAGTTGGATTAGATAACAAAGCCCTCAATGGAGGGATCATCCTGACGGGTGGCGGATCGCAGCTCAAGCATTTGATCCAGTTAACGGAGTATGTGACCGGACTCAATGCACGCATTGGTTATCCCAATGAACACTTGGCAGCGGGTCATATCGAAGAACTTTCAAAGCCTACTTACTCGACCTGTATCGGTCTTATCTTAAAAGGGTATGATGACTATGAGCACAACCGTAAGGATTTCGACAGAGGCTATCGCCAGGTGCAAGTGCCCGACGGATTGCGTCGTGGTCAAGGGGTCGCTACCCAAGAGACGGTCGAATCGGAGGGTGTAAGCGAAGAGCAGATGAAGCATCGCCGCAACCTGACCGGTTTTTGGAGCAAGTTCAAAGACCGTATCATCGATCTGTTCAAAGAAGAAGAAGACAAACACCTTGGATAAATTACAACCATACTAACCCATTCGAAACCATTCCAAAACCCAACGCTCATGATCCATTTTGATCTGCCCACCGAAAAGTCTTCTATCCTAAAAGTTATAGGTGTAGGAGGAGGCGGAAGCAATGCAGTCAACTACATGTTCAATCAGCAAATTGAAGGAGTCAACTTCGTTATCTGTAATACGGATGCGCAAGCTTTGGCTGCCAGTGGTATCCCTAATCGTGTACAACTCGGTCCTCATCTGACACAGGGACTGGGTGCCGGAGCCAATCCCGAGATCGGTCGCCAGGCTACCGAAGAATCACTCGAAGAGATCAGAAAGATCCTCGAGGTCAATACAAAGATGGCGTTCATTACCGCCGGGATGGGTGGTGGTACCGGAACAGGGGGCGCTCCCATCATTGCCAAGATCTGTAAGGACCTGGGTATTCTTACCGTGGGGATCGTTACCACTCCATTTGCCTACGAAGGAAAGAAACGATTGCAGCAGGCCGAAGAAGGTATTCGTCAACTTCGCCAGCAAGTCGATACGCTGCTTGTTATCAGTAACGATAAGCTGCGTCATCAGTTCGGTAATTTAAAAATGCGCGAAGCCTTTGAGAAGGCAGACAATGTGCTGGCCACCGCCGCTCGTTGTATTACCGATGTGATCAACAGTACCGGTCAGATCAATGTAGACTTTGCAGATGTTTGTACTGTTATGCGCAATGGCGGTCGTGCCATCTTAGGCCATGCCGAGGTAGCTGGCACACATCGTGCACAACTCGCCATCGAAGAGGCATTGAACTCTCCTTTGCTCAACGATAACGAGATCAAGGGTGCTAAATGGATCCTCATCAACATCAATTCGTCGAGAGGAGAATATGAGTTCACCATGGATGAAGTAGAGGTGATCCAACAATATTTGCTTACCCGGGCAGGAGAGAACACCGACGTGATCTTGGGAATGGGTTATGATGATCTATTGGGAGACAAACTAGGTATTACACTGATCGCAACAGGTTTTGAACATAAGGACGCCGCCAGTATCACCCCCTTTAAAAAGGCAGCGCCCGAAGAAGAAAAAATTATCATGGTACTCGGTGAGCAACCCACACCACCTGCTGCTTCTGCTGCCACGGCCCCTCCCGAGGTGGTGGCCGAAATCGAAACGCCACAGCCACCGGCTCCCTCTGCATCAGTAGCTACGGTTACACCAGCTGTCGAAGTAGAAGCAATCGATCCATTGATGCCTCGCTTGGTAGAGGAGCCTGTTGTAGAAGCTGCTTTACCCGTTGCTCCGGCTAGCAGCGAAGAGACCATCATTCATTTTGAACTTTCAACACCATCCTCTTCTTTGCAGCCCGAAGTGCAGATCGAAGCGGAGACTGCTATTGCTTCGGTGCGTCCGGCAGCTGTGTTAGAGACGGATGCCAGTTATTTGGCGGCAGCGGCTGCTCCGGTTAGTGCCGGTCCGGCAGCGGGAGGATATCTGACAAGGCCTGCCAATATTTATGCAGAGGCGCCTACACCTGTTGCAGCACAAGCTCCAACAGCAGTGGTTGCAGCGGTTGTTTCTCCTGCGCCTGTACCCCCTGCGCCCGTACCTGCTGCGGTGGAGCAAGCGCCGATCGCGCAAGCGGCTCCTTTGGCGGAAGCAACACCGGTTGTATCTGCAGTATCAGCACCTGCACCCACACCCGCTGATGAACCCGAGGAGTTGCAGATGCAATTGATCGAAAAAGAAGAGTTACCTGCAGCGCCCACACCATTGCTGTATCAGATTCATACGGCCACACCTTCTGTGCAAGAAGAGGGGATCTCGCTAGAAGATACGCTCGAGCAGCAACGTCGTGCGGCCGATCGCCTGCAAAAATTGCGAAACCTTAGCTATAATGTAAACACGGCCGATCCCAATAATGAGTTCGAGACCGTGCCGGCCTACGTTCGTCGCAATATGGAATTGTATAACAGTACCTCACAGATCGAAAATTTTTACAGTAGTTACGAGGTAAAGGACGATCCTGCCAAGCAAGGACCGATCAGCACGCTCAATACATTTCTCGACGGCAAAAAGCCTGATTAACTGATTCTCTGCTTGCCAGAGAAAGACAGATGATGCGTTTTAGTTGTTCCTCCCGGTGTATGCCGGGAGGTTTTTTTTTGCATCATGGCATAGAACAATTTAGCAACTGCTACGTTATTTTTTATGATGGAAAGCGCAAGAACTGTTTTGATCACCGGGGGTACGGGAATGGTGGGAAGTGCCTTGGTTCCAGTCTTACTACAAAAAGGGTATAAGGTCATCTTATTGACTCGCTCTTTGCAGTCGAGTTCGACATCTCGTTACGCTCATCCTGCGCTTCAATATGCCACTTGGGATCCCGATAGTGGACTGATCGATACAGTGGCACTGGAGCAGGCCGATCATATTGTACACCTGGCCGGTGCTAACGTTGCGGAAAAAAGATGGACCGCATCTCGAAAAAAAGAGATCTGCGATAGTCGTGTCAAGTCCGGTCGGTTACTGACCTCGGCCTTACAAAAGTTATCGAAGCGCCCGGTATCCTTTATCAGCGCATCTGCCATTGGGTGGTACGGGGCCGATGCAAGTTACCCCGCAACCCCATTTCGCGAAGAGGCTCCCTATGATCGTTCTTTTTTAGGAGAGACTTGTAAGCAGTGGGAAGACAGCATACAAGAGTTGCCCGCAATGGACATTCGCACTGTCATCTTGCGCATCGGTATCGTGTTGAGCAGAAAGGGTGGGGCGCTTCCTGAATTTATAAAGCCATTGCGCTTGGGAGTGGCTCCCATATTGGGATCGGGAAAGCAGGTCATTAGCTGGATTCAGCTCGAAGATCTGGTAGCCATGATCGTTTTTGCCATAGAGCAACCCCGTCTGCGTGGCGTATACAATGCAGTGGCTCCCGCGCCAGCTACGCAGCAGCAGTTGATGAATACACTGGCGCAGTTAACGAAACGGTTTTTTATTCCGGTGCCGGTTCCTTCTTGGATCTTGCAAGTAGTGATGGGAGAAATGAGCATAGAGGTATTGAAGAGCACTACGGTGAGCGCCGATAAGATACTGGCAACTGGGTTTAGCTTTCGCTATCCGATGCTCCGCGAGGCACTCGCTGCGAGTTAGTTTCTGATGGGCTTACCCGATGTGAGTACGCTTTGAATTCTTTCCAACGATTTTTTCTCTCCACATAGCGACAAGAAGGCCTCTCTTTCCAGATCGAGCAAGTACTGCTCCGACACCTTAGTAGGTTCGCTGAGATCGCCTCCACACATTACGTAGGCCAGTTTTTTTGCGATCAGCGCGTCGTGGGCTGATGCATATCCGGCTGTTTGCATGGCATGAATGCCTGCATACAAAACCCCCAGGCCGGATCTTCCTAATACGTGAATATCCTTTCGCTCTACAGGTTTATTGTAACCGGCCTCTTGCAGTGCGATCACGGCTCGTTTTGCAGCAGCGATGCGTCGGTTGCTGTTGTAGATGATCTCATCGGTGCCTTTTCTGTAAATGCCCATCGCAAAAGCCTCTGCAGCCGAAGTGGCTACCTTGGCCGTAGCGATCGACATAAAGCGATGCTTGAGTGTATTGGTATCGGGTTCATCAGGATGCATTTCATCTGAGGCCCGCAGGGCAAATTCTTTGGTGCCACCACCGCCCGGAATAAGTCCTACGCCTAGTTCGACCAGACCTGTGTAGGTTTCTGCCGCAGCAAGACACTTGTCTGCATGCAGGGTAAGTTCGCAGCCTCCTCCCAGTGTCAATCCATGTGGGGCTACTACTACGGGTATCGAAGAGTACCGGGCGCGCATGGTGGTTTGCTGAAAGAGTCGAATGGCCAGATCAAGCTCGTCGTATTCTTGTTCAATGGCCATCATAAAGATCATGCCCACATTGGCTCCGGCAGAAAAATTAGCGCCTTCGTTTCCGATGACCAGTCCTCGGTACGATTGTTCTGCTTTTTCAATGGCCGTTTGAATGCCGCTGAGCACATCGCCTCCGATGCTTCCCATTTTGGTTTGCCATTGTAGCCCCAGCACTTCACTGCCCAGGTCGTACAATTTGCAAGAACTATTTTTCCAGACCAGTTTTTCTTTTTGATAACTCATGACCAAAAAGTCATCGGCCCCGGGCAAGGGTTTGTAAGAGCCGGTAGCGGGCTCGTAGCAATACCGGATTCCCTTTTCGGTCTTATAGAATTGTGTGTGACCTTTTGCGATCATTTCCTTGACCCAGTCAGCAGCCGGGGTAGCGGCTTTTTCCATCTCTTCGATCAGCGCAGGCACGCCTAAGATATCCCAGGTCTCAAAGGCTCCGATCTCCCAACCAAATCCAGCCATCATGGCATCATCCACGCGGTAGAGTTCATCACTGATCTCGGGAATACGATGCGATATGTAAGAGAACAAACGGTAGTGCAGTAAGCGATAGAATTCACCGGCCTTATCTTTTCCTTTTAGCAAGGCGATCAATCTTGTCGCCAGATCTTCGATGGGTTTAGCCACCTCAAGTGTGGCAAAGGATGCTTTTTTTCTGGGATGATAGGTAAGTGTTTCAAGATCGAGTGTGAGGATCTCTTTTTTACCCGCATCATTTTTTGTTTTCTTAAAGAATCCTTGCCCTGTCTTATCGCCCAGCCATTTGTTTTCGACCATTTTTTGTAACCAGTCGGGAATGCTGAACAATGCATGGGCTTCGTCATTGGGGCAATTGGCTGCCACGCCGCCGGCTACTTTGACCAGCGTATCGATGCCCACCACATCGGCGGTGCGAAAGGTGGCCGATTTGGGTCTTCCGATAATGGGGCCCGTGAGTGCATCGATCTCGTCGATGCTGAGGCCAAGTTGTTGCTTCAGGTGCATGATGGCCATCATGCCAAATACCCCAATTCGGTTGGCAATAAAGGCGGGCGTGTCTTTGCACTTAACGGTCGTCTTTCCTAAATGCAGATCTCCATAGTGCATCAGAAACTCCACCAGCGCGGGGTCGGTATCGGGCGTGGGGATGATCTCGAGCAGTTTGAGATAACGTGGCGGATTAAAAAAGTGCGTGCCGCAAAAATGCTTGCGAAAGTCCTCGCTTCTTCCGGCCGACATCATCGAAATGGGAATGCCCGACGTATTGGAGCTGATGATCGTACCGGGTTTTCTATATTGCTCTACTTTTTCAAATAGTTGTTGTTTGATATCGAGTCTCTCTACTACCACCTCTATGATCCAGTCGTATGCACCGATCTCTTTTAAGTTGTCTTCGAAATTGCCGGTGCGAATTCTCTTTACCACATCTTTCTCATACACCGGCGACGGATTACTTTTAATGGCTGCCTGCAGTGCATCATTTACAATTTTATTGCGCACCGCCGTTCCATCCGCGGGCGTAACGTCCGACGCAACGATATCGAGTAAGAGTACATCGAGCCCCACTCCTGCAAAATGACAGGCAATTCGTGAGCCCATTACACCGCTGCCCAGCACGGCAACTTTGCGAATGGTTCTATTCATAAAAAAATAGTTAGTTATGCAACTAATTTGCACTCACTAAATTACTGGATTTAAAATTCGAAAAGAAATAACTCAGCTTACGATGGCACCGGGGTCAATGGGTTGACCGGGTTGAATGAAATGGAGTTTACCGCTCGCGTCTTCTGCCATCAGGATCATCCCGTTGCTTTCGATGCCTTTCATCTTTCGGGGCGCCAGGTTGGTGACCACGGTAACTTGTTGGCCGATCAGGGTCTCGGGTGCGTAGTGTAGGGCAATACCGCTTACGATAGTGCGCGTTTCATGCCCCAGGTCTACCGAGAGACAAAGCAGTTTATCGGCCTTCTCTACTTTTTGCGCCGTACGGATTACGCCGGTCTTGAGCTCGAGTTTGGCAAAGTCCTCGTACTGTATGGTGGCTTTGGCGGGAGCGGATGGTTTTTCTTCTTGCGGAGCCAAAGGGTCCTCTGGAGTAGACATGGTATGCTTCTTTAATTTTTCTATTTGAGCCAAGATCTCGCTGTCTTCTATTTTTCTAAAAAGTAGCTGCGGAGCACGAAGTGAGTAGCCGGTTTTGAGCAGGTCGATCTTGCCGGCATGTTGCCAGTGCAGCATTTTTTCGACCACCTTCATCTGATAGAGCAAGGTTTTTGCGGTATGGGGCATAAAGGGATGCGCCAAGATGGCCAGGTTCGCGGTCAATTGCAAACAAAGGTGAATGCAGTTATCGATGCGGGCCTGCGCGCTGGCATCTTGCTCGATGTGCTTGGCCAGCATCCAGGGCTCCTTCTTTTGCATGTACTGATTTCCTTTTCGCGACAGATCGATCACTTCAAAAAGGGCCTCTCTGAACTTGTATTGCTCTATCAGCGTTTCAATTTTTTGAGGGGCCTGTGCAATGGCCGTCAGCAGCTCCTCATCCACTGCATCTTTTTGCGATGAATGAAAGGCAGGAACCTTTCCTGCACAGAGTTTATGCATCAGTACCCAGGTTCGGTTAACAAAGTTGCCGAAGATGGCTACCAGTTCACTGTTCACTGCATCCTGAAAACCTTTCCATGTAAATTCGCTGTCTTTGGTCTCGGGGGCGATCTGCGTCAGGTAGTAGCGCAGCATATCCACACATTGGGGTCCTCCGTTGGGCGCCTCTACAAAGTCTTGGATGTAGTCGCGCATATCGAGTTTCCAATTGCGACTGGTGCTCATCTTGTCGCCTTCGAGATTCAGGAACTCATTGGCCGGTACATTCTCCGGTAATATGTAATCGTGCAATTTGAGCATGACCGGAAAAATGATACAGTGAAAAACTATATTGTCCTTTCCGATAAAGTGTACCAGTTTGGTATCCTTGTCTTGCCAATAAGGTGTCCAGTCTTTTCCATTGTCGAGGGCCCATTGTTTGGTCGCGCTGATATAGCCAATGGGTGCGTCGAACCATACGTAAAGCACTTTGCCTTCGCTGCCGGCAAGCCGGGAGGGCAAGGAGACTCCCCAATCGAGATCGCGGGTCACGGCCCGTGGTTGAAGTCCTCCCTCGATCCAGCTTTTGCATTGGCCGACCACGGTGGGTCGCCAGTCTTTTTGATGCTGGCCCATGATCCAATCTTGCAAGAATGCCTCGTGGCGGTTCAGCGGCAAATACCAATGGGTGGTTTTTTTCTTGATCGGGGGTTTACCGCTAAGGGTACTCACCGGACGCAGTAATTCTTCAGGACTTAACGTGCGTCCGCAGGTTTCGCACTGGTCACCGAAGGCGCGATCGCTTCCACATGCCGGACAAGTACCTTTGATGTAGCGGTCCGCTAAAAAAATTCCGGCCTCTTCATCGAAGAATTGTTCGCTCTCTTTGGTTTCAAGCGCTCCTTGTTTTTCGAGGGTATCAAAAAATGCCGATGCGGTTTGGTGATGAATGGGTGCGCTGGTTCGATGATAGATATCGAAGCTGATGGAGAGTTTTTCGAAGTCCTCCTTGAGTGCCTCGTGATATTTATCGATGATGGCCTGCGAGGTGGTTCCTTCTTTTTTGGCCTGAATGGGAATGGCCGTTCCGTGCTCATCGCTGCCGCATACAAAGACCACATCGCGCTGCTGGGCCCGCAGGTAGCGAACATAGATGTCGGCGGGTATATAGGCTCCGGCCAAATGTCCGACGTGTTTTAATCCATTGGCATAGGGCAGGGCAGAAGTGACCAGGTATCGTTTGGGTAAGGGCATGTTGGCTGCAAAAATACCGTAATCGTTCCTTGCCCCAAAATGCGATGCGCTCATTACCTTTATTCTTTCTTATCATTAGCATATGACACAACCTCCATATCTGCAACCCGGTGATACGATCGCGCTCGTTTGTCCTGCCGGCTTTATGATGGCCGACAAGGTGCAGACCTGTGTAAAGGTCTTGAATGAGTGGGGGTACCGGGTCGTGATCGGATCGACGGTGGGGGGCAACTCGAACAACTATTTTTCCGGCACCGACCAAGAGCGCTTGACCGATCTGCAACGTATGCTCGACGACCGTTCGGTGCGAGCCATTCTCTGTGCCCGGGGAGGATATGGAACAGGCAGACTGATCGACCGCCTCGATTTTTCCGCCTTTGTGGAACATCCCAAATGGATCATCGGCTTTTCGGATATCACCATTTTACATGCGCACATTCATCGTTACTATTCAATTTGTACCCTGCATGCTCCCATGGCCGCTGCCTTTAACGACGGAGGATGGCAGCACGAGTACGTTCAGTCACTTCGCGAGGCCTTGCAAGGGATCAGCTCTGCCTGTAGTGGTCCCGAACATCCATTTAACCGTTTGGGTAAGGCCCGCGGTACATTAGTGGGAGGTAACCTGGCCCTGCTCGCTCATTTGGTGGGCACGCCTTCCGATCTCGATACAGGCGGTAAGATTTTGTTCATCGAAGATGTGGGCGAGCAGCTCTATAATATTGACCGGATGATGTGCCAGCTGAAGCGAAGTGGCAAACTAAATGAACTGGCTGCACTGGTCGTGGGTGGTTTCTCCGATTGCAAAGACACCGATCGCCCGTTTGGTAAAACTGCTTTTGAGATCATTCAGTCTTGGGTCAGTGAATTCAGCTATCCGGTTTGTTTTGATTTTCCGGTCAGCCATACCGAGCGAAACATGACGCTCAAACATGGAGCGACTTACGAAGTAAAGATCGATGCTACCGGTTCGTTACTGGCAGAATGGTAAGTTGATGGGGCCGCGCTACTACTGTAGGGCCCGGGTGAGCCATTCGGTGGTTTGCGAAAAGTCATAGAGATCGTTATGCGATCCTCCTTCGATTACTATCAACCGGTCTTGTTTTTTGAAAAGCTTCTCTAATTGCCGTGACTGCGAAAAGGCAATGACCCCATCGTTGGTACCGTGTAACAAGGTAACAGGTGCGGCCACTTGGGGCAAGTAGCGGTAGGTTGGTAGTTGGTATCGCAGCAACAACGAGACAGGATACATTGGCAAAAAGCGTTGTAACACCGCCGGAAATTGATAGTAAGGTGTCTCCAAGATCAATTGTTTGCAATCACGACGCGAAGCGAGCTCGGCGGCAATACCCGTACCCAGACTTTTTCCATAAATGATCAGGCTATCGGCCGAATACCTCTTACGCGCAATCTGGTATACCAGTGTGGCCCAGTGATACAACTTTTCTTCGGTGACCACCCCCTTGCTTTTTCCATATCCCGGATAGTCGGGCATCAGTACCTCATAGCCGCGCTGCGTAAAGTAGGGAGCGAATTTTTCGTACCAACTTATGTTTTGCCGGTTGCCGTGAAAATAAAGCACCGTCCCTTTGGCCGGCTCATTGCCCGGCAGGTAAAGCACGGCGTGCAATGTGTCGTGGTCATTGACGGGCACCGTTATTTCGCGGTGCAGTATGTTGGCAGAAAAGGTATGGGTAACCGCCAGCGCACGGGAACGAAAAATAAAATTGTCCTGAAAAAAATACAGTAGCAACGCTCCGCTCAGATATACCAGCAGCGAGATACTGATGATCTTTTTAAAGCGGGGATGGCGGAGTATCGATAAAAAAGAGTTCATCAGTACTTTAATATGTCGCGAATAAAATTATGGTACTCGTCAAAAGAGGGTAGGTTATTGTGGCCTCCGCCCTCAATGCGGATCAACGTAGACTTTCTGGGGTTGATCTTTTGTAGTCTCTCGCTGTGCTTGATGGGGATCAACCTGTCGCGCGTGCCATGAATGATGTAGGTATGGCATTTGACCAGCGGCAGCCATTGATCAGATCGTAAGTGATAGCGAAGCACCAGTCGCACCGGAAGGATCGGCAAGAAACGTTCGATCACTTTTCTGAAATTGAAATACGGAGCATCCAGTATCAGGTAGCGGGGATGGTTATCAGAGGCCAGCTTCGTGGCAAAGCCACTTCCCAGGCTTCTGCCGTACATGATCAGATGATCTTCGCTGTAAGTTTCGAGTAAGCGCTCGTATATGAACTGCATGTCTCCCAGCATTTCTTTTTCACTTCGTTTGCCGGTGCTTTTTCCGAAGCCGCGGTAATCGACCAATAACACGTCGTAGTCGTAGCGATAAAAATCTTTGGCATAACGAGCCCAACCTTTGATGCTTCGGGTATTTCCATGAAAGTACAAGATGAGCCCTTTGGGCTGCTCCCTGTAGAAGTGCAGCCCGTTGATACGAACTCCGGGACTTACATCAAAGAAGTACTCCTTAAAGGGCGCTTGATAATTGAATTGAAAATCGGCCGCCAGTTTTTCGGGTCTGAAAATAAAACGCTCCTGTAGCAAGTAAGCCAACGCCGACAAAACGACCATCGCCCCTAGTATGTACCAGATAAATGGTGGCAAGGCAATTAATTTTCGATCCTGCGCAACGAAAGGTTCGTGACCGGCGCCACAATGAGCGGAAACTTTTCGACCGTTACGTTCGACAGGTCGAGTCCAAAGCCTTTCTCTTCTGAGAGGCTGTGATCTTTGAGCCAGAAATAAAGCTTCATGACGACCCGTTCAAAGAAGGGCAATTCGTTGTCTTGGCTCAGGTATTTTTCCATTACCATAAACTGAAAATCGCCTACTGTGTGCGCGTTCGACAAACTTTCGTAGCGACTGAAGATGTTGACCTCTTTATTGGCCACCAGCTCTTCTACCACTTTTCGGAACATCAGATTCACTCGGGGCTCGACTCGGAATCCGATTCGAAAATCAATGCGAATGATATCGTTGGGAATAATGTGATCTACTTTGTATTCGCAAGTGTAGGGGTTGTCTACCGTATCGAGATGCACGAACCAGTAGATATCGGCCCGCTTCGGCTTTTTATTCAAGATCGAGTAGACGATCTTGTGCTCGATCTCGCGGGGGTTGTTGGCACTGGTCAGATAGACCAGGTGTGTGGCATATTTGGGAACGGAGCGGTCACTGCTCAGCTCTTGTATCTTGGGAATGTAGTGCTCCAGTCTTATAAATTCAACGTAGCGATTCTTGATCTTTCTGGCCCGGTACCATACGTACATTACGGTAAAGACGACCAGCCCAATGATCAATGTGATATATCCTCCATGGGTGAACTTTACCATCAGCGCGACCAGATAGCTAAGCTCAACGGTAAGGTATCCTGCCAAGAACAAATAGATCCAAAAAGATTTAATACGGTGCAACACCAGGTAGTTGGCAAAAAGAATGGTGGTGGCCAGCATGGTCACGATAATGGCCAGTCCGTATGCAGCCTCCATGTTAGATGACTTTCTGAAATAAAGTACCACCCCGGCACAACCCAAGAACATCAGTAAATTGATGGTGGGAACAAAAAGCTGTCCCTTTTCTTCAGAGGGGTAGCGAATTCTCAGCTTAGGCCAAAGGTTCAGTCGCATGGCCTCGCTGACCAGCGTAAAGGCGCCCGATACCATGGCCTGGCTGGCAATGATGGCCGCTGAGGTCGCGATCACAACACCGGGTAAGATGAACCACTGCGGCATCAGATCGTAAAATGCATTAATGCGAAGTTGGCTTCGCAGCGCGCTGGTAATGGGTTGCTGCAGCTCGGGCAAGGTCATCCACTGGCCATCGACCAGATAAGGTTGTGCCAGTAGCGACGCTCCTTGTCCGAAGTAATGGATCAGCAGACAAAGCTTTACATATCCCCATGTCAATCGAATATTTTTTCTTCCGCAGTGGCCCAGGTCACTGTATAGTGCCTCGGCTCCCGTGGTACATAAAAAGACCGCTCCCAATAGCCAAAAGCCTCCCGGATAGGTTCGCAAAAACTCTATCGCATAGTGAGGAGAGATGGCCTTGAAAATAGAGAGGTCATCAAAAACGTGAATGGCTCCCAAGGCCAGTAGCATACTGAACCAGATGAACATTACGGGTCCAAAGAACTTGCCGATCGAAGCAGTGCCGAATTGTTGTAAAAAAAAGAATAAGGCCAGAATGGACAGTACGATTATTACAACAGTGTTACTTCCTTCTTTTATACCAAGGGATGGTAATTCTTTAAGCCCCTCAATGGCAGAGGAGATAGAGATAGGAGGAGTAATGATGCCATCCGCCAGTAGTGAAGCCCCTCCCACCATGGCCGGGATGACCAGCCACTTTCTTCTTCGCCTGACCAATGCATACAGCGCAAAGGTTCCACCCTCGCCCCGGTTATCGGCCCGCAACACCATCATTACGTACTTGAGTGTGGTTTGCAGGGTAAGGGTCCAGATGATGCACGAGAGTGTACCCAAGATCAGCTCTTGCGTGATGACCCTGTCCGTGATAATGGCATTGTAAACGTAGAGGGGAGAGGTGCCGATGTCGCCGTAGATGATACCCAGCGCGATCAGCAGCCCGGCACCTGTAACCTTAGTGGTCGAAGCTTTCACCAAACAAAGGTATAGGCAAAAATGTTAAATTTTATTTTTCGAAACGAACCAGATGCCCCGAACAACCGTTTTTACGTTAATTGGATACCTTTATAGCCTATGCTTCGGTCATTTTTGATAAGTCTGTTCTTATGGGTGCTGGCCCCGTCGGTTCTCTCCGCGCAGCGTATCATTTATTCCGATCCCGAAAAGGAAGACTCCCGCCGGCTCAATTATGAGATCATCGGTAAGGTGGGCGGCAAATTCCTGATCTTTAAGAACAATCGTTTGCGTAGCTGGATCTCGGTACTTGACGAAGAGATGCAACCCTTAGGACGCGAAGACCTAAGCTATATGCCTTCGAACGAACGGACCATCAATGTAGATTTCTTTCCTTACGCAGATCATGCCTGGATGATTTATCAGTACCAGCGTCGCAATATTATTTATTGTATGGCGGCTCAACTCGACGGCAATGGTAAGCGAATGGGAGACTTGATCGAGTTAGATACTACCCATCTGAATTTTGCCTCCGACAACAAGCTCTATGCCGTGGTAAGCAGCGAAGACAGAAAGCGTATCGCGTTATTTAAGATCAATAGCAAAGACCGCGACGAATACCGAATGACCAAGTTGCTGTTCAACGAAAAGCTATCCCTGCTTGGTCGAGCCGACGTATCGATACCGATGTCTGACCGGGGCGATCAATTGGGAGACTTTGCCCTCGATAACCAGGGCGATCTTCTCTTTAGTCGTTTTTTACGCGGCAATAACGACAATGTTACCAAGGCCTCGATGCTCTTGCTGCCTGCCAACCAGCCGATCTTGCTGGAGACGCCGCTTCCCGTAGGCGAAAACGGTCCGTTTCTCGACGAGATCAAGGTCAAAATAGACAACCTCAACAAGCGCTACATCTTTACCTCGCTGTACAGCAATGAAAGAAGATCGGGTATCGATGGTTGCTTTTTTTATGTCTGGGACAAGCAGACCCGTCAGCCTGTTGTGAGTACTACTCTTGAATTCTCGAATGAACTGCGCCAAGAGGCCAAAGGAAATGCGACTACGCGTACAGCCTTTAATGATTTCTTTATTCGACACATTATCGTTAAGCGAGATGGGGGCTACATCATAGGCAGCGAAGCTTATTACACTACATCAAGGGCCAATAATTGGAATCGCTACGATTATATCTATGGGTCGCCCTTTATGGGGTTCAACAATTTTTATTACACCTCTCCTTATTTTAATCGTTATTGGTGGGGAATGCCGGGTCGCACCAACACGGCCGTTCGCTATCATGCCGATAATATCATGGTACAGTCCTTCGGCCCCGATGGCCAATTACAATGGAGTCGGGTCGTGGCCAAGACCCAGTTCGACGACGAGGTAGACGATCTGCTCTCTTTTTCCATGATGGTCTTGGGCGGCGAACTTCATTTGCTCTATAACCAGCAAGATCGTCGCGATAAGTTGCTCAACGATTTTACCTTGCAGCCTGCCGGCGAGATGACTCGCAATACCGATCTGAAGAACCTAGAGAAAGGACACCAGTTCATGCCTATGCGAGGAAAACAGGTCAGTGCCCGACAGCTGATCATTCCAACCGTTTATCGGAGTTATATTTGCTTTGCCAAGCTGGAATATAACTAAACCATCTGCCTGCTTTGATCGCTATTTTTTTAAAGAGGAGCCCCCTCAATGTACTACTGCTACTGGTCTTTGCCGTATTGGTAAAAATTCCGTTGTTCACCGCTCCCCGCTTACCGGTCAGCAGTACTCGCGATGGCGAGCTATACGTTCAGTTGCTAAGCTGGATGCAAGCCTCGGGTGTGGCTACTCCGCTTTTTTTCTCGGTCCTTTCTTTCGTGGTCCTCTTCGCACAAGCGCTGCTGCTCAACTTTTTTTTCAGCCAGCAAAAGATGCTTAACCAGAGTACCGATCTGCCCGGTATGGTCTATCTGCTGCTTACTTCGCTATTTCCGCAGTGGAGCTATTGGAGCGCTCCCTTGCTGATGAATCTGGTCATCTTCTACTTGCTGCTACTGCTATTTAGATTGTATAACCAAGGTGAAGCACGGGCCTCACTTTTTAACATGGGCTTTTTGATCGGGTCGGCCGGCTTTTTGTATGCTCCTTCTTTTTTACTGATTGTTTGGGTGCTGCCGGCCATTGCCATCATGCGTCCGTTTAGGGTACAGGATTGGCTGCTAAGTCTGCTGGGATTGTTGAGTCCTTTCTATTTTTATGGGATTTGGCTTTTTTTGACCGATCGTTCACTGCTGACACCCTTTTTGATCTTTACGAACTGGCAGATGCCCAATCTGGGCGCCATCGCTTTTTGGAAGGCAGGGGCGTTGTTGCTATTGCTTTTGCCGTTGCTGGCAGGGTTTTACTACGTGCAAGACAATACCCGTAAAATGCTCATTCAGGTCAGAAGGGGTTGGTCGGTGTTATTCTTGCTGTTGCTTGTTACTACGCTGCTGGCCGTCTTTCAGCACGATCTGCATGCCGGTTGGTTACTGCTGCTGATGCCGCTGACGTTTTATCATGCCTGCTTCTACTCCCAGTCTAGTTTCAGGGTCGTTCCGCTACTGGTTTTTTGGCTCACTTTCTTTTATGTACTGGCCGATCAGTTTTCGGGCAGCGGCTGGAAAATCTAGGCCACCCACTCCTGTACATTAGTTATCTTTGCCCATCTAATTACCACTCATGAAATTTGGTATTGTCGTCTTTCCCGGCTCTAATTGCGATCAGGACATGCACGATGCCCTGCGCTATGATCTACAACAAGAAGTTCGTATGCTTTGGCATAAAGATCGCGACCTCAGTGATTTTACGGAGCAGGATTGTATCGTTTTGCCCGGAGGCTTTTCGTACGGTGATTACCTGCGTTGCGGGGCCATTGCCAGATTTAGCCCCATGATGCAATCTGTAATTGAGTTTGCGGGTAGGGGAGGAAAGGTATTCGGGGTGTGTAATGGATTTCAGATTTTGTGTGAATCGCAGCTGCTGCCCGGCGCGTTGCTTCGCAATGCCCAACAGCAGTTCGTGTGCAGTAATACTTTTCTTCGCGACGCAGCGGGTAAGGTCTATAAAATACCGGTGGCACATGGCGAGGGTCGCTACCATGCTACCGAAGAGCTGCTCGATACGCTTGAGGCCAATGGCCAGATCTTGTTTCGTTACTGTGAGGAGGATGGCACCGTTACGGAGCAGTCCTGCCCTAACGGATCGAGCCGAAACATTGCCGGTATCTGTAACGCTACCCGTAATGTATTTGGGATGATGCCTCACCCAGAGCGCGCTTGCTCTTCTGTGCTAGGCAATACCGACGGCAGAGCCATTATTGCCGATCTTCTGATGAGTCCATCCTTACAGCTGGTCTGATCGCTCAATTTAGATTATCATGAAGAGATATACGATCCTAGTACTTCTTATGTTGATCAGCGGCCTCTCGTGGGCGCAGCTACAACCCGTGGTGTGGACCTATGGTGCTAAAAAGATCGCTGACCGCACGTACGAGGTAGAGATCAAAGCAACAATAAAAGACGGATGGCATCTTTTTTCGCAAACTCAGCCTGCGGACGCCATTGCTCTTCCTACCGTATTCGTCATAAAGCCTAATCCGCTGTTAAGTAGAAAAGGAGCGCTTCGTGAGATCGGAAAACTCGAAAAATATAAGGACAAGACATTGGGTGTTACCGCTCATCAGTACGCAGGACAGGTCCGCTTCGTGCAAACCGTTATGCTCAAGGCCAAGGTCAAGACCGTTTTTGCCGGATCGGTAGAGTTTCAGACCTGCGACGATGAGAAATGCCTGCCGCCGCAGAAAGTAAATTTTTCAATTCCTCTTCAGTAGGGATCGCCATTATGTATCGCATAGTCATTACTTATCTTCTTGTACTGCTGCTGCCTTTTGGTATATGTGCGCAGACAGCCGACTTCGTTCCTGAGTGGAAGGTCGAGGCTCAAAAGATCGCTGATGGCCAGTATCGCTTGCGATTCAGTACCGAGCTATCCAATGGCTGGCAGCTATATGCTCCCGACCAGGTGCTTCTGGATGTGCCCGTAGCGCAGTTGCAATTTTCGGATAGCAGTATAAGTGTAGATCCCAAGATCCGATTTACTCCTGCTGCCACCACTATTTCTAGTGAATTGTTCGGTCAACCGGTTTCGATACAGCAAGGGGCCATTCAGTGGGAGAGCGTCATCACCATCACGGGTCCCGTTCCGGCTTTTTTGTCGGGGCAACTCTTTTTTACCTACGGAAAAGATGATGTGTTTTATCCTTCAACTACTTTCTCGTTTCAGGTTCCGCTAGAAGGAGGGCAGTCTGCCGTGCTCTCACCCAAAGAGAATCTTTCTTTGCAGTCGCCTGTGGCTGACTGTGGAGACGAATCTCCCGGTAGTAAGAGTTTGTTACAGATCTTTTTACTTGGTGTGTTGGGTGGGTTGATCGCGTTGCTAACCCCTTGTGTGTTTCCGATGGTTCCGGTAACGGTCACCTTTTTTACCAAGAAATCTGTCAACAGACAAGCCGGCGTTTTGCAGGCTATTTTGTATGGGGTTTTTATTTTTCTCATCTATGTTTTGATAACCGTCCCCTTTCATGTGGCAGGCAAAGCCATCAGCCCCGAGATCTTCAACAATATCTCGACCAATGTATGGCTGAACCTTCTTTTCTTTTTTGTATTCGTTGCCTTTGCCCTTTCGTTTTTCGGCCTTTATGAGATAGGATTACCTGCTTCGCTGGCCAGCCGTACCGATGCGCGCTCAGGGCTAGGCAACGTGGCGGGCATTTTTTTTATGGCCAGTACCCTGGCCATCGTTTCTTTTTCTTGCACCGGTCCTATTTTGGGAACCTTACTGGTGGGAGTGGCCGAGCAAGGCGCCTGGCCGCTAACGGCCGGAGCAGCCGGTTTTGGTTTAGCCCTGGGATTACCTTTTGCCTTGTTCGCGATGTTCCCCAACTGGCTCCAATCGTTGCCTCGTTCCGGGGGATGGATGACGGAGTTTAAAGTGATACTGGGATGCATCGAGCTGGCCCTAGCCATCAAATTCTTATCGAATGCCGATCTGGTAGAGCAGTGGGGCTTATTGAAAAGAGAGATCTTCTTTGCCCTTTGGATCTTGATCGGCATCAGCATGGTGCTCTATTTGAGTGGTTGGCGCAGCGGCGGTGCCAGAGGGTTGTCGTTCAAGAAAGCACCGTTGCGTGTGCTATTGTTCGTAGTAGTAGGGGCCTTTACAATTTATCTGGTGCCCGGACTCACCAACACCCGTTGGGCCGACAGAAAATTGATCAGTGGGTTTCCGCCGCCACTTACCTATAGCATCTATCCGCAAGAAAAGACCGAAAAAAGGTCCTTTCAACCTTTGCATAACGATTACGAGCGGGCTTTGTCGATGGCTCTTGAACAAAACAAGCCTATTCTCATCGATTTTACCGGTTGGGCTTGTGTCAATTGCCGCAGGATGGAAGAAAAGGTATGGCCCGACCCGCTGGTGGATAGTTTAATGCGCGATCAGTTCGTGGTCTTGTCGCTGTACGTGGATGAACGAAAAAAATTGCCACTGACCGAGCAACAAACCGTAACCATGCCGGACGGCAGCACGCGTAGCCTGGTTACCGTAGGAGATAAGTGGGCACATTTTCAGATAAAATACTTTGGAGCTACCTCGCAGCCGCAGTATGCGATCATCAGTGCTGATGAAAAAATGTTGACGCGTCCTAAATTTTATACACCCGACCCGCAAGAATTTGCCGAGTGGCTGCAGTGCGGTCTTAGAGCTTATCGCAAACTTCCCTGAGCATTTTTCTGCGTCATCATCTTACGCAGATTAATAAGCCCGTAACGCATTCTGCCCAACGCTGTGTTGATACTGCAATCGGTCAGTCGTGCGATCTCTTTAAAGCTCATGTCTGCATAATGACGAAGGATGATGACCTCTCGCTGGTCTTCGGGTAATTCCAGCAACATCTCTTTGACCCTATCATGACTTTGCCGTTTGATCAGTGCGGTCTCGGGGCTGTCTTCTGTGAACTGCAGTACTTCGAAGACATCCTGGTCTTCGCTATTGCGAATGACAGGGCTTCGTTTTACTTTTCTGAAATGGTCCACGCAGCAGTTGTGGGCGATACGCATGGCCCAGGGCAAGAATTTTCCTTCTTCTGTATAGCGGCCGGCTCGTACCGTATCGATGATGCGAATAAAGACGTCTTGAAAAATATCTTCGGCCAGAAATTTATCCTTGACCAGAAAGTAGATCGAAGTATAGAGTTTGTCTTTGTGGCGCAGCACCAGTGTCTCCATGGCCATCAGGTTGCCTTCTTGAAAAAGACGCACCAACTCGAGATCCGATTGCTTAGATAGGGGATGCATGACTTTTACGCTTTATACTGCCTGGGCAGTTGTTGTTTCAATAAAGTGCTGCGGTAGCAGCGGTTTTGCGTAAAAGTGGACGATAGGCCGTTCAGTTTAGTTCAGTTCCGGTAGATCCGGGTCTGTAAAAATAGGGTTTCCTTTCAAAACTACCAACAAGATAGCCCATCTGCCTGCTGAAGGCCGCCAAAAAAATGTTAATTGCCTTTACCTTTGACGATCAAAGCAATGGCACTGCATTCTCCCATACAGATCAGAGGCGCCCGCATGCATAATCTAAAAAATGTATCGGTCGATATTCCTCGCAACAAACTGGTGGTCATCACCGGGGTGTCGGGCTCTGGAAAATCTTCGTTGGCCATCGATACGTTGTATGCCGAAGGACAACGTCGTTATGCGGAAAGTCTCAGCGCGTATGCCCGACAGTTTCTGAATCGAATGAACAAGCCCGAGGTAGATGTTATCAAAGGATTGAGCCCTGCCATTGCCATCGAACAAAAAGTGATCACGCGCACCGCGCGTAGTACCGTAGGGAGCCTCACCGAGATCTACGAGTATCTACGTTTGTTATTTGCCCGCGTTGGAACCACTATCTCACCGGTCTCCGGACAGCCGGTGCAAAAAGACCAGCTTAGCGATGTAGTAGACGCTATCGCAAAGGCATCCAAGGGCGATAAGGTTTTTATACTGGCTCCTTTTTTAAAGACAGGCAAAAGGCAGATCCGCGAAGAGTTATCGATCCTGCAGCAAAAAGGATTTACGCGGGTCATGGTGACCAAAGGAAAAAAAGATCCCGCAAGCACCGAGCAGCTCGATGACCTGCTTTCTAAAGACGACAAATCGCTCGCTGCATATAAACTTTCGCAGATCGTGGTCGATCGGATCGTGGTCAAAACATTTAGCGAAGAAGACTTGCATCGCTTGGCCGATTCCGTATCGCTCGCCTTTGCCGAGGGAGAGGGGCATTGCTCTTTATTGGTCAACGAAAGTAAATTTTTGCATTTCAACAATAGGTTCGAACGAGATGGTATTGTATTCGAAGAGCCCTCTCCTCAATTATTCTCCTTCAATAATCCCTATGGGGCTTGCCCGGTCTGCGAGGGGTTTTCGCAAGTACTCGGCATCGATCCCGAACTGGTCATTCCAAATAAGCAACTAAGCGTTTACGAAGGAGCCGTTGCTCCCTGGAAGGGAGAGAAGATGGATTGGTGGCGGCAGCAGTTTGTGAAGGGCGCTAAAAAGATCGATTTTCCCATTCACAAGCCTATCGCCTCGTTAAGTGCCAAGCAATACAAACAACTTTGGGAGGGGGCGCCTGGTGTATATGGTATCGATGATTTTTTTAAGGACGTAGAAGCGCATCTCTATAAGGTTCAGTTTCGGGTGATGCTCAGTCGTTACCGCGGGCGCACCAACTGTCCCAGCTGTCAAGGCTATCGGTTGCGCAAAGAGGCGCTGTACGTTAAGATCGATGGTCGCCATGTTGGAGAATGCAGTACCATGCCTGCGCTGTCGCTGGCTACGTGGGTAAGCGGACTGGAAAAAAAATTGAACGATCATCAAAAGCAGATCGCCTCGCGAATTCTGATAGAGCTGAACAGCCGCATTGGCACTCTTATAAAAGTGGGGCTGGGCTATTTGACCCTGCACCGGTTGGCAAATTCACTCAGTGGAGGCGAAAGCCAGCGCATTCAATTGACCCGCAGCTTGGGTTCTACACTTACCGATTCGTTGTACATACTCGATGAACCCTCAATTGGTCTGCATCCCCGCGATACCGACAACCTGATCGCCGTGCTGAAAGAACTGCGTGACCTCGGTAACACGGTGTTGGTGGTCGAGCATGATGCCCAAATGATGCACCAGGCCGATCACATCATCGATATGGGCCCGCTGGCCTCCCATCTGGGCGGAGAAGTTATTGCAACGGGTCCACTTTCTTCGCTGCTAACAAACAAGCAAAGCTTGACCGGGCGCTACCTGAGCGGGGCGCTACGAATAGATACGCCGCAAAAGCCTCGTATCAGTAAACGCTTTGTAGAGATAAAAGGAGCTGCACAGCATAACCTAAAGCAGATCGATGTAACCATTCCCTTGCAAGTGCTCTGTGCAGTATGTGGGGTAAGCGGAAGTGGAAAGACCACGCTCATCAAACAGATCCTTTATCCGGCCTTAAAAAGAAAGTTGGGTGATTACAGTGTGGCTCCTGGAATTTTTTCTTCGCTCTCGGGTGACCTCGATCTGATCAACCAGGTCGAGCTGGTCGATCAAAACCCGATCGGGAAATCTTCGCGGAGCAATCCGGTCACCTACATCAAGGCATACGACGAGATCAGAGATCTGTTTGCCACACAGCCGCTGAGCAAGATGAGAGGTTTTCAGCCAAGACATTTTTCTTTTAATGTAGATGCCGGTCGTTGTGATACGTGCAAGGGAGAGGGAGAGCAAGTAGTTGAGATGCAGTTTCTGGCCGATGTGCATCTGCTCTGTGAATCTTGCGGTGGCAAGCGATTCAAGGATGAGGTATTAGAGGTGACCTATAAAGAAAGGTCCATTCACCACGTATTGGAGATGAGCGTAGATGAAGCGATGGAATTTTTTTCGCAAGAAAAAGCCATCACACGCGCATTACAGCCCTTGCAGGATGTGGGGCTGGGCTACATCAAGCTTGGCCAATCGGCCGCCACGCTTTCGGGGGGAGAGGCCCAGCGGGTAAAGCTGGCTTCTTTCTTAGGAAGGGGAAAGGCCGGTCATTCCATCTTATTTATTTTCGATGAGCCTACGACCGGTTTGCATTTTCATGATATCGGAAAACTCTTGCAATCGTTTCAGGCCCTCATTGCACAAGGACATTCGATTGTAGTGATCGAACACAATACCGATGTGTTGAAAGCGTCCGACTGGATCATAGAGCTGGGCCCCGACGCAGGAGATAAAGGAGGAACGGTCACCTGTAGCGGAACACCTGCGCAACTTAAAAAATTTTCTAAGAGTAAAACGGCTCCCTATCTGTAGGGTTACCGAAGCGTGTCTTGGTCCTTGAGCAGTTTTTCGTCGTGGCGAATACCTCTCCAGGCCATCAGATAACCGATCCACTGACCAATGGGAAGAAGGGCCGTAAGGGAGGGGATAAATTCATTCAATTCATAGAGCAGCACGCGCACGTAAAGTGCTCCTAGTAATGTAGTGAGTAACAAGCCCAGCAAACAGTACCATTGTTGTTTACTGCGATTGCGGAACATGAAGATCGTCACAATACCAAGTGCGATCAGTAAAAAAGTAAGCACGGTGAGGTAGAGCTGGTAGCCCGCATCGACTTGTACTTTAATAGGTGTTCCTCCCGGAGGAAGGGTCCAGCCGGTCGCAAACGGAAAGATAAAACTAAGTCCTGCGGTGATGACCGAAAGTAAAAGCCAGAGCGTTTGAGCACGTTGTATCATAGCGACTGTTTAGAGCAATCCCGGATAAAGGGGAAAGCGTTCCATCAGTGATTGCACATCTGTTTGCACCTGTTTTACCACTTCGGGTTGATCGGCATTCATTAGCACTGTATCGATCATCGATACGATGGTCTCCATCTCGGCCTCTTTGAGTCCGCGCGTCGTAATGGCGGGTACACCCACTCTGATGCCCGAAGTCACAAAAGGCGATTTGTCGTCGAAGGGAACAGCATTTTTGTTGAGCGTTATGTGGGCTTGGTCTAAGACCTCTTGTGCTTTTTTGCCGGTGATATTCTTATTGCGAAGATCGATCAGCATCAAATGATTGTCTGTGCCTCCGCTGATCAGGTGATAACCTCTGCTCACAAAGGCCTTGGCCATTGCTTGTGCATTGGTCACTACCTGCTGGGTATATTGCTTGAATCCGTCCTCTAAAATTTCTCCAAAAGCCACGGCCTTGGCAGCGATCACATGCTCTAGCGGGCCTCCCTGCATACCCGGAAATACCGCCAGGTCAAGTGCCGCACTCATGGAACGGATATTGCCTTTGGGATCTTTTGCCCCGAGTGGGTTATCAAAATCGTGTCTAAGCATAATCAATCCGCCGCGTGGTCCACGCAGTGTCTTGTGAGTAGTAGAGGTCACTATGTGACAGTGATCGAGTGGGTCGGTGAGCACACCGGTGGCGATCAGTCCGGCAGGATGGGCAATATCGGCCAGTACCAACGCACCCACTTCGTCCGCTACGGCACGAATACGTTTGTAATCCCAGTCTCGGCTATAGGCAGAGGCCCCACAAATGATCAGTTTGGGTTTTTCTTTTCGTGCAGTCTCTTCGAGTTGTTCGTAGTTGATGAGTCCTGATTCTTTATGAACGCCATAAAAGAAAGCGCGGTAATGTTTGCCGCTGTAGTTGGCAGGACTGCCGTGCGTAAGATGTCCGCCCATGCTCAGGTCAAGCCCCAATATCGTATCGCCTGGTTTCAGGCAAGCTAAGAAAACGGCCGTGTTGGCTTGCGCACCACTGTGCGGTTGCACATTGGCCCAGCTGGCTCCGAATACTTTTTTGAGTCGCTCGATGGCCAGTGTTTCGATCTCGTCGATGATCTCGCAACCTCCGTAATAGCGTTTACCCGGATAGCCCTCGGCATATTTATTGGTGGCGACCGAGCCCATGGCATCCATTACGGCACGAGAGGTAAAATTCTCTGAAGCAATTAGTTCTATTCCTTTACGCTGTCTTTCCAGTTCGCGTGCCAGCAACGAAAAGAGCTGTGTATCTTTTTGCATGATCTATATGAATAAGTTGATTTGCCGGCAAAGTTAAGTTACTTTTGTACACTGCATGAAAGCCATTATTCCCGTTGCCGGACCCGGCACGAAGTTGCGACCCCATAGTTACACCCAGCCCAAGGCACTGATCCCTTTGGCAGGCAGATCCATATTGGGTATCATCATCGATCAGTTGCAAGAGGCTGGTATCAGTGAATTCATTTTTGTGGTAGGCTATTTGGGCGAGAAGATCGAAGATTTTGTGGCCCAGCACTACCCGGGCATCAACGCCCATTTTTTGCAGCAGACCGATCGGCAGGGAGTGGGTCATGCCGTACTGCTGGCCCGAGAGCAGGTCGCAGGGGATGAGATCTTTATTGTTTTGGGCGATACCATCTGCGAGTATGATATAAAGTCGGTCATGGATTCTTCGCGGTCCATGATCGGGCTTAGAAAGGTCGATGACCCGCGTGATTTTGGTGTGGCCGAAGTCAACGAAGACGGTTTCATTGCCCGCTTGGTAGAAAAACCCCAGATGCCTAAATCGAATCTCGCGCTGGTTGGGGTGTACAAGATAAAGGAGAGCGAAGAATTATTCCGTTGTCTCGAAAATAACATCAGTCACGGTCTGCGTGCACATGGCGAATATAGTATTACCGATGCGCTAGAGTGCATGATACAGAAGGGTATTCCCTTACAGTCGTTCAAGGTCGATAACTGGTTCGATTGTGGCAGAAAAGAAACGCTGCTCGAATCAAATGCATTGTTGTTGAAGAAGTTTGCTCCCGCCATCGATGCGTCCGCTTTTGTAAACACTGTGATCGTGCCTCCTGTCAGTATCGGTGCGGGATGCCAGATCAGCAACGCGGTCATTGGTCCTGATGTGACCATCGGCGATCATACGCGTATCGATTGTTCGGTGGTACGTAATTCCATAATTGGATCGTATTCTCATTTGCATGATATCGTGGTGAGTGATTCGCTCATTGGCAGCGACACCGATTGTAAGGGTGAGGCTCGTTCACTCAACATTGGAGATAACGCCACGATCGATCTGGGTTAATAAAGCGTACTTTCTATGGCTGCTTTCTCTAACCGAATTACCCGTCTTTTTTCCATTGAGTATCCTATAGTACAAGCTGGAATGATCTGGGCCAGCGGCTGGCGATTGGCCAGTGCCGTCAGCAACAGCGGGGGATTGGGAACGATCGGTGCAGGCTCTATGTATCCCGAAGTATTGCGGGAGCATATTCAAAAATGCAAACTGGCGACCTCGCGGCCCTTTGCCGTGAATCTTCCGTTGCTGTATCCCGATATTGACAAGCATATCGATATTATCATACAAGAGAAGGTCCCCATCGTGTTTACATCGGCGGGTAATCCTGCACTGTGGACCCCCCTTTTAAAATCACAGGACATTACGGTGGTGCATGTAGTCAGCTCCAGTAAGTTCGCACGCAAGGCCGAGGCGGCCGGATGCGATGCTGTAGTAGCAGAAGGGTTCGAGGCCGGTGGCCACAACGGCAGAGAAGAAACTACCACACTGGTGCTGTTGCCATCGGTCTGCGAGTCGGTGCGCATACCGGTGATAGGAGCCGGCGGCATTGCCGATGGAAGACAAATGCTCGCTGCCATGGTGCTGGGTGCAGAGGGCGTGCAGATGGGTTCTCGTTTTGTAGCCTGCGAAGAAGCCTCCTCTCATATCTCGTTCAAAGAAATGATCATTAAGTCGCAAGAAGGCGACACCAAGCTTAGCTTAAAAAAACTGACGCCCGTTCGCTTACTGGAAAATGATTTTGCCCAACAGGTACAAGAAGCCGAGCGAGCCGGGGCCGATGCCGATGCACTTAGTAAAATGCTCGGCAGAGGAAGAGCCAAAAAGGGCATGTTCGAAGGCGATCTTTCGCAAGGCGAATTAGAGATCGGTCAGGTCAGCGCATTGCTTCGCGAGATCTTACCCGCTGCAACGATCGTTGCCAATACATGGCGCGAATTTCAAGAGGCACTTTCTAATCCGCTTCGCAATCAAGCATAGCGCCGGCTCATAAAAAGGCGATCACAATCAATTTTTTCTGACGATCCATTTGAGCATCTCCGTCCAGGTGATCTTTTTTCCGTAGAGCAAGATACCGGTGCGGTAAATCTTTCCGGCGACCCACACCATGACCAAAAAGCTCAATACCAAAATAGCCATCGATGCGATCAGTTGCCACCAAGGTACGGTACCCGGTACGCCATAGGGGATCCTTGCCATCATAACGATGGGCGAAGAAAAAGGGATCAAGCTGCCCCACACCGCAATGGGGCTAGAAGGATTGGCAATGGCAGCCGTCATCATCGCAATAGAGATAATGACCAGCATCGTAATGGGAAAGCTAAGAGACTGCGCTTCGCGAATGTCTTCGTTGACGGCACTGCCCACCGCCCCATAGAGAGAAGCATAAAAGAAGAAACCCGCCAGAAAATAAAACCCAAAACAAAATAAAATGAGCGGCACGTCCACTCCGGTAAAGAGTCGTTGCATATTGCCCACCATCTCAGCTGCGCCCATCTGGGTGCCGCCCTCTTTCGCAATATTATAAGCCACTAAAATGAATACGATCCACAAAAGAAATTGGGTAAGGGCTACCGCTCCGATCCCGATGATCTTTCCAAGCATCATCTGAAAGGGCCGCACCGAAGAAACGATCACTTCCGCAATGCGATTGGTCTTTTCTTCC
>Ga0208598_1000066_pt1 | contig 39998 bp, 50 predicted proteins | sample LakMenEpi22Jun12_FD_150726 | JGI IMG/M metagenome (GOLD analysis project Ga0208598, IMG submission 150726) | Freshwater microbial communities from Lake Mendota, WI - 22JUN2012 deep hole epilimnion (SPAdes) | ecosystem: Environmental > Aquatic > Freshwater > Lake > Epilimnion/Euphotic zone ... | reverse complement strand
GCACATCACCGATCTGGCCGAGTCCGATCATGCCGCCGCCTTGGGCGAGCATGTCGGCGCGGTGCTGGCGGGGGGCGGGGCAACACCGGACCGGAGGTCCGGAGGAGATAGAGAGATGAGAGAGATGAGCAGGTACGAGTTTGAGCGGCGGTTGCGCTGTGTGTTGGAGCCGTTTGAGGCGGGTTCGGCGTATGGTCGCGGGAATGTGGAGCGGCACGAGGTCGGCGGCGGTGTTTCGCGGTCGGTGTCGTGTCTTGCGCAGCGGAGCAAGGAGCGTGCGACGGCGGCGGATGTGCGGAACGAGTTGAACGAGGCGCACCGTCGCGGTGTGGCTCTCGGTATCGTCGTCGCAGGTCCGGTGTCGTATCGGCAGGCGTGGTCGGGTTTGATGGTTGCTGCGTTCTTTGATGTGGCGACGGTTGAGCAGTGTGAGACTTTCGCGTCGTTGTCGGCGGACCGTCTTGGGTATGGTCACGAGGAGCGGTTTGAGCCGCGTTCGTGGTTTTGGCGTTGGAGCGATGAGGAGACGGTGTCGGACTTGTTCGCGCTGTTTCAGTCGGCGGTCCTGTTGGAGGTGTCGCTGTGAGTTGGCGTGACTTCGTGAATGCTGACGGCGTGGCCGTGTTTGAGTTTGACTACTGCGCTGACTTTTCGGCGTGGCGGTTTGAGGACGGCGACGAGGCTGTCGCTGCTGCTGCTGGCGTGTCGCTGCTTGGTGACGCGTGGGTTGGTGGTGAGGTTCGCGGCGTGGAGGATGGTCGGCGTCTGGCGGAGGCGTTGCGGGAGTGGGCCGGTGACCGTTTGGTTGAGGCCCGGTCTGCGACGGATGACGGGCAGGCGCTCGCGCTGTTTCGATCTGCTGACGAGGCGGTGTTGCTGGCTGACGCTGTGTTTGTGTCGGATTGGGGGCAGGCGGATGACTTGTCCATTTTCGCTGACGAGTGGGTTTTTGAGGTGCGCGCTGCGTTGCGGTCGTGGGGTGACGAGTTCGGGTCCGTTGCTGATGGTGACGACCCGCACCGGTGGTGGCTGGATGGTGCGGACCTTGTGTCCCGGTTTGACCTGTGGCTCTGCGAGGCTGGCGACCGGATGCGTGTCACGCTGACCGACGGCGAGTGCTGGTCTCGGTGTTCTGGCCCGGCGCGCGAGTTGGAGTTCTCGCGTCCCGCGTCGCCGGATGAGGCGGAGATCGTCGCACGGTTGCGGGACGACGAGAGCGAGTTGGCGCCGCACGAGATCGTGGAGGCCGCTCGGCTGCTTGCGTCTTCGGGGGAGGCAGCGACAGTCTGACGCTCGGCGGCCTGCGCTACCGTTTACGCACGGCGAAGGCTACCATCCCCGCACCACGCAGGTGGCGCCGGTTCGTGACCGGAGCGGGGAACGACGGGCGACTTGCCCGGACCGGCACGGCGGAACCGTGCAACAGCAACAGCCCGAGAGGGCGAGGAGAGAACAGCAATGACAACCTACAGGCAAATAGGCGCGACAATCCGTCACGCCACGACCGACTTCTTCGAAGTCACGAAGGACGACGGCACAGTCTACAATGTGACTGTATCGTGGTCGGAGTTTCAAGGCACGACCGTGCAGGTGGAGAGAGTTCTCGAGAGGACTGCCGCTCACACTCACGCCCGAGCCGAGGATCCCGAGGAGTTCGCGCAGTCTCTCGGCTTTGAGCACGAGTTCGATCTGGCCGAGCACCTTGTTGAGGAGGTGGCGCAATGATGGATCCACGCACAGCGGAGATCACCCTTCGTGTTCGTGTGCGTTTTGACGCGAACACTTGGGGCGAGGACTTGGGCGAGGTCGCAATCGATCTGTCCGGTCGTCTGTTCCACGGCAATGATGACTGCGCTGAGGAGGCCGTTGAGGTTCTCTTCACGGAGACGGTTGAGCAGGTGGAGGTGACACGATGAACGCGTTCTTTGAGAGTGCGAGCGCACGCATCGTGGAGTGGCAGGAGACGGTTGCTCTTCTTCGCTCTATCGGCTTGAACGAGGCAACAGCGTTGGAGGCTGCCGCCATCCTTCTCGCGGACCGTTGGTCCGATGGGGAGGTGGTGCGATGAGTTTGAAGCGCTACCGCGTCTATGTCGTCACCACGACGGTTGTTCCGTGTGAGGTGATCGCCAGCAGCGACGATGAGGTCTACGACCTTTTCGAGGACGATCCGACAAACCTGCGCGTCGTGGGCAATGCCACCACGACCGAGGAGCTCCGGTTCGGTCAGTCCATCCCTTTCGTGAAGCGGGAGGGGGAATGACGATGTGCCCCGAGTGTCTCGCGAACGCGATGAGTGACGAGCAGCGCAAGCACTTCGGGTGCTGCGAGGACTGTTCCCGCTACCTGTACCGGTCTTGGGCGATCCTTGATCGGGCTTGTGAGGGAGGTGACAGCGACAAGAGTTGATTTTGTCGGGCGCGCACCGGTCTTCGGATCGGTGTGCCGCTCGGGGGGCACGGGTGTCTCTCCATCTCCGTCCGTGTCTCCCGAGGGGCAATCCCGCCCCGACACAACACACACTCCCGAGGAGGGAACTATGAAAGAAGAATGGAACCTTGATGATCAAGGCCGTTTGTTCAAGGCGATGAGTGACCTTGACAAGCAGACGAAGAGGACCTTCGCACGCTATGCTGCGGCGAAGACAGCCGAGGAGCGCCGCAAGGCGCGAGCCGAGGTGCTGGCCAACCGGATCACGGGAGGCGTCGCATACGGAGCGGTATTCACCGCTTGCGCGATGATGGGAGCATTCGCTCTCACCAGTATGGGCATCCTGAACGTCCCTTCCAAGCCAGCCCCGACACCGGTGCCGGTTGAACTCACCTGCGACAAGTAGCAGGCTCACACGGACCCCCCGCGCTGACGCGCGGGGGGTTCTTTGTTTCTACCAAAAAGCTCCCGTCCCGTCCGGAGGATCCCCGATGACCTGTTCCCGTTTACTATGCTCTCTTTGTTCTGCGCCCCGTTTTCGGTCGGATGCCTTTCGGCCCGGCCACTGGAACCCGCACGGCCACTGCGTTTCAGGACTTTTCTTCTTGCCGGATAGGGACTATTTTTCCTACGATTTTGCTTTCCCTGACCGGCAACCCCTCCGGTGTCCTGTTTGCGGTGCTACTGGATGTCACAATCAAAGCCGGAACCGGCTCGGGAGCCGGAGCCGCCCCCTCTGGGGGGGCGGCTACCGGAGCTCGGGTTCCCGTGATTGTTTCACGGCGGAGAGGTCTATGGTTTTTTTGGAAAGGCGCGCACAGTAGGTCACTATGAACAGCAACAGCAGCAACAGGAAGGTCAGTGTGTTTGATTTACCATTCGCGATCGATGCGCCAGTGGTGGATGTTCTTCGTCAGTTGGAGCATACCAATCTGCACGAGTTCTCTACCTCTGGTGAGAGTGTGCGTGGTGCGAGGTCTCAGATCAGGTATCTTGCCGCTCTGTGGCCTTCTGCGTCTATCCCCGAGCTGGTGGAGAAGATTCACTACATCATCAACAATCGTGACCTTCTGCCCGAGGATGTGCGCGCTGTGCTCAATGGTGTGGCGATCGGCCACGAGGAGATCACTGCGCAGGATGTGTCGCTCGTTCTTCGAGGCCAGTATCTGTCGGACGCTTCCCGTCGGACCCGCGAGGTTCCCATTCAGGTGATCCAGACGATCGGGAAGTGTTTGCAGGAGGGGATGACGCTGCGTGCCACGGCGCAGGCGGCCCGCTGCTCGTATGACACGGTGGAGGCGGTTGACATGCTGCTCGGTTTGCGGCGTGCGCATGAGGGCAAGATGATGATGCTCGCAATGAAAGCTGTGCGGGATGGTGTGTCGGTGCGCCGGTTCGCGGCACTTCACGGCCTGTCCCGTGGGCGGGCACACCGGCTCGTGTTGGATGCGAAGGCGGCGCTCCAACAGTTGGGGTCAGAATGAAAGACCATATGAACGAACTCTACTGGTTCTCGGAGCTGCTCCGTAGCCTGTATCCCGGAGCCTCCGCGACACAGATCGAGATCGCCGCACGGTTGCTTGTCGGAGGATGGTATTTGACTTTGGATGAGTTGATGGAAACATCTATCAGGTTGTCGTGGGAGGATAGGGACAAGTGATGTTGCCAGCTATCATCCTAACAGGTTTGTTGGTGGGTGCCGCCACCGCAAAGGACGAGAGAGTCAGCGGATGGCTGATTGTCGCGGCCACAGTTTACGGCATAGTATGGTTCACAGGAGGACTATCATGAACGAACAGGAATTCAAGGCGAAACTCGAAGAGGTGGCAGGTGACGAATTTTCGATGCGGATAGAGAACAACGAGATGATCATCACCCCCGCCGAGGCCGGTGTAGCTCTTCTCGCTGCGATCTCGCAACTGAACTCGCAAGAGGACGAAGCGTGGCAGGAACTGGACCGGCTTGCCGGCATCATCGAAGAGCTCCGTGAGGACAACGCGAACCTTCGCGACGTTCTCGAAACTTTGCACCCGATGATGGTTGAGTTCGGGCAGGACGAGATCGCGGACCGGTTGATGCGGATCGCGTATCCGGTTGCTGGTGTGATGGATGACGGCACCGTCGTCAAGTTCGAGGATCCGCAATGAGCCGACGAAGCTTTTACCGTGACCAGAACTACATAAGGATGAAATCATCAGCGCGACTGCACGACGCGGCACGGATGCGCAAAGACGCGAACGCCTCATACTATCTGTTGCTCGACTTCTTGGATGACTTGCGCGCCTGCCGCAAAATCAATGTCAAGCAGTGGGAGCTCGGACGGAGCCTGGCCGACCAGTGGCACGGCACCGCCGAAGACTTCGTGACCGCCGTCAAGGAACTCGCGTGACCGCACCAGTATCCGAAGCCGTGTCGTCCCGCCGGAACCGATGGCACCAGTCCACCCTCTCGACCCTTCTTGATGGTTGCTCTTGGCAGTATTTTCTCACCTACGTTCTCGAGATCGAGGGTGGCGTCAAGCCCCACGCGGCTGTCGGAACGGCGTTCCATAGTGCGGTAGAGCTACACGAGAAAGGACGCATGCAAGGTAGGGACGTCACCCTCAAAGAAATGATTGAGCACGCAGAGGAAGAACTCGCCGCTGTCATCGAGGATGAGGAGATGTTTGCGAAGCTGCGTGCCGCTGTGCGCAACTGGTGGGAGAACCATCGGGACTACCTGCTGAAATTCACCCCGATCGCCATCGAACCAGAGTTCACCATCCCGCTCGTGGACGGTGCTCGCCCCATCGGAGGCTACATCGACGGCGTGTATCGCGACGACGAGACGGGCCGATACTTTATTGTGGATCAAAAAACTGCGAAAGATTTCTCCCGCTGGAAGGACGCCGAAGGGCACCGGTTTCAGGCCGCCATGTATGCGGCGGCTCTGGTCCTGTCCCCCGATTTCCCGGAGATCACCGAACTGCCCGAGATGCGGTATCTGGTGGTCCGCACCAGCCGGTCCTCTCGGGCGAACTTTGAGCCGGCGAGGATACTTGACATTCAGCCGGACTTGGAGGACGTTAGGGTGCTGGGAGAACGGATCAGAATTGCTGAAAAAATGGTCAAAAGTGAGGCTTTTGTGCGCAAACCTGAGTGGATTTTGTGCTCGGAGCAGTGGTGCCCCTACTATGAGGGGTGTATGGTCACACAGGAATTGGCAGGAACTCCCGCACAGGTGCGTTTGCGTCTGGGCGAAAGGCAGCAACTGTCCTAAGTGTAGGGCTACTGGAAGATACAGTATCCTACAGTCAGAAACAAACAACTACCAACAGGAGGTAACAAATGTCTGACACAGCAAGTATCCACAACGGCACCAATGAGGTCAAGTCCACGTCGGTGTCCATCACGCTCAGCGGCAAAAGCTTGGGCGTCGATGCGTTCATCAAGTTGGAGGAGACGCGCGAGTTCGTGTCACCGATCAGCACGGCGGACGCACTCATCAAGCGTGAAGAGCTCGCTGCTCTGCTCACCGAGCAGGCAATCTCGATCGCTTCCGACACAGCCAAGACGGTCAAGGAGCACGCTGCTGCCAACCCCGTCGGCCATGTATCTATTCACTCTGTGACTCCCAACACCGCACCTGCTGGCTCGCAGGTGGGAGTCACCGTCCCCGCCGGGACTGGTGCCCAGGCTGTCGTTGCTGTGGCCAATGGTGCTGCCGCCGGCGGGGAATGGCGTAACGCCGTGGACAGGTTCGATGCGAACAAGACCGTTCGCTACCTGTCCACCGCGTCGTTTAGCTCCGACCAGTTGAAGGCCTCTGCTGCGCAGTGGCTGGCCGGTCAGGGCTTCTCCGCATCGTTCTTCGATGTGTGGGATGAGCGCCGCGACGCAGAGGAAGGCAAGCCGATCTCTTCGGTGTGCAACATCAAGGTGAACAAGGACTCCGCATACCTTGTCCCGAGTGAGGTCGTCAAGACCGATCGCGGTGGCAACAAGGCGGTGGCCCGTGCCAAGTTCAACAGCGACGGCTCCCTCTACTTCTATTGGAGCAAGGAAGCCGAAGCTGCTGTCAAGTATGGCGCATTCAACCCGTTGAAGGCTGGCGCCTAACATGTCGGAACCGAGAGATGTCGTAGTCACGGTCTCTATGGAATTGGATGACCTTGACTTGGCGCGACAGGAGGCGGCAGACATGGCGTGGGATCACGCTAAGGCTATCGCCTCCTCTCTCGGGTTCGATCTCGGCAGCGACGAGCATGTAGACCTGCACAAAGAGTTGGCGGAACGATACGAGCATTCGGTGGAACACATGATGTTCTTCATGCAGCATGCTTTCGCAGTTCTGTCGGCAATCTTTGAAACCGGCTACATCAAAATCAACGCTGAGGACGGCCCACTTCACGAAGACATTGTGTGTGCGCGTATCGGACACCTTGCACAAGGCATCTGCCGCTCCTACATGCAGCTGATGGCAGGCTACGAAACCCTCTGGCCTACGAACGAAATGCTCCCACAGTCAGTATCAACGCAATTCTATTTCAACGACACCGAAATCAACATGGAGGACATGTGACACTTATTTACGACGACAACGGCAACATCATCGGAGAGCGCACCGAGCAGACTGGTTCTGTTCTCTCCCAATACATGGGCAAGAACGCGAAGGGTCCAGACTACTGGTATCCGGACGAGACGCAGGAGAAGCCCGAGGATCCAGCAGCGGACAAGGTTGCCCCGCGTTTCAAGACGATGAACTTGGATCAGATCCGCGACCTGCCAGACCCCGAGTGGCTCATCGACAAGTATCTACAGGTAGATTCGTTCGGTGTGCTGTTCGGCCCACCAGCATCCACCAAGTCGTTCTGGGCTCTTGACATCGCATGCTGCGTAGCGGCAGGTATCCCGTTCAACGATCACACCGTCAAGCAGGGCCAGGTGCTTTACGCTGTCGGTGAAGGTTTGCGTGGTTTGAAGTGGCGTATCGAAGCTTGGCTGCTCGCCCACCCCGAAGTGGATGAGGCGACGCTGCGTCGCAACCTGATGGTCATCCCACAGGTTCCGCACCTGCTCGAGAAGCACCATGTCGCAATGCTTCACAACACGGCAGTCTACATGCACGAGCGCGGACCAGATCCGTTGCGTCTCACCATCGTAGACACTTGGGCACGCTCCCTTGTCGGCGGTGACGAGAACAGTCAGAAGGACGCAGGCATGGCAATCGATGCCTGCGAAACGGTTCGCCACCTCACCGGTGCCTCCGTCCTCGTTGTCCACCACACCGGTGCCGACGGTCTCCGTGAGCGCGGCTCGACCGCGCTGCGCGCCGCCGCTGACACCAGCATCATGGCCCAGCACGACGAAGGAACTCGTTCGACCAGCATCGTCATCAAGAAGATGAAGGACGCCGAGTCCGGTGCCGTGTCCCGCTACCAGCTCCGTCACTTCGGGCATTCCGTTGTGCTCGCCCCGCTCGGGGTAGGGGTCCCGACAGGTAACCGCGTGCCGCAGCCTGTGACGCGCGATCGCCAATACTACATCGACCGTGCCCGCGAAGCCAACAATCCGGACAACCCGTTCTAAGGACCATCATGGAAAACGAAACCGTTTACAACGAGCAGGACAAGAAGCCTTCTTTTCGTGCGCGCATGGCTAAACTTCTTGCTGAGGATCCGGAAGGCTGCGAATGCCCTGTATGTGTCCGGAACTGGGAGGAGCACGGCTGATGTCGTATCGTGATCTTCCCGGCATCGAGCGCTATGGCGAAGATGCTCTCGCCGGCGACCTTGCTGAAGAGAAGGTGGCGAAAGTTCTTGCCGACATGAACCGCCCCGTCGCCCCGTTCGGGCCTCGTCGCGTTTCAACGGAGCGGGCACAGCAGACCACTTGGCCTGAGGTGATCCGGTTCGCACCCGACTATCTCGGATGGAACCGGTTCATCGAATGTCAAGGGTTCGGCCACGAGCGCCGCGTCATATTTAAGGAGCGTAAACTTGACGCTCTGGTATTCTGGAATGGCATCATGCCGGTATGGTTCGGCTTGTATGACGCTATAGAAGACACCGTGACTTTCGCGGATCTTCCAAGCGTCCTATGGGCGATCCATCATCCAGACACACAACCTCTCCAATTGGATGCGGGGAACAAGGTGGAGAAATCTGCCTACTCCGTCCCGATAGAGGTTCTACATCAACGACAATTTCACAACGCTTTCGAAGCGGAAAGAGTTGCGAAAGGAAAAAGAAAACGAGGTGAATAGTGGCAACACACACGAATACGGCGCGCAAGCGCTTTTTAAAGCACGTGGAAAAATCACGCGGCTGCTGGAACTGGCGCGCATCAACGCGCAACGGTTACGGGGCTTTTCGTTTCCACGGCAAAGTGGCAAGGGCGCATCGCGTCGCTTACGAACTTTGGGTAGGAGAGTTGTCGCAGGTAGATGTGGTTCACCACAAATGCGGCAACAAACTCTGCGTGAGACCAGCACACCTGCAAGTCGTATCCGCTTTGGAAAACGTTGCGGAAATGCTGGAAAGAAATGCTTACCTGCGCGCAATCAAGTGCCTGGAAGCAGAGCTAGCAAAGCTACGAAAAGAGCTGGGTCATGACTAGATACAACCAAGTCGGCGGTAAAACCCGACACTGGTCATTTGACCCAGCTCAAGTAGACTCCATTCCTGAGATCCTAAAGCATCTCACCGTGGAGGATGAATACTTCGCTGACGACGACCCGATGACCGTCCTTGCCCACGTCCTCGACCAGATCCTTGCCGCCCTCCCGACCGACCTCGCGGAGCCAGTCCGCCTCGTCTACCTGACAGGCCTATCCTACCGTGCTGCCGGCCAAACGCTCGGCATCGACCACAAGACCGTGAAGAAGCGCGCCGATGCTGGCATCGTAGAGTTGCGTCGCCGGCTCACCGACACCGCGTGGATTGCCGCCCTTCTCGAAGGCCAGTTGCCAGAGCAGCCCGAGCAGCCACGGTTATCCTCGGACGAGAATATCGTATCCGTTCTATCAACCCTCAATAGAAAAGCAAAGGAGACCTCGGATGATACCGAAGAAAGTTAAGATCGGACAGGTGGACTACACTGTTCACCTGTTCCCGCAGGAACACGGAGACAACTATGGAGTGTGCCTGAACCACCACCAGCGCATCTATCTGTCACAGAACCAGACATGGCAGCAGGCAGGCAACACCCTCCTTCACGAGATCATGCACGCCATCTACCATCAGTCAGGTCTGTCCTCCATTGAGAAGCTTGACGAGGAACCGATCGTGAACATCATGGCAACATGGGTTCATCTCGTCATGTTGGAGAACCCTGAGGCAGCCGAGTTCATTCTCAACGCTGAGAAGCACTGGGATCTAGGACCTCTCGGCAATCCGGATGAGGAAGCGATCGCAGCCGATGAGTAAAGCAAAAGCGCAAGGAACACGGCACGAGTCGTGGACCGTCAACGAGCTCGCCGCACACCAGATCGAGGCACGCCGGTTAGCCGAAGGCGGCTCAGCCGACGAAGGCGATGTCGAAGCATGGCTTGCTGGTGAGCGCTGGATCCTCGAAGGTAAAGCGCGTCAGAACCTGAACGTCCAGCAGACGCTGGGCAAAGCCCGCAAAAAGGCCGGTGGCAGCCCCGTCGCCGTTGTCTGGAAGCGGCTCGTCCGGAAAGCAGGACTGTCCGTGCGGCAGCCCGTTGAAGGGGAGCGAGTAGTTGTAGTTATGGGGTGGGATGATTTCGTTGGTCTGGTCAAGAAGGCCGGACTTGCGAGTGACCAAATAGCATCAAAGGAGGATGATTATGGCACTGACACCAGAACAGTATAAGGAGATCGCAGACAAGGTTTCTGCGGGAGAGAACGTCACTCTCGAGGAGGCGGCACTACTTGTGCAGGCTCTCGCAGAGGTGGACACGCAGGCGGTGATTTTCCAGAACGCTATCGTTCTCTGCAACGAGAACCTTCAGACGATCGCCCGCTCCCTTGTGGAGGAAGTCACCAAGAAGTCCGGCAGGACTGGCGAGAAGTTCAAACGCGCAGTGGACAAACTTCTGGACAACGCCCTCAACAAGCACATCGTCTCGCTGAACATGTATCTTGTGAACGCGTTCGAAGACGCACGCAAGGCGCTTGGCATCGAGGTTGAGGAAACTCAGGAGGAAACCAGTGAGCAAGCATAACTGGATTTATTTCCTCGCAGCCCTTGTGGTCCTGTTTGTTGCCTTCATAGTTGATGGTATGAACATCACCGCACCAAGAACACCGGTCACCACGACCGTTCCCGCTCTTGACTGCGTGGCTGTTGCCATCGATGTTCAAACCGGAATACAGACCGAGACACCAGCACCGTGCTACACGGGCGAATCCGGCTGTGTCGGATCTATCACGGTTACCGTCCGCGAGGATGGAACTGTGGTCACGTCTTGCCCGAAGGGGGGTGAATAAAACTATGATTTATGTCCTCAAGAACTTCTTCACGCTGCGTCCTCGTAGGCTCGCAGTAGTGCCGCGCGGTGTTAACGTTGCACAAATGTTCGGCATCTTCTTCGCTCAGCTTCTTGATTTCGCAACTACGGTTGTCGGTCTCAAGATCGGAGCAGTGGAGCAGAACGGAACGATGGCCATGCTGATCAACACTTACGGTGTGGAAACTTTCCTCACTGTCAAGTTGTTGGCAGCAGCATTCCTCACATGGGTTGCGTGGCGCCGTCCGGTGTTCGCATGGGTTGTCAGCCTCGTCTACTTTGCAGTGGCGCTCTGGAACCTGTCGGTCATCTACCGCACGATCGATATCATCCAGTCGATCCAGCTGTAACCAAGATCACCACACACACGGGAGGCCCTCCGCCGAAAGGCGGGGGGTTTTCCCGTTTACCGGCCTAGTTTACGGCCACCGTCCTTGTAGGCGGCAAGCAAACCTTTCTTCTTTTTACGGGGCTTCGACCCGTATTTCTCGGTCCAGCGGCGAGCCACCTCCGGCTCGTTAGCCCACAGGTATCGGCGCTGCTTCTCAGATTTGAACGGCATGTTACCACTTCACCTTGTCTGCCCAGTATGCGGCACTCATCTTTCCTTTGTTGATGTTCTGTCGGTGTCGGGCTTTGAATGACTCACGGCGCTTACGATAGGATGCCGATTCACCCTTCTTCTTCGGGGAACCCGACACGCCCTGCTGTCCGAACCGGATCGTCTTCACCTTGTCGCCCTCTTTGGCCACGACGACGTGGCTTTTCTTCGGGTGGTTAGGGGTGCGCTTCGGCTTGTTGAAACCTGACACGCCGGCCATCCGGAGCAGGGCTTGTTTCTTTACGGGAGTCATCATACCATCCTTATAACGTTGATAGCTTCTTCTAAAGTCATACCGTAGTTCTTTACGAGATCCACTATTTCTTGTCGTGCCACCTCATCTGGCAACGCTGCGACGCGACCAACTCTGAGCACATCACTAGGTTGAGCTATTCTAAGGCTAGACCCTAGCTCTCCAAGCAGTTCACGGAACGGCGTATTTTTGTAACGCTTGCTGAGCACATCAACCGCACGACTGGCGGCAAGAGGGTTAGTTAGCACACGGTAGGTGTTTGGGGTTATAAGATCTGATGCTACTTCACCGTATGCAGCACCTTGCAAACCAGCTCCGGACATGTGCATGGCATCAGGAAAAGCGTCAAGCATATCGTTCCATGCTTCAGTCATAAAAGGAATCCTATTCGCTTTTTGCGTCGTTCTATCAGCTACATCCAGTGCGTTATACCAGTAGTCATCATCAGATACATTTTCATTTAGGCGAGTACGTGCACGGAGAGCTGCTTTTTCACCTACTCTCTGAGCGTCAAGGCTCATAGTCGGTAGGAAGTCAAGCATCGATCGCACCCGTGCAGCCTGCGGACCAAAGCGCTCTATGTCTTTAGCCGTAGCTACAGCCAACTCGGGAAGCCAACGGATCAGCGCACTCATACGCCCAGATCCCTGCCCATTGCCAACGCCATCGCCAAAGCTTCTTTAACATTGCGCGCCCTACCCTCTTCCAGGAATGTGCGGGCCCACCCCTCAACAGTTTGAGGATCTCGAAGACGGGATATGTCCCGCAAAGCCAAAACATCCTGAGGGCTTTGAATCCTGTTAGCCGAGACATACGGGAAAAGATTGCTCAAAAAGTTTTCGCGCTGCGAGTTCAACAAATCACCAAGAGCAGTTTGTGTGGTGCTACCAATGGCCAGCGGTCGGGTCAGCACACGGTATGTTTCAGGGCTACGCTGCATCAGCACGTCTGACAGCACCTCAGCCTGCCCAGCATCCTGCAAAATCTGGCTCAACGGGTTGCTTTCCGGCACATCAGTCAGGCGGGAAATATCCTCGTAAACAGCATCGAGCTCTGGACCACGACGAGAAACACCGCTGAGATTGAGAAGGTTCTCCATAGCCTTATCGTAATCAGCACGCAACAGTTCCCTCTCCGCGAAACCTACCGGATTGGGGCCGGCTGTAGCTCCGCTGCGCAGCATGCCGGCAAAAGGAACTTCTTCCGCTAGCCGGACAACATCCCGCGCCTCACCCCCGAGCATCGGGATGCGGCGAACCAGGTCCAGCAAACGTCCCGCCTGCGGGCCGTAGCGGGCAATCTGTTCTGCGGTAGCGCGAATCGGCTCACCGGTCGTCCAACGTAGTAGGCCGCTCATGTCGCAAACTCCCTTGCAAAGTTAAATAGATCATCAATAGGTTCAGTCCACTCGTCAAGCATGGACACCACCAGATCCATCTCCGCAGGTGTCAAGTTCGTAGTTGTCACACCAGCGATAGCCTCATTCAAAGACTTTTCGTCTGGACGCTTCTCCACGATTTTGTTTACGATGGCTTTCTGGTTGCTGGTCAGCGCGTCGTAGCGGGTAAGGGTGCCGATAGGGTCTTCGAGCTTCATCGGAGATCTCCATCCTCTATAGTACTCCTCTGAAAGTACGGGCATTTCGCGCAACACGGGCAGAAGCTCATCGGGAATATCTTGTGCGTTTTCTCCAACAAACCTAAACTTCAACTCGTCTAGTCCACCCGCCCGTGGATCTCTAGCAAAGCCGCTACGGTTAGCGAGCGTGCGCGTTTTGCCCTCTAGGTAACCAAGTTCACTCATCATCATACCGCGCCGACCTTGCGCTACCTTTGCCGTAGATGCGGGACTAGGAGTCCAGCGTGGCTCCCGCGCCAGGCCCTGATTAAGAAGTCTAGTGATCTGATTCACGATACTGGTGCGGCTCGGCGGGGCGCCAGGAAGCCTAGTCTGCGACAACGGAACCTCGCCCTCGGCCCGCACAGCTCGTTTGCGAGCGGCGTCAAGAAGCCTACCGATATCTTTCCTGTAGTAGCCAGGCACGGCTTTCAAGCCACCACGGAATGTTCCTTCATCTCTAAGACTGCTAGACAACAGACCAGGATAGTATTGTTCCGCCTCATCTACCAATTGTGCCAACGAAGTTCGAATACGCTCATCCGTTGGAGTAAGTTCGTTAGTATAAGTTCCTTGCCACGACCTGCCCTCCAGCACATTGCGAGCCACTTCATTGGTCAGAGCCAGCTCACGGCGCTGCGCAGACGACAGCTTCTTCCCACCCAACCTGCCGGTGCGCACAGCCTGCGTAGCAATGTCAAGCGTCTCATCAGCAACAGGATTCCAACTAGTCGCAGACGCAAACAGATCACTAAACCTATCCGTCGCAGATGCCTGACGCATTTTCTCTTGCGCTCTACGAGCCCGCAAAATCTCGTCTGCCTCATAGTAAGGGCGGCCATATACTGTAGGCCTAAAACCCAAACCGGTTTCGGCGGCATCTCCGACTTGCCGTCCGAACCTGCCATACAATTCAGATAGGAACTTAGAAACTTCGCGCGGCTTTAACTGAAAAACGTCACGGAACGCACGGTAGGCGGGAACGGGATTAGCCATCGAACTTACCTAAATCCGGCATACGTTCGCGTATCACCTTCTGCACAAACTCACCGAACTGCTCTGGTGTCAAGTAACTCAGTCCGGCCTTTTCCTCCGAGGTTAACACCTGATCTAAAAGACGGTTCAGCTGACGCTCGGCAGGAGTTGTTCCGACAGCAGATTGTTCAGCTCTGCGCAACGCATCTTCCCTTGTGCGAACTTTAGCTGCGCCCTCAGATTGCACCAACCTATTGTAGTCGACGGGGCTTACGAGGTCTTCCCTGTTCAGCAATCTAAATATTTCGTCCTGAATACTTCCACCACGAATAGGCTCGTTTCTCGCAACGATGTTACTGATGGCTCTGTTCACAATGTCAGGATTCAGACCACCCACCTCACTAAGTCGGATAATTCTTGCCGGATTAAGGAGATCTGGCTGTCTGGAACTTAACGCCTCCAGGCCCTGCAGGTAATCCGATCCGTAGCGAAGGCCGGCCTGTGCCGCCCGCAAGCCGGTCTCCAAAGGCATGGTTAGGGTGCTATATCCTTGCGGAAGTCCTTGCGTAACATCTGCTGCAGATTCCGCCAAAGCAGCAGTAGCTCCTCGAGCATAATCATCGGGACGAGCATAGTTCATTTCGTTCAGGCGCTGAGACAGCAAACCTCCGGCCACTTCTTCCGCCCTCTTTGCTTGAGCTATGCGATCTCCGTAAGGTCCGTCAACGTCGGCAAGCTTTGCGTAAAGTTGACGTATAGCAAGATTCTCTCCGGTGAGTCCAGAAACATCTTGTCGTATACCCGAAGAAGTTACTGGAGCATACAGAGCTCCTGGAGCCAAATCCTGCACACCGATTTTACCGGAAAGTAACGCCGGATTGTTAGAGATATTGCGCATAACACGAGGTCTAGTTCTGGCAGCAATGCGCAATGCGTCATCTGGCGCGTTCTCAATAAAGTCCAGCAAAGACCATACACGTTCAACATTCGGACCATAATCCCTATAATCCAAAGGGCTCATAGCTGGAGAACGCCTGGAAGACCATTGAATATCCGGCATGTTTCGCAAAACTCCGGCGGCGCGCTTGCTGCCAAAACGCACAATGTCGTCCAGATAGTCGGCTAGTGTCAAGAAAGTTTTAGCTGCCATCACGCCACCTCTGTGTCCCAGATATAGGCGTCAAGGGTCACGGCAAGTTCGCCAGGCCAAATCTCATTCGGAGCATAGCGGAGGTACAATCCGAAATCGGGGCGGGCAGCCAAGATAGCCTGAGTCACATGGTTTGAGCAGATGACCCGCTCGGGGTTGTCCCGCCACCGGCGCACCTTGACCCCGAGGATGCGGGCCACGATACGGGCAATCTCGCCCCAGCCGTAGCGGGCACCGACAAATGCCTCTGATGCTTGCAGCAGATCTTTGCGCTCAAAGTCGTCCTGCCAGACGCGCACCACCTTGTTTGGTTGCATGGTTCGCAGCCGACGAATGACACCGTTGCGCGGACCGGCCTCAACCGTATCCCATACTTCGGTCCCGTCTTCTAGGACGTCAACCAAACCGTGATAGACCCAACAGTGACCGTAAGCCGACTTGGTGCCAAAACGGATGATATGACCAGATACGCCTACACCGGCATCAAACCCGATGTCGCCTGCTAGGATGCGTGGGAACTCGTGCGGCCTCATACTAGTATCTTTGCCCATAGGTAGTTTCCCCACTCACGGGGTCAAACGACATTGGTACTCGCAACCGCATAGGCGCTCGAACCCGTGGGCCGCGACCAAATATGGGAGCACGATCAGGCCGGCCGAATAGGAACAGATCCCCCGAGGTGCGGCGGTTGTAACGCCTTCCGTAACTGTTCCTAAGCATGCGCTTGTATTCGTCGGAATCCGTGTCGGGGCCGTTAGACATTTTTTGCAAGGCAAGTTTACGGTAGTTCATTGCGACGCCTCCCAAGCAATCACCGCATCGGGAATCCGGTCACCGGCCACATACCGCCAGTGCCACGGTTCGCTTTGCAGCTCAGCAGAGAACCCATAGGTGGCGGCGTTCTTGATGAGCCATTTGACAAACCGAGGCGACACAGACTCAACTTGCGGATCACCATCAATCTCTTCTGCGAAATCGATTGCGAGGCCCCACCCGTGGTTCGAGGTGCCCGGGACCGCAGCCATAGCCGTCTTCGGCAACTGATACCACGTCTCACCATTCCAACGTTTCGTCGGACGACCAGGCAGCACCTTCGTCGTATACCGCGACCGGAACAGAGCCTCCTGCTGAGCATACGTCCGATAGGTGCCGGTGGACCGCACCTGAAACCCGCGAGCCTCCGCAGCCGCAACCAGCGCACGGAGAGCGCGGGCAGCGGGCTCAGCTAGCAGGAAATTTCCGATACCGCACCTTTTGAGGATGCCGGCAGCCAGCTTTCCGTTCTCCTGCCCGTTAAGGCAGGAAGGCCGTTTCAGCGACTTGATCGGGAGGACATAGGCCGGCATGACATGTTAGCCTACGTTGATGATGCGCACATCGCAGCTGTCGCCAACCGCGCGCAGATAGACCTTACCGGCTCCTTCAACCAACACAGCAGGAAGCTCGTAGACCGCAGCCTCAGGCAACTCAAGACCAACGTTAGCGATGTTGGTGGACGAGGTGCTCAAGAAAAGGGTGCCAGGTCCGAGATTCTGGACGATCGGGCGGGAATCATTGTTGAAGGCGCGCAGGCCATAGCTTTGCATAACCGTGTCGTCGCTTGTGTCGATGGTGGTGTTCTGTGGGATAATCATTGTTTCCTCCTATATATAGCAGAATCTGGGGATTACGGGATATTTACCTTTGCGTAGACCGCAACGCCAACCGGCTGGGTTTCCGTGGCGGCCAGGGTAAAAGTGGCGGGCAGGGCCGTTGCCGGACCTGTCGTGTAGGCAAAGCAGCAGGCCTGGTAGTGGGTGGAGGCCGTCAAACCGTAGTCACTGTAAGGCTGGATGTGGCCAGCGTGGTTGATGAGGGTGGGCACCGCGCCAGAGTGCGTAGCGGCACACACCAACCAAATAACCTGCCCCGCCGACACGGACTGCGCGGTGCCGAGCGTGATGGTTTTGAAACCCGCAGTTGCGCCGTTTGCAATGCTCACCGTTCCGGCATCCACCAGCAGAGAGCCAGGCTTGCCGTTGTCATCGTTGTAGATACCGAGACGATAGTCATATGTGGTTGCGCCCGTGTGGGTGGCGTTTAGGTAGATGGACAACTCGGTGATTTCGCAGGCGTTGCGGAACACAACGAACGTGGCGCTACCAACGTTCGTTGCAGGAACCGCAGTCTGGAAACTGCCCACCTGGGTGACCTTGCGCTCATCGACCGCAGTCTGGTACGAGTTGGCGACAAAAGCGTTCCGGTTCACAAAGTTAGAACCAGTGTAGACCAACGTGTTGCCGATAGCGGCACTGGTAACAGCAACGTCAGAGAGGTTGTCAAGCGAAGCGCTCAACGATACCGTCGCAGTAGAGCCCTCACTCGGGGTGTGGGACACGGAGATGCCGGTGCCTGCCGACACTTCGGACACATAGTTTCCGGTCGTGTCAGTGCCGAGGGTGATACCGAGCGAGGACACCTCGGTGTTTTCCCACACGCCGGTGGTGCCGTTGTAGGCCAACACATCACCCGTATCGAGAGTTCCTGTAGTGATTTTGACGTTGTGAAGTTCGTCGAGCTCATAGCCGTTTTGCGTTGCGACATACACGATACCGTTGGCGTTAGCGCGGCATACCACACCAAGAAACACGGTGTGTTCCGGAGCCACGGGCTTTACCTTCGTAAAGCCGCCGTCCTCGCCCAGGTACAGGATGTCGCCAGGCGAATAACCAGACGACAGGTTGATGCCGTCCACGTAGCCGCGAGTGATGACAGGGCCGGATTCGTTTTGAGCAATCGGGGCCCCAACCAAGCCGATGACCTTAGACGAGGTGGCGTCGCTGTCGTTGTCGGCACGCTTCACGGTAGCCTTGTCACCGTTTGCACCGAACAGGTACACGGCGGTGCCAGTGGCCAGGGTCACCGTGTCAACGTTGCGGACCTCTGCGGCTACCGAGGCGTACTTGTTTATCCAGGAGGTGCCGTTGAACTCTAGCACCTGAAACTCGGCTGCGGAAGTGATGGCAGTGTCGGACAGGTCGTCCAACGCTGCGTTTAGCGCAACCGAAGCAGATGACCCTTCGCTTGGCGTGTGAGTAACAGTGATACCAGTGCCAGACGTTACATCAGAAACATAGTTGCCAGTAGTGTCTGTACCCAAGTCGATTGCGTCGTTAACCCATGCGGTTCCGTTCCACTTTAAGAAGTCGCCACTAGTTGGAGAAGGAACAGTCACGTTGGATAGATTGTCAAGAGCAATGCTCAAAGTTGATGGGTCCACATTTTCCCATGTCCCAGCTGTAGCATTGTACTTAAGAACTTGTCCGTTTGTAAGAGTGTTTGCCGTGATTCCAATGTCGTCAAGATCGGTAAGAACGATTCCGAGACCGCTGCGGGTGACGTTGGTCCACACCTGCTGCGCAGCATCATACTGCAGGATGTCGCCATCGGCGACGGTGTTCGGGTCGATCTCCACGTCTTTGGTGACGCTCACCATGACGCGCGGGCTAAGCGAATATGAATACATTTACTTCTTTCCTCCTGTGGTGGTAGACTTGCGGCTTCGGGTGCGCTTGGCCAGCGCAGCTTCCAAAGCCTTGACTTGTGCCTCGAGTTCAGCGACGCGTTTGCGCAGCTTCTCATTCTCTACGGCAAGACGGTTCTCCTTGTCGTTCAAAGCGCTCCTTGCTTCTTCGAGTTCTCGGCGGGTATTGGTCAACTCTTCGCGCAGCCACTCAATGGACTGCCCTTGCGTCTCCACCACCTGAGCCAAGTTTTCAATGGCTGCACGCAGGCTTTGCGTTTCGCTGACAATGGATTTGCGGATGCGGGAAACCAATGCCCGTCCGGTTGCGGAACGCAGGAACGCCCACACTGCTGCCAGTGCGCCGGTGCTGCCAGCCCCCACAAGGATCTCGGAAAGGTTATTCATAGGTCTCACCTATAGCAGAAAGTGGGGAATTCACTGGTTTAGCCCCTCTATAAGGCGCAGATAGGTATTTCTGCTCTTAGGCCGCATGGTTGAACGCTCACTTTCAGCCTCCTGCCCATACCCGTATTCCAACAACTGCGCAATTTCCGCAGGTGTGCGGCCCAAACGCAACTGCTGGCGGATCCAATCCGTGTCCGCACCAGACTCCTCAACAAGCTGCTGAATAGTAACCTGCTGTTTCTTGGTGCGGCGATACAGCTCCCCACGAATAGTCTTCGGCGTAACGACAGTGGTTCCATAACCAATAGCTGACGGGATACCAGTCAAATTCAAAAAGTTGGTGAGGGCACGGTCACGCTGCGACTCGGTGGACAGCACCTCGCGGGCACCAGGAACGAACGACGCGATACGCTCCGCAAGACCCAGCTGCGGCAGCAGGTCTCCGAGGCCACGGGCGACAGCCGGAGCCGCATACGTTTTCCCGCCTTCCCCAGTCCGGATACCGGTGTAGGGGATACCGCGCAACAGGTTGTAGTAGGCGGGCACCTCTTCCCCACCTTCTCGGAACGGCGCTCCGCCACCTAAGTTTGTTTGGGTGAGGAGCTCGATTGGGGTGGTGAACGGTCCGAGCATGCCGCCGAACTCGCGGCCACGAATCGGGAACCCTTCGCCGGACAGCATTCGGTCGATGTCGTTAACTGGCAGGTTCTGCATGAAGCCGACGTTGTTGTCTGCGAACATGAACTTGCTTGCGAAACCGTTAGGCAGCTGCATATATTCTGGCAGAACTTGGTTAATCCACGTGTCGTCGCCTTCGGCTCCGAAGGTGCGCTTAAACTCTTCGTTGAACTGCAAAGCTTTCTGCATCTTGCCAGGCTGCATGAACAGTGCGCGCAGCTGTGCAGGAATATTGTTTCGTGACCACACATAGAACGGCATCAGGCGCTTAAGCCAGAGATCTCCTGGACCGAGGTCTTGGTAGTTGAAGTGCAGCAGATACACTTTGTCCATTGCGGCACCCAAGTTTTTGTAACGACGATAGCCGTCGATGAACGCGGCACCGCGCAAAAACATTTCGGAGGTTTGTGCCATGTCGCTAAAGAACCTCTGTACCTGGTTGGTCATCAAGAAGTCTACCGTGGAGCGGAAACCGGCCTCGACCCGTCCGGACGGGTCGGTCTCATAGTAGCGGCGGAGAGGCTCACCCCGCTGGAATGCCTCTTCCGGTGAGAACGAACCGAGGCGCGACACCTGCTGAGCAGCGTAAGACATTTCAGTATCGAAGAACGCGCCACGTGCGAACAGCTGCTGCATCAAATCGCCAAGACCCATGTCGCCAACACGCGTCTTGTTCAGCTGAGGGATAACGGCAGCTTCCGCAGCCATAAGGTTATCGTAGTAGGCGCGGTTCGGGTTCTTGCGCTGAATGTCGTTTAGCGTGGTGCGGATTTTAAGAAGAGCATCATAGACCAGACGGTGATCCTCAATGGATACGTCACCAAGATAGTTCATCCACATACCACCGGCCACGTTACGGGCCGTGTAGCCAGGGCCGCGACCCACGGTAACCGATGTCTTCCAGAGAGTCAGGAACGGGTCAAGCACGTCATTGATGAACTTCTGCCAACCTTCCGGCTTGACTTCCGTTTCGTAGACTCGGCGCATCGCTTTGAGCACACCGCTAGCGGCGAACAGTTCATCGGTGCCACGACCCATAGCGATAGCCGCATAGCCGCCGTCAACGAGCCGTTCCGCCAATGCGGACGCAGCCTTTTCTTCGCGGAACAGGCGACCGAGCAAACTGCCGTAGTTGCCTTGTGAGAGAAGCTTCTTTTGTGCGTCCTCAAGGGTATCGAAAACGCTGGCGGGCAGCACATCGCGGATAGAGGCAAACGTGCGATACATGTCGCCCATAGCGGCAAGCACCTCAACCTGATCCTTGTCGTTGGTCAGATAGGTTTGGATGAACTTCTGGATTTGACGCTCAGAGCTCAACACCTTCAAAGCCTGCATCTGATCGGCGGACAACTTCTCGGCGGCAGCCATCAAAGCCTTGCCGTAATCTGAGGCAGCTCCATCGAACCGTTTAGTGTTTGCGCCAAGCAACTCGCGAACCACCTTCTTGTGAGCCTTAGCCGCATCCTTAAAGTTACCCAACTGCTCAATCAGCGTGGCACGCTCAGCGGCATCAGTGGTGTCAGCAATACGATACTCAAGAGTGCGAACACGATTCAAAGCTTCAACATACCCGTTGACAACCGTCTCCACATTCTGGATCTGCTCCAACTCAAGTTCCTCGTTAGCCTTACGCAGATTAGACACGGCACCAGCGCGGGACTGGCGGGCAGCCTGCACCTGCTCCAGGGCCCTGTTACGCAGCGTCAAAGCCTTTTCGTAGTTCTCAAGCGTGAGGAGCTGCTCGGTAACTTCGGTTTCGCGTGCCTTGTTTCGGGCAGCTTTTGCGGTACGCAGATCGGCTAGCGCCTGATCTTTTGCTGTGCGAGCAGCATCCACCTGTGCGCGAGCCAACGGAATTTCCAGAATATCAAAGGTATCCTCGGCGGCAGCCGGTTCTGCCCAACGTGCCTGCGCCGCGCCCACCTCAGCCTGCGCAGCTTTAATCTCGCTGCGCTGACGGCGAGCCATCAGATCTGCCTGACGAGCGGCGGCTGCATTCTCAATGGTCTGCGCCTCATAGTTGAGAAGACGTGTGCGAATATCTCCAGCAGCAGGCAAAGCCAAATCCACTGCTTCACTAGCTTTGTCATATGTGTCGATTGCTTGCTTCTCACGCAGACGGGCACTCGTAACAGCATCCGAGGCGTCACGGCGGAACTTGGCAATCTTCTGCATCAGCTCCTCAAGCTTGCGCGGCTCGAGAACCTTAGCCAGCTCCTCCTCAGCCTGCTTGCTGGAAGTCTCCGCAAAGCGGCGAAGTTCAGGTGTCAGGTTCTCCAAACTGCCGACAAACGTAGCGGCAACCTTCTGGTTCAAAAAGCGGCGCGTTGCTGGAATGTCCCGCAGAATGGTGCCGGCGTTCGTAAGACGATCAAGGAACTTTCTGTTAGCGACAGTGTTCGCAATGTAGTTACCGTAGCGCTGCATGATGAGAGTCGGATCCTCAATAAACGTCTTGCCAGCCTTCTCGATGTCCTCAAGAGACTTGCCGGCTTTCTCGGCGCGCTCACGCAGAATCTTGTTCGCCTCAATAGCGTTCAGATACACAACACCAGGATTGTCGGCGTCAGTAAATCCGATGCGGGCCAGCATCTCGGGATCGTCAACAATGCGATACTCGACCATTGAGCGGCGACCCTCAGTGGAACGATACGGGTTATCGGCACGGTTGGCCAAACCAAGTTTTGACAGACGCTCATAGGCCTCATCGGACAGCATCAACGGAGAGTATGTTTCCACGTCACCGATCTGACCGATGTCAACGCCAGCGGCCTTAGCCTCATTGTAAAGGGCGGTTATCTCACGGCGAATAATCTCAGCGGCAGCATATCCGTCCTTCTGGGCCTTTGACAAGGTGCCTTCCGGTGTAGCCTGCGGACTGAACATGCCGAGCTTATAGGACTCCATGAACACTTCCTGATCAGCCGTGTTACGATATGGCTTAAGCAGAGCGGTAGCCTGTGACGCTGCCGCCAATGCGCGACCCTCAAGTTGAGTGCGCGTAAAGTTACGGAAACCCAAACCGTCACGAACCTGAAACGCGTCGATCAGACGATCACGACCGATTGCCGGACCGATACCTTCACGGGCCTCTTTGAGAATGCCGCGCGTCACACCGGTGTAGATGTCACCCACGCGACCGGAGAACGGAGCCCGCACGCCGGCAGTCGCGGCAGAGGCATTCAAACGGAGACGGTTAGCCAGATCTCCGAGCGGGCCGGTAGCCCGACCGGTTCCTTGTGTGATGCGGATAAATTCACCGGAAGCATTCCGCAGCGGCTTACCGGTGATGCCGGCGAGCACGATACCGCCACGAACTTCCTCGGGCAGCTTCTTGAACAGCGCCATAGCTGCCGCCTTTGAACCGGACAGCTTTTCGAGTTCACGCATCACCTCACGCCGGCCACCCTTGATGAGAGCCTCACCTATAGCGTTGCCGAGCTCCTGCTCCGCAACCGCACGCGGACCTTGCTGCGCCATCACAGCGGCAGGAGAACCAGCCTCAGCTTTCAGGCCCAGTTGCTCTTGAACGAGTCCGGCTTTGCGCTTCGGCGCAAGGCTGACAAGCTCATCGATAACAGCGTCGCCGCGAGAACCTACGCGAACCAGATCGTCAAGAAGCTTTGGTGCGGTTCGCACCGCAAGTTCAGCAGCCGCACGGCGGCTCAACGAAGCAGGAGCAGTAACATACGACAGCGGGTCGGCGGCAACATCCAGCGCGAACGCAGCACCGAGTTTAGCAATACGCGACGGAATGCCCTCACCAGGACGAACCCGCAGCGGCCCAACATCACCGAACCCGACAGGAACATCGCCGCTAATCAAACCGCCGATCTGCTCCAAACCAGAAACCTGACGCAGAGATTCCGTTGGCGTGCCAGCAGCCTCCAGGATACCGGCAGTCACAAGACGGCCAGGAGCTCCGAGAAGAGACAGGACTTTGCGTCCCAGGCCGATGCCTGGGATAGAGCGATCTTCGCCGCCAAGCGACTCAATCACATCACGGTTTGTCGTGTAACCAGAAAGCGCACGTACAAGGCTTTCGAGTTCCGGATCAGCCTCACCTTGACGCTGACGCAGGTAGTCTGCCAGCGATGCCATATGGCTACTTATACAATCCGGATTCGCGCAACTTCGACTCAATATACTGTCGTTGCAGTTCCTGATCGTTGGTTCCTGTCAGACCGCGACGCGTGGTTTCAATGGCCTTTTGCTGAGCGCTCAAGTCAGCCCACTCTCTGGCGTATTGATACACTAACTGTTCTGTTTGCGTAGCTGTATAGGCAGAGCCAGTTTTAGCGCGCTCAAGAGCAAGACCACCAAGAGCTTCCAAACGCTGCTGATTAAGCAACTGCTGCGACTCCCGTGCCTCGCGACTACCACGCACAGCTTCAGCAGTAAGAAGACGATTCAAATACTGCTCGGCCTCGCTGCCTGCCTGAACACCCATCAAATTCATAACACCAGACAAGTATGCCAGATCCTCGGCAAGCATCCTGTCCTGCCTGGACACGCCACCGGCTGCACGGGCCGCATCCTGACGGATCCCAGGAGCCATCTCTGACATCTCGGCGCTCATCGGTGTAACAGTGGACACAGCGGTGCCACCAGGCATAGCCGAGGCAGCAACGTCACGTGCCAACTGCTCTTGCCCGCCAACACCAGGAGTTTGTCCAGTGGCCGCAGAAAGGGCAGCCAGCTCAGCTTCAGCTCTTCCATATGCCTGTGACACAGCCGCCTTATATTCATTGTTGATGTCACGCAGATACTTTTCCAGCGCCGGATCCACACCGGTAAACGCAGCATTGGCTGAGGCTTGTCCGTAAATATCCTCAATCGTACCTTCCGGCGTAACAGTGCTAAGACCAGACAAAATTGCGGCAAGTTGTTCATCAGTAAGATTCGAAGGCTGACCTGCTTCACCACCAAAAAGTCTATTGTAGGCAACGTAACCAGCGCCGCCCAGACCTGCGCCCAAAGCCAGCTGAGCAGGCAGTGACCTACGCTGAATAAAACGAGATGCCCGCGTAGTGAACGGAACGTCTGATAGAGGCCGAACAGTCTTGCCAACACGGGCACGCTCAATGAATCGACGCTCACCAAGACCACGGCGGGCTCCTGCCGGCAGAGACGCCTCAGGAACTACTTCGCCGGTGATGCGGGCAAGGCTGTAACGACCGCTTGGGGTATCGGCCAAACGTTTGATTGCGGCAACTTCATTCGCCGCCTCGAGAGCTTCGTTTTCGTATTTGCCTACAAATCCTGTAGCGCCGCCGAGCGAGGTTCGACGTGACGGAAGCAAATTTATAATCTCTGATACACGCTCACGGGGAAGTGAGCGAGCGACTTCCAACGCCTGTCCTTGCGTGCGGAATTTACGAACGGGAGGCTCGGTGCTACGCAAACCACGCGCAATATCTCCTGCGGTGTCGACAACATCGCCGGCTATGTTAACTACTCGACGCCCCGTTTTCCACCATTTTCTAGGATCAAATATTCCAATCGACATAATCAGCCTCCCAGCCCTGCCAGTATTTCTGCTTCTCTGCGCGCCGCCTCAGCGTTTTCAATTTCCTGAGCCAAGCGCCAGTTCGTGAGATCTTGCTTTCCTTCCGTTCTGGCACGCTCAGCGGCGCTGATTCTGCCAGAAATGGATGAAATGAAGTTAGCCAAATCACGACGCTCCTGCGCCTGCTTAAGAGCGGTATCTCGAGCAATGCCTTCCAGCGTAACATCGTACTGGCCAGGAGAAACATCCATGCCAAGCTCCGCCAACTCTGAAGCAATATCCTGCGAACTGCCGGCACCTTCTCGCCCAGCGCGTTGAATAGCTTGCGTCGCCTGGCGCTGCCTGCCACCAATAGAGCCGCGCAACTCCTGAATAAGGGCATCGGTCTCCCGATCCAAATCACGCAACTGAGTATCGTACTCTAGCTGCTGCGTAGCAGTAAGACCATATTGCTTGCCGCCAGTATACTGTTCAGCTTGAGGGTTGCGGGGATCCTGCTCCCACGGCAAATACCGATCACCTGTAAAGCCGACAGTTCCCACTACTTCGTTCTTTCCTGTGCGCGGATTGTAACGTTCAGCGTAACCGCTAGGGTTGATAGTGGTTTTGCCTACGATTTCGTTCAAACCAGTAACAGGATTGTACGAATACTGAAGGCCGTCTGTGCCGGTCACGGTCGGGCCCATTGGAGGAAGTTTCACCTTCTCAGGCTGCTTAGCTTCGCCTCCCAATATGTCAAGAAGTTCTCCTACTCCGAATACTGTTTTTCCTAGAAGAGTTCCAGGCCCGCTGAACGTTTTACCGCCAATAAAAGGAACCCATCCAGGAACGTTAGTTGGACTAGTAATCAAACCAGTTAAAGGCGCAAGTGATTTTGTCGCAATAGATCCCGCCAACGCCTGGCCGCCGCGAGCCGTGGATGCTAGATAGGCAGCGCCTTGAGCAAGATTGCCCACACCTTCTAGATATGCTTGAAGTCCTTCACGGGATGTAAGATTGCCGCGACCAAAATCTTCGCCGGCTTCTTGAAAGTCTGATATGCCGGTAGCCTTTTTGACGATGCCGCCAACTTTTTCAACTGCTGGAGCCGCCGCCGCCATCGGTCTAGTAAGACCAGGAGCATATCTGGTGATGGTGTCTCCAATTTGTCCGCCGAGTTGATTTGCGTAGTTGCGATCAAACGCTACACGAAAAGGAGCAGAAATGCTCTCAGCATACTGACTTCCCAACGGCTTAATCCAGTTCACTCTGGGCGTAATCGGGCCAGTGGTCGTCGCGCCAGTGAACCTGGCCAGCGGGTCTTTTGGTCGTCCGTTACTCATAAATCCTCTCAACTATAGCAGTAAGTGGGGAATTTACGGCTTCTTTCCCAAAACCGCATAATCTCCCGTGTCATCCAGCATATAACTCACGTCGTCCCCACCGGACAGGCTAACTCCCGACAGGTTCAAAGCCTTCACAATTTCCCCAGCCCTATGCTTGATATAGGCTATTTTGGTCGTGCCGTCGTATGATTCTACCACACCGGTAAGCACAATGGACCCACGAGCAGATTCCCGCCACGCCGAATCCTTAGATTCCTCATATGTGGCGTTATCGGTGCTATAGCCCATCCGGATGTTGATACGATTTTTACGGTTCATTGAGTGCCACCGCTCTTGATAGTGTTGCCAGTATACCAGAACGAAACAGCCTGCAACTCCACCGGACCGGTAAAGGTGACGGTCAGGGAGATCTGCGGCTGCGGGCCGATACCGGCAGGGAACTCCACCGTATAGTATCCGTTCGTATAGGATCGCGAACCAGAGAACGCCGTGTAGGACACGATCTGGCTGGTGCCAGGATTCGGGGTCGGGGACACCGGCTGCAGCGCGGGGCCGGCCTTAACGACAACGGAAGTCAAGTTACAGGTAGCGACCGTAGAGAACGATACAGATGTCTGGAACCATACGGTGCGAAGGTCGGCATCCAGGTCTCCGATGGTGCGGGTAGCAATAGTCTGCGTGATTGGGTTTCCGTTCACAGTTCCTCGCTCAGACTCGGGCGCGTCCCAAGCATAACGCCATACTCCGCCGTCTGCGACAAGATACAGTGAGCGACCAGAACCAATCATCGACTTGATACTTGAAGCGCTGGAGATAGAAACCGGTGCGACCATCTCGGTCCAACAGCCCGTGGCGTTTTCTGCGTCTGTTCCCAAAACAGTGAATGCCAGAAGTCGCTGATTTCTCCAGGCAATCAGGTGTGGGCCGACAGCAGCAACGTGGTCAAGATACGAAGAGGTATTCGGGGACACTGGGCCAGTCCGATCGATACGGTCGCAAGTAGAACCGTTGGTTACGTAAATGCCGCCCAGACGATCAATGAACGCCACGTTCCCAAGTTCAGACCACAGACAGGTTTGATTGATGTGCCCGCCGCCGGAATCTGGAACGCGATCTGCTACACCCACACCGCCGCGCACAATCTGCTTAGTGATAGCAAGGGGGTTTGCGGCCACTCGCGGATCGTAGGAATGCAGCTGTGAGAATTTCCCAGTATACGAAATAACGCCATCAGTTTCTCCGCCAGCAGTTGTGACAATAATCAGTCTATTGTCGATTGCGTGCATGCCAGCAATACGGGTGTCCGTGCCTGAGGCGCGGATGACTGAACGCGGGTCAAACTTGTCGATGTCGTCCTCAGAGTAGTAGAACGAACCACGGTGCGGCTCCGTGTTGCCGTCACGCAAACCGTAGGATGAATACTGTGAGCCAAGAGGTGCAACAGGTGCGATAGCTGGTGCGTTGATGCGGGTATCAGACAAAGCAGTCATGGATGAATCAGAACGCCACTCGATATCACCAATGAGAAGCAGGTTGCCAAACATCGTGCCGACGTTACCGCGCGGGATGATGCCCTGACCAGGCAGCAGCGTCTTGTTAGCGTCCAGCCACGTGTAAGGGTGAAAGATCATTGCTGGCTTTGGAAATCCATATTCCAAAACAACTGTTCCGGTGGTGGCAGTGGCGCCTACGTCTGCACCAGCGTTGGCATATTCAATCTGGTTTGCGGCAGGCACATCGGTGATAGTAACAATGCCGTCAAATGCGGAGGCGCTGCTATCAACTTTTACCTTATCTCCTGTTTTAAAGTCGTGATTGCTGGAGAACGTCAGAGTGGCGGTGCCAGCTGTGCGCTCACGCGTAGTGATGGTCTCGGTCAGCTGGTTGTAAGGATATCGCTGGATGAACTCGCGCTTAGCGAAAGCCAAGCCTGATCCGACAGTCGCCGGCTCTACTGGATCGTAGTCGGCGCCCACACCAGAACCGGATGCTACATACAGCGGCCAACGCCGGATATTCGGGAATGTTGCCGCCTGCACCGTGCCTGCTCCAGAATTTCCGTTCGGGTTCACATACGCAATGACGGCGGTCTGATTGATATCTGGTGTGCTGATGTTGCCGCTAGTATAGTAGCGACGAGAGTGAATCAGAACACCAGAAACAACAGAGCGAGGAGATGGCGAAGGGTTGGCCACACCATCCTCGTTTACTGTGTCCTCAAGTTCATCTTTGTTAAGCTCATCAGCTTCTCCTGCCACGGTAGAAGGCTGCTTAGAATACTGATAGATTTGAAACGGCAAACCGGTGATGAACCGGTAGTCGGCGTTCGTCGGAATCGGAATATTCGGGACATTTGCAGCAGCGCCTTCATTTGACCGCCAGCCTTTGTTGACAGCATTTGTGCCGGTCAGCTGGCTCCACAACACTCCGTTAGCGGCGGTATAAGGATCGTTTTCAGCCGGAGCCTTAACCCACCAAATCTGACCGCCAGTAGTGATAGCGACAAGAAACGTGCCTACCGTAGACTGCAAAGGATAAACAGCCTGCACATTTGTAACAGAGCCAGATCCGCTAGCTGGCCCTATGCGTTGCGCGGCAGGTTGCGACACAAACGTGTCACGATCACGCGGCAGAATACCTTTCAGGATAGCCCACTGGTTAGTGTCGAAGTCGTCCGGTGAGGTGGACTCCTGTAACCCGCCCGTGAAATCGGTTACGGTTGTGCGCTTCATCAGGCCGGCCTAAACCACGGCATATACTTTTTGCCTTCCAATCCAGTTCCCCCGAGTTGCATCGGCTCCGTGGAGTGGTCCAGCTGATACGTTGAAACCATTGCGTCGAACAGCTTGTCTGCAACGTCCTGGAACACGGGCGCCATCTTCTTGGCGTAGTCGCTCCAGCTGGAACCAATCACCGCTGCCCTGTAGGTGACGATGTCGGCCAGATTCACCGAAAAGCCAAGAGAGGCGTTTGGAAGCGCGGGCGTGAACGGGGCAGTTTCCTGCGCATACCGGATACGGAAGTATGTGGTTTGCGTTGGGGTGGGCGTCACGGAGAAAAAGCCCTCGTCTATGTCATACTTGTATTTAGAGTCACCGACCTTGCCGTCGAGAATATGCGGAACCGGATACACGATCTCCGAGTCGATGACTTCAAAGTTGCCGTCGTAGCGAACCTCGTAGACGTTCAGGATCCTCTGGTATGTGCCCAAAACTGACAACAAGTTCACGCCGTTGACGTTTGCGGGGAATGTGAGGTCTGAGGTATTCACAAGCCATTCCCACTCGCGCTCCTGCACTAGTGTCTGATACGCGATGTTGATCCAGGAGTAGATGAGGGCTTCGGGCAACTCGTTAGTGAAGTCTTGAAGAAGCGCGCGCAGCTGCGAGGCAACATTGCCAACGGTTCCTACGGCAGACAGGCCGCTAGTTACATAAATCTTCTCTCGAAGGAGAGCGTCCTTCATCATATTGTATTTAGTGTTGAAGGACTCGATAACCGACTCTGGCAGCCCTAGTCTTTTACCGGTGATGGCGGCGGCACCGTAAGCAAAGATCTCCTGGTATGGGTCAAACGAGTTATACGTTTTCGTCATAGGCGCCGGCCACCTAAACGCAGACCACAGAATATTGAGCTGGTCAAACACCTCATTGTTGACGATGTTTCCTATGTCGGCAGGAGTGTTGATAGATATAACGCTGCGCAGAAGACCAAGTGTCCAGACGGTCAAACCAAGACCTTGATGACCTGGAATGGTGTTGTCGTATAAACCAGACTCGGCTATCATCATATTGTGATCAATGAACTCATCTCGGATGATGCTGTCGGAAAGTTCCACAAACTTTTGCTCGAAAACCTGGCGTCGCGGACTGTCATCGTTGATGAAGGACAGAACATCTGCGGCCGCTCCGTATGCGAGAGCCGAATCGTACTGCCCGTTTTGAGACCACGGTGGCGTGTCCGAGTCTGACTCCATATACAGGTCCAGACCCATGCTTACGGCAGACGATCCTGGGAAGTCAGTGGTGTTATCCCACGACCAACCTGGGAAACGGTAGGTCTTTCCGGTGTCTGAACGGGGAACTAGGATTTGGTTTCCGCCTTGCTGCCAGAACATGAACAGGTTGTCGGCAAAGTTTGTGATCCTATACAGGCGCTGGTTGATAAGGTCGTTGATGCGCGCATCGGAAATGATATCCGTGCTGTAGATAGCCGTCAGCTCGCGCACCGTCGAGCGCAAAGCAGCCCTATTCAAACGTGGGTAAGTAGCCATTTAACCTCCAAAACCTCTCAACTATAGCAGAAAGTGGGGAATTAGGACAGCAGCTGCCGGATCGCCCCCGCAGCGCGGGCCGCCGACTCCCCCATAAACGGGAAAAGCCCCCCGCCTTTCGGCGGGAGGCAATTCCTTGCGAACCCCACAGTGGGGGCCCATAACTCTTTAAAGAGTTATGGAGCCACGCGGATGAGCAGACCGTTCGCCCGACGCTCAGCAACACCGAACAGGACGGTGGAGGCAAGCGGAACAACCGTGTCGAGGGTTCCCTCGAGCGGCTGGGCAGGATAGCTCTTCATGAACTCGCCAGCGCAATACGCAAAGCGCAGCGACGGCTGGTTCAAGAAGTAAGCGCGGTTATCCTGACAATCTGGGTCAAGGCGAACTACCAAGTCACCGAACTTGATCTCGTTGAAACGAGTCTGAGCGGTGCCTTGTGGGTTCGTGTACTGTCCCTTAGTTTGTAGGAAAGCTTCGAACTCTTCGAAGACGTCGAAACCACAAACAATGTGGGTAGGACGCTTACGAGAAGCGCGGAAGATTTCGTTAACCACGTTACGGAATGCTGCAACGATGTCCTCAGTACCAATGGTGCTGGTGACACGAGTAGCCTGCCAGTAAGCTTTTTCGAATACCTTACCGCCAGTTTCAGCTGCCGTGGTCTCAGTCGTAGTGACTGTGATTGGGTAGGTGATTTCGGTGGAGGTAGCCGAGATTACGGCAACGTTAGTAACGTTGTACGCAGCTGGCAAATCGATTACGGAGATACGATCTCCGGCTTCGAAGTATGTGTTTGCGTTAGCGATACCGAGTGTAGCAACACCAGCAGCACGCGCACGGGTGGTGGTAACGCGATAGTTATTCGAGATACCTCCAACTGTTACGCCGGCAGCAGCGTCAGACGCAGCGTTACCGACAAGCATGTCCATTGAGTTGACCTCACCAGCGTTCCATGCTGAACCAAGCTTATGCAGCTCGGAAACAAGGAAGTCCTGATGATCGGCGGTTGCGCCTTCGACATAGGCCTGAACCAGGTTCACGATCTGCTCGGGACCAGAGTTCTGCAGGATGTCGCGGTGCTTGAGACGGAACGGGGTGATGATCCCGTTTGCCCACTCATAGACAGCGGAACCCATAGTGTCGGCAGACACAGAGGTTGAGTGTGTGCCAGAAGCGTCGGTATAACCGGTGCTTCCGAGCGTAGCGGCACGAAGCGGGATAACAAGACCCCGACCCGTGATGGACTTTGCAGAGCTCTTGAAGAGCTCGAGGATTGGGTGCGTCAAAAGCACGTTATCCACGAGTTGCTTCTCGTAGCGCTGCAGGGTTGTGGTGAACGTTTGGATGAACGTTGCGTCACCAAGAGCAGCCATGATGTTTTCCTCCTTTAGGAAATGTTGTTACGGCATTGCTTGTTAGGAACCGAATCTAACAGCCGCAACCAACAGTCCTACCGGTTACCCAAATTGGATTGGGTATCGCGGAGAGCTGCCTGGATAACGGAAGCCAAATCCGATGTGTCAGTGAGTGACACCCCTCCGTCAGCAGAGGAGCCAGACCGCGCAGACACCGACGCAGCCTTCTTTTGTTTAGCCTTTTCAGCAGTTCGCTTGGCTACAGCTTTCTTCTGTTGAACTTGCTCATACTGGAAAGCCTTATAAGCAGCCTTCAAGTTAGTGAGCTCATTCTCAGAAGCATACTTGGCGAGCCTCTGACGAAACTCGTTGCGTTGCGTGACCGTCAGATTCAGACCCTCAGCCGCGATGATTTCGTCAACCTGACGCTCATACTCGGCCAAAGCCTTCTGGATCTCAAGTTCAATCTTCGCAGACTCAAGTTCCTGATCCCGCTTGGAAGCGGTCTTCGAAACCTGACCACGAAGCTGCTGAACTTCGGTCTCCTGAGCCCACTGGTTCCGGATTTCCGGCGTCACCCCGAAGGTGTCCAAAAATGCCTGATCCAGCAGATTCGCCACCGCCAACTCTTTGATGAGGAGAGCGACAGCATGTGTGGGATTTTGAGTGTTCGCAGTAAAGTGCGCAAGAACCTGAATAGGGTTCTCTTCCCAAGCCTCATCAAGTTGCTGAATTCCTTGAATCGTATCGGAAAGTTCGAGTTTCACCTCTTCGAACTGCTCAATTTCCTTTTTCAGCGCCTGCTTCTCACGGGTGTAATCGGCCTGACGCTGGTAGCCGGACTTCAACTCATCGAGTGTAACCTCGAAAGTTTCGCCGTCCACCTTGACAGTGAACTTCTCACCATCGGTGTCCTCCTGCTCCTCGGTCTCCTCCGACTCCTCGTCGGCCTCAACCTCGGCATCCTCAGCTTCCTCAACCTCGAAACCGTCGTTGTCCTCCAGGGACTCGTCGGCATCCAGGGCCTCGGTGACCTCCGCCTCCAGGTTGTCCGGTGTGGCCGGATCCTGCTCGGTAAGGCTGCTGGCGATGATATCGCGCAGATCTGACATATGTGTTTCCTCCTAACAGTCGAATGCTCGTCAAGTTATCCACGGCGTGGGTCTCGATTTTGCTTGTTCGTGGGGATGCGGAAAACATCCCTCTCATATATAGCAGTTAGTGGGGAGGAAAATTCCCCACCCTATTCCGCTAGGGCGCGGATGATAAACCCGATCTCCTCGGGGTCGGTGCCCTCCAAATCGTTATACATATTGAAAAACAAGGACCGCTGCTTGTTTGTCATACCTGGGACGTCCGCCGCCTGAATAACGTCAACCATTCTATTTGTCCGGTCGAGGATATTTTTGCGGGCTAAAAAGCCCGCGGCTATACTGCCAGGATTGGGATTGCCCGTGAACACGGCAGGGTTCTGAGCATATTCCGCAGCCCCTTGCATATGGCCGCGTAGAATGGTAGTCATCGCCTCACCGGTCCACTCTCGGGGAACACCCGCCCGCTGAAGGGTCCGAAAACCGTTAAGAACATACCTGCTGGCCCGTTGCCTGGCTTTCTTCTTGTAGGAACCGGTGTTGCCGTTGGCTATCGCCTCGTAGTAATCTTTCCACGCCACACCAAACGGCTTGGGGGCCCTGTCGCGCGTTCTCTTCGCTGCCGAATCAAACTGCTTGAGCGCCTCCCCAACTGGCAAACTGCCTAGCTCGACCGCATCTTTTTCTCCAGGGCGAGGACCTTCCCACGCCCACGGGGTAACCACGTCCGCGTCCTTGTCGGAAGTCAACTTGATCTCGTTCATCCGGTCAAGGGCCTGCCTCCAGGAGGTCGCCGGCAGCTTCTCCACAACTTCCTGCGTCGGGTCATAAAACTTGCTGCCAGGTTGCGATTTGGCGCGGCGCGCCACAACACGCAAAATAGCATCAATAGCAGGGTCAGCCTTGTCGAACGCCTTCCCGAGAATAGAGAAGCCTTCCTCTCCGGCGTTCATGAACCAGCGCGGGTTAGCCATAACTACTTCTCGGCTTTATACGAATGTCCGCACTTGGGACACTCAATCATCTCGTCAGACTCGTAGCTTTCCTCGGACTCCGTGTCCTCGTATTCCTCGTCCATTTCTTCATCCTGTTCGTGGAATGCGGACATGGGCTTAGCAATACGCTCGATGGCGGACAGCTTTACATACTTGTTCTTATCCATCAGACTATACCTCCTTCCGTCGCAGCGGGAACGGGCGGGGCACCTTGCGCCATCATCGCCGCGATCTCAGGATCGAAACCTCCGCCCTCCATAGGCATCACCGCACCCTCCTCAGTCGGAGCGGCAGCAGCCTGCTCGGGGCCAGCCGGCATCGCCGGAGCCTGCACCCTTACGAGCATATGGTCGGGGTTCAGACCCATATACTGCAAAGCGGTGCGCAACGTCGGCTCGGGATCGTAGCCAAGCTGGGCGAGCACCGGAATGATACCGGTGATCAGCTCACGGCCCTGGTTGGCGCGCGTCGCGGGGTTGATCGCCTGCGTAGAACCGCCCTCAACATCAACAGAGAACTCGCCCTCGATGTCAGCATCAGTGACCTGCAGCCACGTGGTGGCATTCGGGCCGGCGATACGAATAGCGCGACCGTTATCGAGGAACTGCTGACAGAGCGCCAACAGGCGTGTAGCAAGCTCACGGGACGCCTTTTCAACGTTCGTCATCTTGTCCATCGCACGGGTCGTAGAAGCACCCTCAACGGCGGCAGCGGCAGTAGCCGGAGTGCGGTTAGCGGCACCGATGTTACCGATCTGGAAGTCGGTCACACCCAAGATGCGCTGCATGTAGTCCTGCAACTTGCCTTCCATGTAGTAGTTATCGGACGGCGTAGGTTGGCGCACAACCGGCTGCATGATCTCGGCCATCGACACATTGTTCGGCAAATCAACCGGAATCACCTGGTCAGGCTTGTTGTCCTGCAAAGCTTTCGTCAACTCAGGCGTCAAAGCCTTCTTGTTGATGAAATACTTGTTACCGACACGCTTAAGGTCATTGAGCTCGGCAACCATGATCTCGTTAATCATCAGCTGAATACCGGCAATGTTCTCAAGGTCACCGAACGCCCAGCAAGTAGAGCCGCCGTCAGCGAAGTTACGCATATGGACGAACGGCGGGTAGCGGTGCGCATACGGGATCGGGCCCTCGAACAGGGCCACATCCGAGTCCAACTGGAAAATGCAGAGGGTGCGAGTCTTCATATCGTAGAACTCGAACACAGTCGCCTGCGTGAAAGCCTCCGGCAAAGCCTCCTCCTTCTGCTCATATTGAGCATACGTGGTGGGGTCAACGTAACCAGTGTCGGCCTTCAAATTCTTGATTGCCTTCTTGTCGAACAGCGGATTGTTCTTGATCTCTTCCATCGGCAGACGCACACGCTGACACACCCAACGGGCAGTGTTCATCCGGCGTGCGTTCGCAGGAAGGAAAATGTCATACGGGGCAACATACTCGATGTAAGGCTCGTCAACCTCAACAAGCTGCGAACTCAGCGACACCGACTCAACAATCTCCTGCACCTCACTCTCGTTAAGAGGAATGCCAGACTCGGCGGCTACCTCTTGCGCGATACCAATCAGCGCAGTGATCTCATCCATCGCCTCAACACCAGTGCGATCGACAGTAGCCTCAGAGTAAGCCCAACCAACTTTCGCAAACCCATTGCCCAACAGCACCATGTCCTGCGTCATATCACGCAACGTCGAAGTGGAATCGCAGCGCTTCCAGAAATACTCGAGGACATTCTTCGCGATCTGTGCGTTACGCTCAACCATCTCAATGTCGCCGCCAACTGGGGTGACAACAAACTTCGGGTCACGGGCAGACACCGAGTTGATCACCATCGTCAAGTGCGGCAGCACCATGTTCACGGTCCGCAGGAACGCGCCGGGAACGGCGAACGGCAGAATCCGGTTCAGGTCCAGCATCGTCAGCTCACGCTGAGCACCGGTACGATACAGCGACTCGAGCATGCGCCAATGCAAATGCACCGGCTCCATACGCCGGATAGCGTCACGAATGGCAGCCTGCTTCTCCTCGAGCGTGTAACCATCCTTGCTATATTCAGCCACCATATCCTCCAAGTAACTCTGAATTTAAAGTAAACGACTCCCACTGTTGCCGGTTTCTTTCCTCCGCCTCCTCGATAGCGCGTTCGCGGGCCTCGCGAATGCCTCTCAAGTCCAGCCGGTTGGTTGGTCTCCAGACAATAGCTTCACTTATAGCAGGTTGTGGGGAATTTTCGCCCATTTCCTCCACCCAAACCCACAAAGTGATAGCCAAACTCATCACCAAGTCGTCATGGCACCCCACATCGGCCTGGTAGCGCACGTTACCGTTAGCTGTTTCCTGCGCCACAAACTGCCCCAATTCGGCCCGAAGTAGCGGATAAATGTTCTCAACCTGGCACCTACCCTCAGTGACAACGAGATACTTGGCCAACCGGTCGATAACCGCGCGCCGGCGATCCACCGTCATCGGAAACTCGAACAGGCGGGTCTTCTGACGGTTCTTAGACCCCGACATCTGGTGCATGTAGGCGTTCGGATACTCCAAATGCTTGTGCAGTTCGTTGATAGGCAGCGAGCCCTGCGATCCCTGGTTTTCAACCGCCAGCAAAGCAGCCCAATCTTTACCCTTAAAGTATCGGCCCATAAGATCCAAATGGTTTGCATACTCCGTTGGGGGGATGTTATTGGCGTGATAGTAGGCGACAATCTGGGGCAAACCATCCTCATTCGCGGTCACCACATGCGCAGTCGAGTAGTCGCCACCGGTGCCCGACGCGGGGTCGGCACCAATCACATACAGGGCTTTCGGATCGATATCCAAAGTCGCACACCGCACAGGGCCCGAATCGTCAAACTCGAAACCTACCTCACCATCACGAACCCACACAAAGTTCCCGCGATACGGGAAATCGGTAAACTCGGTTTCGGCAGGCAGCCCGATGAAACGGGGGCGTCCCGACTCGCGGAAAGCCTCCTCGTCATCGGCAGGGTACTCTTGGAAGAAGCGCCACGGCTCATCCGCAAACTCGCGGCGCTTCATATCATACTTGGTTCTGCAGCCACCGCCTGGAGAACAGTGACCGCAGATCTTGGTGCAACGCATAAACGGCGACACGTTCCACGGCTGAAAGAAAGCCACGAACTGGGAATCGCCACGTTTAGCGGCACGATACGTTTTCGCGAACCGGTTATAGCCGCCTCGCGCAGTAGAGATGATCAACATAGAACCACCAGCGTCAGTGGTAGGAATAAGAGTCCTAAGCACGTCCTCTTGACGGGAAGACGGATCCACGAGAGCCGCCTCGTCCCACACCACCAGTGTTGCGGTCTCACCAGCGAAAACACCCTCGGTCGCCGGCGCAGCCTTCAATTTAGATTCCATACCGTCCGCGAAACGGAACGTCATACCGTCCGTCGAATCGGACACCAGCTGCGGGGCCCGCTCCTTCATCCACTGCGGCAAAAACTGGTAGGCAAGTTTAGCCTGCGCCAAGTTTTTGTTTGAAGACTTCTGGTTACGGGACACCACCAGCACCGTCGCACCAGGCCGGAAAAAAGCCAGCCACAGAGAGTGAGCCATCGCCAACGTAGTGTAACCAAGCTGACGGGCCTTCAACGCGATCACAAACCGGTTCGCCCGAAACAGGCCCAGGAGCTCCTCCTGATAATCGAACAGGTCAAACTTCACCCGTCCCCGCGCATCCTCCTCCGATGGGATAAACACGTAAGTCTGCAAAAAATATTGCTCATCGAGGGCGCAGCGACGCCACTCCAACTCCACCCACAAGCGGCGCAGCCTCTCAGCCTCACGATGCCTCACACGTCACCCCACATATACTGTGACCTATGCCACACCGCAGAAACGATAACCTCACCATTCCTCCACGCCATAGGCTCCAAACGCCCCCCACAAAAACACACGATCGGGCGCTCCAAATCCTGATCCAGCTCATCCACCACATGCGTCCGCCCGAACCAGAACTCCAGGTGTGCGGCACGCCCCGCATCCGAAGCCTCCTCAAACGCGTGAATCACCTGCATCAGGCCCTCCCGCCGGCGCTGTAACCGACCAGCCCGCCACGCGCAAATGATCCGCAACAACCTCAGGCGAAACCGCAACCAAAGCCTCACAAACAAGAGACTCCAAATCGAGACCCGTAAAATCAGACGCACGAGCAGCAGCCTCCTCCTCAATCCACGAACGACCATAAAGCTTCATAAAAAGCTCCGTCGCCTTCAAATTCCCACTCTTGGCGCTATCCAGCAGCTGCGCCTTCACCACCTGATAGTCGGCCTCATCCCCCTCAAATCCCGTCTGCGGGGGTGACGTCACTACCTCAGACGCGTCAGAACCCGTAAGTTCACGCTGACGGGCCACAAACCGCGAATCCTTCTTCCAGCGGCGCATCTGACGCGCATCAGCATACCCCTTCGAGCGCGCCCAATCATCCTCAGACGCCACAGATCCACGCTTCTCAACCGGAACCGCAGACCACAAAATGAACTCGTCCCACAAAGGATTAAACTTTTCTGACATAAAAGCCTCCAGAGCTTCCTAACTGCCGACGGGCAGCACAAAGTGCTGACCGGAGGCAGGTATCCCGTATCCAGAACCGAGTGGCTTCAGGCCACTCGGTTCGGTTACCCGTTGCTGGAGCGCACTGTGCGCTCCGGAGCTCCGGTGCCCCTTTATAGAAAGCAGAGAGTGGGGAATTATTTTCCCCAAAGTGTCCCACAGTGTATGTTAGGCTAACCTAACAAACCTTCCACACCCCCGCAAACAGGACAGCCGAGTGCCAGGGAAACCAACCGGAAATCGGACATCGAAAATACCGCCCCAAAACCCCGAAAATACCGCCCGAAATACCGCCGAAAAACCAGCCATCCGCAGGCAGGTAGAAATGTTACAGTTTGATGACATTTAGCCAAATGTCCCAACTGCTGTCCCGCTCTGTCCGGTCAAACCGGCCCCGATCCAGCCCACCTCCCGCCCCAACCCGCCAACCCGTGTGCCAACCGTCACAGGTAGGAGCGGGCATGTCCGGCCCCAAAAACTTGAAAAAATGCCGCGAATATGGGTAAATATAACGACGGCCCCCCTTCGGGGGGTAGCGGGGGGTCGGGGGCTGGGGGCGGGGGCGACTGGTGCCGGACCCCTAACCGTTCTATGAGATCGGGAGATCCGATCTTCGCGGATCCGGTTAGGCGGGCGGGGGTTCGGGGGTCCCGCCCTCCCGTCTTCACCGGTCGCCCTACCGGTCAAGCGTTCCCGCTCCCCGCCCTTCCCGCCACCGGTCGCTCGGGGGCGGGTTCGTCGGGGGCGGGTGGGTCGTTTCCATCCACCCGACGCTGCGGGACGGGTTGCGGGACGGG
>Ga0208598_1000065_pt1 | contig 40038 bp, 36 predicted proteins | sample LakMenEpi22Jun12_FD_150726 | JGI IMG/M metagenome (GOLD analysis project Ga0208598, IMG submission 150726) | Freshwater microbial communities from Lake Mendota, WI - 22JUN2012 deep hole epilimnion (SPAdes) | ecosystem: Environmental > Aquatic > Freshwater > Lake > Epilimnion/Euphotic zone ... | reverse complement strand
AAGAGAGCAGCCTCTATACCCCCAAGTATAAATAAGGGCAGTAAAATTTTTTTTGAACGTCGGCAGACCTTATTTTTGCACCCCCATTCAGCGATCCTGAAAGGGGTCCAGTTCTTTACTCGCGGAAGTAGCTCATTTGGTAGAGCACGACCTTGCCAAGGTCGGGGTGGCCGGTTCGAGCCCGGTCTTCCGCTCCAAAAGTCCTCTCTTGACAAAGAGGGGATTTTTTTTGTCACCCAATAGCCCTGGTGGTGAAATTGGTAGACACGCAGGACTTAAGTTGAGTTCTTTGAAAATGATGTTCGGGATTGCGCTATGGTAAGACAAGTGCTATTTTTTATCAATGAATCAAGAAAAATTGATTAAAAATCGCATTTCTGACAGTCACTTTATTGAGGTTTGCAACGATAGTAAATCTATGGCTGCCGCAGCAGCTTTACTAAAACTGCATTTTAACTCTTTTAAAAAAAGAGCACTCATCTTGGGGTGTTATAGAACTAACAAACCAGGTATGGGCTTAAAAAAAGGGAAACCTAAAACACCAATAAGTGAGATTATTAAAGAGGGAAAGCATCCACATTTTCAATCATTTAAATTGAAAAAAAGGTTGTTTCTTGAGGGGCTTAAAAAAGAGAATTGCGAAAATTGCAATATTTCTGATTGGCAAGGACGACCCCTCTCACTTGAGTTGCACCATATCGATGGCAACAGGCAAAATCATCTACTGGATAACCTGGTGATACTTTGCCCAAATTGCCACAGCCAAACCGACACATTTAGAGCAAAGAATAAGAAAATTTGAGTGCCCGATCGGAAACTTTCGGAGCAGAACCCTTCAAATTCGGGGAAGCCTTACTTCTATGAAGTTGGTAATCCCGAGCCAAGTCACCATGTTGGTGAAAGGTGTAGAGACTAGACGGAGGGCACCTACGTTCGAAAATCGAATATGGTGAAGGTATAGTCCAGACCACGAATCCCGGTTGTCGGGAGCGGCGAAAGCCGAAGCGGTAAGAAAATCCTGTGGCCAGCAATGGCCGTATCGGTTCAACTCCGATCCGGGGCACCAACCCTCCCAGCAACGGGAGGGTTTTTTTATTCGTGTCTTCCCCTCGTACATTTGAAAAAAATTGGGTGTATGTCTTCCGAAATAAAATGTCCGAAATGCGGCAATGCTTTCGCCCCAGGCGATGCGATCCGAGAAGAGGTAGAAAAAGAAACAAGGGCTAAGGTAGCCGAGTGGCAGAAAAAAAAGACAGAAGAGTTTCAGGTCAAGCTCGAAGAAGAGAGAAAACAAATCCGCGATAATGTTATTGCAGCAGCCAAGCAATCGGCAGCTCAAGAATACGAACAACAACTCAAAGTATTGGAACAGGCCAATACAGAGAACGAACAAAAACTAAAAGAGGCCCGACAACAGCAACTAGATTATTTACAAAAAGAACGGGCCCTTAAAAATAAAGAGCAAGAACTCGAGATCACCTTACAAAAGAAACTACAAGAAGAAAGAGACGCCCTAGCTGTCGAGATAAGAAAAATAGAAGAACAAAAAATGGCTGGCAAAGAGGTCGAGTTCCAACTCAAACTAAAGGAGATGGAAGAGAAACTCGATACCCAGCGAAAACTGGCCGAAGAGATGAAGCGAAAGGCCGAGCAAGGCAGCATGCAAACCCAGGGAGAAGTACAAGAGCTGCTACTCGAAGAGCAACTCAAAAGCGCTTTCCCCTTCGATCTCATCGAAGAGGTAGGTAAGGGAGTGCGAGGCGCCGACTGCATCTTGACCGTGCGCGACAAATTAGGACAACCCTGCGGCAAGATCATCTTTGAAAGCAAACGAACCGCTAATTTTTCGAATGATTGGATCGAGAAGTTAAAGACCGATCAACGCAGTCTGGGAGCGGACATAGCTGTACTGGTCACCCAAGTATTTCCAAAAGACATGGATCGCTTTGGGGAGCGCGAGGGCATTTGGATCTGTAATTTCAGCGAGGTAAAGGCCATCGTGCACCTGCTTCGCGATGCGTTGATCAGAATCAGTTTTGCGCAACGAAACCAAGAGAACAAAGGCGATAAGATGCAGCTGCTTTATGATTACCTGATCAGTCGAGAATTCGCTGACCAGTGGCAAGCGATCCGAGAGGGCTTTATGACCATGAAGCTATCGATTCAAAAAGAAAGAGATGCCATGGAAAAACTCTGGAAATCCAGAGAGAAGCAATTAGAAAAAGTACTGCTTAATGCAGCACATATCAGGGGTTCGATCGAGGGCATCTCAGGAACAGACGTTAACCTGAATTTACTAGAAGAAGCCGCCGATAGCGGAGACGACGATTAACCCAAGGGCTGCACCCAGGTCAGCTCCATCCCTTGTATGGCTGTATAGTGCAGCAAAAGAGACTGCTCCGTGGGGGTAAATGCTATGCGAAGCGTTTGTGCGGCCAGATCGATCTGTTCCAGCCGAATGTGCTCACGAAAATCCACGCCCGACTCACCATACCACTTGTACACCGACTCTTTGGCCGACCAACAACGGGTAAGCCAGCGAGCGGCCTCCTGCCCTTCTTGTAACTGAGAAAGCCCACTCTGTTTTATCAATAGCTCCTGGTCGGCATCACTTAAAAATTTATGTCTGATCCTAAAGATTCGGTCACCGGGCTGTTCCAGATCTATCCCCACCGGACCGGCCATCGACACAATGGCGGCAGCAAAGTCGGCGCAATGAGAGAGCGAAAAATCGAATGCCCCGTCTGCCGTGAGCGGCTTGCCGGCATCATTTACCACCAGGGAGCTCAGCTCAACATCCGGACGCAAGCAGGTTAACAGATGCCGTGCGGCCAAATGGCGAGCCTTTACTTGTGGGTGAGGAATATCCTTACCAGACAGTACCTGTTGCTCAAAAAAAGAGAGGGGTTCGCAGATATGCCATACGGCTATCTGCAAGTGAGGGCTGGGCGTTTGTTGAAAAATAATCGGCATGTTCGAAAGAATCCTAGTTATTTTGCCGGTACTTAACCGAAGATACTACTATGATCCTCTCCGATAGCAGAATTCTAGAAGAAATAGAAAAAGGCACTATCAAGATAACCCCCTACCGTCCCGAATGCCTGGGCAGTAATTCTTATGATGTGCACTTAGGAAAAACGCTTGCTACCTACAAGGAGCACATGATCGATGCCAAAAAGCACAACCAGATCGAATACTTCGAGATCCCGGACGATGGGATTGTGCTCTATCCCCATATATTCTACCTGGGCGTAACGGAAGAATACACCGAAACGCATGCACACGTACCCTTTCTGGAAGGCAAATCCTCAACAGGGCGCTTGGGTATCGATATTCATGCCACGGCCGGAAAGGGCGACGTAGGATTTTGTGGCAACTGGACGCTCGAGATCTCCGTAAAGCAACCGGTAAAGGTTTACAAGGGAATGCCCATTGGGCAGTTGATCTATTTTCCGGTCGAGGGACCTATTAGAGTTTCGTATGCCCAAAAACAAAACTCAAAGTATGCCAACCAGCCCGATCGTCCGGTAGAAAGTATGATGTGGAAGAATAAATTCTGATCACTACTTACAACGCCTTCATGCCTTGCTTGCGCGTTAAGGCGATCACCCATCCTACCACCTGGTTATAACTGCGAGTTCCTTGCGGTTGATCGTTGGCTTGCAAAAAATAATCGTACCCTTTCATGATAATGCGCTCCAGTGGGGTCTGATACGCTCTATAGAAGTTGCGAATGATTTGCAGATCTGCTTTGATGGACGGGGGAATGGTCTTGTACACCGCTAGCGCGCGAACACTATCTAAGCGAAACAACTCTGACTGGGCATAGCGAAACAGCTCCAAGTAAACAGAGTACCTGAACAAGGGATCGGGGTGATCCTTGCCGGCCAGATAACCCACAAAATTAGCTTCGCTCTCTTTGGCATAACCGGCCTGATGCGCCAGTTCATGCAACGTAACAAAGGGCTGCAGCATGGGCGGGATGGTGGTATTGACCTGTGCCTCTCCGCTAAAGGGATTGTAATAACCCTGAAAGCCGAGGTAATTTCCCAGATAACTATACAAAGAGGGCTTTACAGAAGAGATGGCATGGGGCGAAAATGAGTAGGGATGCCCAGGGGTGCGATAAACGAGCATCGATTGAGTAAAAAGAGAACGCTTTTTAAGGCGACCCCATTTATCTTGTTGGGGCAACTGCAAGCGATTGTCCGAGGCCTTCGCGAGTAGCGCTACGGCAAGACGATCGACCTCCTCTACGGTGGCGCTATCGGGCCGGATTTGCAACTGGTATCCAATGCCGGCGCGACTGTAATTCAATCCCCATAGCAGATTAAAAAAAACATAGACGAACAAAAAGAAGAAAATGGCCTGCTGCGCCCCGGCAACAATATATGCTCGGTTTACTTTTCGCCGGTACAGATCACGTATCAGGCTGGCGGTTTTAAAAATGATCAGCAAGGCCAAGGCCCCGTAAAAGAGATCTCCTACACTAAAGGGAATCCATCCGAGCAAGATCCGCTGCCAATGGGCGAATAGAGGAAAAAACCTTGTACTGTAGTTGTGCTCTACCCACAGCGGATAGAAGGCGGCCCACCGAATACCCAGGGCCAGGATCACCAATACAACCCAGGTTCGGTTTTTCATGAGCCGGTCAAAGGCACGGCTAATTCGGTTTTGCCAGGCGGTGTAGGTTACTTTACTCAAAACCAAGGGTTTGAAGGATTTTTCGCTAGCAAAATAACGAAATAATACCGGGGAATTTTCAGATAAATCCCCTACCTTTGCGCACGCTGAAAACTTGACCTATGGGCCGTCGACGGGAGTACGACATAGCGTTCGTGGGGTTAAAGCCCGGAGTGCACGAGTTTCATTACGAGATCAGCGACAAGTTCTTTGCAGCTTTTCAACAACAGGATTTTCGCCACTGTTTGGCGAAAGTAAAACTGCAGTTGGAAAAGCGAACCGGTTTTATGCTTCTCACCTTTGAGATCGGAGGTAAGCTCGAAGTAACCTGCGACCGCTGTAACAGCGATCTGCCACTAGAACTTTGGGACGAATTCACCATCACGGTCAAAATGGTCGAGGAACCTGCGTTGATGAACGACCAAGAAGAAGATCCCGACGTCTACTACATCGGTCGCGGCGAAAGCCACTTGAATGTAGAAGAATGGATCTACGAATTCATCAACCTTAGTTTACCAATGCAAAAGACCTGCCGTTTCGAAAAAATGGATGGCCCTTATTGCAATAAAACCGCACGCGAGCTGCTCAAAAAATTAGAAGAGACCCCTCAACCGGAAAAGAAAGACAATCCGATCTGGAAAGGACTCGATAAATTCAAAGACCTTTCATAAACTTATTGATAAGCAAACGTTGATCTATGCCAAATCCTAAACGCCGACACAGCCAACAAAGAAGTGCCAAACGCCGCACTCACTATAAAGCCACTGCTGCTACAATCAGCAACGATGGTACTACTGGTGAAACACACCTGCGTCACCGCGCCCATGTAAGCGAAGGCAAACTTTTTTACAAGGGAAAGTTGGTCGCTGAAAAAGCTCCGCTGAAGGCCAAGTAATTCATGGTTATCGGAATTGATATGATGGGCGGGGACTATGCCCCCGCTCAGGCCGTTAAAGGCGTCAAGGCATTTCAAGAACGCTTTCCTCAAACCTCTCTCTGTCTTTTTGGCGATGAAGCTGTTTTATCGCCCATGCTTGCCCAAGAGCAAGTGATCTTAGATAACATCACCCTCGTTCATGCGCCCGAGCAGATCGGTATGCACGAACACCCCACTAAAGCCCTAAAGGAAAAACCCAATTCATCGATCGCCATCGGATTTGGCTGGCTCTCGAAAGGAAAGATCGATTCGTTCCTCAGTGCCGGTAATACCGGAGCCATGCTCGTGGGAACTCACTTTAGCATCAAGACCCTCGAAGGGGTCATTCGCCCTACTATCTCTACCATTATCCCTAAACTAGGCGGAGGTACCGCCCTGCTGCTCGACGTTGGACTCAATGCCGATTGCAAACCTGAGCTGCTCAATCAATTCGCCATTATGGGATCGGTCTACGCAAGGGTCATGCTGGGCATTGAAGAACCCACGGTCGGACTGATCAATGTAGGAGAAGAAGAGACCAAGGGAAATGCACTGGCACAAGCCACCCACCCTTTGCTAAAAGAAAACAAGCAGATCTGCTTCGTAGGAAACGTAGAAGGAAGAGATGTACTGACCGGCAAAGCCGATGTGATGGTCTGCGATGGATTTACGGGCAACATCATTTTAAAAATGGCCGAATCGCTGTACGATATAGCCTGCCACCAGCAGCTCGATAATCCTTACTTCAATCGATTTAATTTCGAAAACTACGGGGGTACCCCGGTGCTGGGTGTTGCCAAACCGGTCATTATCGGACACGGCATCTCAGGTCAAAAGGCCTTTTTGAACATGCTATGCCTGGCCCAAGACATGACGGCCAAACAAGTAATGCAGCAAATGAGCCTTGCCCTGAACGCGCAGGCCTAAAGACATTTTCGCTCCAATACAACGACAACTTTTACCGACAACTTACTAAAAAAGAAAAGCCGTCTCGAAAGACGGCTTTTTGGTGATCCCGCTGGGACTCGAACCCAGGGCCCCAACATTAAAAGTGTTGTGCTCTACCAACTGAGCTACGAGATCAACCTCGTTTTTGGGAGTGCAAAAATAAGCCCCGCTACTCTTTGTACCAAAACTTTTTAGACCCATTTATCAACCCATTTTCTTCTTTTTTAAAGTAGGTTTGTAAAAACTGGGCCATGGAGCGAACCTTCAACAACAAAGTGGTTGCTGTAACAGGCGGTACCGATGGTATCGGCAAAGCACTGGTGGAGGCCTTGCTGGCACAAGGAGCCAAAGTGGCCACTTGCGCACGCAATCAAGAAAAGCTCTACCAACTGCAGACAGAAAATGCCGGTGCATCTCTTTTTACCGTTGTGGCCGATGTAAGTAGCGAAAACGATTGCCGTCATTTTATCGAGAGCACACTGCAAGCGTTCGGAGAAATCGATATACTGATCAACAACGCCGGTATCTCAATGCGTGCCTTGTTCGCAGAGGCCGACATGGCGGTCATCAAGAAGCTGATGGATGTGAACTTTTACGGAGCGCTCTACTGCACCAAGTTTGCCCTACCCTCTATCATCAAGCAAAAGGGGACGATCGTGGGGGTTTCCTCCATTGCAGGATACCGCGGTCTGCCGGGAAGAACCGGATACTCCGCCAGCAAATTTGCCTTGCAGGGATGGCTCGAATCGCTGCGTACCGAAATGCTCGATCATGGAGTGCATGTTATGTGGGTATGCCCTGGCTTTACCACTTCTAACATCCGTCAGGCTGCGCTGAACGAAAAGGCAGAGTCACACGGCGAAACCTCAATGAACGAGAGCAAGATGATGCCTGCGGCCGAGTGTGCCACCCACATTCTGACTGCCATTACCGAGCGCAAACGCACACTGGTACTTACGTTTACCGGCATCAGAACGGTATGGATGAATAAATTGTTTCCAAACCTGACCGACAAACTGGTACACCGCTTTTTCTTTAAAAAAGGAAAGTTGATTCAATAATCATGGCCCTCATCACCCTTACATCAGACATCGGAAGCCCCGACTACTTGGTAGGAGCCATCAAAGCCCAGCTGCTGCAACTGAACAGCGACTTTCAGCTTATCGACATCTCGCACAACATTCCTCCATTCAATTACACACAGGCAGCCTATGTATGCCGAAGTGCCATTCAGCACTTTCCTCCTCATACGTTTCATCTGATCATGGTCGATCTGTTCGGCACCAAACCCAAACAACTGCTGTTGGCCTTTCATCAAGAGCAGTATTTTATTTGTGCCGATAATGGGCTGCTGAATATGATCCTCGAAGAGACCCCCTCTATCGTAATGGGTATTCCTCTCGACGAGGGCAAGCCCCGCACTACACTTCACGTAACCGGTGTTATGGGGCAGGTCGTTAACCGCCTAAGCAAAGGAGAACCGATCTTATCGATCGGCAGACCCGATGTAAGTTTTACAGAGAAAAAACACCTGCGGCCCACCATTGAGCAGCAGTACATAGAGGGGCAAATTATTTTTATTGACGGATTCGAGAACGTGATCGTCAACATCACTCGAAGCCAGTTCGAAGAAAATCGAAAAGGAAGAGGCTTCAAGATCGTATTCAGGGGCGATGAGACCATCGATCAGCTCAGTGAGAGTTATGCCGATGTGGCCGAAGGAGAAAAACTGGCTCTTTTCAATAGTGCCGGGTATCTGGAGATCGCCATCAACAAAGGCAACGCCGCAGGCCTTTTTGGACTAAAAGGATATTCTGAAAGAAGCCGCCAGGGGCAGCTGGCCTACCAGACGGTTCGGGTCTATTTTCAGTGAGCGCGCCCGGGGTAACTCCACCTCCGAATTAACGAAAACTTACCCTCCTATACCCTATTTTTGCCAATAGCAAAATCACCCGACACATGACATTTCGTAAAGCAAACAACCTCAGCGGCTGGCTTATCTTTTTGATCGCACTGGCAACTTATGTACTGACCAGAGAAGCCAGGGGAAGCCTCTGGGATACCGGAGAATTTATTGCGAGCGCCAAGGGACTGCAACTTCCGCATCCTCCCGGTGCACCCATGTTCGTATTGCTAGGAAGATTTTTTATTATTCTGTTCGGCGATGATCCGCTCACCGCAGGAAGTGCCGTCAATTTCATGAGCGCTCTGGCTAGTGCTGCCACGATCTTGTTCTTGTTTTGGAGCATTACGCACTTTGGAAGAAAATTGTTTGTAGGGGCAGGCGAAGACCTGAGCACCGGCCAAACGCTGACCACGATGGCTGCGGGTGCACTGGGTGCGTTGGCCTATACTTTCTCTGACTCATTTTGGTTTAGTGCGGTAGAGGGCGAGGTATATGCACTGTCTTCTTTTTTTACAGCACTGGTCTTTTGGGCCATGCTCAAGTGGGAACAAGCCGACGAGCGGGCCGGTATTGACCCTGCATTGCGACTGCAGGCTGACCGTTGGATCGTGTTTTTGTTTTTTATGATGGGCCTATCCATTGGGGTACACTTGCTGAACCTATTGACCATTCCTGCCATCGTAATGATCTACTACTACAGACGCTACCAGGCAACGACGAAGGGTGCCATTTACGCATTTCTGATTGGTTGCGCCATTACCGGTCTGGTGCAGGTGGGCGTAATTCAATATTCGATGAAGGCAGCCGGACAATTTGATATTTTCTTTGTCAACACGCTTGGGCTCCCCTTCTTCTCGGGCTTTGCCTTTTACTTTCTTGCGCTGACATTACTTGTCGTTATAGCACTACGCTTTACCGAAAAAAATATAAACCCTGCCGTACTTACCGGTTGGTCCGTGGCCTTTCTCTTTTTACTACTCACTCCCTTTGTGATCGTTCCCGGCGATGGAGTAAAATTCGTAGGGCTACTTCTGGTAGCAGCGGCAGCCGCTGCCATGGGATATTTCATAAAACCTTCCGCTCTTAAAATACTCAAGCTATCACTTTGGTGCTATGCCTTTATGATGCTTGGCTATTGCATGTATTTTACGGCCCTGATCAGATCGAATGCCAATCCTGGTATCGATATGAACAACGTGGACAATCCTATCAACCTGGTGTATTACCTGAGCCGCGAACAGTATGGCAGTGCTCCCCTGGTATATGGCCCTCATTTTGCAGCCGACCCCTCAAAAGATCTGGTTCCGGGCGAACCTTTCGTTGAAAGCGAAATGAAGTATGTGAAAGCGGCCGATCGCTATCTTCCCATTGGCAGGTCTAAGGAATATAATTTTAGCAGCGAGGTCAAACAACTTTTTCCGCGCGTCTGGGATGCTAGCGACGATCAATACCACGCACAATTTTATGCGGAGTGGCTGGGGCTGGGACAAGACCGTGAAAATGGCAGCTACGAACCCCCTTCTTACGGAGATAACATCAATTGGTTCTTTAGCTACCAGATGAGCCTGATGTACTGGCGCTACTTTATGTGGAACTTTTCTGGCAAGCAAAACGATGTGCAGGGAATGGGCAACAAAAGAGATGGCAACTGGGTGACCGGTATCAACTATCTCGATAATGCGCGACTGGGAGACCAATCAAAATTGCCGCAGAGCATACGCCAAAACGGTGCCACCAATTATTTCTTCTTGTTACCGTTTCTGTTAGGAATAATCGGGTGCGTGTATCAGTATCTGCAAAACAGAAAGGACTGGATCATCAGTTTTTTACTCTTCTTCTTTACCGGCATTGCCGTTGTCTTGTATCTGAACCAGCCGGGTAACCAGCCACGTGAGCGAGACTATGCCTACGTGGGCTCCTTCTACGCCTTTGCCCTGTGGATCGGACTGGCCCTGATCGCCTTTGTGCAGATCGCATCCAAAAAATTATCGCAGACCCGCTATCGTGATTTTCTTTTCTATACGCCGGGGTTGGCTTTTCTGGTAACCTTTATGAGTTGCTTTCCCGGAAGCGGCGAAGGAGCGATGATCAATGCGCTGGCGGCTGCTGCGATGGCGGCGGGGCTGGGTGCAGGATTCAGTTGGCTGCTGGGCTTACTTACCGGCCAGGGCAAAAACTACAATATACTTGTTACACTTACCACGATATGTTGCCTGGCTGTTCCGGCCCTAATGGCCAATCAAAACTGGGACGATCACGATCGAAGCAACAAAACCACTGCTCCTGACCTGGCCAGAAACTATCTGGAGAGTTGTGCGCCCAATGCCATACTATTTTCTTTCGGAGATAACGACACCTACCCATTATGGTATGCACAAGAAGTAGAAGGCATTCGCACCGACATACGCGTTGTAAACAATAGTTTGCTGGGAATTGACTGGTACATCAATCAACTTCGGTATAAGATAAACGATGCCGACTCCATCAATATGATCTGGGGTCCGGAGAAAGTACAAGGCAACAACCGTAACTATGTGCTCTATAACCCTGTTGCCGGTATAGACCAAGAGGCTTTCTACGACCTCTTTGATGTAATGAAAAATTATGTGGGCAGCGACGACCCCTCTCGTATGGACAATACCAGAGGTGAGCCTCTCAATATGATCCCGGTAAGCCGCGTGGTCGTGCCTGTAGACAGAGCCACTGTATTGCAAAACGGAACAGCCAATGCCGAAGACAGCATCTTAAGCGAATTTGCTTTTGAGCTCCCCAAAAGAGCACTGCTCAAAAACGATCTGCTCATATTGAACATCATCGCTGCCAACCAATGGAAGCGTCCGATTTATTTTACCTCACCCTTCGGAGAGCTGGGCTTTGGACCTTTCTTGCGCAAAGAGGGACTGGCCTATCGGCTGGTACCGATCGTTCCGCAGTACACGCAAATGAAATGGGTAGCCGATCAGTCTATGCGAGCAAATGGTCTGGGAGGCACTCCCATCCGCGACAATAATCTGGCGGTGATCTATACCAACCTCAACGAAAAATATCGCTTTGGCGGCGCCGATAAAAAAGGCATGTACTTTGATGAAGAAAATCGACGTCACCTGCTCAATATCCGAGAGATCTTTGCTGAAGCTGCGGGTAATTTGGCGGATGCAGGCAAACTCAATGAGGCAAAAACCCTGATCGAAAAAGCAGAAAAAGGGATTGACCCTGGCAACCTCCCCTATGCGATGGCCAGTCGATTCAACAGTCATAACCAGACTAGCCTTATTTATCTGGAGGCCTGCTACAAAGCAGGCATGAAAGATCTGGCCCAAAAAATTAAGCAAGCCATTCGCAAAGACCTCGAGCAACAAGAATCTTATTTCAATTACATCCGTGCCCAGCACCCCGATTTCTACGGAGGATTTGAAGGAACGGAGGCTCCCATCAACGAACGCTTGTTGCGCGTGCTCAGTGAGATCGAAGCAAAATACGAACAGGCTGCCCCTGCGCAGAATAAATAAATAATTGGCATGGACCTGACCTTTAATCAAAACGAAGACCATCTACGCAGTCTGGTAAGCCAGATAGAGCAACGGGCTGCCATCGTTCGTTTGGGAGGCGGAAAAAAAGCCATTGAAAAACAGAAGGCCAAGAACAAAAAAACAGCAAGGGAGCGAATTGAATACCTCATCGACAAAGACTCTCCTTTTATTGAATTAGGGCTGTTTGCCGGATACGAACTCTACGAAGAACAAGGTGGCTGCCCCGCAGGCGGCACCGTGGCAGGAATGGGCTACATCAGCGGCAGACAAGCCATTATTGTAGCCAATGATCAAACTGTAAAAGCCGGTGCCTGGTTTCCTATTACAGGAAAAAAGAATCTTCGGCTGCAAGAGATCGCCATGGAAAACCGGCTGCCGATCATTTACCTGGTAGACAGTGCGGGCGTGTTCTTGCCTATGCAAGACCAGATCTTTGCCGATAAAGAACATTTTGGAAGGGTATTTCGCAACAATGCGAAAATGAGTAGCATGGGCATAACCCAGATCGCAGCGGTAATGGGTGCCTGCGTAGCGGGCGGTGCTTATCTCCCCATTATGAGCGACGAAATGCTAATGGTAGAAGAGAGCGGATCCGTTTTTTTAGCCGGCTCTTACCTTGTAAAAGCAGCCATTGGAGAAGACATCGACAACGAAAGTTTGGGAGGGGCCCGCATGCATGCTCAGATCAGCGGCACCGCCGATTATACTTTTACTACAGAAGAGGCCTGTCTGGACCATATTAAAAAAACAATGTCACTACTAGCCAAACCCAAGATGGCTGGTTTTGACAGAATCAAGCCCGTTGCGCCGGCCCGCCCTTTAGAAGACCTCTACGGTCTCTTTCCAAAAGACGGAAAACCCTACGACGTACAAGAGATAATAGATTGCATTGTGGATGCAGGCAGTTTTTCTCCCTTTAAGCATGCCTATGGCAAGACCATCGTTTGCGGGTATGCACGTATAGAGGGATGGGCCGTAGGTATCGTAGCCAATCAGCGAAAGATCGTTAAAAGCGGCAAAGGAGAGATGCAGATGGGAGGAGTCATTTATAACGATAGCGCAGACAAGGCCGCACGATTTATTTTGAACTGCAATCAAAAGAAGGTTCCCCTACTGTTCTTGCAAGATGTGACCGGCTTTATGGTCGGTAGCAGAAGCGAACAAGCGGGAATTATAAAAGACGGCGCCAAACTGGTCAATGCCGTATCGAATTCTGTGGTACCCAAGATCACGATCATTATGGGTAATTCGTTCGGGGCGGGCAATTATGCTATGTGCGGAAAAGCGTATGACCCTCGTTTCATTTATGCCTGGCCTACTGCCAAGATCGCTGTAATGGGAGGAGAGGCCGCTGCCAAAACACTGCTACAAATAGAGGTCGCCTCACTAAAGTCGCAAGGAAAAACGATCGATGCACAAACCGAAGAATCGCTACTAAGCGAAATAAAAGGCCGCTACGAAAAACAAACCTCACCTTACTATGCCGCAGCCAGACTTTGGGTAGATGAGATCATCGATCCCGTAAAGACAAGGTTGGTGGTAGCAGAGGGTATTGCAGCAGCCAACCTGAATCCCGATATCGATACATTGCAAACAGGCGTCTTTCAAGTGTAGCCCACCCCTGCCATGGCACAACCAGTCATCATTTACACAGACGGAGCCGCCAAGGGAAATCCCGGACCGGGCGGATACGGGGCCATCTTAATGAGCGGTGAGCATCAACTTGAACTATCGCAAGGGTATCGCCTTACCACCAACAACCGAATGGAATTAATGGCCGTGATCGCTGCCTTGCAGGCACTCAAGAAAGATAATCTGCAGGTACAGATCTACTCCGACAGCCAATACGTGGTCAAAGCGGTCAAGGAGGGTTGGTTAAAAAAATGGATGGCCACCAACTTTAGGGGAGGCAAGAAGAATGCAGACCTTTGGCGTGAATTTCATGCACTCAGCCAGCAGCACCAACTTCGCTTTCATTGGGTAAAAGGACACGCGGACAATGAATACAATAACAGATGCGATCTACTGGCCACCGAAGCGGCGGCAGGCAAGAAACTAAAGATCGATACGGGATACGAAGAAAACCTTACTTAACGGGCCAGCACCAACGATGCCTTTCTGCGTTCAACGTAATTGAACAAAAACAGAATAACGGGCAAGAATACAAAAGTTCCCAGCAAAGAATTACGATAAAACGGAAGACCTGCTGTGTAGCATGTGATCAGCCCACCCATAGACCTTGCATAGATCGTCTCGGCAGCAGAAAGCCAAACCATAAAGTTAGAGAGCAAGAAAAAGAAAGTGGGTGCAGATAGTGCGCCCAGCATAAGAGTCTGATAGCTTCTGCCTCTGATAAGAGCCCCCAACAAGGTTGCGCTCAGCAATAACAAATAGTTTTTCCATTGCCCGCCATAGATACCGGGATACTCAAAAACACCTTGCTGATAAAGCAGCTGGATGAACAGGTCGCTGAGCAATAAAGAAAGAAGGGGCAAAACGAATAATCCTTCTTTTTTACTGAAGACATACCCTGAGAAAAGCGCAATGGCCAGTACAGGAGAAAAGCCCGAAAAAGCGATCTCGGGTCCAAAAAAGAATTTACAGGCCGTGGTAAGGGCCACCAGTATGAGGGTAAAGAAACTGAGTTTTAATGCGCTGTTCATGGTTAGGATTTATAGAGAGTCAGTCAACAAAAATAATCCAATTGTGCCAATTCGGATAGTGAATTATCAACGTGTGTGGATACCACTGGAGGCCCTGAATAAAAGGGCATCGCTGAACGCCTTGACCAATGCAGTTTGCCCTGACCCGAGCAAGGCAGCGGGTTGTCCCTGTTTAAGCGTAATGGTTCTGCCACCCGCCTCTACCTCTACGGTCCCCCTCATGCAAAGGAGCAGCACCGGTGTGGTTGTCTGCACCCGTTGAGTCGATCCGGACAACAGCGACAATTGCCCCAATCTGAAATCATCCACAGGTGTCTCAAACCATCCCTCTTCTTGCAAAGGAAGCAATACGCGAGGAACGATGGGCTCAAAGTGAACGTGCTTCATCAATTCTGCTACATCGACATGCTTATTGGTAAGTCCTCCCCTTAAGACATTATCGGAGTTGGCCATTATCTCTACGTTCTGCCCCTCTAGGTACGCATGCGGCACACCGGCATCTTGAAAGATCGCCTCTCCGGGGTGTAACTGCACCAGATTAAAAAGATAAACTGAGAAGATCCCTCTATCGATGTGACCCCCTTGTGAAAATCCCAGTGCGGCACGGGCAGCCCAAAAATCAGGATCGTTTCGCTTAAGTACGTTTTGTTGATACAACGGCAAGACCGAATCGATTTGTGAGCGAAGATGCTGATCAACCTCAGGCTGAGGCATCTCCATAACCCTGCGATAAAGGCCTTCATACCCACCCTGCTCAAAAACGGGCAGTAAAAAGCGTAAAGCAGATACCTGGCGAAGTGTGGCGGTCAAAGCATCGCGATCTTTAAACCCATGTAATAACCAGAAGTCGCTAAGCGCTACCATCAACTCGGGTTTATGGTTGGCATCCTTGTAATTTCTCTGTGGGGAATCGAGCGGAACACCCAGCTGATTCTCCCTTTCAAATTCATATACTGCGGCTGCCTTGGTAGGATGTACCTGAATAGAGAGCATGGACCTTACATCTAGTACTTTCAGCAAGAAAGAAAGCTCCCCGGCCAACCGATCCAGTGGCAACCACTGCCCTTCACTGGTCTGAACCTGGGCCATTCCCTGCGGGTGTACCCCCATCCAATATTCCGCGAAGGGCTTTTGCTCGCTATTACTCACCGAGAGCAGCTCCGCAATAAAATGAGGGCCTCCCCAATCATATTGTTTTATTACACCCCGTAGCGGCAATATTGCATCCATTCGTTCGATCGTTTATACTTGGTTAAAGATACAGCATGAACAAGCATCTTGCGCTGGGCAGTGCCGGCGAGCAGTTGGCGGCCCAATGGCTGCAACAAAAAGGCTACACCATTTTGCAACAGAATTTTAGATGGGGCAAAACAGAGATCGACATCGTGGCCACTAAGGGAGAATGGTTGCATATCGTAGAGGTCAAAACAAGCAGCACCAATAAATGGGGTACCCCAGAGATGAGGGTCGATCAAAAAAAAATGAGGATGCTACAGCGAGCCGCAAATTTTTTACTGTGGTCAACGGGCAGACAGTGGATACAGTACGATGTGATAGCCATCACCTGGAACATGGGTCAGGCACCCCTAATAGAACTGATCGAAGACTTGAGCTGTAAGTAAGGTCAGTCGGCAAGACGCTGCATCAATTTTTCGACCATCGAAAATGTGGCAGGGCAACATTCTACGTTTTGCTTATGGATATGCGCATACTCCGCAAAGCGTTTTCCCAAATGAGGGAACCCCGCACAATCGGCCGGCCTGATGGCATAAATGCTACACTTGTTGCTGCGCAGGTCCAAAAACTGACAGGGTGTAGAACGATTGACCCAATCACGGTCACCGCCTCTCTCTTTTTTGAGCCACTTCTTTTTAAAAGCGTCGACCGTCATCGCAAAGTGACCGGCAATACGTTTAAGATCGCGGGGCGTATACGTAGGGGTCATGGTCTTGCAACAATTGGCACAGGTCAGGCAATCGGTTTCGGCCCAGACCTCTTTTTCGGCTTGCGTAACCAATGTTTGCAACCCACGCACCGGATTTTTTTCAAGGCGAGTTAGAAATCTGCGGAAAGCCGTTTTGCGATGACGGGCTTTTGCGCGAAAGGAGCGGAGTACGACGGGAGAAGGCTTTTGCATGGGGCGCAAATATAATCATTCAAACCATCTAAATTTGTACAAACTCTTTGCCATGAGACTTGTGGGACTCCTTATCGTAATGGTCATCGTACAGCTTTCTCTCCCCTCATGCCAAGGCGGTGCCGAAGGCAATGCGACCTTCTGTGATACCACTTGCTCGAACGATACGATCGCTTTTACAGGAACGCATGCTACCCTTCCTTCTGTGAGCATCTCAATGGCTGGCTGTTTGCCCGATACTATTCAATGGTATCACACCGATATGGATACCTACACCAAGACCGGTTTTGCCTACTTGATCGGACAGCCCGTTCGGATCCACAAAAATTTTGTGGCCGCCAAGTTCAAAGAGAATGCATACGTATGGCTACTCTTCAATGACTGTATTACCGGAAGGGGATTTCAAGTTAAGCTTCCCTACAACAAAGCAGAGAAGTTCAGCATCAAATCGAGTGGTATTAATTCGCTTGATCCAAAATTTTCAATCCCCGATCACCTGATCGTGAGCACCGACCGGGGTAACATTTTTGTAGAAGATGCCTATAGCGGTAAAAAGGCCATGATGACCTTTGGCGAGAAACTACCCATCGACTACGATGTGTTGCACGACCACCTCGACTCGGTACACATTACCGACACACGCATTTGGGTTCGCTTCAAGAGCAAAGACCAATGGGTAGAAAAAGAAAAAGCGATCGTACTGGAGTAATACACTATGTGGGAGCCTTACAAAAAAGGATACAAGGCCTGGCTGCAATTGGAGCGCTCCCTCTCTGACCACTCTGTAGAAGCCTACTGCAGAGACATAGAACTGCTTACTCGCTATTTACAATTACAAACCGACCCGCCCCGGCCTACCGACATCAACAGCGAATCGCTTCGGCTCTTTATTCACTGGATCGCCGAAATGGGGCTATCGGCCAGTTCTCAATCGCGTATCATCTCGGGCATAAAATCTTTCTTTAGATACTGTGTACTAGAGCAGATCGTAGAGGCTGACCCAACCTCGCTACTGGAGGCCCCCAAGCAAAAACGAACGCTTCCTGATACGCTTAGCTTCGAAGAGATCGAATCGATGATCGCTGCCATAGACCTGAGCAAACCCGAAGGAACACGCAACAAAGCCATGCTGGAAACACTTTACAGCTGCGGACTCAGGGTCAGCGAGCTGATCGGTCTTAGGATCTCGCAATTATATCTCGAGCTCGATTACATTCGAGTAAGAGGAAAAGGAGATAAAGAAAGACTGGTACCGATCGGCAAAGACGCTTCTCGTTACATCAAGATATACCGCGAGCAGATCAGAAGCCAGCTGAATCCAGCCAAAGGAATGGAAGATATTTTGTTCTTGAATAAAAGAGGGAGCGCCCTTTCGAGGGTCATGGTCTTCTACATCATTCGCGATCTGGCCCGTAGGGCGGGTATTAATAAAGCGGTTTCGCCCCACACTTTTCGCCACTCTTTTGCCACCCACCTGGTCGAAGGGGGCGCCGACCTTCGGGCCGTACAAGAGATGCTGGGACATGCCAGCATTACCACCACCGAGATCTATACCCACCTCGATAGGGATTTTCTTCGCAAGACGCTCGAACAGTTTCACCCTGGTTTTAAGCAGTAGAGCCCTAATTTTTGTCGTCGCTACAAATAAAGGGATTGTCCTAATTTTACATCCCTAAACACTAGACACATGAAAAAACTCTTATGGATGGTTGGATGCCTTGGATTTTTGATCACTGCCCAGGCACAACTTAAAACACCTGCCCCCAGTCCTACCCAAACGGTAAAACAAGACTTTGGACTTGGCAGTATCGAGATCAACTATTCTCGCCCCGCCGTTAAGGGTCGTAAAGTATTTGGCGATCTGGTCCCTTACGGATCGGTTTGGCGCACCGGAGCCAACAACGCAACCACCCTTCAGTTCAGCGATGAGGTGACCATTGGCGGCGTAACCCTTGCTCCAGGCAAGTACGGATTGCTGAGCATTCCCGACAAAGACAACTGGACCCTTATTGTCAGCAAACAAACCGATGTAACTGGCGCTGCCGCTTACAAACAAGAAATGGACCTGGTAAGAGTGAGCGCACCCGTAGAGAAGTTAAAGGACGGCGTAGAGAATTTTACCATAGCGATAGACGATATTAAGCCCAACAGCTGCAAACTCAGTCTGGCATGGGACAAGACCAAAGTAAGCCTGCCCATTACTACCGATATCGACAGCAAGATCATGAGCAATATCGCTAAAGTGATGCAAGGAGATAAACCCCCTTACTTCAATGCTGCGATGTACTACATGGATAACGGCAAGGACCTTACACAGGCACTGGCATGGTTCGATAAGGCAGTTGAGGCCACTCCCAACGCCTATTGGGTACACCACCAGCGAGCCAATTGTCTTGCCAAATTGGGCAAGACCGCCGATGCAAAAGCCGCTGCACAAAAATCAAAAGAGCTGGCACTGGCCGCCAAGAACATGGATTACGTAAAGCTCAACGAAAAACTCTTAGCAGAGTTAAAATAATCGTACTAGTCTTAGTTAGAAAAAGTCGCTCCGCCTGTTGAGCGACTTTTTTTTGCGCCCCACTGCAAGACGCCGCTAAAGATCACTACCAGGAGGGCTCCGAGCGGGTTCAACCAAAGAAATGCCAGATCGATAATGTCATATCGAGATAACAGAAACACCGCAATAACGATCAGCTCGGCTAGCAGGGCCGCCCAAAAAACCAATTGCCCGCTTTTGATGCGGGGTATAAAAAAAGCTACCAGAAAGATCCCGAGCACCACCCCATAAAAAAGTGAACCCAGCACATTGACCGCTTCGATCAGGCTATTGCCGATATTGTAGGTGAACATGGCCACCACGATACAAAAAACACCCCACCCTAACGTGTACCACTTAGAAATCTTATACTCGGATTCGCTGCTTCGGTCGCGCGAAGAAAACCGCTTGTGAAAATCGATCATAGTAGAAGAAGCTAGCGAGTTGATGGCGGCGGCGATACTTCCCCAAGAGGCCAAAAAGATGATCGCGATCAAAAGGCCCACCAGACCGGGGGGCAAATGATCGACCACAAACTTTAAGAAGATATAGTTAGTGTCGTTGCTATCTCCCGAAGAGATCTTGTTACCGATCCAGTATTTTACGCGGGCACGCAAGCTATCGCCGTGTTTTTGCAAGATGCGTAAAGAGTCGACCAGAACGGTCTTTTGCAGATTGATCTCTTGAAAATCAGTTGAAGCGGCTACGGATTTTTCAGCAGCACGCAAACGGGCATATCGCTGAACCAACAAGGTCTTTTGCGCTCCCACCTGCTGGTACGAAGTCTCTACAAGCCGCAGCGAATCGCCATAGATCGCAGAAGCACTGAGCTTATCGAGCTGTACCTGATTAAAAAAGATCGGAGCTTGCTTAAACTGATAAAAAGAAAATACCAAGACACCGACCAGCAAGATCAAAAACTGCATGGGGATCTTTACAAACCCATTCATCAGCAACCCCATTCGACTTTCCCTTAGCGATTGGGCGGTCAGATAACGACCCACCTGGCTTTGATCGGTACCAAAATAAGAGAGGGCCAAAAAAAATCCACCGATCAAACCACTCCAGTAATTATACTGATCGCTCCAATCGAATTTGCCGTTCACCATTCCCGACGAGATGACATTGAATTTTCCCAACTGCCCACCAATGGCAAGGGCATCGGTAAAACCCACATCGGCAGGCAAGAGGCGTACTACCATCCAGCCAGCCAAAAACATTCCGGTAAATACAATGGTCAACTGTAATTGCTGGGTATAAGCTACAGCTTTGGCGCCTCCTGAAATGGTATAAATGATCAGCAGACCTCCCAACAAGATATTGGTCCAGATTATGTCCCACCCCATTAGCGAAGACAAGATGAGCGAGGGAGCAAAGACACTGATACCGGTAGAGAGACCGCGCTGCAACAAGAATAAAAAGGAGGTCAAGGTACGTGTACTACCATCGAATCGCTGCTCGAGATATTCGTAGGCCGTGTAAAAATTACCTTTTCGAAAAATGGGAACAAAGAAAATACAGATCACCACCATGGCCAATGGAATACCGAAATAGTATTGCACAAAACGCATTCCGTCGGTATAGGCCTGCCCCGGTGCAGACAAAAAAGTAATGGCGCTGGCCTGGGTGCCCATTATGCTGAGTAGCACCAACCCCCATGGCAAATTGCGGTTCGAGCGAAAATAGCCATCGAGCGTATGGCTGGTACGGCTCTTATACAAGCCATAGAAGATGATCCCGCTGAGGGTAACGATCAGTACTATCCAATCGAGGGTACTCATGAAAAATAATCAGTGAGAAATTTTAAAATCGCGATCAATAGCACCAAAAAAACCAGCAGCGAAGCATACCAGCCGGACCAATGCTTAAAAAAAGGAGGCTTTTCGTTTGGCTGCATAGTATTAACGGCTGCGTTTTGTTTTTATCCAACCGGTAAAGACGATAAGAGCAGCTAGTCCCAGGCCAATGATCAAGCCCACTCTCACCTTTTTAATAAGGATCCCCAGCAATAAGCCTCCTACAATGGCTACATAAAAAGCCATATCGGAGCGAGTTCTTGTTTGCCGAGAATTATTCGACTCCATTTTTCTCTTGTTGATTGAGTGCGATAAGGTTGGCCAGTAAGCGATAAGCCCCTACCACTCCGGCCGGAAGTTGTCTAAATAAAGCCAGCCCTGTGTAGGTAAACCAACCCTTGCCATAACGAGCGACCACTAAACTTCCTTCATCGGTCTTTTCGTCGGGATCTTGCATGCGAATCAGATATTGGTATCCCGCTGCGCCCGGAGCCGCATTATAAATACTTCTTTCTTGCACCCAACCTTTAAAATCAGAGGGCACCAACCGATTGGGATAATTGAAAATGGCATGTGAAGAGTCTGTAAAGACGACCGTAGCGTTTTCGTCTGTAATGCGGCTGCGAGAGATGGTAAACGGAAAAGGACCGATCTGAGCCTTAACCGGACCAATCTGATTGCTGGTGTTGTACTGCACGATCAGATTGCCGCCTTGCTCTACATAGTGCATCAAGGTGGTATACACACGGTTTAACCACTCGTGCGTATTGTATGCTCTTACGCCTGTAATGATCGCATCACATTGTTGCAACGTAGGGAGAGTGATATCCTTTTCGCTCAGCATGACCACTTCGTATCCCATTCTCTTGAGCGCTTCGGCGGTCTTGTCTCCAGCCCCCTCGATAAATCCGATCTTTCGTCCGCGTTTTTTGAGATCGATGTTCTGCAGCAAAAATGAGGCCGGCATAAAATAACTAAGGGCCGGTATATGATCGTAGCGAATATCCACGCGGTATTGAGAGTAGGTATTGGCTGCCTGGTCCGTGACCTTTAGATTGACCTTACCCCCTTCGGTGTTGGAAGGAGAAATATAATACGAGTTGATGGGTTGATCTTTCTTTTCGAGCAAGAGCGAGTCAGGCTGCGAATTGGGGCCTTTTCCAAATAGCGCTTTACCACTCTTTTCAAATTCTCCGATCACCCTAACTTTTTTTCCGGGAATCAGCGTACTCAGCTTAACAGAACCCTCACGACCCTCATCAAAACCTGGAGTGGAAGGGAGGGCCAGCACGACCGGGTCGTCCGGCTGCACCAGTATGGCAGGAGAGATAACAAGCGGCCAATAGAGCTCTCCTCTAACGGGGTCGGTAAACTTATAGCGAACAGGTAATTCAAATTGAAGGGGCTCCCCCTCTAGCTGCAAAGACAGATCGCAGACAATGGCAGCCCGATCTTCTGCCTCTCCTCTCTGTAATTGATCTGCTACGGAAAAGTATCCTTCTTGCATAGGTGCACGTAACCAATAGGGTTGTGTAAGCGGTTTGTCTTTCGATACAGGCAGTGTGTAGGTTACGCTCCAGCTTCTATTGGCTGCAAGTGCCGTATCGAGTTTGGTCTCTTTTTGCTCAATGCTCAATCCCCTTAAACGACAAGACACTCCCATACGATTTACGAGCGAAACGGTCAGTTTCACAGAATCGCCCTGAACTGCTATGGGCTGGGCAGAAAAAGCCTCTGCATAGATGCCGGCAAGGGGCAGCAAGATCGCTTGCAGCTCCTTTAATTTTTGGGTTTTCCAATATCCATTGGGCAGTACCTGCGTCATTTGTTCGCGCAGACGAAGCAAGCCCTTGACCGATCGTTGAGGATTTTTAAAATCGAATGACGCAAGAATACTATCAATGCTTTGGCGAATAGCAACCCCTCCACTAACACGCTTCCAGCTGGTTTCTACCTCATCCATCAGATCGCTTTGGGGAGCCTTTCCCTTGATGGGCTTAAAAAATTCAAATGCCTCGCCCCTGGAGGCAGGCACGCCGAATCCCTGGCTTTTATGTTGACTTCTGCTCTCAGCAGCCAGCTCACCGTAACTCTTGCCCATCAGCGGGTTATAGCCTCCTACATCAACTTTAAATTGATCTTCTCGGGTGGTATTGTTACCGCCGAAATTAAACGTATTCCAAAGCAGACGGGTGGCGCTCCACGGTGAAACATAGACTAGTTGTTCCTTGAACCTACTCGGGTCGGCCGCGGCCTCAAAGGCCTCCTGAGCTAATATGGCCGAAGCTGTGTGATGGCCATGACCGCCCTCGCCGGTTGTGGGAAACCGGGCAATGATCACATCGGGACGAAAGCGTCGTATTACCCATACTACATCAGAGAGGATGGTTTCCCGATCCCATTTTTCGAAGGTCTCCTTAGGGGTCTTGGAATAACCAAAGTCGAATGCGCGAGTAAAGAATTGCTCCCCGCCATCTACACGGCGAGCAGCCAATAGCTCTTGCGTTCTGATCAAACCCAACGCGATACCCTGCTCTTCTCCGATCAGATTTTGCCCGCCGTCTCCTCTGGTCAACGACAGATAGCCCGTACGATACATCCTATCATTAGATAGATAGGCGATCAATCGGGTGTTCTCGTCATCGGGATGCGCGGCAATGTACAGTACCGATCCAAGTACATTTAACTTCTGTATAGCCTGATACAACTGAACCGAACTGGCCGGCTGTGCCACTAGTGAAAAGGGCAACAAAATAAATAGCAAATAGCAAAATCGCTTCATGAGTCGGACGTGTTAGTCAGCCGAAAAGAAAACGGCATTGCAGAGCATCAATTTTCCGGTTTCCCAAAAACTTCTAAATAAAATATCATCGGTAAATAAAGTAATGGCACCCCGACCCATAGACAGTTGCCCTACAGATAATACATCTTTTACAAGAGGCCTGAGCTCACTACCAACGAATCCTGCCAATGGAGCCTCCTGCTTAATCACGCCAACATTCCATCCACCCTCAGCAATAAATTCATAGACCCTATCATCCATCTTCAGCGTATAAAAAGAAGGTCCGTATCCAAAGGCCAATGGATGAGTGGTATCTAGCGATACCTTCCAGATGGCACCGGGTGTAAAGCCAGACAGATAATCTCTTTCTCTGTCACCAAACACAGACAGCGCCCCATAGGGATCTTTATCTTTTTTGTCGGCGGCGTCGTTTTTCTTTTTTACACGGATCCCCCAATCGCCCTTGGCCAATTGAGCGACCGCTCCCTCTAGCGCTACCAGCTTTCCGCCAGAGCTGACCCAGTTTTTAAGCGACTCTTGCAATTCTTTGTTATCAAGAAAACGGTAGCGACCGTCTGCCATAATCAACACATCGATATCTCTAAGGTCTGCTGCAGAAAACGAAGAGGCGTTCAGCAAGGTCAACGGATAGTTAAGCTGCTGATCGAAGAAATGCCAGATCTCTCCCACGGCGGTACTGGTGGTTCCTTCTCCCGACAACAGCGCAACGCGCGGTGCCAAAAGCGGACGCACACGATCGCTTCCAAAGTCGAATCCTTTTTGCACCAATCCTGTCGAAATGGGATGCATAGCCACCTGTTGTTGATCGGCCCAGCGCTGTGCATTGGTAAAGACGGTCGATCCCATCTTTTCGTTGGCCGTTTTAAGTACGAGCACCGTTCCGGCCCTAAACTCTTTTCCATCCACTGTAAAGGGCGACTCTGCATAGCGAAGTTTATATCCATGCTGCAAAAGCTTGCCCACTAGCGAAGCCGATGCTACGCCCTGCCAGGGGATGGCATACCCGTAGAGAGTCGACTCATTTTTTACGACAGCAGCCGAAGGTGCGCTTACCGAAGCTACTTTTTCTTTGGCCGCATAGGCTGCCAACCCGTAGGCATAAGGAGCAGACCAGGCCGTAATGTCGTAAGTAGCCGAGTCAGATAATTTGGTTACAGGCTCCATCATTACCTGCAGTAAGGCAGAGCGGGGTTGTTGAGTAGAAATTACTATATCAGAAGACTGCGCGATAAAATTTTCTTCTTTTTGCGTGGCATAATTCAACCCCTTCGAGGCAGTGCCTGTACCGTATCCATATTGGATTCCATTTTTATCGAATAAAGAGAGCATCGATGCAGCAAGTTCTTTTTCGTGTGGTTGCACTTTTATTACATATGACTTGTATGGAGAGAACTGACCCGCCATGGATTGTTGATAGAACTTTCTGAACTCACTGATCAGCCGCTGGCGATAACGATACGAAACCTCGAGCGTACTAAGAGAAGTAGTGGCATGATGCGCTACACGGTCGACCAAGGTGAGCGTATCACCATCCTCGATGATAATACCCAGTCCGGCCCTAATTCCACCTTGCTCATAGGTCATCCCGATGGCTCCGCTATAGGTTGGATACGTATCGCCATACGAGGGATAGAGCAGATCAAAACGCTCGCGGGTAAAGAACAACCAGCCGTTCTTATCGAAATATCCGGCATGGTTCTTACCAATGGCTTGCTGAAACTCGCGCTGCCAGGGCGTAATGATCTCGTGATAGGGTTCGGCAGCGGGAGCGAAATAATAGGGTTCGTTGTATCCTTGCTCATGAAAGTCCACATGAACCTGTGGCATCCACTGTTGATAAAGACGCATGCGCTGCTTCGATTCTACCTGCGATTGCCATGCCCAATCTCTATTGAGGTCAAAGTAATAATGATTGGGGCGTCCACCGGGCCAGGGCTCCTGGTGCTCTCTCGAAAGCGGATGAGCATTGAAGTTCTTTCCCACCACACTGTTGTACCAGTTCACATAGCGATCTCTTCCATCGGGATTGATACAGGGATCGATCACGACCACCATTTGCTCTAACCACTCTGCGGCCGATGAACCCTCTTTGAGCAATTCATAAAGAGTTACCATCGACGCCTCGGTAGAAGAGGCTTCATTGCCATGAACATTGTAACTGAGCCACACCACAGCGGGATGATTTTCTTCTGTGGGGGCCATTTTATCGAGGGTTAGACCAGCCAGGCGAAGATTGTTCATTCGTACCGACTCGAGAGACGCAATGTGTTTGGGAGCACTAACGAAGGCTACCATCAAGGGCCTGCCTTCATTGGTTGCGCCATAGGGAACCAACTTTATACGATCGGGTACGGTGGCTGCCACATACCGAAAATAACTTTGCACCAAATGATGCGGCGTATGTCGGGTACCGATCTCATAGCCCAGAAAGGCTGCCGGAGGCTGAACTTGCGCCTGCGCAAAGCTGACGCACAAAACAATTACTGCGGTTATAAGTCCGTTGCGTAAAGTCATACAACTATGTTTATCGTGGCAAGTTAAGGTTTGTTTTCGTTTCCGTAGCTTAGCAATTCATAAGATTTGGCTATGAAATACGCAGCTTGTTTTTTAGTGACTACCGCATTATTTGTCTGCTTGTTGCCCCTTGGGGCCACAACGCAGCAACAGAGCCCTTTTCAGTATCAAATTGAAAAAACCTTGATCGCAAAACGAGGTGCCGTGGTATCGGCCCATCCCCTGGCCAGCCAGGCAGGGCTCTCCATTTTGCAAAAAGGGGGCAACGCTATAGACGCAGCCATTGCCACACAGCTTGCGCTGGCCGTGGTCTATCCCAATGCGGGCAACATAGGGGGCGGCGGCTTTATGGTAGCGCAACTAAAAAACGGAAAGCAGTTGGCCCTCGACTACCGAGAAAAAGCCCCTGCCAAAGCCCATCGCGATATGTACATAGAGGCCGACGGAACTGCCAATACCGACAAAAGCCAACAAGGACATCTTTCTTCCGGCGTACCCGGCACCGTGGCGGGGCTGTTTGCTGCACACCAATACGGAAAACTGCCTTTTAAGCTATTGATCGCTCCGGCCATTGCACTAGCAGAAAAGGGATTTGTAATTACGGCCGCAGAAGCGCGTGGACTCAACAATTTGAAAAGCGATCTAAAAAAATACAATACACAAACACCCGCATTTATCAAAGACGGCGAATGGAAAGCCGGAGACACACTGGTGCAAACCGACCTCGCCAACACACTCAAAAGGATCCGCGACAATGGACAAGCCGGATTCTACGCAGGCCCCACGGCCGATCTGATCGTAGCTGAAATGCAACGAGGAGGAGGGCTGATCTCAAAAGAAGATTTGCTGGCCTATACGGCACAATACCGCGAGCCCCATCGCTTTCAATACAAAGAATACAGCGTAGTGGGTATGCCGATGCCCAGTAGCGGAGGCGTATTGCTCCATCAAATGCTAAAGATGATCGAGGACCGCTCCATTGCCTCCATGGGATTTCATTCACCCGATGCCGTGCAGTTAATGACCGAGGTCATGCGAAGGGCTTATGCCGACAGAGCGGCTTATATGGGTGATGCTGATTTTTATAAAGTACCGGTCAAGCAAATTACTGACAACTCTTATCTAACGCAGCGCATGAAAAGTTTTGTGGCCGGTAAGCCCACTCCCAGCAGCGAGCTGCAACCGGGTACCGTAGCAGGTTACGAGAGCGAAGAGACCACACACCTCTCCGTGATCGATAAAAATGGTAATGCCGTGGCCGTTACCACTACGCTCAATAACTCATATGGCAGCAGGACCGTGGTGGGAGGAGCAGGATTTTTGCTCAACGACGAAATGGATGATTTCAGCATCAAGCCCGGGGTACCCAATATGTTCGGAGCAGTGGGAGGAGAAGCCAATGCCATTCAACCCGGCAAACGAATGCTTAGCTCTATGGCCCCCACCCTGGTCTTAAAAAAAGGAAAACCTTATTTGATAGTGGGCACGCCCGGCGGAACCACCATTCCCACACAGATCTTTCAGACCCTAGTGAACATTTTGGAATTTGGCATGAGCGCACAGGATGCCGTATACAAACCCAAGTTTCATCATCAATGGCTGCCCGATGAACTGGTACTGGAAAAAGGCTTTCCGGAAAATACCAAAACAGCCCTTCAAAAAATGGGATACAAATTCGGTAAAGAGAGAGGTGGCATCGGACGCACCGAACTGATCTTGGTTAGACCCGATGGGCGTTTTGAAGCCATCGCCGACAAAAGAGGAGACGATTCGGCGGCAGGCTACTAAAAAAATCGATCTTTTACTTTAACTGAAAGCCCTCGAGGAATTTCGTATTGAAGTCACCACTTCTGAATCTTTCGTCTTGCATCAGCTGCAAGTGAAAAGGAATTGTGGTCTTGACCCCTTCTATCACATACTCGCTCAAGGCACGATACATGGTCTGAATGGCCTCCTGGCGAGTTTGCGCTACCGTAATAAGCTTTCCGATCATGGAGTCGTAATACGGAGGAATCACATAGCCCGCATAGACATGGCTGTCTACACGTACTCCGTGCCCGCCGGGCTGGTGTACCACCGTGATCTTTCCGGGCGAAGGACGAAAGTCATTATAGGGATCTTCGGCATTGATACGACACTCGATGGAATGCATCTGCGGATAGTAATCTTTTCCGGAGATACGATGACCGGCCGCGATCAAGATCTGCTCTTTGATCAAATCGTAATTGATAACCTCTTCGGTTACGCAGTGCTCTACTTGTATCCGCGTATTCATTTCCATGAAATAGAAATTGCGGTGCTTGTCGACCAAGAACTCGATGGTTCCCACACTTTCGTAATTGATAGCCGAAGCAGCTTTTTTAGCGGCCTCGCCCATCTTATGTCGAAGCTCATCGGTCATGAAAGGAGAAGGCGATTCCTCTACCAGTTTCTGGTGACGACGCTGTATGGAGCAATCCCTTTCGCTCAAATGACACACATTTCCAAATTGATCGCCTGCCACCTGTATCTCAATATGACGAGGCTCTTCCACAAATTTCTCCATGTAGATGCCATCGTTCTTAAAAGAAGCCAGTGCTTCTGCCTTGGCAGTGTCGTATGCCTTTTCTAACTCCGACTCTTCCCATACAATGCGCATACCCTTTCCGCCGCCCCCTGCAGTGGCCTTTAAAATAACGGGATATCCCATGTCGCGGGCAATTCCTTTGGCCTCATCCACACTTTGTAACAATCCCTGCCCGCCGGGCACTACCGGTACACCGGCTTTGATCATGGTTTCTTTAGCGGTGATCTTATCGCCCATCGAGTTGATCATCTCGGGCGTGGGACCAATGAACTTTACTCCATGCTCATTACAAATACGGGCAAACTTGGCATTCTCTGCCAAAAATCCATAGCCGGGGTGAATGGCATCGGCATTGGTGATCTCGGCAGCCGACATGATATTGGCTATATTGAGATACGATTCGCTGCTTTGTGGACGGCCAATGCATACGGCCTCATCCGCAAAGCGTACATGCAAGCTATCGCGATCGGCCGTTGAGTAAACCGCTACGGTTTTAATGCCCATTTCACGCGCAGTACGAATAACACGAAGCGCAATCTCGCCTCTGTTGGCAATCAGAATTTTTTTGAACATAGCGGGGATGATTTTGCCTTATGCAGGCTCTACTAAAAACAAGGGTTGATCGTACTCTACGGGAGAGGCGTCATCTACCAATACTTTTACGATACGCCCTTTGACCTCGCTCTCTATCTCATTGAAAAGCTTCATGGCCTCGATAATGCAAAGCACGGTGCCGGGAGCAATGTCGCTGCCAACATCAGTTAAATTGGGCTTGTCGGGAGAGGACTTTCGATAAAATGTGCCGATCATCGGGCTTTTTACCGTAATCAGATTATCACTGGCAGCGGAAGCCGCCTTGGGCTTCTCGGGAGCTGCTGCGGCAGCAGAGGAAGCCGCGGCTACAGGGGCAGCAGGAGCAGCGGCCATAACAGGGGCTGCCGTGGTGGCTACTACATGTTGAACGGGATCTTCTTTTTGCTTGACCGTTACCTTAAAATCCTTTTGCTCAATGGTCACTTCTCCGATATTGGATTTGTTGACCATTTTGATCAACTCCTGAATCTGTTTAAAGTCCATGCCTTTCAATTTTTAAAATTTTGGGTTGAGTGATCAGGTAATCTCAGGGTGCTAAGGTAAGGTAAAGCCAATCAGACAAGTTCGATTTTTATTGTTTTTGACGTTTTTTGGGCAAAAAATGAGGAAAAAAGGCCAAAAAAGGCAAAAAAAAGCCCGAAATCGTAAAATTTCGGGCAGTCTATAAAAAAGGCTAATGCCTACTCTTTTACTCTTTCTACGTATTCTCCGGTCTTGGTATTGATGCGGATCAGCTCGCCCTCGTTTACAAAAAGAGGAACGCTAACCGAGGCGCCGGTCTCTACGGTAGCCGGCTTGAGGGTACGTGTAGCCGTATCGCCTCTTAAACCGGGTTCAGTGTAAGTAACCTGCAACACGATCTTATCGGGCAGCTCTACGCTCATGGGAAGCTCGGTCTCGGTATTGAACAGAACGCTAACCTCTTGACCCTCCTTTAAGAACTGAGGGGCATCTACCACATTCTCTTGCACGGCCACCTGCTCGAAGGTCTCGTTGTCCATAAAATTGTAGCCCGTATCGTCTTTGTATAGAAATTGATAGGCCTTACGCTCTACGCGCACCGGAAAGATATTATCTCCCGAATTCCAGGTCTTCTCAATGGAGCGGTTGTTGTCTACCCCCTTTAACTTGGCCCATACCTTGGCCGCAGCGCGGGCGGTTTTGTTTTCGCCAAACTCCACCACAGAGTATAAACTTCCGTCCAATTTTAAGATCAGCCCGCGGCTGATATCTGATGTAGTTGCCATTGCTAAATTTATTGAGGCGGCAAAGATAAGGGAGCCTACCCTGAACACAAAAACTGCTACCTTCGCAAAAATTTTTAACGATGAAAGTGACTGTAGTAGGTGCAGGCGCAGTAGGCGCCACCTGCGCCGACAATATTGCCAGAAAAGAGCTTTGTACAGAATTAGTGCTACTCGACATCAAAGAAGGGATCGCAGAAGGTAAGGCACAAGACATGATGCAGACCGCTACCCTGCTGGGATTCGACACCCGCATTACGGGCAGCACCAACGATTATTCCAAAACAGCTAACAGTGATGTGGTGGTGATCACATCGGGACTTCCTCGTAAGCCCGGGATGACCCGTGAAGAATTGATCGGCGTAAATGCCGGTATCGTTAAGGGTGTATGCGAGAACATACTGAAGCACTCTCCCAATGCCATTGTGATCATCGTGAGCAATCCGATGGATACCATGACCTATCTGGCTCTGCAGAGTACCGGCTTGCCTAAGAACCGCATCATAGGCATGGGCGGTACACTAGACAGCAGCCGCTTTAAATACCAATTGAGTTTGCACCTGGGCTGTAGCCCCTCCGATCTGAATGCCGTGGTGGTAGGTGGTCATGGAGATACCACAATGATTCCGCTGATTCGTCTGGCCACCTGGAATAGTGTGCCTGTCACAAAATTCCTAAGCCAGGAGCAACAAGAAAAAATCGTCAAAGACACCATGGTGGGAGGCGCTACCCTGACCGCCCTCATTGGCACCTCTGCGTGGTATGCCCCCGGGGCAGCCGCTGCCGCATTGGTAGAATCGATCGTACGCGACGAAAAGAAACTCTTTACTTGTTGCGTGTCGCTGAATGGTGAATACAAACAAAAGGATATTTGCCTGGGCGTACCCGTAACGATCGGAAGAAACGGATGGGAGAAGATCCTGGACTTCGAACTCAATGCAGCCGAGCAAGAAGCGTTCGATAAAAGCGCCGCTGCCGTACGCAGTATGAACGAAGTGCTAAAAACACTCTGAGAAGACCAGAAACCCTAACAATAACACTGCGAATTTATAGAGCCTCTACTGAGGCTCTTTTTTTTGAATACGAAAACAAAAACGAGTAGCGCGTCCCAAAAAATCAAATGGTGTCGTAGCCTTGGTAATGTCCTTTATTTGCGCTTCTTTTTGTAGCGACTCATCCATAACGAACTTCGTAAAGTTTGTACTGAAGTAAAGAATACCCTCGGGGCTGAGTATTCGCAGGGCCTCCCTGATCAAAGAAGGATGATCGCGCTGAATATCCAACACATCATCCATGCGCTTGCTGTTGCTGAAAGTAGGCGGGTCCATCACGATCAGATCGTAGCGCTCACTTTCGACTCCTTGCAGGTAAGTGGTAACATCGGCCTGCACAAATTGATACCTGCTATCGGAATCCGAAATGGCAAATTCGTTTAGCTGCATGTTACGTCTTGCCCAATCGAGGTAGGTATTGGAAAGATCGACCGTGGTCACTTCGGCTGCGCCTCCTGCGGCCGCATACACAGAAAAAGAGCCGGTGTAGGCGAACAAGTTGAGCACGCGCTTGCCTTTCGATTGTGACTGCACAAGCGATCGTGTATCGCGATGATCCAAAAAAAGTCCGGTGTCGAGGTAATCGGTCAAATTGATCCAAAAAGAGTGACCATTTTCTTGAACACAGAAAAACTCGCCTTGCGTCTGTTCTGCCCGCTGGTACTGCCCGCCGCGTCCGGGCTTGCGCTGGCGAAGCTTGGTATAGATCTGATGCGAGGGAATGCTGAGGGTTTCGCTGATCTGTTGCAGACAAGACTGCAGCCACATAGCATGCACGTCATCGTCCATTCCATGTCTTCGCTTGTATTCGGCCACATAGAGTTTATCGGCATAGCGGTCGATGCAAAAGGGGAACTCAGGCAAGTCGTGATCGTACAGACGGTAGCAAGTAACGCTTCGCTTTCGGGCCTGTTTGTCTACATGCCTGTATAGTTTTTGCAACCGGTTATGGAACATCTCTAAACGCTGATCGGGCACGTGGCTAATTTTTAACGAAATTAGCCTTTTGAATGTATGCTATTGTAGATATAGAGACCACGGGGTCGTTTGCGGCCGCCAACGGCATCACGGAGATCGCCATCCATCTCTTTGACGGCAGCTCCGTTACCGAAACCTACGAAACGCTGGTCAATCCGGGTCAACCGATTCCTCCCTTTATTCAAAAAATGACAGGCATCACCGATCAAATGGTGGCTACTGCCCCCACCTTCGGAGCTATCGCAGAAAAAATATACTCGCTTTTGCAAGGACAGATCTTTGTGGCCCATAATGTACAATTCGATTACTCTTTTATTAAGGCCCAGTTAAAGCAAGAAGGATACCATTTACAGTGCAGCAAACTCTGCACCGTTCGGCTCAGTCGTCAGATCTTGCCGGGACTGCCCTCTTATAGCTTGGGAAAACTCTGTCGCTCCATTGGCATCTCTCTCGAAAATCGCCACCGTGCCGGAGGTGACAGTGCCGCCACGGCCATTTTGTTCAAACGCCTGATGGATGCGGACCAGCATCACCATATTGCCAAAAGTCTCAAACGAAATTCAAAGGAATCCATTTTGCCGCCCTACGTTCCTAAGGAACACTGGGAAAGATTGCCCCCCCGCCCCGGCGTGTATTACTTTCATAACGCAAAAGGAAAGGTCATATACGTGGGTAAGGCCATCAATATTCGCTACCGGGTAAATAGCCACTTCAGTAACGATGCACCCGGTCTACAGAAACAGCGCTGGGTAAAACATGTACATGGCATATCGCACACTGAATGCGCAACGCCTCTTATGGCCTCGATCTTGGAATCGGCAGAGATCAAACACCGCTGGCCACGGTTCAATGCCGCTCAAAAGAATCGCGAAGACCAATACGGTATTCACCTCTACGAAGACCAGCTGGGCTATCTCAGAATGGTCATAGACAAGAACAGAAAAACACTCCCGGCCCTGCAACGATTTTACCTTTTGGTAGACGGGCATAGCAGATTGCGAAAGCTCATCAAAGAATTTAAACTGTGTCCTACCCTCTGCTTTTTTCAAGATGGCACACAGCCCTGCGAGGGACTAAAAGAAGAATACTGCAAAGGAGCCTGCCAACGAAAGGAGCCTCCTGCAGCGTACAATGCGCGGGTAGAGGCCGCCTGTAAGCAACTTTTGTCGCAACCCAGTTTTGTGATAGTGGACAGAGGGCTGCAAAAGAATAGCTACTCCTGCATTCTAATAGAGAGAGGGATCTTTTTTGGAATGGGCTATGTGCCCAAGGCAATCGAACCCTTCGATCTGGAGCAGCTAAGAACATTTATTACCCGGTACCGCGACAATAGCTACATCCAAAAGATCATCCGCGATCATGCCGAGCAGTACCCCGACAAAGTGATCCAACTAAAGGCCGATCCGATCAGTTTGACCAGGTAAAGCCTTCTGCCAGCGGCATGGCGCCGAAGGTATCGCTGGCCAATGCGGGCGGGGTGGCCAGTTTTCGCAGGCGGGTATCCAAAAAAGCACCATCAACGGTCAAGATGGCCGCCAAGGTCTCGGTATTCTTGTAAATATGGTGCTGAATGGTCCAGCGAGAAAAATCGCGGCGGGCCGCCAACAGTTGCAGATCGATCGACACGCTGTCTCCCATTTGTAGTTCGCGCTTAAATCGACTTTCTTCGCGAAACAGAATAGGCCCGATCTGCAGCTGATGAAACACGCCTTCGCCCAGTCCCTTAGTGCGCAAGAATTCCATCCGGCACATCGCTGCCCAATCATAATAGACCGAGTGACGAACATGAAAATTAGCATCAATGTCGGCCCAGCGAAGTTGTATGGGTAGCCAAAATTTTTCCATGGCACAAAACTACTAAACAGAAATGCAAATTGGTCGGCATTATCGACCGATACCTTATTTTTACAGCCCTAAACAACGATCATGAAAAAAATTGTAGTCGCCTTTTTTGCACTGACCGCCACCTCGGTGCTCATAGCCCAGACCAGCCCAGCCAAAAAGGTGGTAACACCCGCCAACAAATCCACAACCCCCGCTACTACCACGGCCAAGCCCGCCGCTCCTGCGCCCGTAGCACTTAAAAGCAGTATCGATTCGGTGAGTTATGCGCTGGGTGTAAGTCTTGCCTCTTACTACAAAGCACAAGGCGTAACTCAACTCAACACCGCATTGCTCTCTCGCGCCGTATCGGATTTTTTACAAGGAAAACCCACTGTGATCGACAATGCAGCCAGCTCTACCATTTTAAACAACTATATGACACGCTTACAAAACGAAAAATCAAAATTCAATAAGCAAGAAGGTGAACTATTCTTGGCCCAAAACAAGAAAAGACCCGAAGTAACGACCACAGAGAGTGGCTTGCAATACGAAGTACTCGTTCAGGGAACCGGCGAGCAGCCCACTGCTGCGGACACCGTTACCTGCCATTACCGCGGTACTTTTTTGGACGGAAGAGGCTTTGATAATTCTTACGACAGAGGTCAACCCATCAGCTTTCCGCTCAGTGGCGTAATCAGAGGCTGGACCGAAGGTTTACAATTAATGAAGACCGGCTCTAAATACCGCTTCTACATTCCCTATGCGTTAGGCTACGGAGAATTTGACTATATGTCCATTCCCGGTGGTTCTTTGTTGATTTTTGAAGTGGAGCTGATCGACATCAAAAGAAAGCAGTAATTACCCCGATCGACGTGGCCACAATAGCCCTACCCGAGCGCGGCCCGGGCCCAACCCAGCGCAATATGTAATTGCTCAGTGGGAGTAAGGCTTGTATTGTCGAGCACTTTTGCGTCGTGCGCTTGTCTGAGCGGACTTTCCTCTCTGGTCGCATCCAAGTGATCGCGACGTTCCAGGTTCTCGCGCACCGCTTCGATAGATATGGCAGGATCTTTAACAGAAAGCTCCAGATAGCGACGCTGAACCCGAGTCTCCTTGTCTGCGGTCATAAAGATCTTGAGTTCTGCACCAGGAAATACGACCGTTCCGATATCGCGACCATCCATTACTATTCCCTTGGCGGCCCCCATGCGCTGCTGCTGCTGCACGGCGAACTTTCTGACCGATGCAAGAGCTGCTACTTTGCTGACCTGCTCTGCCACTTGCATCTCTCGGATCAACGGCTCCACATTTTCGCCATTAAGCACTATGTCGCTAGCACCACGAGCAGGATTAAATACAAAACCCAGCTCGATCTCAGAGAGTGCCTTTTGAACTTGCTCACTGCTGGAAAGGTCGACACCACGACGCAAAAAATAGAGTGTGACCGCGCGGTACATGGCACCGCTGTCTACAAACACATAGCCCAACTCTTTGGCAAGCGCCTTGGCAAGAGTACTTTTTCCGCAACTAGACCAGCCATCGAGAGTGATGATAATAGGATGAGAGGGCATGACCCAAAAATAAAAAAGGAGCAGCGTAAAGTTGCTCCTTTTTGAAATTAATTATAAAAAGATCAGGCCTTGCTGGGCGCCGAGATCTCTTGCTGCATTGTAAAGAAGAGTTTGGCATTCTCCTCATCGGCATCGGCGATCAACACATCGCCCGCCTTGATCTGCATGTTGAGTATCTCTTCGGCCAGTGGATCTTCGAGATATTTTTGAATGGCACGGTGCAGCGGTCTGGCACCAAACTGTACATCGTAGCCCTTGTCGGCCAAAAAGTTCTTTGCCTTTTCTGTAAGCTCCAAACTAAAGCCCAGATTGGTCAGCCTCTTCATGACACCCTTCATCAAGATGTCGATAATGTGGAAGATGTTATCGCGAGAAAGACTATTAAAGATGACCACATCGTCGATACGATTCAAGAATTCGGGTGAGAAGGTCTTCTTAAGCGCCTTCTCGATCACCGCCTTGTTAGCCTCCTCTTCGTTCTCGAGTTTGGAAGCTGTGGTAAATCCTACGCCTGTGCCAAAATCCTTCAGCTGACGCACCCCAATGTTGGAGGTCATAATGATGAGCGTATTCTTAAAATCTACCTTGCGACCCAGCCCGTCGGTAAGCTGTCCATCGTCGAGCACTTGCAACAAGATGTTGTAAATATCGGGATGCGCTTTCTCGATCTCATCGAGCAGAATTACGCTATAGGGCTTGCGACGTACTCTTTCGGTAAGCTGTCCGCCCTCTTCGTATCCTACATAGCCGGGAGGAGCTCCGATCAGACGACTGACCGTAAACTTTTCCATGTATTCGCTCATGTCGATTCGAATAAGAGACTCTTCTGAATCGAACATATGACGAGCCAATGAACGGGCCAGCTCGGTCTTACCCACACCGGTCGGTCCCAGAAAAATGAAAGTACCGATGGGCTTGCGAGGATCTTTTAATCCTACCCTGTTACGCTGAATGGCCTTTACCACTTTCTGTATAGCCTCATCTTGCCCAATGACCATACCTTTCATCTCCTCAGACATGCGACGAAGCTTTTCGGTCTCAGCTTGCACCATCCGCTTAACGGGAATTCCGGTCATCATGCTGATCACTTCGGCAATATCCTCTTCTCCAATGGGAAACCGCTTGTGCTTGCTTTCTTCTTCCCAATCGGCCTTGGCCTTTTCGAGTTCTTCTTGCAATCGCTTTTCTGTATCACGTAACGAGGCAGCCTCTTCGAACTTCTGGCTCTTGACCACCTTGTTCTTTTCGGTCTTTACCTCTTCGATCTTCTTTTCTAGCTCAGTGATGCTTTGCGGAACGTTGATGTTCTTAAGATGCACGCGCGCGCCTACCTCATCCATCACATCGATGGCTTTGTCCGGCAGCAGGCGGTCGGTCACATAGCGATCTGAAAGTTTTACGCAAGCGTCAATGGCTTCTTGATCGTAATTGACGTTATGATAATCCTCGTATTTACTCTTGATATTGTTAAGGATCTGAATGGTGTCGTCTACACTGGGCGGATCGATCACCACTTTTTGAAAACGACGATCGAGCGCGCCGTCCTTTTCGATGTACATTCTGTATTCATCGAGCGTAGAGGCCCCGATGCATTGGAGTTCTCCGCGAGCCAATGCGGGCTTAAAGATGTTGCTGGCATCGAGCGAGCCACTGGCGCCACCTGCGCCAACAATGGTGTGCAACTCATCGATGAACAAGATCACATCGCGATTCTTTTCGAGTTCGTTCATAATGGCCTTCATGCGCTCCTCGAACTGGCCCCGGTACTTGGTACCGGCTACGAGCGCTGCAAGGTCAAGTGAGATGACCCTTTTGTCAAAAAGAACACGAGATACTTTTCGCTGTACGATGCGAAGGGCCAACCCCTCTACAATGGCCGTTTTACCCACGCCGGGCTCGCCGATCAAAATGGGATTGTTCTTTTTGCGGCGAGAAAGGATCTGGGAAACACGCTCTATTTCTTTTTCGCGCCCTACGATGGGATCGAGCGAGCCCATCTCGGCCATACGGGTAATGTCCCTTCCAAAATTATCAAGTACGGGTGTCTTGCTTTTGGTCCCCGCCCCCGACTTGCCGGCGGGCTTGGCGGCACTGAATTTCTTTTCTTCATCGAACTCCTCTTCGTTCTCTTCCGGAAATTCAGCACGAGTGTCGTTCGACTTTACGATACCCAACTCTTGTCTAAAGAGGTCGTAATCCACATCAAACTGGTTGAGGATCTGGGTGGCGATATTCTCCTTATTCTTTAGGATGGAGAGCATGAGGTGCTCGGTCTCTACCGTGGCACTCTTAAGCGCCTTGGCCTCCAGTACGGTCACGCGAATTACTTTTTCGGCTTGCTTGGTAAGTGGCAAAGAATTGATATTGGCCACGTTCTTGCCGGTCTTATCCTTTACGGCCAATTCGATCTCTTTACGAAGCTCATAGAGATCTACATTAAAACTCTTAAGGATGCGCAGGGCGGTATTGTCACCCTCTCTGATCAACCCCAATAACAGATGCTCGGTACCGATAAAATCATTGCCTAACCGAAGAGCTTCCTCACGGCTAAACGAGATGATTTCTTTAACCTGCGCAGAAAAATTATTATCCATTTTACAGATTATTACTGTTGTTACAATATTAACAAATAAATTTGGGAAAGGCTCCCGACAGGTTATAAACCCCTGTTAATAAAAATCGGCCAACACGATCCCCTACATGGAAGTCAAAATAGATACCAAAGAGCGTTTTTATGTCGTAAGCATCGAGACTGCTTGTTTTACTGCTACTATGGCAGAGGATTTAAGCCAAAAACTGACTCCCTATCTGAAAATGGATGTTAATTCGTCTGGAACCCCGGGCAATATCGTGCTGAAGATGACAGCGGTCACTACACTAGACCCTGAGGGGGCACAAGCACTATTGCAGCTGCAACAGCTATTTTACGAACACAACCGGTCATTTGTTATTTGCGAAATGTCACAAAGTGTCGAAGCGTTCTTAGAAAAAGAAGAGTTGCTCGAACTAATGAACGCAACTCCCACTGAGAGCGAAGCCTGGGACATTGTGCAAATGGAAGAGATAGAGAGGGAATTACTCGATAACGAATTTTCTGATAACTGATCGCATGTTCTCCGTAACCATCTTAGGAAACAACTCGGCCGTGCCCGCCTATGAGCGGCTCCCCACCAGCCAGCTGATCAATGTGGATGGTCAAAAATTTTTGGTAGACTGCGGAGAAGGCACCCAACTCCAACTGATGCGTTATAAAATAAAATACAGTCGCATCTCTCACATCTTTATCTCTCATCTGCACGGTGACCATTATTTTGGTTTGATCGGGCTCATCAATAGTTTTGGACTGCTCAATCGCCAGCAAGATCTTTTTGTTTTTGGCCCTCCTCCACTGAAAAAGATCCTCGAATTACAACTGCAGGTAGCTTCCACACGCTTGCCCTTTTCGCTGCATATAAAAGAAATTTCCGGACCGGGAATGCTGCTTGAGACAGACGAGATCGAAGTCAGTTGCTTTGCTACCGATCATCGTATTACCTGCTATGGCTTCTCCTTTTGCGAAAAAACAGTAAGCCGAAAACGACTGGCCGCATATGGAAAGCCGCGTCGTTATGCCTATTGCGCAGATACCCGGTACACTGAATCGTTACTCCCACACATTACGCAATACGATCTCATTTATCACGAAGCCACCTACCTCGACGACCAACGAGAAAAAGCGGAGCTGCGCTATCATTCTACAGCAAAACAAGCCGCCCAGTTGGCACAAAAAGCACAGGT
>Ga0208598_1000063_pt1 | contig 40206 bp, 46 predicted proteins | sample LakMenEpi22Jun12_FD_150726 | JGI IMG/M metagenome (GOLD analysis project Ga0208598, IMG submission 150726) | Freshwater microbial communities from Lake Mendota, WI - 22JUN2012 deep hole epilimnion (SPAdes) | ecosystem: Environmental > Aquatic > Freshwater > Lake > Epilimnion/Euphotic zone ... | reverse complement strand
CACCCCACGAAAACGAAGCGGTCGCGCTTGAGCCAGTCGTCGAGGATGTCAAACCATCCACGAGCTGCTGGCGCGCGTCCTACAGCGATCGTCATGGGAAGAAGGCGTGGGATCAGCAGGTCGGAAACCCGCTGGGTTGTGTGTTACTGGGCGATGGTAACAACGTTCCAGTGGCTGCTGGGAAGGTCTACATGCCCTGACACCTCCTGGCAGTCTTACGTCTTGCCAATGTCCCACCGGTGGCTCCCTTCCCACGTCAGGATGGATGCAGAGAAGTCGTCCGTGTCCATGGTGACCAGTTCTGAGAAGACCTCCCAAGACCTTCAGGAGGATGATGAGGTTCTTGAGCAGCCTGTGCTTGGGTCAAGGCGTCTGTCCAATGTTCTTGTGGCCCTCGCAGTGACCTTGGGGGGGCTTGGTTTTGTCTTTGCGAGCCTTTCCAGCCGTTTTGGTAGGAATCTTGTTCCTCTTTTTTCCGCCGGCGATTTGCCTTGGTTGCCGCAGGGCTTGGTCATGGGTCTGTATGGGGTCGCCGCAGTTCTTTTGGCGACTTACCTCTGGACTGTGATCTCTTTGGACTTGGGTGGGGGAAGTAACCGCTTTGATAAACGGAAGGGTGTGGCTGTGATTTCTCGCCAAGGCTTGCGCCAGCGCATCCAGGTGGAAGTACCCCTTAGGGAGATCCAAGCCGTCAAAGTTGAAATCCGCGAAGGACTTAGTCCTCTCAGGCGTCTGGCGCTGCGGATCCAGGGGCGTCGCGACCTTCCCCTCAGCCGAATCGGAGAACCGATCCCCCTCGCTGAGCTTGAGTTTTCAGGGGCAAGTCTGGCTCGGTTCCTTGGTGTTCCCCTTGAGGGAATCTGATGCTCCGCTTAACCAATAAATCAGTGAAACTTTCATCGAGACTTTCATCCTTCTTCTTCCTTGGAGTGCTGTTCATCCTCACGGGGTGTGTGAGGGACCCACGAGGTGCAGAACTGGGTTGTCAATCTTCCCGTATCCCCTGCTTTTCTGAGACGGCTAATGTTTCTCTGGAGACATCCAAAGGGGCCATTGTAGTCAAGCTTGATGGGGCGAATGCTCCCTTGACTGCTGGTAACTTTCTCGACCTTGTGGGAAAGGGTGTTTATAACCAGACAATTTTCCATCGTGTTGTCAAATCCCCTCTCCCTTTTGTCGTTCAGGGTGGGGATCCAAACAGTTCTGATCCAAAGACTCCTGCCAGTGCCTATGGTTCAGGCCAATACATCGACTCGGCGACTGGAGCGGCTCGGTACATTCCGTTAGAATTTAGAGTGAAATCTTCAAAGATCCTTTCCTATGGCAAGGAAGTTGCCTCCCTAAATCCCTCTCTTCAGCCCGTCTTGACCCATGACCGCGGTGCTGTGGCGATGGCGCGATCCTCGGACCCGAACTCCGCCAGTGCCCAATTTTATATTGCTCTCGAAGCACTGCCAGAACTCGACGGTCGCTACGCGGTTTTTGGACGTGTGGTTCGCGGGATGGACGTGGTGGATCAGCTAGAACAGGGTGACAAGTTAATTCGTGCCACCATGCTTAAGAATTAAGCGGGTACCCTACTTTCCGAGCGATTGGCTTTGAGCCATTCCGTGTTGACCCCTGACGCTCTCTCCAGAGCAACTCTGCCTGTGCGCGCGATTTCCAGAATTCCGTAGTGGGCCAAGAGTCGTTCAAGCGCCACCAGTTTGCCTGGGTCTCCCACCACCTCAAGGGTCATGGCATCGTCGGCTACGTCGACGACTTTTGCGCGAAACACCTGGACCAGATCAAAAATCGCCGCGCGATTTTCCTTAGTTGCGGCAACTTTAAGCAGCATCAGTTCCCGCTCCACAGCAGGGATCCGGCTGAGATCGATCACCCCAAGAACGTTCACCAGCTTGTTGAGTTGCTTGCTCATTTGTTCCAGTGTCCTGTCATCCCCTTCGACGACCATGGTGAGTCTGGAGATCCCCCGTTGTTCCGCTGGACCCACGGCCAGGCTTTCAATGTTGAACCCTCGCCGGGCAAACAACCCCGAGATCCGGCTCAGTGCGCCTGATTCGTCTTCGACCAGCACCGATAGGGTGTGCTTCATGGATTTGTGAGAGAGCCGAGCACACCTTCACGGTACGTGCCCATGTGCTGCAACCAAGCGATCACCACCTCATTGAACACGTCTGGTCTCTCGTCATGCGGGCAGTGCCCAGAACTTGCGATCACGGTGACAGCCAGATCTTTGCGAAACCTTTGGCACTGCCATCCCACTTGAAGTGGGACGAGGATGTCTTGCTCCCCCCATATCAGCAGCATGGGGTGTTGAAGGCGCCTGAGGAGGTGGGGAGCTGTGGCCTTCACCGGCCGCAAGGCCATGGCCATGCTCATGGCCCTCAGGGAACGGACGGCTCCACTCCGTCTCGCTGGACTCCCGATGACTCGGTGCAACGAAGCATCCTGGAGCACCGGTTCCCAATAGGCCGTTTGGATCGCCCACTCCAACACCGGCGATCGGGCCAGAAGGGGCACCAGGAGTTCCAGGGGCAAGATTCTGCATAGCAGCTCCACGAGACGTCGCTTGCTATTGCGTTTCCAAGGGGGGCGCCTTCCGATGCCAGAGGCCTGGAGGGGTGACACCATCAGCAGGGTGGGATCTGGCAGTGGTGTGGCAATCACCGCTCTCACTGCCTGGGGGAAAAACACGCTGCAGGTCAGGGCCACCAACCCACCGAGGGAGTGGCCCACCAAAACCGCAGGTTTCTGGACCACCTCCTGGAGGAATGCATGCACCTGCCGAGCCCAGAGACGGTTGTCCAACCGAAGGTTCCCCGGCTGGCTCGACGCTCCAAACCCCAGCAGATCCAGCCCATAGACACTCCAACCAGCGGCCGCCAGAGCCGCTGCATTTCGCCGCCAATGTCCACAGCCGGTTGCAAATCCGTGGATCAGCACGAGAGGAGGATGGTCGGGATCTCCAAGGTGGCGCCAGTGGCACTGTTGCCCTCTCCACTGCCATTCATGATGGGATCCCCAGTCCACATCCTCAGGGTGGGATTGGGTCTTCTTGGCCCGAAGGGATCGGGTGGACTGATTCGTTGCACGGAACACTGGCGGTTGGTGGCTGATGGAACGGGGGGGGAGTGACCAAACGAAGGATCCTGGTCCGTCTCTGACGGAGGGATCCGTCACGTTTAAAGCCGGGAGTGGATTTTTCAACCCAGCCTCCCGTCCTTCCAGGGATCTTGGGGTGCTTCTAGCCCGCATCCTGGCCCGTAGAAGACCCCTGCGGGTTTTGGATTTGATGGCCGGGTGTGGTCTCCGCTCCCTCCGCTATGGGCAGGAGGCGCAGGCATGCTCCCTGCTGGTGAATGATGCTGACCCCGAACGTCTTCCTTTGCTGAAGACGAACCTCGCTGTGCTTGAGGGGACCGGTTTGCTTCGAACTTCGGCCCAGAGCGCCCAGCGACTGTTGGCCTCCTGCCTGGTGCGAGGGGAGCGTTTTGATCTGGTTGACCTGGATGCCTTTGGATCCCCTAACGCCCTTCTCCCATTGGGGCTGGAGGCCGTGGCTCTGGAGGGTGTGATCTATGTGGCCAGCACCGATGGACGAGGGCCTACGGGCCATGACAGGACCTCGGGCCTGCGTCGTTTCGGAGCTTCCGTGCGGTGCCATCCTGCCAGTTGGGAGCTTGCTTTACGCCTCCAGATCGGGGTCATCGCCCGCACTGCCTGGTGTCAGGGGCGCGGCGTGCAACCCCTCTTTTCCTTTAGTGATGGACGGACCTTTCGAACGGCTGTGCGTCTGCGCCGACACCCGTTGGGGGGTGAGGAGCTGCACTTGGGCCTCTTGGCGGTGTGTCATCGCTGTGGCGATCAGCAGGTTCAGTCCATGGGATCCCTCAAACACTGGGAGAGCTGCCTCTGTTCCTCGTCAGGGTGGTCCGTGAGCGGCCCTCTCTGGATTGGGCCCCTTCAGCACTGTCCAACTCTGAAAGCGATGGCAGAGGAGGCCAGAACCATTCCCTCCAGCCTTTCGAGACAGGGTGCTCTGTTGCTGGGCCGACTGCAAAGGGACCAGGGGTCTCCAGCCCGGTGTTGGCCTAACGCGCTGATCGCCCGTCAGCTCCGGTTGTCCCAGGTTCCCTTGAAGGATCTGCTGGCTCGCTTGCAGGAGGGGGGTTACGGGGCCGCTGCCAGCGGCGTGATGGCAGGACACTTGCGGAGTGATGCGCCATGGAAGGCGATTCTTGCCATGGCCGAGGAATTGGCAAGAGGAGCTGCTAGATAGGTAGCACCCTTCCTCGTCGATCATGGCCTCGGAGATTTTTGGGACAGCTGCCCTCTTTTGGGTCTTAATTCCTGTTGGCTTGTTGGGTGGCAGCCTGTTGCTAAAGGTGCTGAAGGATTGAGATCCTGCCCCTTTAGGGCGCGTCCCAGGCCTTTGCACGCCTAGGCTCAGCCGGCTTAGGTGCATGGGTCATGCAGGTTCTGGTGGTGGGCGGCACAGGCACCCTGGGGAGGCAGATCGCCAAGAGGGCTTTGGAGGAAGGGCACTCCGTGCGCTGCATGGTGCGCTCTCCAAGGCGGGCGGCGTTTTTGCAGGAATGGGGGTGCGAGTTGACCAGAGGAGATCTTCTGGACCTCGACAGCCTCGCCTATGCCCTGGAAGGCCAGCAGGTCGTCATCGATGCTGCGTCAGCCAGGGCTTCGGATCCCGGTTCCTGTTATGCCGTTGATTGGACAGGCCAGCAAAACCTCTTTCATGCCATGCAGAAATCGGGCGTGAAGCGTCTGATTTTTTTCTCCCTCTTGAAGGCTGATCAACATCCGGATGTTCCATTGATGGAGATCAAGGCTTGTTCAGAGAAATGGTTAATGGCTTCTGACTTGGACTATACGATTCTCCGTTGCGCGGCTTTCATGCAGGGATTAATCAGCCAATTCGCGATCCCTGTCTTGGAAGGACAAACGGTTTGGGTTAGTGGTGTTCCCACACCTATTGCCTACATGAATACACAGGATATGGCACGATTCGCTGTGGCCGCTCTAGGCAGGTCTGAAACATCCAGGCAAGCTTTTCCTGTGCTCGGCTCTCGTGCTTGGACCACCGGCGAGATCACCCAACTCTGTGAAAAGTTTTCCGGAAAAGAGGCGCGGATTGTGCGGGTCCCCCCTGTCTTTCTCGGGATGATGCGATCTGTGGCCAGTTTCTTTGATGCCAGTGTGAATGTGGCAGAACGATTGGCTTTTGATCGAGTCACGGGAGGAGGGGAGGCCCTGGACGCCTCCATGGAAGAGAGCTACACGGCCTTCGGACTGGATCCGGCCGAAACCACCTCTCTTGAGCAGTATCTCAAGGAGTACTACGAAACCATTCTCAAGCGGCTCAAGGACATGGAGGCCGATCTGGACAAGGATGCCAAGAAGAAGCTTCCCTTCTGAAGCGATGTCCCATGGTTCTTCTGTACTATTCAAGAGTTCTCGCTTGCTCTCGTGTCCATTTCTCAGATTAAAAACTTCCAGCGCCGTCTGAGCCTCCTGGAGCAGGAAGCCCTCCTTGAGGTCAACAGAGCCTGTGGTCATGAGCTTTGGCAACGTCTTGGTTTTGATGCCCTGGACGCGATTGAGGACCCTGAGCGTCGTGCACGCGCGAATTATTACTTCGGTCAATTGCAAACGGCACGTCAATTGATTGAAGTGCTGGGCTGACCCAGCAACCTCGCTAACCGATCTCTTTCGGCCGGATTCACAGGGCGCCATTGCCCTCCACTCAGGCCGGACAGGCTGAGTGGAGGGGCACCATCATTCAGGCCGATGGCCACTCGAATGAGCCGCAAGGTGGGAAGCCCAACCGCTGCTGTCATCCGACGAATCTGCCTGTTGCGACCCTCCTGAAGGGAGAGTTCCAGCCAGCTTGTGGGGATGGCCAGGCGGGTGCGGATGGGAGGATCCCTCGGCGCCCAGGGCGGGTTGGGCAGAGGCTTAACCCTGGCTTCCAGCGTCAAGCGGCCTTGGATCAACACCCCCTGTCGCAGCTGCTCCATCTGGGCCTCGGTGGCCAGCCCTTCCACTTGAACGTGGTAAGTGCGCCAGTGACGCCAACGGGGCTGACTCAGCCGAGCCTGCAAACGACCGTGGGAGGTGAGCACCAGCAGTCCCTCGCTATCGGCATCCAACCGCCCTACCGCATACACCTCTGGGATGGGGATGAACTCCGCGAGGTTGCCCCAACGACTTCCAGGCTCCGGGGTGAACCTGCTGAGCACCCCATAGGGCTTGTAGAACAAGAGGGTTGTCAGGGCTCGCTGAACGGGTGGTCTTGGCCCCTAGAGTAGGGACAGTCGTTTGTTTGACTAACTTCCCCGCATGATCGAAACGTCTGGTGTGATTGAAAAAGAGCAAGGAAATGGTTTTTACCTGGTAACCCTTGAGCAACCGGCCGGGCACCAGTGTCTGTGCAGGGCTGCTGGCAAACTCACCAAGTTTCGAATCAAGTTGCTTGCGGGCGACAAGGTGCTGGTGGAAATCAGTCCCTACGACCTCACCCGGGGGCGCATCACCTACAGGGAGCGGAATGCCGGAGCCGCCAACCCCCGCCCTGCAGGTAATCGACCGGGTGGGCCGAGACGGCGGTAGTCGCCTATCCCAATAGGGTCTCGACGGCTTGACGGAACTCACTTCTCTGCTTGACGCCTCGCCATTCATTCTTGAGTTCTTTGTTCATAAACAACTGCACTGTTGGTGTTCCAGTGATGTTGGCTTGGGCAGCAATCTCCTGGTCTGCCTCGATGTCAATTTCCACGCCCTGGGCTTTCCCTTCCAGATCAGCCAAGACGCGTTTGAGCTGGGGCTTGAGCACATGGCATGGCCCGCATGTTGGGGAGGTGTAAACCACCAGCAGGGGTTTTGAACTTTCGTGGTAAAGACGGCGCAGTGCATAAGCGCCCTTTTGCCAGAGAGCCTCCGCTGAGAAATTCTCGGCATCGCTTGTGGCCGTTCGCACTGGACTGCCTGACGGCTCAGGGTCAATACTTTGTCGGGCGACTGTCACGGCCAATTGGTGATGGCTTAGCCAGCGTTCGGCAGCTAGGGCTGCCTGACAGCCGCTTCCTGCAGCCGTAATCCCCTGTCTCCATTCCGCGTCGGCCACATCACCGGCAGCAAAGACTCCATCTCGGGAGGTTTCTGGTCTGCCAGGGCGAGTGATGAGATACCCCTTCTCATCCAGTTCCATTTGCTCCCTGAGGAGATCCGTGTTTGGTGTATGTCCAATCGCGTAAAAAAGGCCGCGAATCTCTAGAGTATTTTGGGCATCGGTTGTTCGATCTCGAAGCGTTAAATGTTCCAACCAGTCTTCGCCATTGACATCAGTAACCTCCGAATTCCAGTGGACCGTGATCGCTGAATTGGCAAGCACACGGTCTGCCATAGCCGCACTTGCTCGCAACTGATGACTGCGAACAATCAGATGAACATGACTTCCGTATTTTGTGAGATAAACCGCTTCCTCACAGGCGGAATCTCCTCCTCCCACGACAGCAAGTTGCTCCTGTCGAAATTGCGGGGTAGCACCGTCACAGATGGCACAGGCGCTGATCCCTCGGCTCCAAAACTTGTCTTCCTGGGGAAGGTGTAAGCGGTTGGCGCTGGCACCCGTGGCCACGATGAGTGCCTGGGTTCGGATGGTTTCCCCATCCGAGGTTTCTATGGAAAAGGGGTGGGTGGCGAGATCGATGCGCACCGCATCCGCTTCGACCAGTTGGGTTCCCCAACGAATCGCCTGGGCGCGGCAGCGGTCCATGAGTTCAGGACCAAGAATTCCGTCAGGAAACCCCGGGTAATTCTCCACGTGGGTGGTGGTCATCAGCTGGCCGCCAGGGATGCCCCCTTTTTCAAAGCCCGTGATCAGCATGGGCGAAAGATTGGCTCGGGCCGCGTAGATCCCCGCTGTGTAGCCCGCTGGCCCGGACCCGATGATCACAAGGTTTTGAAGAGGGTGAGGGGATCGTCCCGAGTCTTCGGCCTGGAGAGAGGAGATGCCCTGGGTGCTCATGGGCTAACACGGAGCGACTATGAGTTAAGCCTAGGCCCAGTTGGACGTCTCGTGGGCATTAAAAAATTTATGACTCCCAAAAGGAAGCGAGATTTTAAGAAATTCTTCAGATTTCGAGGAGGCCGTCTGTTTCGGGTCGCTCTGAGCGAGGGTTGGAAGGCACCATCAAGGCTGAGTCTTTGATCAATTCGGGATGGGTCTCCAGGGACACTAGCCATTCCCGGAACTCCTCCGTCAGGGCGTAGCTGTCCTCAAACCGTTCAAATCCATCCAGGGTTGCCCTGCGGGCCAATGCCCAGCACACAGCAACTGTGACCCGTCGATGCGCGGAGGCGTCCATAATTGGCAATCGACTTCGCTGGATTATGCCTGATCAACTGATCTTCCGATGTGTTATCAGGTACATAATGTCTTATCAGTTTACGTCTGGCTGCGGAAAGGGGGTGCGACAGCAGCCCCTTCCCTCTCATGGAACGGCTAAACCGTCATGCGTTGGCTTCTGCGTGATTCAACAATAATTCTTCCACTTCCCTCATGCCTTCGCTGGCCTGCTGGCGGGCCCGGGAAAAATCGCCATTGGCCTCGTCCCGCAGGGCCTCGCCGATGCGGTCGAGCAGGGTGTCTCTTTGCTCACTGAGAAGAACGAGGATTTCTTTTTCAATTAAATAGCGAATGGCGACGCTGCGCAGATTGTTTTTGCTGGCCTCAGCCAGGGTTCCCTGAACAACTTCCTCAACAAAAAGGCGCTGTACTTCGCGACTGCGAAGAAAACTCTCAAGAGCATTGATCGTGCCATCCACTACCGTGCGCTCCACTTCGGCAGGCTCATTGGAGAGCTTGAATTCCCAATCGAGGTGGCGCCTTTGCCAGCCTTGCTGGTTGAGGCTGGGCATCACCATCTGCGAAAAGCTGTCAACAGCGATTTCATAGGTTCTCTCGGCCACCCGCTCGCACCACGACTGACCGTGGCTGGAGAGCTGCTGCTCCACCTCTTCGCGATTGACGTTGTGACCCCCATGGTGGCTGTGGCAGTAGCCATTGGGGCAATCCAGGGCGGATAGGGCCATTTGAGCGGCAATTTCGATCAGCCCCTCAGGCCTAACCACGGTCTGGGGGCTGAAGCTGATTCCTTGGAAAATCTCCATCTTTCGACGACTGAGGTGGGGGACTCCGCACAAATGGGCTGGATGAGTTGCCTCCAATGGCTAGTCAGGTCTATCGAGGTGGGATTGGCCCTTTCTCTGACGGGATGAAACTGCTCATACCTCGGGAGTGGACGGCGGGCGAGAAGCGCGTCGCTGTGACTCCCGAAACCGTTCGTCGACTGCAGGGCCGCCGCATCGACATCGAAGTGGAACGAGGAGCTGGAGAGCCCGCAGGCTTCCCAGACGCGCTTTACAACGCCATCGGCGCTTCTGTGGTGGAGAGTGACGACCTCGATTGGGCGGGCGCTGATGGTGTGCTCTGCGTTCAGCCCCCCGCTCCCTCTGCCCTGGAGCGGATGCGGGAAGGATCCCTGCTGGTGGGTCTGCTGGCGCCCCATGGAGCCCAGGAGCTGACTCGGCTACTCAATCAGCGCTCCATCTCCGCCATCGCCCTGGAACTGCTGCCGCGCATCAGCCGGGCCCAGTCGATGGATGTGCTGTCTTCCCAAGCCAATATCGCTGGCTACAAGGCCGTGCTCCTGGCGGCGGCCGAGCTCGACCGCTATGTGCCCATGCTCATGACGGCCGCCGGAACCATCCAGCCAGCCAGGGTGTTGATCCTTGGCGCCGGGGTGGCCGGACTTCAGGCCCTTGCGACGGCCCGGCGGCTTGGGGGGGTGGTCTACGTCTCAGATGTGCGGGCCGCCGCCAAGGAGCAGGTGGAATCCCTGGGAGGACGCTTTCTAGAGCCTCCATCCGAGCAGGACCTTCCCTCGGAGAAGGGTGGTTACGCCACCCAGGCGTCTGAGGCGTTCTTGGCCGCACAGAGGCAGCAACTTTCCGAACAGCTGGCCTTGGCCGACATGGTGATCTGTACGGCCCTGGTGCCTGGACGCCCTGCCCCAAGGCTGATCACCGAAGACATGCTTGACCGGATGCGGCCTGGCTCGGTGGTGGTGGATCTTGCGGTGGCCCAGGGGGGGAACTGCGCCGGAACGGTCCCGGGGGACACCGTGATCCGAGCCGGGGTCCGTCTCATCGGAGCGGAAGCCCTCCCCAGCTCCGTTCCCAATCACGCCAGTGCCCTCTATGCCCGCAACGTGGCTGCCCTGATCGAACATCTGGTTCATCAGGAGGAGGGCCTCCGCCTTGATCTGAACGATCCCATCGTGGAGGCCTGTCTTCTTACCCACGCCGGAGCCTGTCGTCGCGATGACGTGGTGCAAACCGGTGCTCCCCTCATTCCCGCAGGAACTGCCTCATGACCTCCCTGACCCAATCCCTCTGGGTGCTCTTGCTGGGCAGCCTGCTGGGATTTGAACTGATCGGCAAAGTCCCGCCGACCTTGCATACCCCTCTGATGTCGGGCGCTAACGCCATCAGTGGAATCACCATGCTGGCTTCTCTGACCCTGATTCAACAGGCGGCGGGCAACATCCCCCTGCAGGTGATCGGAGCCATCTCCCTTGGATTTGCCCTTTTCAATGTGATCGGAGGGTTTCTTGTGACCGATCGCATGCTCGCCATGTTTCGCCGTAAAGGAAACTCCTGATGTCGTTCTCCCTTTCCCACCTGCCCCAGGTCATGGACCTGGTGGCCGTGCTTCTTCTTTCCCTGGGCATCAAGGGCCTCTCCAAAGTTCGATCGGCCAGGGCTGCTAACGGATTGGCCGCCCTGGCCATGGGTTTGGCGGTAGTGGGCCTACTGGTGCAAGCCCAACCCTCAACGGAAGCCTGGCTCTGGATCGCCCTGGGGTTGGCCTTGGGGGGATTGGCCGGAGTGGTGACAGCCATGAAGGTTCCCATGACGGCCATGCCGGAAACGGTGGCTCTCTTTAATGGTTGCGGTGGGTTGGCCTCCCTCCTTGTGGCCCTTGGTGTGGCCCTGTTCCAAGGGGCCGAAGCCGGGCTTGTGGAGCGGATCTCCATCGCGGTTTCGCTTTTTGTGGGGGCGATCACCTTCAGCGGCTCCATCGTGGCCATGGCCAAGCTTCAGGGTTGGCTTGAAACTCCGGCCTGGACTCAGAGCTCTCTGCGGCATGGGGTGAACCTCCTTTTGGCCGCTGTCTGTCTTGGAGCTGGCTTCGTGTTGTGCGGCCAGCCCGATGGCCTGGCCCTCTGGGTGGAGGTGGTGGCTGCCACCCTGCTGGGCATCGGAGTCACGCTCCCGATCGGCGGCGCTGACATGCCCGTGGTGATTTCCTTGCTCAACTCCTATTCCGGCGTCGCAGCTGCGGCGGCGGGATTCGTTGTAGGAAGTCAGCTGTTGATCGTGGCGGGGGCCATGGTGGGCGCTGCTGGGCTGATTCTCACCCAGGTGATGTGCACGGCGATGAACCGCTCCCTGGTGTCCGTGCTCTTCGGCGGTGCCCTCGGGGGCGCCACCACGAGCGTGGGCGGTGGTGGCAGCGAAGCGGGCTACACCCGCATCACCAGTTGCAGCGCCGAGGAATGCGCCATGGCTCTGGAGCAGGCGGAGCGGGTGGTGTTTGTGCCGGGCTATGGCCTTGCGGTGGCCCAGGCCCAACACTCCTTGCGCGAACTCGCCAAACTCCTGGAAAACCACGGGGTGGAAGTGAGTTACGCCATCCATCCCGTGGCGGGGCGCATGCCGGGTCATATGAACGTGCTACTCGCTGAGGCTGATGTGCCCTACGAGCAGCTCGTGGAGATGGACGCCATCAACCCTGAGTTTCCTCGAACCGATGTGGTGATCGTGCTCGGGGCTAATGACGTGGTGAACCCCCAGGCCAAGAATGACCCCACCAGTCCGCTTTACGGCATGCCCGTGCTGGAAGTGGATCAGGCTCGCCAGATCTTTGTGGTGAAACGTTCCCTTGGGGCCGGCTATGCGGGGATTGCGAATGCCCTGTTCGAGTTGCCCCAGACCGCCATGGTGTTCGGGGATGCCAAGGCTGTTCTGAACAGTCTTCTCTCCGAGTTGCGCTCCATTGGCGTGGGCAAGGTGAAGGAGAAAGTGGCCGCCTGAGCGTGTGAGCCAGCTCCTGCAACGTCTCGGGCTGGCTCCTTTCCGGCAGCGGTTTCCCTGGATAGGCCCTGACCCCCAGACCCTGCGCAACACCTTGCGGCCAGCCAAGCCCGAACCGGAAACGGGCCAGTGCCTGGAGTTTGCTCTGCCAGCAGGGGATCGCCTCCTGGCCCGGCTGGATCTCCCAGGGGTTGGGATCCCCCCCCTTGGGCTGGTGCTGGTGGTCCATGGTTTGGGGGGATGCAGCGATGATGGGGGCCAGCGCAGGCTTGGGAAGGCTTTGAGTCGCCTGGGCTTTGGGGTGCTCCGTTTGAACCTCCGCGGTGCGGGGCCAGGGAGGCCCCTGGCCAAGGGCACGTATGCGGCCAACTGCTCCAGGGATCTCCTCCCTGTGCTTGGTGCTTGTCGCCGACTGGCCCTTGACCTGGCTCCATCCGGAGGGCAGTTGCCCCTTGGAGCGGTGGGACTCTCTCTGGGGGGCACCGTGCTGCTCAATGCCCTGCTGGATGGGGAGGGTCTGGATCCTCCACTGCTGGATGCGTTGGTTTGCATCAGCAGTCCCCTGGATCTTCACCGCTGTGCCGTTCAGATGGAACGACCGCGAAACACCCTCTACAGGACATGGTTGGTGCGGAGGCTGATCCAGCAGACCCTCGCGGATCCTTTTGGACTCCCCGATGGTGAACGCCGTGGTTTGCAAGGCCATCGAAGACCACGAACGATCCGGGCCTTTGATGATGGGATCACAGCGCCGCGCTGGGGTTTTGCAGACGTGGGGACCTATTACAACGCGTGCAGCCCTTGGCCCCGGTTGCTGCAGGCCCTGGATCGGTTGCCCCCGCTGTTGTTGGTGCATGCCAAAGATGATCCATGGGTGCCCGTGGAGTCTCTTTTGGCCCTGGCAGCGGAGCTTGCTGCGCGCCAGGGAAGGGTCAACGCAGGGGCTTGGTTCGGACCGTGGCCGGAGGTGGTGGTCACCGACCAGGGTGGGCACAACGGATTCCATGCCCCGGGAGATTGCGATGAGGGCTGTTGGAGTGATCAGCTGGCTGCCCTCTGGCTCCGGCAGGTGCTGGTGTCTAGGACTGCAAACTAGGATGGAAAAGATATTGATCCACTCTTTTCATGGCCCTTCTGGACAATCTGATCGATACCGTTCTGGCCAAGGTCGCCGGAGACCAGTCGAGTCTCATCTCCAAGTTTCTCAAGGACAACGGAGGCGTCAGCGGGCTAGCTGAAACGTTCCAGAACGGCGGTGCTGGGGAGATCTTTGCCAGCTGGGTAGGCACCGGAGACAACAAGGCCATCGCAGCAGAAAAGATCAACTCCATTCTCGGCTCCGCCCAGGTGCAGCAGATCGCCCAAAAGCTGGGTGTGGATCCCAACCAAGCCTCTGATCTCATCGCCAATCTCCTGCCCCAGGTGATCGATAAGCTCACTCCTGATGCCAAGGTGGAACCCAATCCTGAGGCCAAGCTGCCGGTCGCCTGAAGCGCCCTACCCGTTCAGATGCCGAGGCTCAGGAGCCCGGCATCTGGCCAGGCAGCTGGTCGATGCGTCCGTCTCTTTTGAGCTTGGCCTGCAGCTTCAGCCAACCCAGTCCCACAGGCAATCCGAGAACCAGGGGAACGGCTGTTAGGGCAGGACGACTGCTAGCTGCCAGCAGAGACGCCGCCACGGCCAGCCCCCCCAGGAGGAAGGATTGTCCTGCGCTCTGCTGGGCCAGGGCCAGTCTCCTGAGGAGCCGATCGGTTTCCCCCGCGCGGATCTGAACCTGCAGGTCGCCCTGTTCGATGCGGGATAGGCTTTCATCCAGCCGGCGGGGAATTCCCAGGGCCCGGCTCCCCACATCGGCCGCCTGACGCGTGATCTCGCCGAGAAGGTCATTCGGACCAGGGCCGCTGGAGGTCATCAGAGGGAGAAGGTAGGGACGCGCAATCGCCATCAGGCTAAAGCCAGGATCGAGGCTTCGGCCCACCCCTTCAAAGGTGGAAAGGGCGCGCATCACGAAGATCAGCTCCGCCGGCAGACGAAAGGGTTGGCCATAAACCAGGTCGTAGAGATCTCCTGACAGCTTTTCGATGATGTTGCTGCTGAAGGGGGGGGTGAGGGCCTCGTTGAGCATGAGGCGCACCAGACGACGCACGGGGCCTGGATCAATGCCGGTGGCGATGACGCCCGCCTGCTGCAGTTCCTCCACCAAACTCGTCGCGTCTCGGGTGGCAGCGGCCCGCACCATTCGACCCAGCCGGCTGCGCAGCCGCTCAGAGAGCTGCCCCATCATCCCGAAGTCGTAATAGATCAGGGCCCCATCTGGGGCAACGGCCAGGTTGCCGGGATGGGGGTCGGCATGGAAAAATCCAAAGCGCACCAACTGCTGGAGGTAGCTGGCCGCACCCTTCTCCGCCACGGTGGCTGGCTCTACACCGGCCTGGATCAGGGCCTGGCGATCGTTGATCTTGATGCCTGGCACGTAATCCAGGCAGAGCACCCGGCGGGAACTGAGTTCCCACACCACCGCCGGGATCCGGATGCCGGGATCATCCAGGAACTGCTGGCGGAAGCGGGCTGCATGCTGGGCCTCCAGGCGAAAATCCAGCTCCCGCAGGAGCACCCGCCGACATTCCTTGGCAATGGCGATCCAGTCGCGCCCCTGACCCCATCGGGGATGGCGCTGCACGGCAGAGGCCACCTGCTGCAGCACCTCCAGATCAAGGCGAAACAGGCGCTCCAAGCCAGGGCGCTGCACCTTGAACACCACCTGCCGGCCGCTGCGCAGGCTGGCCCGGTGCACCTGAGCCAGGCTGGCCGAGCCCAGGGGATCCACCTCCAGATCGATGATCTCCAGCCGCCGTTGCCCCAGCTCCTGTTCGAGGATGGATTCCACCACTGGGAATGGGAAGGCTGGGACGCGGTCCTGCAGGCTGGCCAGCTCCTCCACCACCTCCGCAGGCAGCACGTCTGGTCGGGCCGAGAGCAGCTGGCCCACTTTGATGAAGGCGGACCCCAGGTCCAGAAACTGGCCCGTGAGCCAGCGGGCCAGACGGCGCTGACGAAGGGCCTGGCGCTCTGCCGTCTTGCCGCCGGGGTAGCTCCAGGAGCGCCCATCCCACCAGAGGGTTGTCAGCAGCCTGAGGGCCAACCACCAGATCCGCAAGGGGCGGGTCCAGGTGCTCCAGCGGCGTTGGGCCCTTGCCCCCAGCCCGGTTCCCTCCATCAAACAGACCCCGCCTGCCCGCCCCCGCGGAGGGGAGACTCCAACTTGCGCGCCAGGGTGGCCACCTGGGCACGAAGGGCATCAATCTGATCCTGGGGATCGCTGGGTGGTGCCGGACTCCCCTCCGCCGCTGGGGCGGCGTCCCCATTCTCCAGCCGATGGGCTTCCTGTTCCACTTCTTCCCAGAACAGGCTGAATTCTTGCTGTAGCCGCTGGGGTGCATCCTGCGCAAAGACCGCGAGCTCCGCCACCCGATCCGCCAGCTGGCTGCCCAGACGGGCACTGAGCCGGTTGATCGTGGCCTGAAGGAGAGATTGCGGAGTGCTCATCACGGATCCGGCGCCATCGCCGCACTGTGGCAGATCAGGGCAAGGGTGGGGGGGCTTCGATGGGGCCCGGGGATGCCGGTGGTGAGGTCTGTTGTGGGGGCAAGGGGGGAGGCGGGAGCAGGGGCGGAGGCAACGGGGGAGGGGGAATGAGGGTGGGGGGCTGGGCTGGGCTGCTGAGCGGTGGGTTCCGCTCGATGGGGGGGGCCTCCGGCTCCCTTCGCTCTGGCTGGGTTGGTTTCTCCGTGTCTTGCCCGTCCGTCTCTTCCTGTTCTTTTTCTTCTTCCTCGCGTTGCTGGCGGCCGAGCTCTTCCAGGTCAGCGGGCAGGGGCTTGGGTTTCTCTCTCTGTTGCTCCCTCATCTCTTCCAGCGTGGTTCCGCTGGGGGGCGACTTCTCTTTGAACGCCGGAGCCGTTGGTGAGCCCTCCCCCCAGCGCACCTCCAGGAGCCGCTGGGTGATGCCGTACCCAAGCCCGCAGATCAGCCCGAGCAGCAACCAACGGCTCCAGGGTGGGGACGGAGGGGTGGGGTCACGGCGGGCCTGCCGTGGTCGGTTGGTGGGAGGCGGGGCCGTGGCCATGCGGCGAACCCTGTGGTGGGTGGGCCCATCTTGCCCTGGCATTTGCGGGCCTGCCCGTGCCGCCCGAACGTTGGCGAGACAAGATGGGGGCAGTTTGTTGGGGCCTGGTGGCGCAGCTTTGGTCTCCCCTTCCCGGTGGCGTTACGGCGCCTCGGGGTTTTCAGGCGGCTGGCAGTACCGCTGGCCTGAAAGCATCCGGCCGTCCCGATTTGGCCTTGCTGTTGGCTCCCCAGGGTGCGGTCTGCGCCGGCACGTTCACCACCACGGTGGTGCGTGCCGCCTGCGTGGATCTGTGTGCGGCGCGGTTGGGAGCCTCCGGCGGCAGGGCCCGGGCCGTGCTCATCAATTCGGGCCAGGCCAATGCTTGCACCGGGGAACGGGGACTGGTGGACAGCCTGGCGGCCACGGCCGCCCTCGCTGCGCGGCTGGGTCTGGCGCCAGAGGAGATCCTGATCTGCTCCACCGGGGTGATCGGCGTGCCCATTCCCATGGATCGCCTTCTGGCAAGTTTGGATCCGCTGGTGGCTTCCCTCAGCAGCCACGGGGGAAGCGCAGCGGCCCGGGCCATCCTCACCACGGATCTGGTGGAGAAGCAGATCGCGCTCCAAGCTTCTCTTGATGGCCGATCGGTGCGGATCGGTGGCATGGCCAAAGGGTCGGGGATGATCCATCCCGACATGGCCACGATGCTGGGGTATCTGACCTGCGATGCGGGAGTGCCCTCCGATGTGTGGCAGGCCATGGTGAGGAGGGCCGTGGATCGTTCGTTCAACGCGATCACGGTGGACGGCGACACCAGCACCAACGACACGGTCCTGGCCTTTGCAGCCGGAGATCCCCTGAGCCCCGCACACTTTGATGCCCTGGAGGCCGGCCTGACGGCGGTGTCGCAACACCTGGCCAAGGCGATCGCCCGGGATGGGGAAGGAGCCACCTGCCTGATCGAAGTGCAGGTGGAGGGGGCCTCCGATGGGGAGGCCGCTCGCCGCATTGCTCGCACCGTCTGTGGGTCGTCCCTGGTGAAGTGCGCCATCCATGGGCGCGACCCCAACTGGGGCCGTATCGTGGCGGCGGCAGGTCGGGCAGGGGTGGTCTTCGATCCCCAGGCGGTGGTTCTCTGGCTCGGGGAGCATCAGCTGATGGCAGCGGGCCAACCCCTGGCCTTTGATCGGTCCGCCGCTTCCACCTACATGCGGGGGCGGGCCGCTGGCACCTACCTGGTGGACGACACCGTCGTCATCCGTCTTGTGGTGGGCCCCGGTCCAGGTGAGGGAAGGGCTTGGGGGTGTGATCTGTCCGATCAATATGTGCGCATTAACGCTGATTACACGACCTAGGGGTGCAGGACAGCCAGCGGGCGGGTAAGGCCTATTAAGGTTGGCGAGCTGCTTTTTTGTGATGAGGCCATTCGTCCCACTGGCGAGCCTTGTTCTTCTCTCCTCCTCGGTTCCCGTAGAGGCGCTGGCCCAGAAGTCTTCCAGTGGCAGTGCCGTTGTTGCCACCTATGCCACCAAGGCTGAGGCCGAGAAGGCTGCCAAGCAGTTCCACTGCACCGGGGCCCACCAGATGGGTGATCGGTGGATGCCTTGCGATCGCCATGGGGATTCCCATTCCCACTGAATCTTCCATGCTTCCCACTGAGCCATCCCTGTCATCCCAGCATTCAGGGCCTGAACAACGAGGTTGCGGTGGAAGACCCAAGCGATTTGCCATTGGTATCGCCCCTCTGGGGGTTGTGAGCATTGGCATCGTGCCGATGGGGGTGGTGAGCATCGGCATCGTGCCGATGGGTGTCTTCAGCATCGGCGCGGTGGGCATGGGCCTGGTCAACCTTTGCGTGGTGGGGATGGGGGTGCTGGTGGCTGGGGTGAATGTGATGGGGGTCTGGTGGGCCGGCGTGGAAGGAATGGGGGTGAAACGGCTGGCCGGGGGGCCAGGAAACGGACACCACGCCAGGAGCCATCTCCATGGCCTGGCTGCCCCATCGGCGATGGAGAATCTTTATGCCTATTCCAGCCAGGCTGAGGCCCTTCGCAAGGCCAGGGAATTGGGCTGCAGCGGTGCCCATGCCATGGGCAAGCTCTGGATGCCCTGCGCGTCCCATCCTGTTGCTCCATCAGGTGTGCAGGGGGCTACTGACACTCCATAGTGGAAAGACGGGGCCTCCTGCTTGCTGGAGGCCATGAGTCCGCCGCTGTCTCGCAACTGTGATGGGCGGCGCCCTCAGTCAGAACACTCTTCCGTCGTCCCCCTACTCTCTCGGCGCGGACCGAGACCTCTCATGAAACGTTTCTTCCTTCCCACCACTGCCCTCGCCTTGATGGCGGCCCTTGCATTGGGTGCCCTCCCTTCCGAGGCCCATGGAACCGCCGGGGCGGGAGCCTTGGCGGGCCTGGCCCATCCCTTGCTGGGGGTTGATCACCTGCTGATGCTGCTTGCCGTGGGCACGGCCGCATCCCAGCTGTCCTTCCTTCTGCTGCCCTGGGCACTGGGGGGTGGGGTGGTCGGTGCTATCTCGTGCAACCTCGGCTGGTCCTTGCCCCTGCTGGAGGCCCTGGCTCCCCTGGCGGTCGTGGCCGTCGCCGGGCTCACCCTGCTCTGGAGCGGCAAGGGATCAGCGGATCGCACCAGCCGATGGCTCAGTGGGATAGCCGTCGGCACAGCTGTGGCGATCCATGGGGTGTTGCACGGTCTGGAGGCTCCTGGCGATGCGGGCGGTGCCCTGCTCTGGTGGGGTGGGGCTCTCCTGACCTCAGCCGTGCTCTGCGGCGGCACTGCCCTGCTGCTACGTCGGGGTCCCAGTGAAGTGGGAAGAGCCTTTGCGCTTGCCCTGCTGATTGGCGGTGGCGTGCTGCTGTCCGGTTCCTGAAGGCCCGCTTCTCATTGGGGGCCAACCAAGCTCATGGCCTGGGGGCTGCCTGAGGTCGCGGGTTGAGCACCTGTCTGAGCAGCACGGATCCCACCAACAGCCAGATCAGACTCTGAACCTGAGCATGGCCGGGAACCCATTGCTGCATCGACTGGGGAGTCCAGAGGGATAGCGCCAGCAACACTGACAGGGTGATGTTGCCCAGGCAGGGGGAGCGCAGCTGGTTGCGCCAGCAGGCGAGAAGGGCTGGGTACATCATGATGTTGTCGTGATGCAAGTGGTAGAAAGACACCCCACCGAGAACGGCGCAACAACCGGCCAGTTGCAGGGGGTCGCTGATGAATGATGCGGAGAGGCTGGGTGCGGCGGCGCCATTCCTGCCAACCCGGCGAAGGAGCATCCAACCGCCAACCGCCAACAGTGTGCCGCTGAGTGTCAGACCGGCGGCAGCAAGTGCAGTGTGGTGAATCAGCAGGCTGCGAAGGAGAGGCATGAGGGCTGCAAGCAGATTCGCGTTGCCCTTCGCGATGAATGACGGCAGGGTCTGTAACCAACTCAAGAGGAAGGCTCCGGGAGCTGTGCCGGTATGGGTAAGGGCTGCAGCTGTAAGACCGAGCAGCACGGCTGCGCCCAGAACCAGACCTGAAATCTGACGCCTTTGCAGGAAGGGAATCGCAAAGCAGGCGGCAATCTGGGGTTTCACCATCGCCATCGCCCAGCACAGCCCTGCAAGCTTTGGACGGGATCTGAGGAGCAGTAACCACTGCAGGGTGATCAGGCCCATGCAGGGAATGGAAAACTGTCCATGGGCGAGGGCGTTGGCATTGCCGGTAATGGCCAGGGGTGAGAGAGCTCCCAGCCAGCCAGCCCAACGACCCCACGGCCGCAGGCCATGCCACCCGACCCGGGCCATCAGCCCCAGGGAGGCCAGGCTTGTGAGAAGGATCACGATCTTGCCCTGCCCCACCCCCCCCGCGGCGAAGAGAGTGCCGAACAAGGGCAGGGCCCAGGGGAGATAGACCGTGCTGCGGAAGTGGGGAATGGATCGCTGCTCCGGGCTGGCCAGACGAGCGGAGGGGTAGATGTGATCGCGAAACAGCTGCCATTCGTCGAAGCGCTCGGCGAGATCGAATCTTTTTTCGGTTTGCAGGAGATATCGGGCCTGCAGAAGCACCATGACCCCCTTGATCGTTGCTGCCAGGGCGAGCAGGGCCAGGAGCACCAGGGCGGTTTGGATCAGAAGCCGGGTGAGATGGGGGTGAGCTTTCAGCCAGGGGGGCATGGCCAAGGGTGCTCTGAGTGACTCCACCGCGATGACCCCCAGAAAACTGATTGAGGAGTAGAGCAGATACAGGAGATGCAGCCCAGCTCCGGCTGTTGCCAACGGAACTCCTCCCTGGCGGTAGAGCAGCCCCAGGAACGATCGGTTGATGGCAATCAGCACCACCAGGGCTGCCAAAGCGGCGATGGCGGGCCAGGGCCCAACTTCTGGGATGATGAGCATGGCCACAGCAGCAGGGATCAGGAGGCTGAGCGCGGCACTCCAGCGGGCGGAGAGATCCAGATTGAGGGTGGCCGGAAGCTCCCGCCGGCTCAGCAGCAGGTGGCTCCAGGGAATGGCCCGATGTCGGATGTCGGTGTGCAGCATCCGTTTGAGAGTCCAGTGTTTGTGGTGGGTTCCCTGGATCGCAGGATCCAGGAGAATCCGGCCGCCGGCCTCGTGGAGCCTGAGGCCGAATTCGATGTCTTCGATGGAGGGCTGGGCATAGGTCTGGGCGTCAAAGCCCCCCAGGGCCAGGAAGCGTTCGCGGCGCACGGCTCCGCAGCCCGCCCAGAAGGTGCAGGCAGGACCTGGATGGGTGGTGTGGGTGTGATGGTGGAGGAGGTTGCGGAAGCGGCTCACCAGGCCGGGGGCGGAAGGAGTGGTGTCGTAGCTGCCGAAGACGGCGGCGAGGCCAGGATCTGCAGTGAATGCGGCACGGATGCGGTCGCCTGCCTCAGCGTGGAGCTCCACATCGGCATCCACAAACAACAGGATCTGCCCACGGGCCTGGGCGGCACCAAGATTCCTGGCGGCAGCAGGCCCCTGACGGTGGTTCGTCTGCAGCAGGGTGGCTCTGCTGGTGAGCAGCCAGTCCGGCGGCTGCGGGGCGCACCCGTCAAAGACGACGAGCGGATGCTGCCCGCACACACCGTTCAAACGTGGGCCCCCAGTCGATCGTGGGCATGATCAGGCTGATGGCCGATGAGCTTGGGCTCACGGCCGGGGGAGGGGAATGGAGGGTGCTTGGTTCTGCTGCAGCTGCCACAGGGCGGCATAGGGACCATCGGCGGCGAGAAGGCTGGCGTGGTTGCCCCGTTCCACAATGCGGCCTCCGTCGATCACCAGGATTTCGGAGGCATCCCGGATGGAACTGAGCCGGTGGGCGATGGCCAGCACGGTGCGGCCACTGCTGAAGGCCTGGATCGCCTGATGCACCTTGGCTTCGGAGTGGCTGTCGAGGGCGCTGGTGGCCTCATCGAGGATGAGGATGTCGGGCTGGCGGAGGATGGCCCGGGCCAGGGAGAGGCGTTGCCGCTGACCGCCGCTGAGGCGGTGACCATTCTCACCGATCAGGGTGCCGTAGGTCGCTGGGAGGGCTTGGATGAACTCGTCGGCGCAGGCTGCCTGGGCTGCCTTGCGGATGGCTTCCGAATCCATGCTGTCACCCATGCCAAAGGTGATGTTGGCGGCGATGGTGTCGTTCAGCAGCAAAACATCCTGGCTCACCACCCCCAGGTGCCGCTGCCAACTGTCAAGGTCCAGGCGCTGCAGATCGACGCCATCGATGAGGATTTCTCCCCCCGTTGGGTTCAGCAGGCCCACCAGTAGATCAGCGATGGTGGATTTGCCTGCACCGGAGGCCCCCACCAGGGCCAATGTGGAGCCCCTGGGGAGCGAGAATTCCAGATCGCGAACTGAAGCATCTGGCTTTTCGGGATAGCGAAGCGTCACCCCCTGGAACCGGATTTCGCGCTGCAGTCCCGCGAAGGGACGACCTCCACGCCTGCGGAAGATTTTGCCCTCATGCTGCAACAGCTCGTTGAGCAGCTCAATTCGGCCCATGTTTTCCGCGAGCATGTTGAAGCTCAGGCCGAGTTTGGCAAAGCGGAGGTTGAGGCGTTGCAGGGCCAGCACAAAGGTGGCCAGGCCTGGAATCACAAGCTCCGGACGACCACTGGTCAGCTGCCAGCTGAGGAGGCCAAGGGTCACCGCGGCCAGCATGGGGAGCAATTCACCAATCGGCTCCATGAGGCTGCGGAGAAAGCTCAAGCGGCGCAGCTTCTGCTCCAATCCCTCCAGTCGCTTTTGAAAGCTGTGGTTGGCCTGGTCGGTGGAGGCGCTGCTGTGCAGCAGCCGCAACACCTGCAGATCAGCCGTAAGGGCTGATGCGATCTGGCGTTGTTGCTGTTCCACCTCGCGGGAGGCCTGGCGGATGCGGGGACGGAGCCGGGATTGGGTGAAGACCATCGCCAGGGCCAAGCCAGCGGCGAGGAGCATCATCCAAGGGGAGATCAGCACCAACACCAGCAGATAGATGGCGCCCAGCAGGGCATCGCTCAGGATGAGACTCGTCTGCTCAATTTCCGTCTGGATGGCCAGGGGGGCGAGGGACGCGCGGTGGGCGAGATCGCCAATGCGGAAGCTGCTGGCGCAGCCATAGCTGAGGCTGAGGATGAAGCGGTGCACCTTGGGCACCACCTGGGCCTGGCATCGGGCTGCAATGCGGCCGGAGAGGGTGCCAGTCATGGCGCGGCTGAAGCTCGCGATCATCTGCAGGATCAGGAGGGAGATCAGCAGCAGGAGGAACACAAGGCTTCGTGGCCAGCCGAGGGCTTCTGGGAGGGCTGTGCCGGTGAGCACGCGCAAGGTGAGATAGATCGCGGCAAAGAGGCAAGCTTCCGCCGCACCAAGCAGAAGGGCAAAGCCAAGATTGCAGAGAAGGAGTTTTTTATGACTGCTTGCGGTCTGGCGGATCAGCCTGGAGACCGGGGTGGTGGCGTTCCAGGAGGGAAACAGACCCAGGGTGAGTGTGGAGAATCCTTGCCAGGCTGAATCTATGGCCTGGGCGACACGAGCCTTTGCCACTCAATTTATCGGGCCACTAACAAGATTTTCGATGACTTCAGCTCCCTCTAAGGGGTGATTGCAGGATTTCTTTTTGAAGAAGATGCGTGATAAACGCCTGTTGTCTAGTAATTAATTCCCCTGGAAGGATTTCATTCCATATTGATTCAATCTCAACTGTACGTGAAATACTGCCAAGGTAGGTGGAATCTGCCTTGCCACAGTTCCATCAGATTCCTGAAAATGACCTCTGGTGGGGTGAGGGATTTACGGAATGGACGAATGTCAGGAAAGCCACTCCCTCTTCCCAGGGCAACCACAGCCATCGGTGCCGCTGGCCAAACACTATTACGATCTGAGCGATCAAGCTGTTCGGGAATGGCAAGCGGAGACCGCCCAGCGCTTTGGGGTTGAAGGATTCTGTTTCTATCCCTATTGGTTCAAGGGCAAGCTACTTCTTGAAAAGCCCTGCGAGGCCATCCTTGCATCTGGAAGTCCTGATTTTCCTTTCTGCTTTTCCTGGGCCAATGAGTCCTGGACTCGATCGTGGGATGGGAAGGCTCACAGCGTGCTTATCCAGCAGGATTACGGCACAGAAGCAGACTGGATTTCTCACTTCTACTATATCCTTCCCTTCTTCAAGGATCATCGTTACATCACACTACGGCTTTGCGATACTAGGTGGGCGTGTTTAGGGCTCTTCCCTGCTGCCCAAGAAGACCTTCTGCGACAGGATCCGTCATCGGCAAGAGATGTGGTGGGCTGGCCCGGGAAGCCTGCGCCATCCCAGCGCCTGGCGCAGGCCCCTCCATCGTGTGCTCGACACCTATCGACTCCGCCATCGGGACTGGCCGTTGGAGCGATGGCGTTGTTGTGAAGCCTGGCAACGATGCCTTTTGAACAAGTGGAACTCACGAGAGTTTGCTGCGATGCACGGAGTAGCTGTGCCTGAGTTGCTTTGGTGTGGACGCGATCTCGCGCGTTTTCCCGTCCACGACCTGCCCGCTCGTGTTGCGGTGCGCCGCGCTTGGGGGGGGGCTCGAAGCAAACCCATTTGTTGGTGGATGGGCGTGACCTTCTGGATGATCGCGCCTGCACTCCGCAAGAGCTCTATACCAGCCTCCGGCGCCAATACGGCCGATGGACCGCGCACCCACTCCTGGTGGAGGAATTTCTTGAGGATGCGGCAGGGCAGCCCCGAGCCAGCCAATTCAATTTTTATTGTTTTTGCGGGACCATCGGTTTGGTGGAGCATGTCGAGCACGCCGGCTACACCAGCCACCGAACCGCCTATGACGCCTCTTGGGAGCCCTTCCCTGGAGTGGTTTATGCGGCTCGCCCGAGGAGCGAGCCCATTCCGCGACCGCCTGGGATGGATGAGATGCTCACGGTGGCGAGGCGTCTCGGGGCCGCTTACGGCACCTTTGTGCGCGTTGATCTCTACCAGTGCAGCAAGGGCATCTACTTTGGTGAATTTTCCAGTACGCCATTCAATGGGACCCACATCCAGCCCTGGGCGGATCACTTGCTCGGCCAGTTGTGGCAGGAGCATTGTCCGCTCAGCGTCTGAGCCTTTGGCGAACCGTGCCGAGGAAAGCCGTGGCTTAGCCCTTGCAATGCCTAAAGGAATTAAAGAATTTTGAGATGATGCGCACTGCACAGCCCACGGAGGAGGCGATCGACGCCGTGGCTTAGCGGTTGAGGGGATCGCCTTCCCTTCTCAGCGCCGATGGCGTCCTGAGGAGGCCGTGGGGCTGTGGCCAAGAGGTTGGTGGGCTCCCGCAGAGCCAAAGCAAGGCCGGAAGTGCGCATCTGGACCAGCCGCATCGGGCCCAAGCCTCACCTTGCCCAGCCCCAAGCCCTTGCCAGGTCCCGGTTTCGCGTCACCCTGGGGCTGATCTGCCGATGCTGTCTCCATGCTCCTGCGCCTGCTGCGAATGGCGGAGCGGGACGGGATCCGGTGCGCGGGCCTAGTGCTCCTGATCGGGGCGGTGTTTGGCGTGGGCCTGATTCGGCTCCTGCAGGAGGGCTTGCACCTCTCTCCCCAACAGTCGCTGCGGGTGCTGGTGATGGCGATGCTGCACCTGGTGGGTCCGCTGGTGGTGGCCCTCCTCGCCTTTACCCGCCTCACGCCACTGTGGCTGAGGCGGGCACGGGAGGGAGGCCGCGTGGCGGGATGGCTCACCCTCGGACCGGCGTTGCTGGTGGGCCCGTTGCTCTTGATTCACGCCCTCATGGCGGCCCTGGTGGGGGCCCTGCTGGCCAGCCTGCGGGGGGGCGTGGACCTACGCCTGGCCCACACCTTGGGGTTGATCGTGCCCGCCGATTTGGCCTCGGCCCTGCTGCGCACGACGCTCTATTTGGTGGCCGCGGCTCTTTTGTGCCTGTGGGAAGCCCAGAAGCCCTCCCAGAATCAAGCCGGGGCAGAAGATTTGATCGGCAGCCTGATCGCCCGGGAGATCGCGCTGATGGTGGGCCTCAAGCTCCTTTGGATTCTGGCCGTGAATCCCATCGCCCTTCCCACCCTTCCCGTTTGATGGCCCCCGCCCATTCCTGATGCAGACCCCTCCTCCCCCCAACGTGAGCTCCTCCGCTGAGGCTGCTGAGGTCCCATCCGTGCGGGAGTGGTGGCTGTTCTTGATCTCGGGCGGATTGTTGGCGCTGGCGCTGGTGGTGGCGATCGGCCGAGAGCGCCATTGGGGTGAGCCTCAGTTTCAGGTGGATTTGGTGGCCTCCCGGGCCAATGGCCTCCAGGAGGGCATGGAGGTGCGTCTTTCGGGGATGCCCATCGGACGGGTGGAGTCGCTCAGCCTCAGGAACGATGCCCGGGTGGCGGCGAGGCTCCAGATCCACCAGCGCTACCGGCACCTGATTGGCCCCCGCAGCCGGGCCCAGAGTGGCCAGGTGGGGCTGGTGGGGCAGACCTTCGTCAGCCTCACTCCTGATCTTCGCCCGCAAGGAGACCTCTCCAAGGAGCCTCTGCCAGCCCTGGCCTATGACCCGCCGCCCGATTTGAACCAGCTCGTGGCGGAGTTGGCCACCTCCGGGCAAAAACTCGATCGCACCCTGGCTTTGGCTTCCAACCTCTTGCAAACCCAGGTGCCCGGCTCCCTGGGGAGTTTGCAGACGTCCATGGGCAAGGTGTCGGGCTCCATGGGCAAGCTCTCGGGTTCGATGGGGGATCTCTCGGCGATGTCGAAAACCCTGGCTAGTGAAACGCGCAACACGGTGCCCTCGGTGCGGGCCCTCACCGGCACCCTGCAACGGGAGGGCGTGCAGATCGGCCCGGCCGTGCGCCGCACCCTGGCGAACGCAGATCGCACCCTGGATCGGGCCGACCAGACGGCCGTAGTGGCACAGCAGGCCTCGCGTGAGGCCCAGATGCTGTTGCAGCAGGCCCGGCCGGTGCTGATTCCCACCCTGCAGAACGCCCAGGAGATCACTGGAGTGGCCGCCAGGCTGGTGCGTTTTCTCAGCGGACTGGGGCTGCTGGAGCCGGGATCCTCCCAGCTCCAATCCACCCCACCGCCAACCTCTCCCAAGCCATTGCAGCAACAGATGGATCCGTACAAGGTGCATCCCACCGCTCCGGACCCTTCTCCCTACCAGCCTTAAGCAGGGGGCCAGGCCTCAGCCCTTCTCGTCCTCATCGTGGGCGAAGCGGTTGTAGAGGAAATCCAGCGCCTGGTTGCGCATCTCGTAGTAGAGGGGGTCCTCCATGATGTCTTCCCTGCTGCGGGGGCGTGGGAAGGGAATGGTGAGCACCTCCCCGATGCCCGCCGCCGGGCCGTTGGTCATCATCACGAGACGATCGGCCAGAAACAGCGCCTCGTCGATGTCGTGGGTGATCATCAACACGGTGCACTTCTGGGTGTTCCAGATCTTGAGGAGCTCCTCCTGCAGCTCCTCCTTGGTGATGGCATCGAGGGCGCCAAAAGGTTCATCGAGGATCAGCACCTCCGGCCGGATCGCCAAAGCTCTGGCAATCGCCACCCGCTGTTTCATGCCTCCGGAGATCTGGGTGATCTTCTTTTCCGCCGCGGTGGTGAGTCCCACCAGCTCCAGGTGTTCCATGGTGATGGCGTGCTTCTCGCTCTTTGCGAGTTTGGGTTTTACCGAATCGATGCCCAGATACACGTTTTCGTAGGCGGTGAGCCAGGGCAGCAGGGCATAGCCCTGAAACACCACCATGCGATCAGGGCCAGGCTTCTCGATGGGTTTGCCGTTGAGCAGCACCGCCCCGGAGGTGGGGGTGGCGAAGCCCGACACCATATTGAGCAGGGTGCTCTTCCCGCAGCCAGAGTGGCCGATCACGCAGATGAATTCCCCCTGCTGCACCTCCAGGTTCACGTTCTCCAGCACCGGATAGGGGCCGGTGGGGGTGGGGTAGGTCTTGCCGAGACCGTCGAAGCGCAGCAGGGGCTGGCCGGCGCGGGTGTGGGGGGCGGCCGTGGCCGCGAGGGAGGAGGTCATGGTGGTGAAGAGCGGTTGTGGATGCTGAAGGGTTCGATCGGTTAAGCCGCCATGGCCCTGGGCACGCCGATGGGAATCTCGGCCACGCTGAAATCGCGATGGAGGGAAACGGCGTTGAGGTAGCCGATGGGGTCTTCGCTGTTGAAGGGCCGGCCATCGAAGAGCTCGATGCCCTGTCGCTGATAGCTCACCTCTTCAAGGCCCAACTCCCGGGCGGCGGTGCTGAACACCCCCACCTGGCAAATGCGCTCGAGGATCTCCACGTAATTGCGGGGGAAGGGGATCTCCGCCCAGCGGGCCAGCTGGGTCATGATCCAGAGGTTTTCGGTGCGGCTGGGGCGGTTGAGGCCGGCGCCGAAAAAGAGGTGGTGGGGTTCACCATGGGGAGCGAACGCATCGCCCGTCTGGGCGCTGAAGTGGATCAGCTCGGCCTTCATGCCCAGATAGCGCCGGTCGCTGAGCAGTTCGCCCATCTCCTGCCAGTGGTTGGGTTCGGCGCAGTAGCGGCAGGCTTCCAGCAGCGCCTTGGTGAGGGCGATGTGGGTGTTGGGATAGGCCAGGGCCCAGTCTTCCCTTGCGCCGAGCACCTTGCCCGGATGGCCCGACCAGATCTCCAGATCTCCCACGATCGGTACGCCGTGGCCCTCGCGGTTGGCGCGGAAGTTCCAGGGTTCGCCGATGCAGTAGCCATCGATGGAGCCGTCCTTAAGGTCGGCGAGCATCTGGGCGGGGGGCAGGGTCTGCAGATGAACGTCGTTATCGGGATCGATGCCATTGGCTGCCAACCAGTAGCGCAGCAGCAGGTTGTGCATCGAGGCCGGATGGACGATGCCAATGCGGTGGGGTTCCCGCTCGTGGCTGTGAAGCCACGACCGATAGTCGTCCACCGTGTTCACACCCTGCTCGGCCAGCCGTTTGGCCAGGGTCACCTCGTTGCCGTTGCGGCTGAGAGTGAGGGCCGAGACGATCGGGGTGGGGTCGCCGCCATGGCCGCCGGCGGTCATCCAGACGGGCATGCCGGAGGGCATCAGGGCCGCATCCAGGGTGCGATCCAGCAGGCCATCCACCACGCCCCGCCAGCTGGTTTCCCGCACCAAGTGCACCTCATCGAGGCCGTGCTTGGTGAAGAAGCCCTTGGCTTCAGCGATGGCCAGGGGCGCGCAGGCCGCCAGGGGCACAAACCCCAGATCCAGATTCACCTTCTCAAGGCCGTGACGGGCGAGCACCTTGTGGGGCTTGGCCTGCCACTGCTTCACCCGCTTCTGCCGATTGAGAAAATAGATCATTTCCGAGCGCAGGCTGTAGTAGCTCGGGTGATGCACCACCGTGAGCCGCTGCCGGGGCCGGGGGATGTCCACCTCCAGAATCCCGCCGATCTTCGAGCCGGGCCCATTGGTGAGCATCACGATGCGATCGGAGAGCAGCACCGCCTCATCCACGTCATGGGTCACCATGACCGCGGTGAGCTCGTGCTCGTTGCAGATCTGCATGAGCTTCTCCTGCAGGTTCCCCCGACTGAGGGCATCCAGGGCGCCGAAAGGTTCATCGAGCAGGAGGAGCTTGGGCTTGATCGCCAGCGCGCGGGCGATCGACACCCGCTGGCGCATGCCACCGGAGAGCTGCTGGGGCAGCTTGTCCACGGCGTGGCCCAGGCCCACCATCTTGATGTGCTCGTCGACGATGGAGGCACGCTCCGCCTTGCTGATCTGAGGCATCACCTCATCGACCGCCAGGCCGATGTTTTCGCTCACCGTGAGCCAGGGGAGCAGGGAATAGTTCTGAAACACCACCATCTTGTCGGGGCCGGGGCGCTTCACCTCTTCCCCTTCCAGCAGCACGATGCCGCCCGTGGGCTGATCGAGGCCGGCAATCATGTTCAGCAGGGTGCTCTTGCCACAGCCGGAGTGGCCGATCAGGGAGACGAACTCCCCCTTGCGGATCTGCAGGTCGATCCCCTTGAGGGCGAGGTAGTTGCCGCCACCGCTGAGGGGAAAGTTTTTCTCGATGTTCTGAACTTCAACAAGGGTTGTCATGGCTAATTGAGTAGGGAATCAGGGGCTGAAATGGAGGAATGTCCAGGCGAATCCAATCACCACGCCAGACATCAGCACGAAGCGGATGATCAGGAAACTGAGCACGTTTTCCCTACGGATGATGGTGGTTTCCATGGTGTTGATGCGTTTCTGGATGGATTCGAAGAAGGATTGGATCGAGCTGTACATGGGTGGGATTCCTGATGAATTGCTGTTGAGAAGCCCCCTCACTGCCCTGGGCTGATGCGTTTCTGCAGCCAGGCCATCAGCCGATCGAGAATCAGGCCAATCGCACCAATCCAGATCACGCCCAGCACGATCTCGCTGACGTAGCCGTTCTGGTTGGCATCCCAGATGAAGAAGCCAATCCCAGGGGTACCAGGCATCACGATCTCGGCGGCGATGATGGCCAGCCAGGCCAGGCCGATGGAGATGCGCAGGCCAGTGAAGATATAGGGAAGGGCGGAGGGGATCAGCACCTTGCTGAAGAAGCGTCCCTTCGACATCTGCAGCACCTGGGCCACATTGCGGTAGTCCTGCGGGATCTGGCGCACTCCTTCGGCGGTGTTGATCAGGATCGGCCAGATCGAGGTGATGAAGATCACGAAAATGGCCGCCGGCTGGTTTCTCTGAAACAGCACCAAGGCGATTGGCACCCAGGCCAGGGGCGCCACCATGCGCAGAAACTGGAAGAGGGGATCAAAGGCCCGATCCAGGGCTTTATTGAGACCCACGGCAACGCCCATACTAATGCCCACCAGTGCTGCAAGGGTGTAGCCGATCGCTACCCGGGCCAGGCTGCTCATGGAGTGATGAAACAGGCCCTTGTCGAGTCCACCGCGATCAAAGAAGGGGTAGAGCAGCAGTTCACGGGTGCGCTCATCGGTCCACAGACTCAGGGGACCCGTGAGTTTGGTGAGGCCCAGGCTGGAGCTGAGCTGCCAGAAGAGCAGGAATCCGCCAATGCCAAGGATCGGCGGCAGGATTGATTTGCGGTGGCGCTTCCACCAATGGCCAAGGCTGAAGCTGGAGCTCGGGGGTGTTGCGGTCATGGGGATTGTCCTGGAGGGATGAATCGAGGAATGGAAGGGGACGAAGGTGCTGACTGGCCCAGGGCCAGAGGCTTCAGTTCTTGATCTGGAGGCTGTTGAGATAGGCCTGGGGATTGGTCGGGTCGTAGACCGTGCCGTCGAAGAACACCTCCTTGCCCCGGCTGGAGCTGGTTGGGATGTCGCGTTCAGGAACTCCCACGGCTCTGGCCGCCTCGCGCCAGAGGTCCTCCCGGGTCACCCGCTCGTTGATCGCCTTGGCTTCCTCAATGGTGTCAACCGTGCCGGGGAAGAATTTCCAGCGCAGCGACTCCACCAGGAACCAGAGGGTAAGGCTCCTGTAGGGGTAGGAGATCACTCCTCGATCACTGCTCCAGTAGAGCGGTCCCATCTTGGGGTCGTTCTGGGCGGTGCCCTTGGAGCCCAGCTTGACCTGGCCCCGAAGGGAGGCCTCCAGCACGTCCACCGGCACGTTGAACCATTTGCGGGACGAGAGGATTTCGGCGGCCTCTCTTTTGTTCTCCGCTTTGTCCAGCCACATCTGGGCCTGGATCAGGCTCTTAAGCAGGGCCACCGTGGCCTTCGGGTGCTTCTCTACCCACTCGTTGCGCACTGCAAGATATTCCTCGGGATGAACCTTCCAGATCTGGGCGGTGGTGGCCGCCAGATAGCCCACGTCGCCCTTTACGATCCGAGAAGGCCAGGGATCGCCTGTGGAAAAAGCCTCCATGGTGCCGTTCCTCATGCCCTGGAGGGTTTCTGGGGCAGGCACGGTGAGCAGCTCCACGTCCTTTTCCGGATTCACCCCTGAGGCAGCGAGCCAATAGCGGATCCACAGATCCTGATTGGCCCTGGCGAAGGTGTATGTGGCACGGAATTTCCGCCCTTCCTTCTGGTTGAACCTCTGGAAGAAACCTGGCGAGGAGGCTTTCAGATCCACGCTGAGGTTTCCATCCCTCACGCCATTGGCCGCGGCGATGCCGTTGCCCTGGCTCATTAGCATGGCCAGGATCGTCATCGGCACCTTCTTGCCATTAGTGAGCGCCCCTTCGCTGATCATCTGGGGCATGGGCAGCTGCCACTGACCCCCATCGATGCCACCGCCGGCGCTCCCCAGCACCACGTTGTCGCGGGCGGTAGCCCAACTTGATTGCTTGGCGAGCTTCACCTCCAAGCCATGGCTGGCGAAGAAGCCCTTTTCCACACCGATCACCAGGGGTGCTGCCTCCAGGATGGGCACGAAGCCCAGGCTGATGGTGCGCACTTCCACGTCGGCATTGGCGACGGGTGTAGCTGAGGGGGGGCCGCCCGTGCCCGTGCGACTTGGGGGGTTACCGAGACACCCTCCGAGAAGCAGGGTGGTGGAGAGGGCTCCGCCGAGGAAAACCACAACAGATCGACGCTTGGCCATGGTGAGGCAAAGTGCAAGGGAAAACGATGAATGCAGGAGAAGAAAAGACTGCGGTTACTGTCGACAACCGCAGACAAATTGGAGGCAGCAATTGCTGCAACCTGGAAGGAAAGATGGTCCAGGAAGAGATGGGTTCCTGAATCTGTGGCGATGAGCGGGGGTGGCAGATTAGAAGGTGTGAATTTCTGTTTCTCTGCCAGACTCCTTGTTTGGACCTGGTGAACTTTAGGGAGGCTTGACGAGAGTTGGGTAAGGGAGATCTCCACGATTGGCTATCGTGGGGATAAGGCGCATTGATCGTTCCCCTTCTGCTATCAGACCTCCAGGTCGGCGAGATGGTGGCGTGAACGTTCCCTGATGGCGGCGTTGGCGCGGCGTTCCAGGCCGCGGGCCCTATCCCGGCTGATGCCCATGCGCCGCGCTGTGGCGCTGAGGCTGAGGGGCTTCTCTGCATTGAGCCCATAGCGCAAACGCAGCAGAGTGGCTTCTGGATCGGGCAGATCCTGGAACACCCTTGCGATGTCCTGCTGCATGAGGGTGATGGCGAGCTGGTCTTGGGGGTTGCTGGTGCGACAGGCCAGGGTTTCCATCAGCTTCTGCTCGCTGCCTGATCCGCTCTGGGCATCGAGGCTCAGGGGCTCCTGGGCGCGAAACAGCACCTCGCGGATGTCGAGTGGGTTGAGGCCTGTGGCCTCGGCCAGTTCCGCCAAACTCGGATCCCGGCCCAGCTGCTGACCAAGTCTCTGCTGGCACTGCCGCAGCCGGTTCAGCTGATCCACCATGGTGGAGGGAAGGCGGATGGTGCGGCCCCGATTGATGAGGGCGCTGCCGATCCCCTCCCGGATCCACCAGGTGGCGTAGGTGGAGAAGCGATAGCCGCGGCTGGGGTCAAACCTCTCCACCGCCTTGATCAGGCCGATGGTGCCCTCCTGGATGAGATCCTCCAGCTCACCGGGCCGGTGGGGATAGCGCCTGGCCAGGCTGATCACCAGCCGGAGGTTGGCCACCACCATGCGGCTGCGACCCCGTTCAGCCTGATGCAGACAGCGCTTCAGCTGCCGTTGCGTCATGCCGGCTTCCAGCGCCCAGGCCGACCGAGAGGGGGCAACGCCACCGGAACGGATGGTGATTTCTTCCTTCACCTCCAGCAATTGCCGGCCTTTCTGTACCTGGCGCGCCAGCCAGATCTCCTCCGCAGCGGATAGCAAAGGTGTGCTCGCGATGGCACGCATGTTGAGGCTGATTGCGTCGCAGCGGCCCTGGGGGCGCTTCTGTGGCGCAGGCATCGTTGGCTAGGCGAAATGGGTCGGGAGACCTTAGTTCCTGGAATGGATGCTTTGGTGTTTCTGCATTCTTTTTTGAGCGCAGAAAGTGAAATCAACCTGATCAGCGCAGCTAATCATTAGCTCGGTCCGTGGGGGTCGGTATCCATCTCTATAGGTGTTTGATTTTGGTGAACCATAGGGAGCGTCTGATGGATTTGGGTGGCTCCCTTCACTTGTTCTTCAGAGGTGTTCGGGCGACACAGCTCGCCTTCCAGGCCCCCATGCCCTCGATCACCCCGTTGCTGATGGCGTTCTGCTGCCATCAGCTGGAAACGGCCGAAGCCCTGCTGCAGGTAGGCCTTGGCATGATTCCACGCGGCAAAGTGGGCCTGATCTTCCTGGGCCTGGGCCGTCAGGCTGGCGTCCTCACCCCGTCGCTGGAAGCCGCCATCTTGACCGTTGTTCGCCTGCCCTCTCACCGTGGTGTCCGCTCCCCGTCCCTACGCCGGCCAAGTGGTGGCCCTGGCCACCCGCCATGGCAAGGAGAGGGTGATCGGTCGGGCCTTGCGCTGGGGGCTGGGTGCGGAGCTGCTGCATGTGCAGAGCGTGGATACGGACGCCCTTGGCAGCTTCTGCGGCACTGTGCAGCGCCAGGGGGATGCGCTGGAGGCTTGCATCGCAAAGGCGGAGGCTGCCCTGAGGGAGGGCGGCACGGAATTGGCCGTAGCCAGCGAGGGGAGCTTTGGCCCCCATCCCCACCTGCCCTTTGTGGCAACAGGGATGGAGTGCATGGTGTTTCTGGATCAGCAGCGGGGACTGACGATCCGGGAGCAGCTGTTGGCACGCCGCACGAATTTCGCCCATCGCCTCGTTTCGCCTCCCTCGCTCACCGGGCTTGATCCGGATCTGGAGCGCTGGCTCGAGCAGGTGGATTTTCCCCGCCATGCGCTCATCGTGCGGGCCCACACCCAGGAGACCCATGGGCCGGTGGACAAAGGACTACGCAGCTGGGAAGCCCTGGAGCACGCGCTGCATCGGGCGGCGGCTGCCTCCCCTGACGGGCTGGCCTTTCTGGAAACGGACATGCGGGCCCATTGCAACCCCACTCGCATGGCAGCGATCCGGACTCTTGCTTTCCGGCTGGTACGCCGCATTGCCACCCCTTGTCCGGCTTGCCAGACCCCTGGCTGGGGCATGGTGGCTCAGCGACCTGGGCTGACCTGCGGAGGGTGCGGCCTGCCAACGGATCTGGTGTTGGCGGAGGTTGGGGATGTGGGCTCTGTTCCTACAAGGAAGAAAGGCCTCGCAGGGATGGGCTGGTGGTGGCTGATCCCGGCCAATGTGGCTGGTGCAATCCCTAGGCGTCAGGCGTCGAGGTGTTTTTCGGGCGATTCCTGGTCTTGGCCAGGGGCGGAGGTGGCTGAGGCCACCTCCGCCACCAGAATTTTGTCCACCCGTTTGCCATCCATATCCATCACTTCGAAGCTGAGGCCATCCCAGCGGAAGTGTTCACCGGCCATGGGGATGCGGCCCAGATGATGCATCACGAAGCCGCCAATGGTGTGGTATCCCCCTGACACCTCATCAGGCAATTCATCCCGATCCACCAGGGTCTTGAAATCACCGATGTCGAGGGAGCCATCCAGGAGCCAGGAGCCATCCTCCCGCTCCACCACCAGGGGTTCCTCCTGATCCTCAGCGGAGGGCAGATCCCCCACGATCGCTTCCATCAGATCGTTGAGGGTGAGCAGACCCTCGATGCCGCCGAATTCATCGGTGACCAGGGCAATGTGAACTCCCGTTTCGCGGAACTGCTCCAGCACGGTCAGGGCTCGCATGCTTTCCCCAACGAAGAGCGGGGGTTGCATCATCGACTCGAGATCCACGGGCTCGCTTTCCACCACGGCCGTCAACAGGGTGCGGATGCGGATCGTGCCGACGCAATTGTCGAGATTTCCCCTGGCCACAGGGAAGCGGGAATGGGTGCTTTCGAGCACCTCCTTCAAGGAGGCCTCCAGGGGTTCCTCCAGATCCAGCCAGGCGATTTCGGTGCGGGGGGTCATCATCGAGCGGATCGGCCGGTCGCCCAGGCGGAACACCCGCTGCACCATTTCGTGCTCTGCCTCCTCAAACATCCCGGATTCGGTGCCCTGGCGGATTAGGGCCTTGATTTCCTCCTCCGTGATTTCCGGTTCCTCTGAGGCTTTCACCCCCAGCAGGCGCAACATGCCATCGGTGGAGCCGCTGAGGATATGAACCAGGGGGGCCGTGACACGGGAGAGAAAACGCATCGGGCCCGCCACCTGGCAGGCGATGGCCTCAGGGTTGCTGAGGGCGATGCGCTTGGGCACCAGCTCTCCGATCACCAGGGAGAGGTAGGTGATCACGGTGACCACCAAGGCCAGGCTGAGCAATTCGCTCGAGCCCCGGAGGGCCGGCACCTGATCGAAATAGGGCTTGAGCCGCTGGGCGATCGTTGCGCCGCCCAGGGCGCCGCTGAGAATGCCGATCAGGGTGATCCCCACCTGGACGGTGGAGAGAAAATCATTGGGGGAGTTGGCGAGCTTGAGGGCTTTTCTTGCCTTGCGATTCCCTCGATCAGCCAGTTGCTCTAGGCGAACTTTTCTGGAGGAAACAACAGCAATTTCCGATCCAGAAAAGACTCCATTTGCTATCAGGAGAACAAGAACTAACAGACACTCGCTGACGAGTGAAGACACGTGGGAGGCAATAGTGATAGCAGATCATAGCAGCAACTCCCGTTTTTGATGTCAGCAATGCATGGCTCTTCAAGTGCTCAGGTGTTTCTTTGCCAACTTTTCAGGTTTGCTGACAGGGATCATCGGGCTCCCTGGCAAGCGAAGACATGGACTGGATGGGGGGCTGATCCCGCCTCGGGGGCGAGCGGCACCGGTGTGCAGGAGCCGTTAGCGGCCTTGGGCGGCTCTGGATGAACGGAAATCAGAAGGGTTGGCTCCTTTCGTTCCCGCAACCCGTCTGATCTGATGGGTCGCACCCGCCTGCCCGCATACCAGTTGAGGCTGGGGCGTTCCTCCAGTTCCCAAAGATGCACGGATGCTTCGGGGTGCTGGAGCACCGCTTCGGCCACGGGACGCACCGGCCAGTGTTCATTGAGTTCCCAGAGCCAGAGGGGGCTTTGCATCAACAACAACAGAGCACCCCAGAGGCCGCAGACCAGCAGGATCACTCCTGTCTGTCGGCGCCGGAGCGGCCTGGCCAGCAGCAGGGTTCCGCCCACCAGCAGACCCAGCCCCCCGGCTCCAGCGACGGGAGCCAGGGCAGGCCCATCGGGAAGGTGGAAGACCATGGCGACCAGAGCGAGGGCGCAGAGGAGCCCCCCGAGGAGGGCCCAGAACGCTGGCACGCGCCGGATGAGTGCGGCCCAGGGAGGGGGCTGGCTGGATTGGGGATCGACCAACCACGCCAACACAGGACCGCAACAGAGCACCAAGGGAGGCCAGAAGAGCTGGCTGTACCAAGGGAGCTGGGTGCGCAACGGCAACACCAGAAGGGCGGAGATCGCTGTGGTGCCCAGGCACCAGCGACCTGCCCGGGTGCGGCGCTCCCGCCAGGCCAGAGCCATGGCTCCTGGCCAGAGGGCCAGCCAGGGCCAGCCCCCCTCCAGCACCTCCGTGATCGGCATCCAGATCCCGCCGCTGTTCCCCTCGATCACCTCATGCACCCGGGCGAATCCCTGGCCCAGCCACATGTCCAGCGCATCGGATCCCCGGAGGAAGGCATGGGCCCCATGCCAGGCCAGGCCTGGTAGCAGTCCCAAAGCCAGTCCGCCCAGAAGCCAGAGCCACTGGGCCCGCTTGAGCTCCCGGTCTAAGGACCGCAGCACCATGGTGGTGAGCAGAAGCGGAAGGGCCAAGGGCGCTTTCAGGAGCAGCAGTGCCGAAGCCCCCACGCCCATCAGCCCTCCATGAATCAAGAGCGATCGGGGCCGATGGTCGGGCGTGAGCACGGCCCACCAGATCAACAGGATCGCCGCCAATTGGCAGCCATCCAGCATGACGAGGCGTCCATGGCGGGCCAAGGGCAACAGGGTGAGGGCCATGGCCGAGCTGGCCACCGCTACGGAGTGTTGGCCAGGGCGCAGCCTGGCCTGCACCAGCCCCACCATGGGCACCACCGTGCTGGAGAGCAGGGCGGGTATCAGCCGCAGCAACCATTCCGGGGGCAGGGAGCCTGGCGCACTTCCCATGCTGGCGCGCCAGAGCTGGATCGCCCCCGCAATGAGGAGGTGAAGTCCCGGTGGTTTGTTGAGATAGGGCTTGCCCCAGTAGGTCGGCAGCAGGAGATCGGGCCAGGGCTTCTCGGAGGCCTCCAGGGCCACCCTGGCCACAAGGCTTTCATCCCAGTCGCGCAGTGGGAGGTGGCCCAGGCCCGCCAAGGCCACCAGGATGGCCAGGAGCCAGAGCACACTCAAGGGCCCTGCCAGACCCTTCCACGTTGTCACAACAGCTCCGCCAGGACGCCTGGAGGATGGTCGGCTGCGGGCCATGGATGAAGCAGCTCAAAATCCTGAAAGGAAAAACCCGGGCCGACGCAACAGGTGGCCAGACTCCAATCCCCCAGGCAACGGGCCGCCTGCCACCAGCCTGCTGGCACCACCTGCACCGGAAGAGCTTTTTCGCTTCCGCTGCCCCCGCCTAGGGGGCTAAGCAACTTGTGCTCGGCCACTCCTCCATCAGGGGGAAGGATCCAGAGTTCCAGTGGGGCGCCGCCTGCATGATGCCAGGTTTCATCAGCTCCCATCACCCGATGCCAGCGGCTGATCTGCGTCGCCGTGAGCAAAAACCAGATCACCGTGAGCCCGCAGCGCTGTTCCCCATCGACCCTTTGCACCGGGATGGCGCTGCGATGCAGCTCCCGAAACCAGCCCCCCTCCGGATGGGGTTCCAAGCGAAGCTGCGCCACCAGGATCTCTGCGGTGATCCCAGCAGTGCAGGAGCTTGGATTGGGCACAACTTTCCAGCAACACTCCTATCTTGGCGCGGGCCCTCAGCCTCCTAGCTCGACGGGTGGGTCTGTTCCACCAAGGCGCGATGGTCTTCGAAGGGAGGCTCCAGGAGGATCCAGAGGATCTCCATTGAGAGCAAGGCGCAGGCAAAGCACCAGACAGACGTGAGCGCCTGGCTACGTGCCCATTGCGTGATGCCAAAGGCCAAGAGCAAGGACAGGGCAAAGGTGCGCACCCGCACCGAGGGGACTAGCCATAGGGGGAGAACGATCCACGTGGCATACAGCATGTGTCCCACACCTTCTGGCAGCAAAGCTGCGCTCCTAGGGTCCAGGTGGTACACCAGAGAATGCCCGATCTGTTCGGGGAGAGCGGATTGGGGGTGGAGCAGTAAGGGGAGCCACAACACCGTTCCGGGTACTAGGCCGAGGGCCGGAATCCATGGCAACAGTCCTGAGCTCCCATCAGGTCTGGCCCAGAGCCGCAAGGCGGCCCATGGCATCCACACTGGCCAGAAGGCGAAGGCAAAGAACAGGTAGGCCAGCACGGCTCCCACGGTGACGGCGTCGCTGCCAGACCCGTCGGCAAGAGGTCGGGAGTTCAGACCTAGCCAGACCATTCCTTCCAGGGCCTGTTGGAGGCTGAACCAAAAGGGGACCAACGCCAGGGGGAGCGCCAGGCGATCCGCTTTGGTCATGGCGATGGCCAGGGTTGCGGCGCCTAAAGGAAGAAGCACACCGCTGGCCAGAAAGCTGGCCGTCGCTGAGAAGCACATCGTTCAGATTCCTCTCAGATTGGGCTCCCATGGACCTTCACGCGTCCCCCCCTTGTCGGAGTCTGCGGAAACAAGAGGAAGACCAGTGGGCGGGCCGACGGCTTGTCCAAGGGCTCATCTCGATCTTATAGAAGACCGGCTGATGAAGATGCCTGCAAGCGATTTAGCCTTCTGAGGTCGTCCTGGACCCCTCGCCCTTGAGAAAGACGGAGCGAGCGGCCCTGATCCTGCGCAGGCTCTCTGAGCTCTATCCCGAGACGCCGATCCCGCTGGACCACCGTGATCCCTTCACGCTCCTGGTGGCTGTGCTGCTCAGTGCCCAGTGCACCGATAAAAAGGTCAACGAGGTGACACCAGCCCTCTTTGCAGCGGGTCCCGACCCGGCGGCCATGGCGGCCCTGCCAGATTCAACGATCCTGGGACACATCCGCCAGCTGGGCTTGGCCCGTACCAAGGCAAGGCACGTGAAGGGTCTTGCTGAGCTTCTTCTGGTGCGCCACGGCGGAGAGGTGCCCAGCAGCTTCTCCGCTCTCGAGGCTCTGCCTGGCGTTGGCCACAAGACCGCCAGCGTGGTGATGGCCCAGGCCTTCGGCGTTCCCTCCTTTCCGGTGGACACGCATATTCATCGATTAGCCCAACGTTGGGGTCTGAGCAGTGGGGCCAGCGTGGTGCGCACGGAAACCGATCTCAAGCGTCTGTTCCCCCGCGAATCGTGGAACAAGCTGCACCTGCAGATCATTTTCTATGGGCGCGAGCACTGCACGGCCCATGGCTGTGATGGCACCGTTTGCACCCTTTGCAGGGAGCTGTTCCCTGCGCGCCGCAAGCCGGTGATCTGGCGCAAGCCTTGAGACGCAGGCAGCTTCGCCCAACAAAAAGCCCCCACCGAACGGCGGGGGCAACAGGGATCCAGCCCTTGAGCTGGGGACGTTA
>Ga0208598_1000062_pt1 | contig 40366 bp, 39 predicted proteins | sample LakMenEpi22Jun12_FD_150726 | JGI IMG/M metagenome (GOLD analysis project Ga0208598, IMG submission 150726) | Freshwater microbial communities from Lake Mendota, WI - 22JUN2012 deep hole epilimnion (SPAdes) | ecosystem: Environmental > Aquatic > Freshwater > Lake > Epilimnion/Euphotic zone ... | reverse complement strand
TGCCTTTAGCAGTGAGCCCCATTTGGTGATGCAGCAATACCTGGTGAGTTCGCCCGGCAATTTTTTACGAACAAGCGGATTCCCATCTTTACCTGATGACGAAGGACAACTGGTATTGATCGATCAACAAGGTGATGTAGTAGACGAGCTACACTATCAAGATGACTGGCACTTCCCGCTACTGCAAGACAAAGAAGGCGTTTCACTGGAACGGATCGATCCGAAAGGGGCTTCTCAACTTCCTGCCAATTGGCATAGCGCCGCCAAAACAGCCGGCTTTGCCACACCTGCGAAAAAGAATTCACAGCAAAGTCCCACCGATCAAAGCGGCACCCGATTTTTAATAAGTCCGCAATTGTTTTCTCCCAACCTCGACGGACACGACGATTACTGTGTGATCAGCTACGAAGTGGAGCAGCCTGGCACGATGGCTGCAGTACAAATACTGGACCGCGCCGGTCGACTGGTTCGTGTACTGGCCGCTCGATCCCTGCTCGGAAGAAAAGGACAGTGGAACTGGAATGGAAGAGATGAGCAGGGCAACCTACTTCCCGCAGGGAATTACCTGGTGATAATGACCCACTACACACTGCAAGGAACGGTAAAATACTACCGGTCGGGCATTGCACTATCGAGATAGGTTTCAGAAAGTTTTAACAACAAAATACCTGATCTCGTGCAACAGGTTTTATCTTGCAGCTGTCTGGTAAAACTAAATCACATGAGAAAAGGCTATCTGCATCAATTACTTTTTTTAGGTCTCACTACTTGTGCACTGACTACTGTGCTTGCGCAGAACAGTGAGAGTAAATTCCCGGAACTTCGTCCGCGGCAAAATATTTACGTAGAACTGGGCGGTAATGGAATTTCTTTTAATGTTATGTACGAGACCCGTTTAAAAAAGGCGGCCGATGGCATCGGGATCAAAGCCGGTCTGGGAGGATTCAGCAGCAGTTATGAAAAAGTATTCACAATGCCGGTGGGCATCAACTGGCTACTCACAAAAGACAACAAACATTTTTTTGAGGCCGGAGCCGGACTTACTTTCTTACATTATGAAGACACCTGGGATCCCTGGGGGCCCGGCAATACCTATAACCCCTATCCGGTCGATCTGGGCGGACTAACGGTTGATAAAAAGAATTCCGTATACGGACATCTTACGTTGGGCTATCGCAGACAACCTAAAAACGGGGGCATCATGTGGGGCGTTGCCCTTACTCCTCATTTCAATGAAAACGGATTTTGGCCTGTGTGGGTAGGCGTAAAATTCGGATACTCGTTTGCGAGAAAATAAGCAGTAGTAACTATGAAAGTTCAATATCGAAACTGGTCAGTTGCTTGAACTGCCGGATGCGATCGTGAATTTCTTTTTTACCAACTTCTTTAAGACGGGTAGGGCCGAATTTCTCGACACAGAAACTCGCCATCGCAGATCCTACGATGATTCCTCTTTTCATATTCTCGAACGAAATATCGCCGGTCTTGGCAATGTGTCCGATAAAGCCTCCGGCAAATGTATCGCCGGCACCTGTCGGGTCAAACACATCTTCTAATGGTAATGCGGGTGCATAAAAGACTTCGTCTTGCTGAAAGAGCAAGGCCCCATGTTCACCTTTTTTGATGATCAGGTAGCGAGGACCCATGGTCAGGATGGCACGGGCTGCTTTGACCAGTGAATATTCGCCCGACAACTGACGCGCCTCTGCATCATTGACCATGAGCATATCCACATAACGAAGCACGATCTTGAGTTCACTCATGGCGGTCTCCATCCAAAAGTTCATGGTATCCATGACGATCAGGCGAGGACGTTGCTTCAATTCTTGGATCACATTGAGCTGCATGCGAGGCTGTAGGTTACCGAGCATCAGGTATTCGGCACCCTGGTAACTGGCGGGTACTTTAGGGTCAAAATCGGCCAATACGTTCAGATCGGTTACCAGCGTATCGCGGCTGTTCATATCGGCATGGTAGCGACCGCTCCAGAAAAAGGATTTTTTATCAGATACCACTTCAACGCCGTCGGTTTGAACCCCTCGACTGCGCAGCTCGTCGAGTTCCTCTTGCGGAAAATCATATCCGACAATGGAGATCTGTTGAACGGGGCGAACAAAATTACTGGCGGCATAGGCCACATAGGTGGCGGAGCCTCCGACTATACGGTCTGTTTTTCCAAACGGGGTTTCGATGGCATCAAAGGCCATGGTTCCAACGGTAATCAGTGACATAGGCTGCAAACCTATAATAAATCCACTATCTAAAAAAGGCATTATTTATGTACCTTTCCAACCCATCAAATTGGCAATGGCAAAGGCTATCAGAAAAAAAGCTTCAAAAAAAGGGCTGATCCTGCAAAAAGCAGCGGCCATGTTTCGGCAACGTGGATTTGCCGCCACCTCCATGCGCGACCTGGCAGAAGTAGTGGGCATCGAAGCGGCCAGCCTTTACAACCACATTAGCTCCAAAAATGAAATTCTCGAAGCGATCTGTTTTGAGATGGCCAATCATTTTAACACGCACATGGACCAGATCGAGGCCACCCGTCAGTCGGCCCTATCAGCCCTCGAAGCGATACTGCGTTTTCATATTCGACAGATGATCGACAACTACGAGCAAGTCTATGTGAGTGACCGGGAATGGAAACATTTACAAGAACCTTATCTCTCTAATTTTCAGACCCAGCGTCGCAACTATCGCAAACGGATTGCGCAACTGATCGAAACGGGTATTCAAAAAAAGGAGATCCTGCCCATTGACAGCGCCACTGCCGTGCTGATCATGCTACATGCCATCAGCGGTATCGAAAGCTGGCATCGCAGCAAAAAAAGGATCAGTGCCCGAGAGTTAGAAGACAATATGCTGACCATTCTGGTGGGCGGGCTTCGGAAAAATCACTAAGTCATGTCGCTTCATTTTCATCCGCTTTCCATAAAAGAGATACGGCAAGAGACCTCCGACTGTGTATCGCTGCTTTTTGAAGTGCCGGAGACGCTTCGATCGGCATACCAGTTCTTACCCGGACAAAACCTGACGTTAAAGACTACGCTCAACGGCCAAGAAGTAAGACGCAGCTACTCAATATGCAGCGCTCCGCAAGAAAATGAATTGCGTGTGGCCATTAAAAAAGTAGAGGGAGGCTTATTCTCGGGGTACGCGAACGAAAGACTAAAGACCGGTGAAACGATAGATGTAATGCCGCCCACCGGAAAGTTTAATACCCCGCTGAATGCATCGCAATCGAAGAACTATCTGATGATCGCGGCCGGCAGTGGCATTACCCCCATTCTCTCTCTGATCAAGTCGATCTTGTACACCGAGCCGCTCAGTCGCGTTACACTGCTCTATGGTAATCGCAGTCGGTCAAGCATTATCTTTTTCGAAGAACTGGAGCAACTCAAAAGCAGGTACATGGAGCGATTCAACCTGATTCACGTACTGAGCCGCGAAAAGACGGATAGCCCGCTGCAGATGGGGCGCATCGACGAAGAAAAACTTGCAACGCTGCAACGCTTGATCGATTTTAAAAAAATAAATGATTGCTTTATTTGTGGCCCCGAAGAGATGATCCTCAACAGCAAGGCATTTCTGGAAAAACAAGGACTGTCTTCGAAACAGGTCCACATTGAATTGTTTACCAGCGCCAAGGTAACGGCACAAAGAAAAAGGACGCCTGCCGATCTCTCTCATAAAAAAGTATGCAGCCAGGTCACCATCAAACTCGACGGCAGAGAAGTAACGATCGAGATCCCGCTGCAAGATGATATTACGATTTTGGACGCAGCCCTTGAGCAAGGAGCCGACCTTCCCTTTGCTTGCAAGGGTGGTATGTGCTGCACTTGCAAGGCCAAACTGGTGACCGGCGAGGTGATCATGGATGTTCACTGGGGCCTTGAGGAAGAGGAGGTTGAGCAAGGATACATCCTTACCTGCCAAAGCTATCCCAAGACGGAAAAGCTGATCGTAGACTTTGATAGTAAATAAGAAGGAGAACCTTTAGCCCTAACAGTTGTTAGTTTTTCAATAAATTTGCATTTGCTTATTGTATATGGAAAATCATAACCTCGAAACCCGTTTTCAAAACAAGATCGATCAGGAGATCAAGATCGAACCTCGCGACTGGATGCCTGACGCCTATCGCAAGACGAACATCAGACAGATCAGCCAGCACGCGCATAGCGAGATCGTTGGCATGCTTCCCGAAGGGAATTGGATCTCGAGGGCTCCCTCACTTAAAAGAAAAGCGATCTTGCTGGCCAAAGTACAAGACGAAGCAGGGCATGGCTTGTATCTGTATGCAGCTGCCGAGACACTGGGCCAGTCACGGGAACAAATGATCGAAGATCTACATAGCGGACGGGCAAAGTATTCATCGATCTTCAATTACCCCACCCTTACTTGGGCCGACATGGGGGCCATAGGCTGGCTGGTAGACGGTGCTGCCATCATGAACCAGGTAATGCTGACCCGCACTTCTTACGGGCCTTATGCAAGAGCCATGGTAAGGATATGCAAAGAGGAAAGTTTTCACCAGCGACAGGGTTTTGAAGTGTTGCTGGTACTTTCTAAAGGCTCCGAGGCCCAAAAAGCCATGTGCCAAGATGCGATCAATCGTTGGTGGTGGCCTGCCCTTATGATGTTCGGTCCGCGTGATTCGGAAAGCACCAACAGCGACGTGAGCATGAAGTGGAAGATCAAACGCAAGAGCAACGATGAGCTTCGCCAACAATTCGTAGATATGATTGCCGAGCAGGTAAAACTGCTCAATATGACACTGCCCGATGCGCAACTTCGATATAACGAGAATACGAAGCACTACGATTTCGGAGAGATCAACTGGGATGAGTTCTGGCAGGTCGTAAAAGGCAATGGCCCCTGCAACAAAGAGCGATTGGCCGCCCGCAAGAAAGCATGGGAAGAGGGTCGCTGGGTGCGTGAAGCCGCCACAGCCTATGCAGCCAAACAAAAGCAAAAACAAAAAGCAGCCTGATAATTCTTTGCCATGCAACTGATCAGAAAATTTTATTACGGCGATATACCCGAAGATGCAGCAGGTGCGGCCAAGGCAGGCCCTACGCAACCGGCCAGCGACTGGCCACTATGGGAAGTGTTCATCCGAAGCAAACAAGGTCTGGAACATAAGCATGTAGGCAGCTTGCATGCGGCCGATGCCGATATGGCCATCGAAAATGCAAGAGACGTGTATACACGCCGCAGTGAGGGCATCAGTATTTGGGTCGTAGAGAGTAAACACATCAAGACCTCTTCGCCCGATGCCGCTGCCGAATTGTACGAGCCCGCCCAAGACAAGATCTATCGTCATCCAACTTTCTATGATCTGCCCGACGAGATCAAACACATGTAATCGATATGACGAACGCTTCACTTGTTGATCTCACCCTCTATCTGGCAGACAGTACCTTGGTATTGGGGCAACGCAACGGAGATTGGTGTGGACACGGTCCGGTACTGGAACAAGATATTGCGATCACCAACATTACCCTCGATCTGATCGGACAAGCGCGGAGTTTTTATCAATACGCAGCACAGCTGATCGGCAACGGTTGCACAGAAGATCAACTGGCCTACTGGCGAAACGAAAGAGAATTTAAAAATTGTTTGCTGTGCGAAAGACCCAATGGTGGTTGGGCGCAAACCATACTAAGACAAACTTTTTTTAGTTTTTACCAACGGGAACTCTTTGCACAATTATTGAACGGAAACGATTCGACCCTATCGGCCATTGCCGAAAAATCGCTAAAAGAGATCAGCTATCACTGCCGGTGGAGCGGAGAGTGGGTCTGCCGATTGGGTGATGGCACCGAAGAGAGTCACCGCCGGCTAGAGGCCGCCACAGAAAATCTATGGCCCTATGTAGGAGAGTTGTTTATTGCGGCCCCATACGAGACCGCGATGCAAATTGATACCGCAGCCATTAAAAAAGGATGGAGCGATGCCATCGATACGCTTTTTACGGAAGCGACCCTTTCGTCTGTTTCGCTGTCTTCAACCTTTATGCATACCGGCGGCAAGACCGGTCAACATACCGAAGCATTAGGTTATCTGCTGGCTGAGATGCAATATGTACAACGTTCTTTTCCCGGATGCGAATGGTAACAACAGACAACAACGAGTTACAGGACTGCTATGCATGGCTGGCTGCGATCCATGACCCCGAGATACCGGTACTTTCTATTTTGGACCTGGGCATCGTGCGAAATATCGAACTACTTAGTACGCTTAACCAAGAGGGTCATATCCGTGTGACGATCACGGCCACCTATACGGGCTGCCCTGCCATGGATACCATTGCGATGCTCATTAAAATGGAGCTGCTCAACAAAGGATATAAAAAAGTAGAGGTGGAGCGATCGATCGCACCGGCCTGGACCACCGATTGGATGACGCAGGAGGGAAAAGAAAAATTAAGAGCCTATGGGATCGCCCCACCCGATAAGCGGTTTAGTATTCCCGATAATGGGATCACCTGCCCACAGTGTGGTAGCAGTAACACTCGCCTGCTGAGCGAATTCGGCAGTACGGCTTGTAAATCGTTGCTACAATGCAATGATTGTGCCGAACCGTTCGATTATTTTAAATGCCATTAGCCAACGGCATTGAGTAACTTTATACCAAACAGATCAACATGTCCTCTATTCTTGTTGAGATCAAAGACCAGGTTGCGACACTAACGTTGAATCGCCCTGAAAAATTCAATGCCTTTAACCGCGAAATGGCACTACTGCTGCAACAAGAGCTGGATGCTTGTCGGCAAAATGAGATACGGGCGGTAGTAATTACCGGAAACGGAAAAGCATTTTGTGCAGGGCAAGACCTGGGCGAGGTGGTCGATCCGCAAGGACCCGGCATGGCGCGTATCTTAAAGGAGCACTATAATCCTATCGTTACTCGCATTCGAGAACTTGGTAAACCGGTCATTGCAGCCGTTAACGGCGTGGCAGCCGGCGCCGGTGCCAACCTGGCGCTTTGTGCAGACATTACCATTGCCGGCGAATCGGCAAATTTTATACAAGCCTTTTCCAAGATCGGTCTGGTACCCGATACAGGCGGATCTTTTTTTCTGCCCCGCCTGATCGGGATGCAACGGGCAGCCGCACTGATGATGACCGGCGATAAACTCAGCGCTGCGGAAGCAGCCAGCATGGGGATGATATGGAAGACAGTTCCCGATCAGGAACTACTTGCACAAGCGATGGGTCTGGCCAAACAGTTAGCAACGATGCCCACCACTGCACTGGGACTCATCAAGCAGCAGTTGAACGCCAGCTTTACAAATACAATAGAGGAGCAACTTCAACTCGAAGATCGGCTGCAACAACAAGCAGCTGCCACCGCTGATTTTCGCGAAGGTGTACAAGCCTTCTTGGAAAAAAGAACCGCTCGCTTTACAGGACAATAACCAGTAAATCTCTTACTATGCAATCTGCAGCAGACCAATTAGCCAACGACGTAGTGGCTCATATGATGAAAGAAGATCGCTTTTCGCAATGGCTGGGCATTTCCGTACTAGAGGTCCGAGAAGGGTACAGTCGCATTGCAATGAGCATTCGCCCCGAAATGGTCAATGGATTTGGAATTGTGCACGGAGGAGTTAGTTTTTCGTTGGCCGATAGCGCATTTGCCTTTGCTTGCAACAATCGAAACCAGCTCTCAATGGCACTTGACACCTCCATTAATTTCACGCACCCGGTACGAGTAGGCGACCGGCTGACCGCTGAGGCCCATGAACTGCACAATGGAAAAAGCACAGGCCTGTACCAGATCAGCATCCATAATCAAGAGCAAAAACTTGTGGCGCAATTCAAAGGACTTTGCTTTCGCACCGATAAAAAATTAATCAGCGCTTAACGACCTCTCCTGAAGTATGTATTATCAAGCAAATGGAATAAGACCCGTAGTAGATGCCAGCAGTTACGTGCATCCGCAAGCCATTGTGATCGGACAAGTCGTGATCGGAAAAAATTGTTATATCGGACCGGGTGCCGTATTGCGCGGTGACTGGGGTGCCATCGAGATCGAAGAGGGTTGCAATGTGCAGGAGAATTGCGTAATCCACATGTTTCCGGGACTCACGGTACGATTACTAGCCGGAGCGCATATTGGTCATGGGGCGGTGATCCACGGTGCGGTCGTTGGTCGTAACTGCCTGGTGGGCATCAACAGTGTAGTAATGGATCATGTGGTGCTGGGTGATGAATCGATCGTGGGTGCGCTCACACTGATCAGAGAGGGAGAACAGATCGCCCCTCGCAGCCTGGTGGTGGGTAACCCCGGAAAAGTAATACGACAAGTGAATGATGAAATGCTTGGCTGGAAGACAGAGGGTACGACCCTGTACCAGCAACTGCCGCAACAATGCTTTGACGAATTGAAAAAATGCACTCCGCTGCGTAAACCACGTGCACAGACACCGCTTCGTAAGCCGGAGTATCTAACGTGGAAAAATAAACAGAAAAAGTAACGCTTATTGTGGTAACACTTTATCTAAGGTAGCGCCCAACTCTTCGCCCCGCAATGACTCTGCAATGATCTTTCCTTGTGGATCGACCAAGACATTGTAAGGTATTCCGTTGATCTTGTACAGCGACACTACCGGGCTATCCCAGAACTTCAGGTCACTCAACTGTGTCCAAGCCAATTGATCTTTCATGACGGCATTCATCCAATCATCCTTTGCGCCCGGCTGATCGAGTGAAACGCCCAATACAGTAAAGTTCCTGTTCTTGAATCGCTGGTAAGCGGCCACCACGACCGGGTTTTCCATTCGGCAAGGCTTGCACCAGCTGGCCCAAAAATCGACCAGTACATATTTTCCGCGAAATGAACTGAGACTGATCAGCTTTCCGTTCGGATCAGGAAGACTGAATTCCGGAGCGGTTTGCCCAGTTAACCCCTTTGCGGATTGCTGCTGCTGTTGTAGCATCGCATTCACCGCCTTTACGCCTTGATGAGAGGGAAAGCGACCCGCGAGTGTCGTTACGACTTCGGCAACAGCGGCGTTATCGAAACCCCGCAACCCAAATGCATCATTGCCTGCCATGTTCTGATAATACCCTAATATCATCATGGTCAGCGCCGGACTTTTGCTGTCGGCCATGGCCTGTCTGGTAAGATCATAGAGCGAATCGGTTTTTTGACCCAGTTGCGTGGCACTTGCCTGCAAGAGACTGTCTTGTGATGCGGTGCGTACGCCGACCAGCGTCTGCAGACTGTCCGCTACCCGACGAAGTACGAAGGCCTCTTGCAATTGCGTATTGAAAACAAGCATGTATTGCTGGAGCGCCTTACTGGCAGCAGACCCTTTTACCTCATAGCGGTCCGGAAACTGTTCTTGGCCCGGACTAAAAAAAATAGATAACTCAATTTCGGGAACATCGTTAATAACAGATGCCGCAGGATAGTTCTGGTTACCGACACGAATATTGTACATGGTTTCTTCAGCGGCAGGTGCCTGCAATTCGTATGACCCGTCTTTACCAAGCGAGATTGAATCAACTACCATCCGTTGCATGGTGGCCATGGGCACCTCTTCTAAATAAACCGTTGTCTGCCCCACTCCCTTGATAGTCCCTTTTACAGAGAACGCTTTGTCGTTCGTATTTCTGCCACAAGAAAATAGAGTGACGAGGACGACCAGTCCACTGAATAATTTGTTCATGTAGTTTTTTTTTAAAGAAGTGATCGAACGGCTTTTATTACTTCGGAGAGTTGGGTGCCGTCTTGTCCGCCAGCGGTGGCCAATGTCTTTTGCCCTCCTCCGCCTCCCTTGATCAACGGTGCCACAACGGTCTTGATGATGGCATTGGCATCGAGCGATCTTGTCTTGCTCAGTTCTTCGGAAAGTCCCACGGCCACAAAAGGCTTACCCTCAATGAGCGCTCCCAATACTATCGCATGGTGATCGGACTTACCACGCAACTCAAGACAAAGCTTTTTTAAGGCATCGGGTTGCGTTACCTCTACTACAGTTCCAATAAAATTGGCAGTTCCTATTTTTTCTGCTTGCGCCAACAAGGTATCGCGAAGAATAATGATTTCCTTTTGTTCGAACTGCTCTACTTTTTGTCGCAAGAGTGATTGTTCTTGTTGTAATTGCTCGACGGCCTTGGAAAGATCCTTTGGATTTTTAAGTAACTCACGCAACGATTGCAAGGTATTGGCAGCAGCGCGAATATGATCTAATGCGTGCTGTCCGCAAACAGCCTCTATACGGCGAACACCGGCCGCCACGGCCGATTCACTCAGCAACGAAAATAGTCCCAGCTGCCCTGTGGCTCCCACATGTGTACCACCACATAGTTCTACGGAATAGGCAGGGTCGGTAATGACCACCCGAACGGTATCGCCATACTTTTCACCGAACAAGGCCATCGCACCCAGTTGTAGCGCCTCATCTTTGGGCATGGTCTTGATCACTACAGGAATATTCTCCCTGATCTTGTTGTTCACGATGGTCTCGATCGCTAACAATTCCTCGGCAGTCACCTTGGCAAAATGAGAAAAGTCGAAGCGAAGATGACCTGCTTCGACCAACGAGCCCTTTTGGGCTACGTGCGTTCCTAATACTTGACGAAGAGCCGCATGCAACAGATGGGTAGCGGTATGATGTGCAGCAGTTTGATCACGTAGTGCCCCATTGACGGAAGCCGTAACCGTGTCGCTGACCACGTTAGGCATCTCTTGGGTATAGTGAACGATCAGGTCATTATCTTTTTTGGTGTCGACCACGGCAATGGATTGCTCGGCGAACCTGAGCCAACCGCTGTCACCGACCTGGCCACCACTCTCAGCATAAAATGGAGTTACACTAAGCACCCATTGATATCCTTCTTTTCCTTTGGCAGTTACTTTTCTGTACTTAAGGACCCGGGCGGTAGTCTCCAATTGTTCATAACCCACAAATTGGTTGGCCCCTTCTTGCAATACGATCCAATCGCCTGCATCGATCGTAGTAGCAGCACGACTGCGATCCTTTTGCTGTTTCATCTCTGACTCAAACCCTTTTTCATCGACTTGCAGTCCTTGCTCGGCAGCGATCAAGCGCGTAAGGTCAATAGGAAAACCGTACGTATCGTACAATTCAAAGGCAGCGGCTCCGGCAATGGACCCGCCCTGGGCGGTCTGCACGATGTCGTCTATGCGGCGCAGCCCTTTTTCGAGGGTTCGCAAGAATGCCTCTTCTTCTTCGCGCACCACCCTGCTTACAAAGTCACATTGCTGATGCAACTCCGGAAAAACCTCCTTGAATTGATCGGCCAGTACCGGCACCAATTGCGTCAACAAGGGTTGACGATATTGCAAATAAGAATAGTAATAGCGTACGGCACGACGAAGGATTCTTCTGATCACATAGCCGGCTCCGGTATTCGAAGGCAGTTGGCCGTCGGCGATCGTAAAACCAATGGCCCTTATATGGTCGGCAATAACGCGAAAGGCTACCGCCATTTTGCTATCGGAACCGTCATAGCGTACGCCGCAGATCTTTTCAGTGGCGGCAATAGTACCGCTAAAGATATCTGTATCGTAGTTAGAAGTCTTTCCCTGTAACACACGCACCAGTCGCTCCAGACCCATTCCGGTATCAACATGGGTGGATGGTAGCGGCTCGAGACTTCCGTCTTTTTTTCGATTGAACTGAATAAATACATTGTTCCAGATCTCAATGACCTGGGGATGATCTTTGTTGACCAGGGTATTGCCGGGAATTTTCTTGCGCTCCTCTTCGGTGCGACAATCGATATGAATCTCGCTGCAGGGACCGCAGGGCCCGGTGTCGCCCATTTCCCAGAAATTATCTTTTTTATTACCAAAGACAATATGGTCATCGGGTAACAGGGTCTTCCATTTTGCTAAGGCAATGGTCGAAGGCGGGATCTTTTCGTTGGCATCTCCTTCGAAGACGGTGGCATACAATCGGTCTTTGGGTATCTTATAGGTCTCGGTAAGCAGTTGCCAACTCCACTCTATGGCCTCGTTCTTGAAATAATCTCCAAAACTCCAGTTGCCAAGCATTTCGAACATAGTGTGGTGATAGGTATCCACGCCTACCTCTTCGAGATCGTTATGCTTGCCGCTAACACGAAGACACTTTTGGGTATCGACAGCCCTCGAATAGGGCGCTTTCTTATTGCCCAGAAAATAATCCTTGAACTGATTCATTCCCGCATTGGTGAACATGAGCGTAGGATCGTTCTTGACCACTATGGGAGCGGAGGGCACAATGGTGTGCTCTTTGGAGGCAAAGAAATCGAGAAACGCCTTACGTATTTCGAACGAGGTCATCATGAGGGGTAAGTGCTATATTTGTCTATGTAGCAATGCTGGCAAAGGTAAGGCAATAATAAACGCAGCTGCGCTTTCGGATGAAGAAGGTAAAGTACTTTTATAACACCAACACGCTTCGCTATGAGCGCCTCGAAACCCCCTTGCGGGTGAAGCTGTTGCGCGTATTCGGCTTTGTGGCCTCGGCATTGGTCACTGCTGCGCTGATCGCTTACCTGGCTTTTCGCTTTATCGGCTCACCCAAAGAAAAAATTCTTGAGATCCAGAATCGTGAGATCCGCGAAGACTACTACGCACTGGCCGAGCAGTTGCAGCGAATGGAGCAGCAAATGAAAGAACTTGAGAAAAGAGACAACGAAGTATACCGTGCTATTTTTGAAGCGACCCCCATTCCGGACAGCGCCCGTGCACAGGAACTGGCTACGCAACTCGAAATAGAAAAAGTAGAAAAGCTCGGTACCCGCGAACTGGTAACCTCCATCACCAAGACCATTACGAATCTTGTGGCTCGTATACAGGCCCAGCAATCCTCGTACCAAGAGGTGGCGCAGCTGATCAAAGACAAAGAAAAGTTATTGGCCCATACTCCTGCCATTCAACCGGTCAGTAATAAGAACCTCAACCGGATCGCCTCGGGTTTTGGTTACCGCATCGATCCCATTTATAAAACGACCAAGCTGCATGCCGGACTTGACTTTACGGCTCCACAGGGCACTCCCATTTATGCCACTGCTAACGGAAGAGTGGAAACGGCCGGCAATACTGGAGACGGCTATGGGCGTCACGTGATCATCAACCACGGCTATGGGTATAAAACGTTGTACGCACATATGGTGAGGGTAAAGGCCCGAGTGGGACAAACCATAAAACGAGGCGAGGTCATTGGCTGGGTAGGCAGCACGGGTAAGTCTACCGGTCCCCATTGTCACTACGAAGTCATCAAGAACGGAAGACCCATCGATCCCATCTACTTTTTCTACAACGACCTGACCCCTGCCCAGTTCGATCGGATTCTCAAACAAGCTGCCGCCTCTAACCAGAGCCTTGACTAAGAACGACCCTAGTTTTCCACAGCATCCCCAAAGCGATACAATAGGTAGGTCCTTTATTATCTTTACAACTGCGTATGGCCAAAAAACCTCTGACCCAAATACAACTGGACTTTGATACTCCTCCGCCGGTAACCGTTACCAACGCCATCAGCGTGGAACCTGCCGAGACGCCGCACGCACCCACAGAGGAGCCACTGGTAGGCGTTAGAAGAGTGAAGCTTAAAGAAAATCTTGCTACCAAACCAGGCAAAAGAGGAAGACGCTCCCTAAAGGATATTGCCAGTCGCGTCGATCTGGTTCAAGTACCCGACGACGAGGAACTTTTTAAAAAACAATACTACTCGATCGGAGAGGTGGCCGCGATGTTTCGCGAAAAGCAATCATTGATCCGGTACTGGGAAACGGAATTCGATATTTTACAACCTCGAAAGAACAGAAAGGGAGATCGTTATTTCAGGCCCATTGATGTAAAGAACCTCGTGCTCATCTACGATCTACTGCGCAGAAGAAAATTTACCATCGACGGAGCCCGCGATTACCTGAAAAAGAACAAGAAGGCCGAGGACCGGTTTTCGCTGATCCAATCGCTGCAAAAGATCCGTAGTTTTTTAGTGGAACTTCGCTCTAATCTGTAGTTCATCAATGCATAGTAAAAAAATTCTTTGTTGGTTCGCATCGATCTTGTTGGCAGGTATCGTCTCAGCGCAACAGCCCTATGAGACAATGCAAGAGCGACCCAACGAAAAAACGTTCAAGGGTTGGCTGACCCGCTCGGTACTGGAACAAGAAAGCAGCTTTACCTGGATGCAAGAAAACTATAAAGCGTACCAACCGCATGCCCAAGGGTTACAAACGATGCGCACATACAAAGACTCCGTTCGTTTTTTGATATTTATGGGAACCTGGTGCGAAGACTCTCATTTTATTATTCCCCGCTTCTTTGCACTGGCCGATGCAGCGGGACTCGCTGCCGACCGTATCTCATTGGCAGGAGTAGACCGTAACAAAACAACATGGGGCCAATTGAGTGCTACACTGGGCGTGGACCTGGTCCCGACCATCATCGTCTACCGCCAGGGAAAAGAACTGGGCCGAGTAGTTGAATACGGGCGCTATGGCCAGTTTGACCGCGAGATCGGAGAGATCATTCAAAAAGGATTTCAGCAGTAATTGATCCGCGCCGGCGCGGCCGGCTACACGTTGGTAAACCGTCTGTCGATGGGCCATTCCAGCCCCATCTCGTGTACAAGTGCCAGCACCTGCATATTGATCTTTTCCCTTAACTGATTAAATTCATCGAGTGGAAGCGGCGCCGTATAATAATCGGCCTCGATACACACGACCCCGGAGCGAATGTCGGAGAGCAGTACAGAAGACTGCTCAATAAGAGGTTGCCGCAACAAGGCCCTGACCGCTACAAGCAATTCCTCTAGCTGCGCGGGCGTAGCCTTTGCCGAAAGCTCTAGTTTAATATCGGCACGACGCTGGGTGCGAAGTGAAAGATTATCGAGCACACTGTCGACCATTTGTTTGTTAGGGACGGTCACAAATGTTTTTTGCTCCGTGCGAATACGGGTACTGCGAAGCCCGATCTTCTCTACCGTACCGGTAATGGCATTTACTTTTACCAGATCGCCGGTTATGAAAGGCTTATCAAAAAAGATGATAAAAGAGGCGATAAGATTTTCGAGACTTTCACGCAAGGCCAGCGCAATGGCGGCACCCACAATACTGAGTCCGGTAATGAGCCCTCCGATATCGAATCCAAATGCAAAACGAAGCATCATCAAAATCGCGATAATGACCAGTACGACCTTAAAGAAGTCTTTGAAAAAAACAATCAACTGGTTATCGGAAAGATCGGGCGTTCTACTGGCGCGTTGCTCAAGCAAAATAGCGGCAAAATCAATGGCGCGCAAAAGCAACGAAGTAAACGTGGCGATGACCAATAATTTTCCGATGGCGTGAATCATATCGCGCGCCTCGAAACTATAGATCGTAAAGTTGAGCGCCGAAGGATACTGCAATCGATACAAAGCAATGGTCAGGACCAGCACCAATACAAAACGCTCCAGTGGTGTAATAACAAGTGCATTGAACTGAGAACGCTCAACAGTACTCAACACCCGTCCCAGCCAGCGAAATAACCAACCTGCCAACACCGAAGACAAATAGCGGCGAAATAACCAAACCAGTAAAATAACTCCGGCCACTGTCGTATAGGCCAGGATAGTATTCTCCCCCCATTGCTGCTGCCAAAAACTATTCATAGACTAAGCGTTTTGTCTGTTGCTGATCAGTTTATGTTGCTGGTCGGTAAAAAAGTGTAAAGAAAGTTGTGCGCCATCTAACACCGCATAACTATAGTAACGAATCCAGTCCCCCAGGTTGATATAGCGGACTACCGAAGGTGTTGAGGCCAACTCCCAATCGATAGGCAGATGACGATGGCCGAAAATAAAAAAATCGACAGACTCCTTCTTAAGCTGTTCGTTGCAATAAGCAATGAGCCACTCGCTACCAGCGCCCCGAAACACTTCTTCTGCCGCCCCGGTCTTGGCCCGGCTTTGCCGACTGAAGAACTCAGCGATCCCCAATCCGAAAACAGGAGGCAACCATCCAAAGAGCAACTGACAAAGCGGGTTTCGAAAAATATGCTTTAAGCGCTTGTACCCATGATCGCCCGGTCCCAATCCATCCCCATGGCCAATATGGAGCCGCTGTCCGTTACGCTCGATGGTGACCGGATCGTAATATAAATGCACGCCAAGTTCCTTTTGAAAATAATCCTTGAGCCACATATCGTGGTTGCCAACAAAAAGATGAAGTGTTATACCAGCATCACTGAGCGAAGCGAGCTTGCCCAACAAACGTACATGCCCTTTGGGAACGACCTTTTTGTATTCGTACCAAAAATCGAATAGATCGCCCATTAAAAAGATCTCGGCAGCATCTGCAGCGGCCTGGTCCAGAAAACGACAGATAAGCCTTTCTCTTTGCAAGCTATCTTGAAAAGTGGGTGCGCCCAGATGAAAATCGGAGAGAAAATAAATTTTATTTCCCTTGGGGGCCGAACGTTCAGCAACACTCATGGTATAAATGTAAGAAAGCGGATCGAAATCATGATTCGACCAAAAACAAATAGACCTCTTTGGGTCCGTGTACGCCTACGACCAATGTCTTTTCGATATCTGCCGTACGGCTGGGGCCGGTCGCCAGTGTGAGCAAGGATGGAAACTGCGATCCGTGTTTTTCGCGCGCGGCCGCTAGTGCATCTTTGATGTCTTCGACAAGCTGGTCAACGAATGCGATACAAATATGAATGGGAGCATATACACTGGCAGTGCGCCCTTGTTGTTGTGCGCTGCTTAGTACGATCGAGCCTGTACGAGCTACCAAGTACTCACAGCCCGTAACCGACACCTGACAACCGGCCAGGTCGGTCGTAGTAAGTCGATCTGCCAAGGGTTCGCCAAGTAGATCAATAAAGCGCTGCTCTGCGCAATAAATAGGAGACCAGTCTTGCTTTCGCACAAGACTTGCGAACTGAAAGGCCAACTCCTGTCGGTTGATACAATAAATGAACTTACCCTGCAGCTTGGTGAATTGCTCGGCGAATTCAATTTCGGGTTCTTGATATGCCGCAGGATAGATCGCCTGATTTTTTTCGCTCTGCGGAAAAGGCATGGGCGTAGTATGCGCCAATGCCTCGCGGATCCGCTTGAGAATATTTTCCTTGGCAGGTGATACGTTCATGGCGAACAATTAATAAGGCGGTGCGTCATTGGCAGACTCCTCGTCGGAAAAAGAAGGAGGCCACACCGCGGTACCCCCTACGGGAGGCGCCGGCTCCGCAACTGGTGCGACAGGCGTTTGATCGGCCAATGGCTTCTTTTCTTCGAAAGGACGTTTTCCGATCAAGGCCTCTACATCACTTTGAAAAAGCACTTCTTTTTCGAGCAAAGCGTTGGCCAGTATCTCTACCTCTGCACGTTTTGCAGATAGCAATTGCTTGGTCTTGGCGTAGGCTTCATCGATCAGATGACGCACTTCGAAGTCGATCATCTTAGCCGTATCGTCGGAGTAAGGTTTTGTAAAGGCATTCTCTTGCTGTGGATCGTAAAAACTTACATTACCCACCTTATCGTTCATACCATACACGGTGACCATGGCATACGCGGTACGGGTAATTTGTTGCAGATCGTTTTGAGCACCCGTAGAGATCTTACCAAAGAAAATATCTTCGCTAGCCCTTCCGCCCAGTGTCATACAGATCTGGTCATTGAGCTGATCGGTATTGTAGAGATATTGCTCCTTGGGAGTGTATTGAGCATATCCGAGCGCAGCCGTACCACGAGGAACGATCGTTACTTTCAAAAGCGGATAGGCATGCTCGAGGAACCAACCGCAAATGGCATGTCCCGCCTCGTGATAAGCGATGATCTTTTTTTCTTCGGGCGAAATGATCTTATTCTTTTTTTCGAGTCCGCCAATAACTCGGTCTACAGCATCTTGAAAATCCTGCATATCGACCGCCTCTTTGTTCTTACGGGCTGCGATCAGGGCCGCTTCGTTGCAGACGTTGGCAATGTCGGCCCCTGCAAATCCGGGCGTTTGCTCGGCAAGCTTATGTATATCGAGTGTCTTGGAAACCTTGATGGGCTTCAAGTGTACCTTAAAAATATCTTCTCTTCCTTTCAGATCGGGTTTGTCGATAGTGATCTGTCTATCGAAACGACCGGGACGAAGCAATGCACTGTCCAACACATCAGGGCGGTTGGTAGCAGCTAGCACGATGATGCCCACATCGGTTCCAAATCCATCCATTTCTACGAGCATCTGATTGAGTGTACTCTCGCGTTCGTCATTGCTCATCATGGCATTCTTACCCCTTGCGCGCCCAATGGCATCGATCTCGTCGATAAAAATTATACAAGGCGCTTTTTCGCGGGCCTGCTTAAAGAGATCGCGAACACGGCTGGCGCCTACTCCCACGAACATCTCTACAAAATCCGATCCGCTAAGACTGAAGAAAGGCACCTGGGCCTCTCCGGCAACGGCTTTTGCCAATAAAGTCTTACCGGTTCCGGGAGGACCGATCAATAATGCCCCCTTGGGGATCTTTCCCCCCAGGTTTGTGTATTTCTTAGGATTTTTTAAAAAATCAACGATCTCCATCACCTCCACTTTGGCTTCGTCGAGACCGGCCACATCGGCAAAATTGATATTGACACGAGTGCCCTTGTCGAACAAGGTCGCTTTTGATTTGCCGATACTGAAGATACCGCCACCACCGGGTCCGCCACCGGCCCCGCCACCCATCTTGCGCATGACCAAGATCCAGACCGCTGCAAAAGCCAGTATAGGTAATATAAATTGAATGATGCCACCAAACCAATCACGCTCCGTTTCTACTTCGTAAGGAATTTCACGAACGGCCACCATTTCTCCTTCGGCATTCTTGACCTCTTTGTTGTCGCGATAAAAATCATCCATTGATTTTTTGAACACATCGGCCCCGGTGATCTTGAAGGCCATGTGCGGGCCCTTCTCATCGACCGTACCGCCCGATGCTTCTTTGATGACCTTTTCGTGTGCCTTGCGACCCGCTGCGGTCAAATATACTTTTACCAGCTTGCGATTATCGACGATGGCATAGCGATCGACCTCGCCACGGGTGATCATGGTTTTAAAATCGAGCTCGTTGATCTTGGCCATGTTGGGGGTCAGAGGACCGAACAAAGAAGACCCGATCAGCAAGGCCAAAATGATGGCATAGAGCCAATAAATATTGAACTGAGGTCCTTTTCTAGGCGTGTTGCCGGAAGAGGGGCCGCCAGGGTTTCGTTTTTCGTTAGTTGAAGACATATTTTCGTTACTGTTCATTGCTACTATTATAATGCGATTCGTGCGTAATTGTTGGGTGATCCGCGCCTTTATTATACCTCGTCATACTCGGTAAGCACGGCATCGCTCCACATTTCTTCGAGCCGGTAAAAACGGCGGCTGTCGGGATGCATGATGTGAACGACCACATTCACATAATCGATGAGTACCCACTGCAACTGCTGCTGGCCCTCTTGATGAAAAGGACCCTCGGCACATCCCTCTTTTACCTTGTCGATAACATGATCGGTAATAGCCCTTATCTGGGGGGCATTACCAGCTTCACAAATTATAAAGAAATCGGCTACGGCCTCATTGATCTTTCTCAGATCGAGCGAAACGATCCGTTGTCCTTTTTTCTCACCGATGGCAGCGATAATGGTCTTGATGATCTTGGAGCTCTTCGTAAGACGCTTTATCGTCTTTTTGCCCGCGGTCGAAGGTCTGTTCTTGCCGCCGGCCAGTAATGCCAGTTGTTCCAACTATTCGATTGCTTTAGTTTCGTGTATCCGTTTACTTTGTAAAAATAGCAATTAATTGCCACACCCCCCTGTTAACATAGGAGAGCCCTTCATCAGTTTTTCGCAGGTAGGAAGCACCAACGACGAAGCCCGAAAAGCCATTCAAGAGAACGTGGCCACGCATGGAATGGTCTTTTTCAGCAGCAACCAGGTGGCAGGCAGAGGCCAAAGGGGCAAAAGCTGGTGGGGAGAGCCCGGAGCTTCACTGGCCATGTCGGTTATCATAAAACCCGATTTTTTAACTGTTTTACAACAGTTTGAGCTGAATAAGGCGCTCTCAGTGGGAATATGGGAGGGGATCGCTCCCTTTGGCGAACAAGATGCATTTCGCATCAAATGGCCCAACGATCTGTATTGGAAAAATAAAAAACTAGGGGGGATGTTGATCGAGTCGGTGTTGAGCGCTTCGGGACAGTGGTCATGGGCCATTACAGGAATCGGGATCAACATCAATCAAGAACGCTTTGACCCCTCACTACCCAATCCGGTATCGCTTTTTCAAATTACGGGTCAAAAGCACGATCCCAAACAAGTAGCCCTTGCACTTTGTTCCTCTCTGAGCAAACGACTCGAATTGTTACAAACACAAGATAGCACTGCGGTGCACGAGGCATACGATCAACTGCTCTATAAAAAAGGTGAGGTAGCGCAATTCAAGACCGCTGATAGAACGTTTAGTGCGGTGGTCAATGGAGTGACCGAAAACGGAGAGTTGCTGCTCGAAGGAGAGCCTGTTGGATTTGCGAACGGTTCGCTTGAGTGGATACAGCAAGATCAATAGGCCGGATCGAGGATCTCTTCGGCATGTTCACTGCTGCGCGGCTTGGTGATGACCCGTTCAATGATCCCTTTTTCATTAATGATAAACGTAGTGCGCAGCACTCCCATATACTTTCTTCCGTACATCGATTTTTCTCCCCATACACCATAGGCCTTCAGGATCTTTTGATCGGTATCGGCCAGTAAGGTAAAAGGCAGCGCATGTTTTGCACGAAACTTCTGATGAAGTGTCTCGTCATCGGGACTGACCCCGATCACAACGTATCCTTTTTTGACAAGAGCCTTGTGATGATCACGCAGGTTACAAGCTTGTACCGTACAAGTAGAGGTAAGATCTTTGGGATAACAATACAAGATCACCTTTTTCCCTTTTAAAGAAGTAAGTGAAACTTTTTTTCCGTCCTGATCGATCCCGTTAAAAGAAGGAGCTTTATCGCCGGGTTGTAAAGGAGTCATCGTTTGCGTTTTGAGGTTGATCTTTTCTTTTTGACAGGCGGCTGATAGGGTCCTCGCTTTATGTACCAATTGCGCGTGGTTTCGTTACCGACCGCATCCCGCACCGTTACGGTCAACAGGTGCGTACCATAAGGGCAGCGTTCATCAAAACGATAGACCCAGCTTCTGGCCTTGTCATTGGTAAAACGCAACCAACGACCATTTAGTTCGGCGCGAAACAAACCGATCGTACCAAAATTATCAGTGGGGGTAAAAACAATGGCGCGGCTGGCACTAAGATCGATGGTATCTCCTTTGCCCGCCAGGCGAACGTCGGGCGCTACCGTATCGACATAGGCCTGAAAATAACCGAAGTCATCAAAGGATGCCGTTACCCATCCTTGTTTATAGACAGCGGGTTTTATTTTTTTTACTGCCCCCCAGCTGCGTTGCATCACCAACTTGCTTTGCAGCGAGGCAGCGAGCGGTTGCGATACCTTGAGTTTTACCTGCAGATCACTGTGCAGTGGCCACTCAGTACCGTTAACGCGATGTCTTCGGGTGAGGGCCGGTGGCAAAAGCGGACCGGTATCTGCCTGGTAGTCGAGGGGCACACTGTCGTATACCGCGCCGGCCGGAGCGGAAAGCTCCACGTCGGGGCGCTTGAACAAGAATGGGGCATCAGGGGTCAGGTAAATAGGTTGCAGTTCTGTTTTTTTTGTAGCGGCAGTCGGGGCGATATTGGAAGCAGCCATTGAAGTGGCCGTGGTCTGCAGTTGAAACCGAATCATAGAGTGATTCCCATAGGTATCCTCGACCTTGATCATCACTTCGTGCAACGCCGTATCCTGCAACGAAACAAAGCCGGCTGCAGAAAACTTTTTATAAATGCCACTGGCCTCACCCGGCAACGGAGAAAGATGTTGGTATAGGGCACCTCCTTGTTGCTTTCGCGCGTAATCGATATGTGCATTGATGTAACCGGTCTGGTCATAATCGATACTATCAATCCTAAAACCAGAGATGAGAACGTCATCGAGCGACATTGAAGCTGCATAGATGCCGTTGGGATTGGGAGAGCCGCTGACCTGATCGAAGGCCTCAATGGCAAAACTCAATTGGCGAAGAGAGGTCTTGAGCAGTTTTCCGCTGACGGGCTCGTACCCTGTTGCGGTCTTCCGCAAGGGGATTGACTGCGGACGTTGGCTGCTCATACTGCGACTTCTATCGTACAGGACCAGCGATCTTATAACAGGCGCCACACGATCTTGCAGAGGAAAACCAAACAACAAGGGATTCAGACGCTTTGAACTTTTAGTATCGATGATCTCAAAATGCAAATGCGGGCCTGCCGATCCGCCGGTGTTACCGCTAAAGGCAATCAACTGACCTTGACGCACCGGAAACTGCTCGGGCGTAAAGCGTAGCTCGACCGCCCAAGACTCCTGCTCGTACTGACGTTGTGTAACATATTGTTCGATAGCAGGGGCAAAATCGTTAAGATGGGCATAGAGCGTGGAGAGCCCGTTTGGGTGATCGATCACAATAAAGCGGCCAAAACTGAGGGGTCTGACGCCAATAAAGGCAATATGACCCGAAGCCGCTGCCCTAACGGGTAGATTCTCCCTGGCATTGGTTCGAATATCGAGCCCCATGTGCCAGTGATTGTTACGCAACTCACCGAAATTGGCGGTGAGCTCCATCGGAATAGACATGGGGTTGATGAAATAGCCTTGTGGGTAGCGGGGCAACTGGGCAAAAGCAGCCAAAAATCCTGCACAGCAAACAAATACGAGCAACGCTTTACGCATTCACAAAAATAACGGGCTTATGGTAAGAAAATAACTGCATTCCCTTAGCTTTGCACAATTTGTTTTTTTTTACCGGCCTGCCTCGAAAAAATAAAAAATGCCTAAAGACCAATCCATCCGTTCGGTACTGATCATAGGATCGGGCCCCATTATTATAGGACAAGCCTGCGAGTTCGATTACTCCGGTACGCAAGCGGCCCGTAGCCTGCGCGAAGAAGGCATCAATGTTGTACTCATCAACAGTAACCCGGCCACCATCATGACCGACCCAATGATGGCCGACAGGGTATACCTACTGCCTCTGACAGTGGAGAGCATAGAAAAGATCTTAAAAGAGAACCAGATCGATGCAGTGCTTCCCACCATGGGAGGACAAACGGCACTCAACCTGGCCAAAGAAGCCGAAGAGCTGGGTATATGGAAACAATATAATGTTCGACTCATCGGCGTCGACATCAAAGCCATCGACAAGGCCGAAGACCGCGAAAAGTTCAGACAGTGGATGATAGAGCTCGGCGTTAAAGTGGCCACGGCCAAAACCGCCAACTCATTTTTAGAAGGAAAGGAATTTGCGCAAGAGATCGGATTTCCGCTGGTGATCAGACCCTCTTTTACGCTGGGTGGGACCGGAGGCGGATTTGTGCACGATAAAGAAGATCTCGACGAAGCGCTTAACAGAGGATTGCAAGCCTCTCCCATACATGAGGTGCTCGTTGAAAAAGCCGTGTTGGGATGGAAGGAGTTTGAGTTGGAGCTACTGCGTGATGCCGCCAATAATGTTTGCATTATCTGTACGGTAGAGAATTTTGATCCGATGGGAGTCCATACGGGCGATTCCATTACGGTGGCCCCTGCCATGACGCTCAGTGATACGGCCATGCAACTGATGCGCAACACCGCCATTATGATGATGCGTGACCTCGGCAATTTTGCAGGTGGCTGTAACGTGCAATTTGCCCTCAACCCCGAAACGGAAGAGATCATCGCCATCGAGATCAATCCGAGAGTAAGCCGCTCATCGGCATTGGCCAGCAAGGCCACCGGTTATCCTATTGCCAAGATCGCGGCCAAACTGGCCATCGGCTATTATCTCGACGAATTACAAAATCAAATCACCAAAACCACTTCGGCCTATTTTGAACCGGCCCTCGATTACGTGATCGTTAAGATTCCCCGCTGGAATTTCGACAAGTTCAAAGGAGCCAACGATACGCTGGGTCTTCAGATGAAAAGCGTGGGCGAGGTAATGGGCATTGGAAGAAGTTTTACCGAAGCGATCCAAAAAGCTTGTCAGAGTCTCGAGAACAACGCAGTGGGGCTGGGCTACTACGGAAAGAGCCTGATGCGTGCGGAGGAATTGCTGGAATATATCAAAACGCCAAAATGGGATCGGTTGTTCCGTATCAAAGATGCCCTGCAAGCTGGTATTTCGGTGGGCTCCATCTCGAAAGCCACCAATGGAATTGACAGATGGTTTCTCTTTGAGATCCAAAAGATCGTGGCCATCGAAAAAGAATTAGAAGCCTATAGTATAGACGATCTACCCGAAGCGCTGCTCGAAAAAGCCAAACTGCATGGCTTCAGTGATGAGCAGATCGCTCGCATTATCCGCAACGGCGATGAGGAGGCCATCTATGAAAAAAGAAAAAAGATCGGACTGACCCGCGTCTATAAAATGGTAGACACCTGTGCCGCCGAGTTCGAGGCCAAAACACCTTATTTCTATTCGACCTTCGAAAGAGGACACCACAACGAAAGTATCGTCAGCGATAAGAAAAAGATCATTGTACTTGGATCGGGTCCCAACCGTATCGGACAAGGCATCGAATTTGACTATTGTTGCGTGCATGGTCTGCTTGCCATCAAAGAAGCCGGATTCGAATCCATTATGGTCAACTGTAATCCAGAGACCGTCTCGACCGACTTTGACATGGCCGATAAACTTTATTTTGAGCCCGTTTACTGGGAGCATCTGTGGGAGATCATCGAACATGAAAAACCAGAAGGGGTCATCGTTCAACTAGGAGGACAAACGGCACTCAAGCTGGCTGAGCGACTGCATAAGAAAGGAATTCGCATTATCGGTACCTCGTTCGACAGTCTCGATATTGCCGAAGACAGAGGTCGATTCAGCGACATGCTCAAAGAACTGGCTATTCCTTACCCCGAATATGGAACAGCCTGGTCAGTGGACGATGCCATTGAGGTAGCCAATAAAGTAGGCTACCCCGTACTGGTCAGACCCTCTTATGTGCTGGGCGGCCAGCGAATGCGGATCGTGATCAACGACGAAGAAGTAGAAAGAGCGGTGGTGAGCTTGCTCAAGCATATTCCCGGCAATAAGATTTTGATCGACCATTTTCTGGATCGTTGTCAAGAGGCCGAGATCGATGCGATCTTCGATGGAGAAACGTTCCATGTAATGGGTGTAATGGAGCATATTGAGCCCGCAGGTATTCATTCGGGCGATAGCAATGCGGTACTCCCGGCCTTTAACTTGTCGCCGCTCATCGTTCAGAAAATGGAGGAATATGCCGAGAAAATTGCAAGGGCACTAGAGATACGCGGACTCATCAACATTCAATTTGCCATCAAAGACGGTAAGGTGTTTGTGATCGAAGCCAATCCGCGCGCATCGCGTACCACACCCTTTATTGCAAAAGCGTACCAGATCCCTTATTTGAATATTGCCACCAAGGTAATGCTGGGCACACACAAGCTGCGCGACTTTACCATCAAAAAAAATCTTTCGGGATTTGCCATCAAAGAACCGGTATTTAGTTTCAACAAGTTCCCGGGTGTAAATAAAGAACTGGGACCCGAAATGAAATCGACCGGAGAGGCCATTCGCTTTATCGAGAACCTGCGCGATCCGTACTTCCGGCAACTGTACAAAGACAGAAGTATGTATTTGAGCAAATAGGTCGGTGCTTTAACGCTGGCATTTTGCATGCACCGCTACTATCTTATGGTTCATGCATCCTCTGCTACTTTATTATTGGTATCGCACCCCCATGTTGCGACCGGTGCTGGCACTTTCGGCCGGGATCATCTGCCAATGGTATGCGCCGCTATCTCTGCTTTTTATAGGAGTAGTCGCCGCATTGGCACTGACGTTGGTGCTGATCGTTTTTTGGGGGCCCGATAAATTACGAAGGCGAACGTCGCTACCCTCGCTGCTGTGTAGCGCACTGTTATTTTTTTCGCTCGGATCCATACTGTGTATCAAGACAGATGTCAGAAACCACCCCCAATGGATAGGACATGCATTTCAAGCTGGTCGCAACCATACCTGGAAATACATTGTATGCGAAGATCCCACCGAGAAACCTCGTAGCTATGCATTGCTGGTGCGTGTACAAACAGATCAACAAAACATTGCCCCCGAATCTTTAACAGGAAAAGTGCTGTTGTATCTGCCCAAAGACGATAGGGCCGCCCGGTTGCAGCCCGGTGATACGATATGGGCGGCCAAATTACCCACGCTGATTGAACCCCCGAAAAACCCCGGAGAGCGGAACTGGCAACAAGCTCAGTTGATGAAGGGCATCACGCATCGTCTCTATTTGCAAGCGGATGAGTATCGGTCCGCCCGCTGCAAAAAATTTTCGGTGCAAAAAAATCTGTCGCTGCTACGAAAGCGACTACTGAGCATACTTCGACAAAATATTTCGGACCCCACCGCGTTGGGGATGGCCCAAGCACTGCTTATTGGATACAGACAAGACCTAGACCCGACACTCAGTCGTTCGTACAGCAACACCGGTGTTATTCATATTATTGCCATTTCGGGAATGCACCTGGCACTGATCGGAGGATTGCTCAACTGGTGCTTGCACCCCTTTACCCGATGGAGACCGATAAAGCGACTCGCGCAACTGTTGGTCTTAGCCGGACTATGGCTATTTAGTTTACTGGCTGGGGGCGCCCCCTCGCTACTCAGGGCAACGCTATTGTTTAGCTCAGTGGCGATGGGAGAGATCATTGACCGAAAAGGCAACTCGCTGAACACGCTGATGGCATCGGCTTTCTTATTGCTTTGTTATGACCCCTTTTGGTTATGGGACTTGGGGTTTCAACTTTCCTTTGCTGCAGTTGGCGGCATTTTACTCATAGGCAGATATACGTCGAGGTTACTAAGCCATAATAAGATCTGGTGGCATGCGCCGGGGCAGCTGGTAGCGATCAGCATCGCAGCACAATTGTTTACAACCCCCATTTCACTTTATCAGTTTCATCAGTTTCCGGGCGCCTTTCTGCTTGGCAACCTGGTAGCGGTTCCGTTGTCGAGCATCATACTGGCAGTACTTCTATTACTATTGATCTGCTGCCCTGTACCGATGGTGGCAATTCCGCTCGGCAGCGGTATAGCGTTTTTGATAGAAATAATGAACCGGTACATACAATGGGTAGAGTCGCTGCCGGGGCTGCTTATCACCGATCTGCACTGGAGTCTGCCCGAGACCCTATTGCTTTTTGCCACGATCTTGCTGGCATCACATTGGATCATCAATAGAAGCCGATCGGCCTGCAACCTCACGCTACTGCTTAGTTGTTTGCTGCTGGGATGGCAAGGATGGCATCGGTATCAACAAAAAAATCAACGACTGCTTGTGGTGTATCATCTATCCGGCACCACAGCGATCGACCTGGTAACCGGCACCCTTTGCCAGAGCTGGACAGATAGTGGAGCCAAAAACAATTATATCGACATTGGGAGCAACCTGCGAGCAGCAAGACGCACATGGGGCATTCAAAAAACCCTTTCGCTACCTAAAGGCCAGCAGTTGAATCTGGGTATAAAAAAAATTCTGCTCCCCGATAAACATCGCGTGCCCCCCAACCGCGATACAACAAGGATCGACCTACTGGTCATTGGCCGCAACGCCCCCTACCGGGGAGAGGAATGGGTCTGCGGAAAGAGGATCGGAACGGCAGTATTGGATGGTTCGGTCGGAGCGCGTACCCGCGAAAGATGGATCGCATTGCTCGACAGCATGGCCATACCGATACACGACACAAAGATCAACGGCGCCTTTGTGAGCTCCTTTCGATAAAGTAACTTCGCCCCTTCTCACCAGCCCGCCTTTTACCAATGGATAAACAAATAAGAACCGCACTGATCTCCGTCTTTTACAAGGACGGACTGGAACCTATCATTCACCAATTGCATAAACTAGGCGTTACTATCTACTCCACGGGTGGAACGCAAACATTCATTGCTTCGCTGGGAGTACCTGTGATTGCGGTAGAAACGCTTACCGGCTATCCCTCTATATTGGGAGGACGGGTCAAAACCTTGCACCCCTCGGTTTTTGGTGGTATTCTCGGCAAACGCAGCGATGCCACGCATGTGCAGGAGATGCAGCAGTATAATATTCCAACCCTCGACCTGGTCATCGTAGATCTTTATCCGTTCGAAGAGACCGTAGCAAGCACCAACGACGAAAAGGCCATCATCGAAAAAATCGATATCGGCGGACCCTCGATGATAAGGGCCGCTGCAAAGAATTTTAGTGATGTGACCGTGCTGGCCGCCAAAAAGGATTATTCTTACCTGCAACAATTGTTGGCAGATCAACAGGGCACGATAACACTGGCGCAACGAAAACAACTGGCAGCAAATGCATTTGCCATCGTGGCGCAGTACGATGCGGCCATTGCACAGTACTTCGATCCGCAAGGAAACACCGGCTTTGTAAAAGCCATCGGCACATCGCGCTCCCTTCGCTACGGAGAAAATCCACACCAGACCGCTTTGTTCTATGGACGCACCGAAGAACTCTTTACGCAATTGCATGGAAAGGAACTTTCCTATAACAATCTGCTCGATATAGAAGCGGCGCTGCAACTGATCGGCGAATTCGATGAACCCTGCTTTGCGATCATCAAACACAACAATGTTTGCGGGGTAGCGCAAAGACCTACCGTATTTGAATGTTGGCAGGCCGCACTGGCCGGCGATCCCGAGAGCGCTTTCGGAGGTGTATTGGTTTGCAATCGACCCATCGACAAAGAAACAGCGGCCTCCATTCAGGATATCTTTTTTGAAGTATTGATGGCCCCTTCTTTCAGCGAAGAGGCGCTTCAATTATTGCAAGCAAAAAAGAATCGGATCTTATTACAATTGCAACCCCATACGGCCGCTACGCGCCAGTTTCGATCAGTGCTCAATGGTGTCTTGGTTCAAGATTGCGACAAGGGCAATGCAGCAGAGTGGAACCAAGTGGCCGGACCGGCATGCCCCGATGCCACCAAGGCAGATCTTTTATTTGCGAATCTGATCGCAAAGCATCTCAAATCGAATGCCATCGCACTGGTCAAGAACAAACAACTGATCGGCAAAGGATGCGGACAAACCAGCCGCATCGACTCGTTACGGCAAGCACTCGAGAAAGCCAATCAATTTAAATTCGACCTGAGCGGTGCCGTAATGGCCAGTGATGCATTCTTTCCATTTGGAGATTGCGTAGAAATGGGACACCAGGCCGGCATCACTGCCTTTATTGAACCCGGCGGCTCCATTCGCGATCAGGATTCGATCGACTACTGCAAACAACAGCAGCTGATCTTGATCTTGACTGCACAGCGACATTTTAAGCACTAATTCTTCGCATTCACAATATGCCTTCCCCGCAAAATACCCGGCCCAAAGCTTTGCTGGCGCTGGCAGCCGTTTGCTTGTTATGGGGCACCACCTGGGTGGCTTCGAAAGAAGGTACACGACATATTCCCGCCCTACAGTTGGCAGGCCTTAGACAACTAACGGCAGGGATCCTTTACGTCTGTTTTTTTCTTTACAAACAAACCCCGCTGCCTCGCGGCAGAGAATGGAGACCGCTGCTGCTGCTTAGTTTTTTGAATTTTGTAATGAGCAACGGACTCAGCACCTGGGGGGTCAAATACATTTCGGCAGGACTCGGCTCCATTATGGGTGCCATCTTTCCGCTCTGGCTGGTGGTGATCGGATTCTTTACGCAAAAAGAAAAGATGTCGGGTAAAGCGATCGGCGGGCTGCTACTGGGTTTCGCAGGTGTTTGCATCATTTTTTACGACCACCTGAGCGATTTTTTAGACCCCGATTTTCGTTTTGGTATTATGCTCTCGCTCATTGCCACCTGGACCTGGGCCTTTGCCACCCTCTATACAAAAAAACAAGCCACTCGCTTTAACCCCTACTTTAGTTTAGGTATACAAATGCTATTGTCGGGTATGTTGCTCACCTTTTTTACGCAAGTAACAGGTTGGTCCGTTCCGCTCGCCTCCATCCCTTTCAATTCCTGGATGGTACTAGGTTACCTGGTATTTTTTGGTTCGGTGCTTTCCTTCATCGCTTATTTGTACGCCTTGCAACACCTTCCTACCGAACAAGCCTCGATCTATGCTTATGTAAATCCGGTAGTGGCATTACTATGTGGAGCATTGCTTTTTGACGAAAGGATCACGATCTACATTTTGATCGGTGGTGCCATTACGCTGTTGGGCGTATGGCTGGTCAATAAAGCATTTAAAACAGGTGCCCCGATAGAACAACCCGAGGCCGAAGGAATTTGATCTACCGATCGCCGTACTTTTCTTTCCAGCGCTGGTTAAACGTCTTTTCGGGAAAATGCAGTTCGCCACGTTGTGCGGTCCATCCGGTAACGACTTTGTTGACAAACCAATTCTTCATCTTTCCCGTAGCAAGATTCAGTGCAGGACGAAAGAGCATCGCTTGCTTCCAAGCCCGCCAGGCGATCTTTTCGAGGAGTTCGCTCTGCCCTGCCCGAACAGATGCGTATCGATTTTCGAGCAACAGCTCATGCAAATTGATCTTGACGGCGCAGACCTCGGTACAATTGCCGCACAACGAAGAGGCAAAACTCAGGTGCTTATATTCGTCCATGCCTTTTAAATGAGGCGTAATGACCGAACCAATCGGTCCGCTGTACGTGGCACCATAGGCATGTCCACCGATGTTCTTATAGATCGGACAAGCATTCAGACAAGCTCCGCAACGAATACAGTACAGACTCTCGCGTTGACGTTCGTCGGCCAAGATCTCTGTGCGTCCGTTGTCGAGCAAGATCACATACATATCGGTAGGACCGTCGGTCTCTCCGGGCTGACGAGGACCTGTTACCAACGAATTGTAGACCGTTACTTGTTGGCCCGTTCCAAAAGTGGCAAGCAGCGGCCAGAACAATCCCAGATCGGCAATAGAGGGAATGACCTTTTCTATACCGGCAATCACTATATGTGTATCGGGCCAGGCGCAGCTTAAGCGTGCATTACCCTCGTTCTCCGTAACCGCAATACCCCCCACATCGCTCACAATAAAATTAGCACCGGTAACACCGACCTGCGCTTGTACATATTTCTCTCGCAAGATATCTCGTGCCGTAAGTGTTAATTGCTCCGGCGTTGCTTTGGGGTCGGTCCCCAATTTTTCAGCAAAGAGCTTGGCTACATCTTCTTTGCTTTTATGCATGGCCGGGGTAACGATATGATAAGGTGCCTCGCCATCTAGTTGCTGAATATATTCTCCCAGATCGGTCTCCACACTTTCTACACCGATCGATTGCAGGTAATCGTTAAGATGGATCTCTTCGGTGACCATGCTCTTGCTCTTGACAAGCGTCTTGCATTTTTTTTCGCGACAGATTCGGCCAATGGCATCGAGAGCCTGCTGCGCATCTTCGGCCCAGATTACTTTGGCACCGCGGCGGGTAATGGTAGCTTCGAAGAGTTCCAGTTGTTTGTCGAGCGTGGCGATCGCTTTCCATTTAGCGTTCTTGGCACGCTCCCGGGCCAACTCAAGGTCCATGTATTGCTGCTTTCCCTTCGGAACGACGGCATTGTACTTACCAATGTTAAAATTGATCTTGCGACGGTGTTCCCGATCGCTGGCCTTGACGGCACTTTTGGCCAAAAATTCTTCTTGGGTTGTATTCACGGATGAAAATTACACACTATTCTTTAAAATCGATTTCTTCCCACTCCCCTTTTGCGATAGTGTCTAGCGCTTGCCAGAATTCGAGCCCCCATTTTCGAACAATGGGTTCCTTTAAGAACTGGTAGACGGGCACCTGCAGCTTTTCTCCCAATGAGCAACCCGATGCGCACAACTGCTCACGAGGTTCATAGTTGACCCGCTCGTAATCGCCGTGCTTGCCGGGCTTGGCCGTAATGGGATACAAGTGACAGCTGATGGGCTTTTTCCAATCGATCTTCTTTTCGGTATGCGCTTTTTCAAATCCGCATTGGATGGTGCCATCGGCCAACCGAATGCCGTATGCACAGATCTCCTTATCGCTGTCTACGGTGGGGGTAACCCATCCAAACTCTTCGTTCCATACGTAATGCCCCTTTTGCTCTATCGTTGCCAGCGCAGCTGCAGACAGGTAGGGCTTTATAATGTCTACGACCCGATCGATGATCTCCTTTTCGCTCTCCTCCAACGGAGCACCCGCCGCACCGTCTTCGCAGCAACCTCCCTTACACTTGGCAAGATCGCAGACGAATTTCTTTTCTACCAGGTCTTCGCTAATGAGTATGTTATCGAGTACGATCATTATTTAGGGCTGCGCCACTGCAGTGTGTTGATAAGGTGAAGCAGATCTTTCTTAAGAAACTCATTGACCGGGCCAAGCGAGTCTGCATTGGGCGTGGCATCAAAGTATAACGCTCCTCGTAAAAAATGTCGCGTGGAGTCGGTCACAAAAAATTGATTGGCCGTAGCGGTATTGCCGCCCAGCGAAAAATAAATTCCCTCCACCCCATTGGACGTGCGCATCACACTATCTACGATCTGCGTAGCCATGTTGACATGCTGTCTGTAGGCCATCTTGAATCCATCCTGCACCAGTGAGTCAAACCCCTCTTGACTGCCAACCGGCTTATAACTCACGTAGATCCTTCCGGCAAATCGAGGAAAATCGATATTGATCCACCAATCGTCGGCCGGATCCTGAAAGAAGGTACTGTCTTTGCTGATGGTCGCATACACCGGATACTCGAACGTATAGGGATAGCCGGGTCGGTCGAATACTTGGTATTGCTTTTGCGGTAAGGGAATCCGATAATACCCTCGCTTCTTTCCGGCGGTATAATCGCTGTTGCAAGCCCACACAAAACAACAGAGCCACACGATAGAAAATATTTTGCAATAACGATTCATGTACATGGTTTAAGAACGAAAACGAATGACTAGCTGTACTTTTTCTATTCTATTGTGTGCCGTTTGCAGCACCGTAAACTCAAAATCGCCGGCTACAATGATCTGTTGAGGCACCGGCATCTCTCCGGCCAGTTCAAGCAGTAATCCGGCCAGCGAATCACTATCTCCCTTTACACTATCGAACGTATCTAAGGGCAACTGCAGTGTCCTGCAAAGATCATATAGCATGGTCTTACCATCAAATATATACGTGTGCTCGCCAATTTGCTGTCCACTGCTCTCCTCTTCATCGAACTCATCTCGGATGTCACCGATCACTTCTTCTAAAATATCTTCCATGGTCACGATACCGCTGGTGCCGCCGAACTCATCTACGACCACCGCAAAATGGATCCTTCGTTGTTGAAACTCTTTTAAGAGATCTTCGATAGGCTTGGGCTCAGGAACAAAGAAAGGACTGCGCAACAGCTGATGCCAATCGAAGGCGTCACCGGCCTGCACATGAGGCAATAGGTCTTTCGTGTTGAGTACCCCTATCACCTGGTCCAGGTCGCCACGGTACACCGGCAACCGCGAGTAATGAAGTTCCGATACCAACTTCAGTACACCCGATAGCGGAGTATTGTATTCGATACCGCTTACATCGAGTCGGCTGCGCATGATCTGTCGCACGGCTATGTTGCCGAACTTGACAACCCCTTTCATGATCATCTTTTCTTTGGGCGATACTTCTTCGTCGGGTCGTACATCGATGGCCTCGTCGAGCTCCTGCAGTCGCTGCCTTTCGGTGCGATCGGCCCCGGTGGCGCTACCGATCTTCTCGGCGAGGCGCACCATAGAACGACTGGGCCCTTGCAATAGCTGATGAAGACCTGCTGCCACAAAAGAGAAGTCGTGAGCAAAACGGATCGGATTTTGTGTGGCCCATAACTTAGGGAGCAAGCGCGCAAAAAAATAAAGTACCGCCACGATGGTCAGCAAGATCAGTAGCGAACGAAGCCAGTGAGGGGTAATGTTCCAGGGAATCCACTGCAATAAGAGATAGTTAAAGAGCAATATGATGCAGACGTTCACAAACGTACCCGCCATCAAAAAGGTGACATATAATTCTTTGGGATGAGTAAGCAACCCTACAATACGACGCGCTGCCGGATGCTGTTTGGTGCGAAGCACATCAAGTTCTTTTTTTTGCAACGAGAACAATGCAGCTTCGTTGCCGGCGATCAAAAAAGATAGGATGAATAAAAAAAGAAGCGATACCGACAGCACCGTGCCACCCTGAGAGGCTATCGCTAACAAGACAGCGCCCCTGTCAAAACTAACTACATCAGCTGCCGGGTAAGGATCCAAGAAATTGTTGTTTTACAAACGACGATGTAAAGTTATTGTATTTGCGAATGTGGTCCTATTGTTTGAGCGATGCGCCGTTGTTGTATCTAGAAGAGAGAAGACTGCCTTCCACTGGCCTTTAGGTGTTGATTGATGAACTGAGGAAAGGCCAATTGATCGAGCGTATCGAAAGAAACCCACTTCCAATCGGCAGAGAGGGCGGGCTTTTTCTTGATGGTAACATGAATAAACTGGCCGGCGATCAGTTGATGCGATAAGGACTGCCGATACAGGGCCGATACCTGATCGGTCTGGTAGTAGCCGGCAAGCAGCCATCCTTTTTTTTCGGCTTGACGGGCCAGCGCCCCCCACGAAGAGGCCGCTGTGGTCTCGAGCAACGGAAATTCATAGAGTCCCTGCCAAATATCTTTTTGATCGCGTACCCGCACCGCCACACGACCCCGATACGAAAGGATCAGAAAATAGAACCAACGCTGTTTGAGCACCAGCGTTTTTGACTTTACCGGCCACTGCGTTACTTTTTTCTTGGCCAGGGCCACACAGGTTTTTGAGAATGGGCAACTGGTGCATACCGGTGCAGCGGGTTTACAAACCACAGCCCCAAAATCCATGATGGCCTGGTTATAAAGACCGGGGCGTTGCGTGTCGAGCAAGGACTGGGCCAGCTCGCTGAATTTTTTTTTGCCCTCTTTGGAATCAATGGGGAGTTCTATACCGAAGACACGGGCCAACACCCGAAATACATTTCCGTCTAGCACGGCATAAGGCAGGTTATAGGCAAAAGAAGCGATGGCGGCAGCTGTGTAAGACCCCACGCCCTTGAGCGCCAGAATCTCCTCATACGTGTTTGGAAAGACCCCCTTTTTTTCTTCCGCAATAAAGCGGGCCGTGGTCAGAAGATTGCGGCACCGGGAGTAATATCCTAATCCTTCCCACAGCTTAAAAACCTGATTATCATCGGCCTTAGCAAGCTTTTTGATAGTTGGGAAGGCCTTTACCATCCGCTGATAGTACCCCAGCCCCTGCTCCACTCGGGTCTGCTGCAAAATGATCTCGCTCAGCCAGATCTTATACGGGTCCTTTTCGCCTTTCCAGGGCATTTTTCGGTCATTTTTGACCGAATTCCACTTTAGCAGGGTGGCCGAAAAGCTGTTTTTTGCCGGTTTTTGCACCATTTCGCCATAAAGCTAAAAAAAATTATGCCTAGTTATTTGATTATCACATAATTTTCTCATAGATTGGCATTGTAAACGCAAAACCATTCCCCATGAGAAAGGCCGATTTGGTAAATCAGATTGCCGAAAAAACAGGTATTCCCAAAGTGGACGTGCTTGTTACTCTTGAAACCATGTTCAAAGAAGTAAAAGACACGCTTTCCGGCGGCGAGAATATTTATATCAGAGGTTTTGGAAGTTTCATCACGAAAAAAAGAGCTGCAAAAATTGGGCGCAACATCAAAAAGAACGTTGCCGTTCACATCCCTGAGCATTACATTCCTGCTTTTAAGCCTGCGAAGGAGTTTGTTGCAGAGGTGAAGAAACTGAAAGAGCCTAAACCTGATAGTGGTCCCGGTGATGATCTATAACGCGATCAATGCGGTACCTTTGTGCCGAAATTAATTGATCGTGAAAAGAACTCAATGGCTCCTGGCCGGTGGCACTCTGCTGCTGGTATTTCTTATCGTTACGTTCGGCAATTTTGTTCCTGAGAAAAAAGCGACTACCCCATCCGCTGCTGCGATGGGACCGAACGCAACCTCTCCTGCCATTTCTATCGATACCATTTTGGCGCTAGCGGTAAGTCAATTGACCGAAGCGCAAAAAATCAGTTTCAGTAACTTAAAAGATAAAAAAGTTACTGACGAAGCCGGACAACTTGCTGTTTATCATGACTTGGCGCATTTTTGGAGAGACACGATAGGCATCTTTGAGCCCTATGCCTGGTACGAAGCGGAGGCCGCCAGATTGGAAAAGTCCGAAAAAAGCCTGACCTTTGCAGCCCGTTTATTTCTGGACAATCTGCAATCCGACGAAAACCCGACCAGAAGACAGTGGAAGGCATTGCAGGCCAAGGATTTATTCGAACGTTCTTTGAACATCAATCCCAATAATGATTCTGCCCGGGTGGGCTTGGGCGCCTGTTACCTTTTTGGAAACGTAAGCGCTAACCCCATGGAAGGAATCGCTAAGATCAGAGAAGTGCTGGCCAAAGACAGCACCAATCTATACGCCCAGCTGATGCTGGTGCGCGGATCGCTTCTCTCCGGACAGTACGACAAAGGCATCAGCCGGCTAAACACTGTGCTCGGGTTGGCACCCGACAATGTGGAGGCCACGCTGCTCATGGCCGATCTGCAAGAGAGAACAGGCAATAAAAAGCTGGCCGTCGAATGGTATCAAAAGAGCATCCGTCTGATACCCTCCGAAGAGATCAAGGCAGCGATCAGGGATAGAATCAATGAACTGAACAAATAGTCTCTGTAAAGATTTTTAGATAAACGTATTTAGTAACAAGATTTAAAAAATTATTCTGGTATGCCTTGTGGTAAAAAAAGAAAGCGTCATAAGATCGCGACGCACAAGCGTAAAAAAAGACTGAGAAAGAACCGTCACAAGAAAAGAAATAAATAAAAGCAGGCGCCGGCTGGTTCCGGCCCTTGCTACATTTATTCGCAGTCCCCGGTTGTTTTCCGTTCTCCATTAACCCCCTCTTTTACAGTGCTGTCTTAAAAGGACCGCTTCTGTTTTATTGGATGCGTCGCAACTGGCGTTTATACCCCCGTTTCTTTTGGGTTCTCCCGAAAAAAGGGTGAAAAGGTAGATACAGTACTCAAACTGTAATGAACAAAGAACTTATCATTAATGCGACTTCGCAAGGTGTTGAGATAGCCTTGCTAGAAGACAAGAAGCTGGTCGAGCTTCATAACGAAAGAAGCGATGCCCGCTTTGCCGTGGGCGATCTCTATCTGGGAAAGGTAAAAAAACTGATCCCCGGACTCAATGCCGCTTTTGTGGATGTGGGCTTTGAAAAAGATGCCTTCTTGCATTACTCCGACCTGAGCCCCTATGCCAAATCACTGCTCAAGTTTACCCAACTGTCGGTCAACAACACCAGCCCCGACCTCTCTGACTTTGCCAAGTTTACCGTAGAGCCCGAGATCGTCAAGACCGGAAAGATCAACGAAGTGATGGGCGGTAAACCACAAGTGCTGGTACAGATCTTAAAAGAGCCCATTGCTGCCAAAGGCCCACGTCTTAGTTGCGAGTTGTCGCTACCTGGCCGTTTTGTGGTAGTAACACCTTTTAATGATATTGTAGCCGTATCCAGAAAGATCCACTCTGCCGAAGAGCGAAAAAGATTACAAAAGATCGTGGAGGCCATTAAGCCCAAGAACTTTGGTGTGATCGTGCGCACGGCGGCCGAAGGAAAGAAAACAGCTGAGCTGCACGAAGACCTTTCGATGCTGGTCGAGATGTGGAAGACCATTCAAAAAAATCTAAAAGGTGCTGTTGCACCCGCTAAAATATTAAGCGAGCAAACCAAGACCACGAGCATCTTGCGCGATCTGCTCAATGCCGACTTTAACCGGATCGTGGTCAACGACAAAACTATTTTTGCAGACACTAAAAGCTACATTCAGCGCATTGCTCCCGAAAAAGCCGAGATCGTCTCGTTCTATCAAAATGGCTCATCGGTGTTCGATACGTTCGGCGTTACCAAACAGGTAAAATCTTCTTTCGGCAAAACAGTCAACCTCGATAGCGGCGCTTACATTATTATCGAGCATACCGAAGCCCTGCACGTAATCGATGTGAACAGCGGATACAAAAGTGTAAGCAGCAATCAAGAACAAAATGCCCTTGAGACCAATCTCGAGGCGGCCGAAGAGATCGCCAGACAATTGCGACTGCGTGACCTCGGCGGCATTATTGTAGTGGACTTCATTGATATGAAGTTGCCCGAGAACAAAAAGAAGCTGCTCGACAAAATGGAGGCCTGCATGAATACCGATCGGGCCAAACATACTGTACTGCCGATCTCTAAATTCGGCATCATGCAGATCACGCGCCAGCGGATGAAGCCTGAGGTCAACATCAATACACAAGAAGCTTGCCCCAGTTGTAAAGGAACCGGTAAGATCAGTTCGGCCTTATTGCTCGAAGATGAAATAGAAAAGAACCTAAGTTATCTGCTCACGCATAAACACAGCGGTCTTACCCTGATCGTTCATCCTATTGTACACGCCTTTTTGACCAAAGGCTGGCCCTGGAGCACCAAGATGGCGAAGTGGAATAAAAAGTTCGGGCAGAAAACAAAAATTCAGGCCGATACTTCTTATCATCTTACTGAGTATCGCTTCTTCGATAAGAACGAAGAAGAGATCAAGCTTTTCAGCTAATTGCACAGCTAGTATTTTCTCCAAACCTCAATTAGAAAACCACTTTGTGGTTTAGTAGAACTACGCATTTTTCTAGCAGAAAAAAGACAAGAAAATCAAGGATTTTCTACAGCCATTCATTTTTTGATGCATGAACTTCAATTATTAAAATTGAATGCTATGCGAACGATATTTCTCTATTCTCGATATATCGCTATTTCAGCATTTCTTTTTATTGGCTGTTCCAAAAATAGCATAAGTGATAAAGAGAAAAGAGTTGATTTTACCAAAAGCGATACAAACGCGACAGAGATAAATAACCAAAGTGCAAGGTCTATTTCAACTATCCTTACTGACGAAAACTTTATCAAGATAGCAGAAACTTTACGTAAAGTAGCAGTTATAAACAATGCAAACGCCAGTGTTCTTAGCGAGCCTGCACTAAACGGCCTTTTGCAAGAATTAAAAACAGCGTCACGCGCAGAAGAGGCGCAAGCTATATTTGAAAAATACGGAGTCCCCAATTCAACGGAACTATTTAGTAATTTCAATAAACTACCCGGTTTGGCCACTGATCTATTTTCAAAAAACGCAGCGTTCAAAAACGTAAGTAAAGAGGAGGCTACAGAGCTGTTGCAGGGCAGTATGCAAGCCTATTTCAACGAACATCCCATTACGTACAGAGAATTACTCAACGGAGACCAATGTTCACAAGCTTATGCGGTTGGGATGGCAGGATGTGATAATTCCTTCGTTATTGAAATCGCTGCAATATTTGGGGGAGTGATTTTTGGCGTTTGGACTGGATTTGGGATTATTCCAACTGCTGCTAGCGTAAGCGGTGCTATTACAATTGCTTGGGCTCATTTACATTCCTGCCAACAAGGCGTTATTGCCAACTTTAGAATTTGTCGAGCTAATAACCCAACTCATTAAATAAACGACTATGTCTTTTAAAAAGGAAGATCTCGGCTGGTACGTCGCCATATGGAATATGGTTATCATATCGCTTCCTAATGCGATTCAGGACAAAAGAATTGGATATTGGATTACGATTGGAAACTTATTTCTTATGATCGGCCTTTGTGCATATGTATTTATACACAATAAGCGAAATAATATTAAGCCCCGTAAAGGAACTTTACCCATTCTTTTAATTGTATTTGGGTTCCTGATATTTGTTTTATGGGCAAGTGGTGTGCTAGGCAGAATGTTTGCTTCTCACTGATTTGCTTCCCTTCTAAAACAGCTATTTTTTCGTGAGAATAATCCAACTCACTAATTATACTTTTCATATCTGAAAAATTAAACTGCTAGATAGTCACATTAAAATCTTATATGATTCTAAAAGAACTTTATAAAAAAGAAAGCATCTCTATCCGAGATGCCAAAATATGCGGGATAAGCTGTGAGATCGGTTACATAAAGAAATTCAAATGGCGCTGGATGGCTACCCAAATGAATCTTTTTATTTTTATTGGCAAGAGCAATAAAAAAATAGATGCGCGATTCCTAGAGGAGTTTTCAAATGATTGCTTAAAATACTCCATGGAACACTCGAGAGGGTGGCCAAGAGGAATACAAAGTGGAATTATTTCCATAGCCATATTGATAGGAGAGTCCGTTGATGACGAAGGAATTATTTTTTGTGAGCAAACGCCCAAGATGAAATGGGCAGCCTTAGAAATTCC
>Ga0208598_1000058_pt1 | contig 41139 bp, 42 predicted proteins | sample LakMenEpi22Jun12_FD_150726 | JGI IMG/M metagenome (GOLD analysis project Ga0208598, IMG submission 150726) | Freshwater microbial communities from Lake Mendota, WI - 22JUN2012 deep hole epilimnion (SPAdes) | ecosystem: Environmental > Aquatic > Freshwater > Lake > Epilimnion/Euphotic zone ... | reverse complement strand
CCCCTGGTTGGAATGGTCGATTTGGAGAGGCGTCAACTTTGCTGGCAGAGGGGGGGGCGGCGAGCAGGGCCCAGCAGACGGCCGTGATCTTGAGGGAGGGCTGAAGCGCGATCAGGCTGGGGTGGGGATGCCAGTGGGCATACGGCGCATTCGCTTGCGGGGATACAGCGCGAGTCCGACAAGGCGTCGAGAGTTGTGTAGCCAAACGAAGAGGTAGTCTGCGGACCCGGGAAGCAGGCAGCAGCTCTGGGCCTAGGCAGGTTGCAGGTCTTCAAAGGTTTGCAACGCACTTCCCGATAAGCCTAACCCCGATAACTTGTTAGAAGCCATACGCACTCCGGCCATGAATACGCAAAGATCGTTCTTCTATTTGGCCTCCTGTTTTGCTATGTTCCCCTGGGGACGAGCAGTCGCTCAAGACATCAAAATTCAACCTTGCAGCTTCAATGGGGGCAGATGGATACAAACCCGTTTTGTACGCGAAGGCAGGGGATTTGGCCTCGATTGGTCGGACGGGCCCAAAGTGACCTATACATTGGCCTCGGGGGACAAAGCAGTCATCCAATATTTGGATTCACTTGGAGGCCGATGGCGTTACAATGCTTCAACGGCGAACAATGGATTTACGCTATACAATCCACAAAATGGAAATAAGATTGTGTGCGACTCACAATCACCAGCACCTGCTACCACTATTCCCCAGCTTCCTGGTATGACAAAGGCACAGCATGCCGCCCTTAATTCATTGGGCACCAAAGTGGCTGTGCCTGGCTATATTCCAAAAGGTTTTCAGGTCGTCAATGTTACTACACAATGCCCGGGTAAAACGATAGATCATTGTCGACCAGGGCCGAGTTATGACATCGTTTTTCGCTCGCCGGCAGGAACCTGTTTTGTTGTGGGGGGTGTGAGCGGGGGCATTGGCGATGTTAATCTGGAGCAAACAGTGACCGTTAAAAGCAAGCTGTTTGGGCCAATAAAAATAGGATTGAATAATAGTCGCTACCCGAAACGTAGCGACGCAAACATTGACCCCATCTCCACTGAATGGCTAACACAATCAATTCGCTCAGGTCCCTTTTATCAATTCTATTCAGGCAAACCCGATCCTTCTGGTTGCACTGGCAAGGTACCGTTTAATGAAGCGGTTAAGATTGTTGAATCTTTGAAGTGGTTATTTTGAAAGTGGTTTCGGTGGGCAAGCGATTCTTCGAACAGGTCGGTTGAGTGGACGGGCCGCCAGCGGCAATCTGCTGCCGCCCCCTCGCACGCCCTGCCTGCCACTCAGGGGGAGCGTTCGGCGTATATCCACAAGGCTGAAATTCTTTGTTGTTCTAGGTTGCGAAATCCTCACTTGCGATGCCGAGTCGATACTTCGGGCTTAACTTTGAAATGCCAGTTTGAAAGCGCCCCACGGTCATGCGCATATCCAAAGACCAGATTCCTGCAAAGATCAATGTCCCCGGTGCCGTCGCACGCGTCGCCACAGACTTCGGTGATGCGACTGGTTTCGGCACGATGGGGGGTGAGTACTTCTCTCTAGGGGCCGGTACTGACATTGCACCGCTCCTAAAGGGACTCAAGGACGACGCCTGTCATGCTCCGCATTGGGGTTACATGATTTCTGGAGAACTCGTGGTGACGTATATCGACGGAAAAGTTGATACTTGTAAGGAGAATGACCTCTTTTACTGGCCTCCTGGGCACAGCGTGCGCGCGGTCAAAGACTCCGAGATCATCCTTTTCAGCCCGCAGTGCGAACACGCTCTTGCAATGGATCACATGCTGAATTCAATGAAGGGTATCGTTCAAATCTAGAGGTTAGCGTCGCACTCAGTTGAGATCGGCCGCTTGAGCTCACGACCAAGACCACATATCAAGATCTTCGGATTCCCCCGGGTCTCCATGAAAAGCTCGCGATGGCGGCACAGGCTCAGGGAATAAATCTCAATTCACCTGCTCAGCAGGCGTTGGAGAACAGTGTCAGCGCATAGCGTGAGCTGGGATCGGCGGGTTGCATCGCAATAGGCCGCTACCGCAGGCCAAAGATCATCTGTTTGCTATAGCCGCCTCCTCCGCCCACACCGAAACCGAGCCGCCATTGCAGCGCCATTAGGCCCAGCCGTCAGCGTTGGTGGTGATCGGGTCGCTGATGTGACCTGTGAGATCGCGGAACGTGGTGTTCTTCTTGCCCACCTCCATCCATTTGTTGCCGGCGGATCCGTCGCTCATCAGCACGGCCAGGGCATGGGGATGGTTCTGGCTGCCGAGTCGGGTCCAGCCGATCGTATTGTAGTGGTCAAAGTAGTCGTACTGATCGCCGTAAGCGAAGTGGTTGCGCGCGAACAGCAGTTTGTCGAGGATGGCGCGGTGACTGTCGAGCCAGATCTCGTACTCGTTGCCGTCACGCCCTCTGTCCTTGTAGTGAGCGCCGTAGTAATCGGGGTGGAAGATGCAGGGATAACCCTCTCGCCGCAGCAAGATGATGGCGTAGGCGAGGGGTTTGAACCAGCTTTCCACCACCGATTCCAGAGCCTGCAGCGGCTGGGTGTCGTGGTTGTCTACGAGGGTGACGGCGAGCAGTGGCATCTCCTTCATCAGGGTGCCATCCAGGATTGTGCGCATGTCGAAGTTGCCGCTGGCGCGGCTGGCGCGATGGAAGTTGTTGTGTATTGGAGCATCGAACATGCACATCCGGCCTGCTGTATGGCCCGCATACCAGCTGAGGGTTTTGATGTTGTAGGTCCAGTACTCGCCAACAGTGAAGAGGTCCCTCTGGGCATGGTCCTCCATGGACTGGATCCAGTCGGTGAAGAAGTCGCTGTTGATGTGTTTGATGGCATCGAGGCGGAAGCCGTCCACGCCCACGTGATCAAGCATCCATTGGCCCCAGCGCTTCAGCTCGCCCCGCACTTCCGGATGGTTGATGTCCAGATCGCAGCCCATCAGGTAGTCGTAGTTACCGCTTTCCAGATCCACATTGCCTTCGAACTGCTTGTCCCTCATCCTCCAACTCGCCTTGAAGCCAGGATCGAGGCTGTTGTAATCCACCGAATCGAAGTGCCACCAGTGCCAGTCCATGCTGGAGTGCAGCTTGTTACGGCCTGGGAAGTTGAAACCCGTCCAGGATCGGATCGTGCGGGTATCGCCGAGGGCGTTGTAACGGTTGGATGGATCGAAGGGAACGGCTTCGAAATCCTCCTCGAAGTCGGCGGCCATCTTGTGGTTGAACACGGTATCGGCGTACACCTGAAGACCCAGATCCCGGCATTCCTTCACGGCCTCCAGATACTTACTCTTGGTGCCGTACTTGGTACGCACGGTGCCCTTCTGATCGAATTCGCCGAGGTCGTACAGGTCGTAGGTGCCATAGCCCACATCGTTGGCACCTCCGATGCCCTTGTTGGCCGGTGGTAGCCACAGCCCGGTGATGCCAGCTTTGGCCAGGGTCGGCGCCTCGCTGCGCAGCCGGTTCCAGTGCTCTCCGTCGGCGGGGATGTACCAGTGGAACCACTGCATCATCGTGCCGTTTTTTTCTCAAAGCCCCTTTTTGCTCAGCAGGGTCTCGGTGTTGGTGTCCAGCCACTGTCGCAACAGGATCACTGCCGCTTCGCCAGTGTCGCGCTCCGGATCCCTTTCAGCCTCAAGAACGAGGTCTTTCAATTCCTGAAAGATGGCGTCCATCAAATCCGGCACGACTGCTCGCAGATTATCCCTGGTGAGAGCGAGGGGTTGTGTATCACCACGCCGCTGGTGTGATGGAGGCGACACGGAGCGTGGGCCCGGCACGGCCCGACGCCATGTCGTTTTCGGCCTGATCGGCCAGCTGGCCTGCTCGCCTCAGCCCCCGCCTGGGCCTAACAGCCCGCCTCCCAGCCGGTGCTGCGCATCGTCGCCATGCCCGACCAGAAGCCTGAGAAACTCAACCGCCTCTACCCGCTGGTGGCCTCCGAGCTCAACAAGCACGATGCGGGTAGTCTGATACCGAGACCGTTTACAATTCCAGCCCACCGTTGATGACTGCCAAAAACCCATTCTCCCAGCTGCGTTTCAATCAGATACCGGACCCGTCCATTCAGCGTTAGCCCTTTTCTCTCCGGGACTCTCGACAGCAACTACATCAACTAAGGAGCCATCATTCATGCCAGAAATCATGATCAAAACGGAAAGACCTTTCGTCGAAGATCTATTTGCCCGATACGAGGTGTTGATTGGCAGAGATTTTCCTGGCTATCGCAACCATGTTTATCGCACCATCACTTATGCAATGCATTTTCTAGGCAATGCCAAAGAACATGAGAGGCTTGTCGAAGCCGCGTTCGTCTATCATGACATCGGTCTTTGGACGGATCATGAATTGGCCTATCTATAGCCATCTGAGGCTGTAGCATTAGCCGACAACCAGAAGTTGGGGCTTGGGTTAGATCCTGATTTGCTTCGCGACGCCATTCATTGGCACCACATGATCTTTCCCTACACAGGTCCACATAGAGAAGTTATCGAGGCCTGTCGTAAGGCCGACTGGATCGATGCTTCGAAAGGAATGCTCCGTAAGGGCATGAGCAGAGGTGCGATAGCAGAAGTTGAAGCGGAGTTCCCAAACCTAGGTTTTCATGACTCGTTGATGCGCCTTGCGAAAGATTATGGAGGCTCAACGCTTGTCGGTAGCATCAAGGTAACTCTTGGCATCGTAAAGTGGTGATCGTAGCCCTGATTTCGGGCAAACGATCATGTACATCAAGCACCTGAAGCTCTACCACTTCCCCGCAACGCGTAGCGCTCGCGTGAAATGGATGCTGCACGAGGTCGTCGGCGACGCCTTCGAAATCGAGAGGGTGTTGCTCTATGACGGGGGACAATACAGCGCTGAGTTTATGAAAGTTAATCCCAATCACGGTGTTCCGGTTCTCCAAATTCACTGGGATAGCGGCGAGACACTTTGCATGATCGAGAGCGCCGCGATCGTCAGCTTCCTCGCAGATTCATATCCAAACAAAAGTTTGGCGCCGGCGCCCGGTGCATCTCCCGAACGTGCGGACTACCTACAAATGCTGCATTTTGGATCCACGTGGATGGACATGATGCTCTGGCAGATACATATACATGAGCATGTTTTGCCTCACGCCGAGCGTGACACTCGAACCGTCGCTCGCTATCGCAAGAAGTTTGCCGAGGAAGTTGAGCCACAGATTGCTCTTCGCCTTGAGCAGGCGCCTTATATCTGCGGCCACGAGTTCACGGCTGCGGACTGTGTAGTCGGCCACAGTGTTATCTGGGCGAGGGGTTACGGTCTGTGCCGCGCTAAGCCCTTTCGTGGCTACCTCTCAACCCTCTCAAAGCGGCCTGCGTTCATCAGTGCATTCTCCGACGCGGGACAGTTCCTGCCAGAAGTACAGCAGGACATGCATCTCGCCGAATAATCCACTGGCACCATGGGACCTTGACTCGTACAGGGCTTACTTTGGACTCACGGCTCTTCATCGCGGTCCTGGGTTTAGCTCTCCTAGACAGCCTGAATCCGATGCTGTTCGCGGGTGAGCTATACGTCCTCAGGGGCGCATACCCCGAGCGGCGTGCATTCGCCTTCATCGCCGGCGTCTTCGTCGTGATGGTCTTCGGTGGAGTGCTCCTCGCTGCCGGTTTGACGCAATGGGTGGCAACCTACTTCTCCCGACTTCCGGATGGGGTCTGGCTACAGGCTCAGGTTGCGCTTGGACTTGGACTGGTGCTCTTTGGTCTTTCCTACCGCACACAGGCAGAAGTGCGGGCGGTGCGCAAGCCTCCTAGTGGCCTGTTCGGTCCGTTCCTTTTTGGGGCGCTACTGATGTTGAACGAGGTGACTACAGCGGTGCCTTATTTCGCGGCGATTGCATTGATGAGCGAGGCATCTCTGACGCCTTCGGAGTGGTTGATTGGCTTGCTAGTTTACAATCTTGTTTTCGTGGTGCCGCTCTTGATGTTCGTGGCGGTACATCGCGTCTATCGGGACCGCTTCGATGTTTTGAGTGACCGGATCGACGGCTGGATGCGTAAGTGGGGGCCGAGGGTCCTGCGCTTTGGATCGATCGCTTTCGGTATGCTGCTTCTAGGTGGTGCCGCCATGACTGTCGCGTTCAGTTAACGCGGCCCGCCTAATCAGCCGAATGGTTATTCTTCTATACACGGTTTCAACTGTGCTTGGGGAGCGGGTTGCGCTACTTGAGGATATGGTTGTCGGCCCTGAGGCTCGCGGTGGTGGCGTTGGGTCTCATCTCTTGAAAATGGCGGTTGCGGTTGCCGAGGCAGCTGGGTGCCTGCGCATTACGCTACTTACCGATCCACAGAATCTGTCGGCTCAGCGCTTCTACAGGCGGCATGGGTTCGCGTCATCCTCCATGGTCCCGATGCGTTTGCATTTGGCTCGCTGCTGATGGCTGGCGTTCGAATCATCGGCAAACCGGGCTGAAATCACTGGTGGGTGAGATCAATCGTGCTGGAACCCGCAGACCTTTGAGACGCACTGGCCTCAAAGCCTATGGGTTGATTATATTCTTCTACTGCGACACGCATCCAGGCCAGATAGGATAAGAACTCCGGTTGCCGTTTGCGAGAGGCCAGACAGTTGGTGCGCTGGTGTGCGGACGTTGCCTGTGTGAAAACGACAGTTCAAACAAGCCCCTCGAGCCGCCACCAACTCCCTGCTGCGCCATCCCAGCCTCTCTGCCTGCCACTCATGAGTATCGTTAGAGAGATGGAGGTTTGAGGGGCTCATGCGGACTCAACATCAGCCTATGCAAGAATCAAGGATGAGTATATTGGTGGAGACTGAATGAAGAGAATACTTAAAGCGGTCGGCTGGTTCTTTTTTGCGATCGATGCAGCTGCGATGCTGTTCTTCCTAAGCTGGTCTCTCACGGCAAGCACTCGGGATGGCGAGTTAGCCTATGCGATATTCTTTCTACTGTTCACTCTGGCGTTTGTTAGCGTTGGTGGTGGAGCGTTGCTAATCAGTGCAAAACGTGGTTCAATCTTGGGGCTTTGGTGTTCGACACTCTTTTTGGGAATTCCGCCTATTATCGTTGCCTCCCTACGAATCAGCAATTCCCTATAGTGTACCGAAAAAATGGAGGGGCTCAGCTCTTTCTGATGGGCAGGTGAGCTATACGTCCTCAGGGGCGGTTTGACGCGATGGATGGCAACCTACCTCTCCCGACTTCCGGATGAGGTCTGGCTACATGATCAGGTTGCGCTTGGACTTGGACTGGTGCTCTTTGGTCTTTCCTACCGCTGCGGCCGTAACTGTCGCGTTAAGCTAAAGTAGTCTGCCCAACATGCGCAACAGGCTAGCCGCCCCAAGGAGGCGCATCCGTGATCCACATACGTGAGCTCGATCACATAGTCCTTCGCGTCGTCGACTTGGACAAAATGCTTCGGTTCTATTGCGGAGCACTTGGTTGCTCAGTCGAGCGTCGGCGTGAAGAGATCGGCCTCATACAGCTTCGTGCTGGCCGTTCACTCATCGATCTCGTCCCCGTCAATGGCAAGCTCGGCAGTGCCGGTGGCGCGGCCCCTGGAGCCGAAGGCAGAAATCTCGACCACTTCTGCCTCCGTGTAGAGCCGTTTGACGCCGAGGTCATTCGTGCCCACCTTCAGGCGAATGGTGCAACAGTCGGCCCAGTGCAGTCACGCTATGGAGCAGAAGGTGAGGGTCCATCCATCTATGTCAGTGATCCCGAAGGCAATGTCGTCGAGCTCAAAGGCCCGCCCGGAAGCTAACTGGGAAGGTTGTTTTAATGCTCACTGCCAAGCGTCCGATGCGTGCACCACTCGCCTTAGCTGTCGGTAGAGCGGCGCGGGGACGTGGCCCCGTCAGCCTTGACCCGAAGGTTTCACGCGATCAGCGATCCCATTGGTGCGGAAGGCCAGGCAGGTGAGAAGCTCTTCCCGATGACGTGGGCTTTCTGGCTGGCGGGGATGGAACCTCGCCACGATGGCGCCCAGGGTGCGCACCGTTGCCGTGATGTTGGGTCCCTTGTTGAGCATCACGACTTCAGCCCTTGCGCCCATGGCCGCATCGGTGATTTCCGCTCGGGTCGGCATGCCGTGCCGCGCCATCTCATCAAGGACCTGGGTGGCCCAGATGCAGGGAATGTGGGCCGCCGCACAGATCCTCAGGATTTCCTCCTGGATCTCAGCTAGTTCCTCCCAGCCGCATTCGATCGCCAGGTCTCCCCGCGCAATCATCACGCCCAGTGGCCTGGGATAGCGCATCGCCGTCAGCAGCAGCCCGGGAAGGTTAAGAAACGCCCGTCGTGTTTCGATCTTCAGCACAACGGCGAGATCTTCCCGTCCGAAGCTTTCCAGTTCCTGCTGCAGGAGTTCGATATCGGCGTCACGGGAGACGAAGGAATAGCTCACGATGTCGGCATGGGCGGCCGCGAAGGCCAGATCGGTGAGATCCTTCTTGGTGAGGGCGGGGATTGAAAGCCTGCTGTCTGGGAAGTTGATGCCCTTATCGGCGCGTAGCCGGCTGCCCTTGGGCCGTGCCTGGGTGATCTCCACCTCCACGGCCCCTGGGCAGACTTGGCGAATCAGCCCGGCGATTCTGCCCTCATCAAACAACACACGCTCGCCCACCCGCAGATCAGCAAGCACTTCGGGCATGGTGCAGTTGATCGCGACCCTGATCGCCTCCCCTTCTTGCCCTGCGGCGTTGGCGGTCAGCAGCAGCCGGTCGCCGCGCCGTAGCAGAACGTCCCCTTCCTGGGGTGGAAGATCGCCAACAACAATCTTGCCGGGGCCTCCTTCCTGAAGGAACTCCAGTCCAGATGTGAAATGGCAGCGTTGATTGCAGCTGAGCAGCAGACCCCCTTCAGGGCGATCGGTCACGGTGAGCTCCCGCCAACGGCCTGAGGAGTCCCTGGCGCGCAGCCGATCCCCGATCGACAATGATTTCCAGCCCTCGTTGCGGATCGGCAGCAGATCCACCTGATCCCCTTCCGGTTGGCCAGCGGGCTGCCCATCACCCCCTTCGTTGGGCACAGCCAGAATCCTGGCGCTTTTCAGCAACTGCCCGTAGCGGTTGCGCTGGGGCCTGGCGTCAACCACACCGGGCTGGGGAGGCAAGGGGCCTGTGCGGATCTTGGGTCCGGCCAGATCCATCGCGATGCGCACGTCCCTTCCGGCGGCTGCGGCTGCGGCTTGCACGAGGGCCACCAGAGGTTCCCACACCTCGGGTCCATCGTGGCCGCAGTTGATTCGGGCAATGTCCATGCCTGCCTCGACCAGTTCCGCGATCAGATCAGCCTGCTGGGTGGCGATCGTCGGCAAGGTGACCATGATCGCCGCTGCACTTGCTCCGGATTTCTCCCCCAGGCGCCTCCCCAGCAGTTGTTCACCATGGGCCTGCATCAGGGCCTGGCCACCAAGACTGGATGGTGCCGCCGCCGGACTCGGCGGTTCCGCCGGCAGGCCTTGGAGCTTCTGAAGCACCCCGATCACGGCCGAGAGGCTGGCATGCAGATGGCCATCACAGCCCCCCAAGGAACACAGGCCGGCTTCCCGCATCGCCAACTGCAGCCCGGGATGGTTGTTGCGATGGAAGGCGATGAAGTGCAGCAGATTGGTGGCACTGGCCTGGAAGCGTGGAGCGATGGACGCGAGCGTGGCTTGCTCCTCGATCTCGATGTGATCCATGGCGTCGCGCAGCGCTTTGAGCTCGTCCAAAAGCTGTCGATCACGCGAAGCAGGATCCGTGGCTGGGGCAACGATTGGCAAGGTCGGAACTCCATCAGATCAAAGGCCTGACCTGCTGCTTGAGGTGCAGGCGGCGTCGACGGTGGGAACCCCGCCGGTTCACTCTTCCTTTCTAGCCCGTAATCAGTAGCAAGTCCTTAAATGGAACCATGCCCAGTGTCGAACCTGCAAGCGGCACTCCGTCGGGGGGCCAGCAGGGACAGGAGGTTGTCCTGCAACGGGCTGAAGTTGTCGTCAGAGACAAGCAGCAGGGTGGGGCGCCCATCCTCAAGGGGAGGGCCAGGGGTGATGGCTTCCCAATTGTCCGGCGACAGGCCGATGGCCTGGAGGTCCCAGGAGATTAGGGAGGGCAGCGCAGCGGGATTTGCCCCAGAAGTGATCGGCTTCGGGAGAGGGTAGAGAACAAGGCGATTGCTCCATTGATCCGGCGCTTGGAATCGCCTTTGCAGCCCCAGCAGGGTTGCCTCATTGGAGGTCTCGGGCAGGGCCAGGAGGTCGGTGAGGCCCCAGCCATCACCCTGGGGAAGCCGCAACGGCTGCCGTGGTTCAGGGTCACTAGCCAGAGATTCCATGCTGGTGCCAAGGGGCCACCCCAGCACACGCACCTGACCAGGAGGATCCTGAAGCAGGGCGGATTCGGCGGCGATGAGCAGCACCGCCGGCTTGTCCCGCCGCCGCAGCAGTGTGAGCGACTCGGGCCCACCGTTGGAGGCAAGTCCCTGACCTGGAGCCGGCTGCCACGCGGCTGGCATGGGCATCGCCAGCTCCAGCTCACCGCTGCGACGGTTGAAGCGCAGCAACTGGGGGGGACGCTCAGGGGTGCGACGCCCCTCGCTCACCACCCAGGCCCGCTCCCCCTTAAGCACCAGTCCCTCGCCATCCATGCTCTCCGGCAGGTTGGCGCCCGTGCCACTGCGCAGAGGCACCACCCCCAGCGGACGCAGCGGCGTCTTGCCGAGCTTGCCGAGTCCGCTCCATCCGACCAGCTGGCCCACGGGGGCATCACTCAGCAGCCAGAGCTCATCCCGGTCGGCGCGGTAGGTGGCCGCGGAGAAGCCACCGGAGGGTTGGCCAGCCCCATCAAGCCTTGGCAGACGCACCTCGGCCACCTTGTCCCATCCTGCCGAGAGCGGACATGGCAACAGGGGGGGTGGCGGGGTTTGAATAACCATTTCTTGCTTGAACAATCCATCCAAATCCTCCCGCACGCCCCTCCTGGCTCTGCAGCTACAGCGTCTATTGTTGCGAGAGTTCTAGTTGCCAGGGTCATGGTTACAGGAATCTCTGCCTAGGTGGTTCGATCCAAATGAGTAGGTAGACATTCCTTGGACAATGGAAGAAAGGCAGAAGATGTCACCAGCCGTATGGCATTTTTGGATCTCTTTTTGACTCAGGCCTACGGACGCCGAAGTGATGTATAAGTTCGTTAGATCAGGACCGCCAAAGGTGAGACACGTTGGGCGTGGAACGGGAAGTTCAATTCTTGAACGTTCTTGACCGCTGGCATCAAAGCAAGCAACACACCATCCATCCCAGAGGGCTGACCACAGATTTCCATCGATGTCAATGGTTAAACCATCGGGCTCAACTCCTTCGGCACTGAGGTCGACCAGAATCCTGCGATCAACAATTGAGCCAGTCTCAGGCAGATAATTATAAGCAAAGATTTTATGCTGAGCTGAATCGGTTAAATAAAAGGTTGACCCATCTGGGCTCCAGGCCAGACCATTGGAAATGGTTAAACCGGTTTCCATGATGTGCAGGGAACCATCCGGATCGTATCGGTAGAGTGCCGCCTGACCAGGATGATCACTGCAGGAGCCAATCCAGAAGCGGCCGTGGGCATCACATTTGCCATCATTCAAGCGAGTTCCCACAGGGTGGGGAAACTCAATTCGATGGATGACTTCTACTTCGCCGGTAGGCAGATCCAACCAAGCCAATCGATCACTCAGGGCAATGAGCAAACGATTCGTACCCGCCAGGGCAATGGCACTCACCACATCCCCTGTATCAAAGTAGCAGTCCTTTCCAGTGACTGGATCAAACTGGTGAACGCGGTGATTGTAGACATCCACCCAGAACAGTTTCTGGCCTACTGCTTGCCAAACTGGGCACTCACCGAGGCGGGCTCGTGCAGCAAGTACGATCTGCGGGTCCTGACTCATGTGATTAGCCCTCAAGCGGGTGTTCACCTGTGAACTTGGACACCCCTCCACAGGCGATGACATCCAGCACCATCTCTGGCGTGAAGAATCCCAACGTCTGGATGATCCGAGCCACACAACCTGTCCATCCTGTCTGGTGGCTGGCACCAATGCCAGCGCCGTTGTCGCCATTAAAATACTCGTAGAATAAAATCAGATCTCGCCAATGGGGATCGGTCTGAAACTTCTCGTGTTTCCCATTGACGGCGCGACGACCCGTTGCATCTTGCAGGAAGATATTCTCAAGGCGCTCGGCGACTTTCGTGTAAATCTCGTACAACGTAAGCTGAACACCTGATCCTGTTGGATATTCAACCTTAAATGAAGTGCCGTAGTAGCCATAGAGTTGGAGCAGTGCTCTCAAAAGCAAGTAATTGACAGGCATCCAGATCGGACCTCGCCAATTTGAATTCCCACCAAACATGCTTGAAGTTGAATCTCCTGCCACATAGCCCACCTTATACTCGTTTCCATCATGCTTGAAAGAGTAAGGATGCTCCAGGTGATGGCGGGAAAGGGAACGAATGCCATACTCACCCAGGAATTCAGACTCATCGAGCATTCTGGAAAGCACGCGGCGCAGCTTCTCTTCGTTGAGAATAGCCAATAACATACGGCCCCGCACACCGGGCTGGGTGGCGAGATGGATGTTGTGTTGAAGCTCAGGATGCTTCTCAAAAAACCGTAGCGACTTGTCCCGAAAGCGAGGTAGTTTGTCCAGGGTTTCCTGAGGGAAAACAACCACCGCCATCAGGGATAGCAGACCCACCAGAGAGCGCACCTTGATGCGGGTGGCCGTGCCATCAGGAAACTGCAAGACATCATAGAAAAAACCATCCCCTTCGTCCCACAGTTCATCTTGGTCTGTGCCAATCCTGTCCATGGCACCGGAGATCCACATGGTGTGCTCGAAGAACTTGATGACGAAGTCTTCATACAGGGAATCGTGCAGCGCCAATTCGACAGCAATCTGAAGCATCTGCTGACTGAAAAAAACCATCCATGCCGTCCCGTCGGCCTGCTCTAGGTGACCTCCGGTCGGCAGGGGGGCACTGCGGTCAAACACGCCAATATTGTCTAGGCCTAGGAAACCACCCTGAAACAGATTATTGCCGCCCGCGTCTTTACGATTCACCCACCACGTGAAGTTGATGAGCAATTTGGAAAAAGCAAAACGAAGAAACTGCAAGTCCCCCACACCGTTGTTCAGTTCGCGATCACGAATGTAAATGTCCCAAGTTGCAAAGGCATGGACTGGAGGGTTAACATCACTGAAGTTCCATTCATAGGCTGGAATCTGACCATTCGGATGCAAGTACTCCTCTTGGAGCATAAGGCTAAGCTGCTTTTTTGCAAACTCTGGATCAATCAAACTGATCGGAATGACATGGAAGGCCAGATCCCAGGCGGCATACCATGGATATTCCCACTTGTCGGGCATTGAAATAATATCTGCATTGTGCATGTGAGACCACTCACTGTTTCGCACGTGCAGCCGCTTGGCAGGAGCAGACCATGGATTGACGTTGCGCTCGCGTAGCCACTGATCAAGTTCATAGTGGAAGTATTGCTTGGTCCACATCATTCCTGCGAGTGCCTGCCGCATGACATTGGTGCGATCGCTATCCGCCAGCACTGAAGGGGGAATCACAGTGGCAAAGAAATGATCTGCCTCTTGAATTCGGTTTGTAAAAGTTTGCTCGAACAACTGGTCAAATGGATCACCAACGAGTTCGGGAGCTGCTGTCGTCAGTCGGAATCTGAGTACTGTTGTTTCTTCGGCTTGCACCGTGAGATCGTAGTGTGGGCTGACTTTTGTTCCCTTTCCATTGGGATTTACAGTATCTTTGTGGCCGTGAACAATATAATTATTGATGCCGTCTTTAACGAAGGGGCTGCTATTTGGAGTTTCAAATAACCGTTCATGATTGGTTTCGTTTTCAGTAAACAGCAGCTGCCCACCTGGCTCGCTATAGAAAAAGTAATCGCTGAACTCCTGTGATTCATCCGCAGAACCCAGGTGAGCATGCACCACGCTGTGCCCTTCGGCAGTTAGCTGCTGCAGCAATGGCTTGGCGGCACCATTCTCGGAGCTGTTCCAGGTGTTGCGGAACCACAAGGTGGGCAGCAGTTGAAGGGTTGCGGCTTCAGGGCCCCGATTGGCAATGCTGATTTTGACCAATACATCGTGAGGTGTTGCTTTGGCATACTCGACAAACACGTCAAAGTAGCGGTTGTCATCGAAGATTCCCGTATCTAGAAGTTCATATTCAGGCTCGTACCGGCTGCGAGCCCTGTTGGTTGCAACAAGATCATCGTAGGGAAATGCAGCCTGGGGATATTTATAGAGATATCTCATGTAGGAATGGGTAGGAGTGCTGTCCAGATAAAAGTAATACTCTTTGACGTCTTCTCCGTGGTTTCCTTCGCTGTTCGTCAACCCGAACAATCGTTCCTTCAGGATCGGATCCTTGCCATTCCAAAGGGCAAGGGCAAAACACAGTTGATTGTTGCTGTCTGTGATGCCTCCCAAGCCATCTTCGCCCCAGCGATAAGCACGGGATCGTGCATGGTCATGGGGAAAGGAAGCCCAAGCATTGCCATCTTCAGATGTATCTTCGCGTACTGTTCCCCACTGGCGTTCGCTTAAGTATGGACCCCACTTGTACCAATCAACTTCCCCATCTCTTGCCTGCTCAAGCCGTTTGGATTCTTGGGATTTAAGGTCAGCCATTGTTTGAATAGGGTAATAGAATAACCCTACTACTTAGGCTGACCAAGCTTCGCGAAAGTCTGCATAGAGCGTTAGCCCACCGTCAATGAACAGAGTTTGGCCTGTGATGTATGTAGCCTCATCCGAGGCTAAAAAGACCACCGCTGCCGCCATCTCGTTTACTGTGCCGGCCCGCCCCATGGGGATGTAGCTCTCGACAAGGGCCTTTTTGGCTTGATCCTCAGTCCATGCTTCATTGATCGGTGTGACGGTGGCGCCGGGGGCAATGGCATTCACGCGAATGCCACGGTTGGCATACTCTAGAGCCAATGTCTTTGTCAGGCTGCCCATGCCGGCTTTGCTAATCGAGTAACTGAGATACTGGGGCCGCGGAATCATTTCATGGACGCTGGAAACATTGATAATCACACCGGGATGCCCTTGCGCCAGCAAGTGTTTGATGGTTTCGCGGCTGTAGAGATAAGCTCCGCGCAAGTTGACGGCAATGACCCGATCAAACTGATCCGCTGGGAGGCCATGGGAGGGATATTCTGATTGAATACCAGCGTTGTTGATGAGAATATCCAGGCCGTCAAAGGTGCCCGTCACATCGTTCACAACTCGAATAATGTCGTTTTCGTTCGCCGCATCGCCTTGGATGAGCCGAACCTGTACATCGGAGTGCCCCGATTCCGCCGACTTCTGCAGCGCAACAGACCTTGTGTGCTCCGCTTCGTCCACATCTTTGCGATAGTTGATGGCTACGTTGCAGCCTTCCTGCGCCAATCGAATGGCGATCGCCTGGCCAATACCCGAACTCGCCCCTGTAACCAAAGCGATTTTACCGACCAATCCAGTGGCATGCATGCGGGAAAACTCCAAGATCTGAGGTTGAGGTGGCTTGGCATGCAGGGATTCACTCTAGTCGTTTGGGGCCGTGACGCAGCAGCGCAGCTTTTCACTCCTGATCGCTGCTCAGGTGTGGTCGCAGTGATTGCACGCTTAGGGCTGCTGGGCGCTCAGGTGGCGCAGGCGCCGGATCAGGTCGGCGATCGAATCGTCTGCGGCCGGATGGGTGCGGTTGCTCACCAGCTGGCGGCCCACCACATGGGCGCCCAGGTGGGCCAGCTGCAGGCGCAGGGCCGTGAGCACGGTGTGGCCGCCGCCGCCGGAGTGGGTGGCGATCACCACGGGGCGGCCGTTGAACAGGGCTCGGAAATCGCTGCCCTGCACCGAGAGCCAGGCGATGGCGCTGGTGAGAACCGGCGGGATCGAGCCGTTGTATTCGGCGGCGCAGATCACCCAGCGGGGCGAGGCGGCCAGCTGGGCCTGTAGGCCAGCGAGGGCCGCGGGCGCCTCCGCCCCCTGCAGCCGGGAGGTGAACAGGGGCAGATCCACGCTGGTGAGATCCAGCACGGCGGCCTCGGCGCCCTGCTGGTGGCCCGCCTCGGCGAAGCGCTCGGCCAGGGCCAGGTTCTCGCCATGGCTGGCGCTGATCACCAGAACCTCGGGGCTGGGCTGGGCGGTCATGGGGAAGGGAGCGGCGGAGCTGGGTAGAGGCTGGCAGATCGGCTCTGGGCTGTCAGCACAGGGGGCACTCGGGAGCCAGTTCCGACACCGCCAGCAACGCCCTCATTGGCTCCAGCCTGGCACCGACCACGCCGCGAGCCCCTAGTGCCTACGGCCTCGACCCCTTCATGGGTCCTGAGAACCATCGCTCGGGATGCTGATCCAGGTGATGCGATGTTGCTCCAGTCCGTCCTGGATCTGCGTCCACCGTTCCGGGTCTTGGGGAATGCCCCGTAGAGCCAGTTCATGGAGCAGATCCAGGCAGAAACGGCCACGGAAGTAGCCCCCATGGCTGTCGATCTGACCGATGCCCAGGGGGGCCAGCAGCATCATCAAGAAAGTGGCGGTGTAGTTGAGGGGGCGCAACAGGGGATCGGTGGCGGTGAAGACACTCAGGTGACGCCCTCGATCGGTGTAGTCGGTGCAATCGACCACGTTGAGCGGAAAGCCGAGCCACTGGGGACAGCGAAATATCCTCTCGTCGTACAGGGACATGGTCCGCAGCCCCCCATTGAGCCGAACATCCCTCAAGTCGGAGGAACGCCAGCCATAGCCATTGGGTCGGCCCCTGCCGGCAATGGTGAGGTTGCCAAGGCGAGTGCCACCGATGCGGGTGCCGGAAGGAAACACGAAGTAGTTGGCCACTGTGGAGGCCAACCGGAGCACCATGTCGGCATCGTTTACGAACAGGAAGGTGTCGCGAAAACGTCGCAAGCAACTGGCGAGATCGTTGGAGCGCCCCGTGGTGATGGCCCACACGGGGATGTCCGCAGCCACCAGGATCAAGCGATCCAGGATGAACAGATCGCCGATGGTGGCCAGCTCGCGACGCAACTGTTCCCGTGTTTCCGCTCTGACCGGTGCGGGGCAGCTCGCAGCGGCGAACGGACCCACCTCCGGGTTGACCTCCCACAGGTGGCGGTCGGCATCGGCATCGAACACATTGCTGAGCACCCGGATCATGGAGGTGGTGAGGAAGCAGCCCATGCTGTGAGCGAGGAAGCTGAGGCTGATCCGCGAGGCCTCTCCACGGCTCAGTCGGGTGAGGTAGTCGGTGTCCGAGCCGATCTCTTGCACGAGATGGTGAAGAGCCCGGATCATCTCCACCGCGTCGGTCACACCGAAGGTGCTGGCCCGGTCGCGGTCACGGAAGTACGTCACCATGCGGAGCAGCATCAGGGTGATGCCGATGCCCAGAGACAGATGGCCGAGCACGGCAGCCAGCCCGCTGGCAGCGAAACCAAGGACACCCCCTAGAACAAACAGCAGGATCAGCCCGATCGGCATGGCCCGGATCCAGCGCAAGGGGCCGCCGGCACCGATCCGCTCGGAAGGCCAGGCGAAGTGAATAAACAACACGAAGTCGTTCGGGGGATCCTGGGCCAGATGGCGGGCGTCATCCTGGAACTTGCGCGCTGTGTCGGCGTACTCCTCTCTCACGCTTTTCAGCGGTACGTTGTAGCCATGGATTCGCACCACCAGCCGAAGGCGTCGGGAGCCCTCCCCGGCCCCCGGCTTGGCGAAGAACAGACGGAGGTGGCGGCGCAGCAGCAGGAAGCGGTCAGCGCTGCCCTCCATCTCGGGGGTGGACATGTCGCTGCGGAAGGGGAGCTCGGCTTCCAGCGGCGCCGTGCTGCAGATCAGCATGTGGCTGAAGCAGGGCCCCTCCTCCGCCGTGTAGGCGTGGTAGTCGAGCAGGGCCAGCTGGCCTGCTGACATCTCCGAGCTGGGCATCAGGACACGCAGAACGCTGGATTCCCATGGCTAGCGAGCCCCGCTACCTCTGGCAAGCGGGTCGGTTGCAGGGTGGGTGAAGAAAGGCCCAGCCGCAATGGGGCCTCAGCCCTCGCAAGCCGCCATGGCCGCCGCGTTTCCCCAGGCTCCACCCCACACCGGCGCGGTCACAGGCCTGCTGGAGCTTTCGCCCAGCCCCAGGTGTTTGTGCGTGGGGCTGGTGGCCTGCAAGCGTGAGCCAACTACTTGGGAGCGGCGCTAGGCACCCAGCTCCGCGCAACAGGCTGCAAAGGCCTCCGCCGGATCCGGGGCAGTCGTGATCGGCCGGCCGATCACCAACTGACTGGCGCCAGCAGCGATGGCCTGGGCCGGTGTCATCACCCGGGCCTGGTCGCCACTGGCACTTCCCGCCGGGCGGATGCCGGGGGTCACCAGGGCAAAGGGTTCGGGGTGGGTGGCGCGCAGGGCCGCCGCCTCCAGGGGGGAGCAGACGCACCCGCCCACCCCCGCAGCAGCTGCTAGCGCCGCCAACCGTTGCACATACGGCTCCACAGGCTCGACGATGGCCAGCTCGTTGGCAAAGCGGGTGGGCTTCCAGCTGGTGAGCACGGTGACGGCCAGCAGGGTGGGAGAAGGACATCCCGCCGCCTCAGCCCCCTCCTGAGCAGCGCTCTGGGCGGCCCGCAGGGCCTCGCTGCCCGCACAGGCGTGCACCGTGATCAGCTCGGCGCCCAGCCGGGCGGCGCTGCGGCAGGCGCCGGCCATGGTGGCGGGGATGTCGTGAAACTTGAGATCCAGAAACACCCGCTTGCCCTGCCCCCGCAGCTCCCGCACCACCTCGGGCCCCGCCGCCGTGAACAGCTCCAGCCCCACCTTCACCCAGCGCAGCTCCGGAATTGCGGCGGCCAGGGCCAGGGCCCCAGCCCCATCCATTCCATCAAGGGCAACGATGATCCGCTCGGCGGGGGTGGGGGGAGGGGAGGGAGAAGGTTCCATGGGGCAAGACCCTACGGCCACGGCGCGCCATCTCCAGTAAGCGCTGCCCCTGACATTGCACGGCCTGCTGGCACGTCTGAGGTGCTTTTAATTGGCACGGCGTTGGTTTCGATTCAAGGGGGGCTCCGCGGTGGTGGTGATCCGCATCTCCCGGCCGGCTGGCTTCATCAGGCCCAGGCCGATCTAGAGCTGGCGGTGGTGAGTGCGGCCGCGGAGCATCACGAATGGGCCTGCTTCGGCTGTCATCAAGGGGTGGTGAAGGCCCTCAAGGCCCTGCATCTGCGGCACGGCCACCACCCATCGGCGCGGCCCTGGTGGAGACGGTGAGGGATCCCACCCGTACTCCCGATAGTCTTCCCGATGGAGCCCCGAGCGAGCATTTCGGCCGGCTCCAGAGGGACGACGCCGTGCGCCATGCCCGTTTGATCGTTGACGCAATCGCTGCTGCGCTGGCCTGAACCGGAGCTGGTCCTGGCCCAGGTAGCGGATTGGGCGGCGGCTGTGGCCCCAGATCACTCCGGACTTCTGCGTGTGGGTGTGTTCGGTAGCTACGGCCGCGGGCCAGGCCACAGGCCCTCAGCACCTGCGGCTTCTGGCCTACCCCCCAGGAGCATCAGGACCTGATGGCCCGTGGTTCGGCCATGGCTGATGCCTACGCTGGTCACCGATCGCCTCTACTTGATATCGTCGAAGTCAGGCTGCTTCAAGCGCTCAACGGTGGCGCCGACAGGTGAGAAAGAGACAACAAGGCTGATCAATGCTGCACCAAATGCTGTTATAAAGGCTTCTCCATGTCCCCATAATGGCGTCCCGGGTTTCGATGGATGAGATATGAAATCGGCAACTAGTGTGGAAATAAACGAGATGATGGCGTTTGAGTTTGTGTGCTTGTAGCCGCGAAACAAACGGGTAAAGCTGATGGCAACACCGATCACTCCCGCAATCAGTCCCGTCGTTAACGCAATCTGCCAATGGGCTAAGGTGACAGAGGGCAAATTGCCCTTGGTCATCGTGGTGATGCAGGCAGCGGTTGCCTGAGTCAAATGGCGGCTAAAAACCGCCAACTTGCGCTTGAGAACATCAGACATCGACACCCACGTCACCAAGGTCTTGTAACTTTACTTGCCCCATGCCTGTCTTGTACATGGATGGTCCTGGCCCCGGAATAGCTCTTTGGACAGGGATGTTGGAGCACCTCCATCGACATCACGGCAAGAGAGGAGGAGAGTTGGTCCTGGGTCAGCAAGACCTCTACGAGCAGCTCCTTTGCACTGCGGTCGGGTGTGAGGGAAGGGTTGCCCTTGAGCAATGACGCCTGCTATTTTTAAAGTAATTGATCAGGCTCCAATGTTGTCAAGAAAATTGATCGAAAAGATCAGCCCGGAAAGCTGGGGAGGCATTATTGATGGAACCTACGCCATTATTTTAACATTGCTTACAATTGAGCTGCCTGTTCAGATTCTGCACATCCTAGATCGCCTGGTGGAAAGTGCTGAAGATCAGACGTTGCTTATGGTTTTAGGGGTGAAAGCTGATATTTGGTTTGCGATGTTTAATTTGATAATCGGCTATTTTGCTGTCTTTATCATTATTTATGATATTTGGTGTTCCCATCGGTTGGTTGTTGGCATTGAAGGCCGTATGCCTTTGAAGGCGATTCTAACCTCCTGGACCCTGTTTCTCTGCACGCTAATACCGTCGCTTCATTATGTGGTGAATGCGGTTCGTATGAAATATGTGTTCACCGGTGCCATTGCAAATTCGCCCGTCGCGCTTGAGTTGCATATTGCTCGTGCTCTTGAATACCCTGTAATTGCTATTGTCTATTTCTTTCTGTTTCTGCAGGCCGCTTCTGACGTGACTCACCTTAAAGGTGTCAATACGCCTGCTGATGAGAAGGACAGCCTGAGATATATTGCTCGTGTATCTCTGTCAAAGAGTATTCTGGCAATCATTATTTTTCTTGGCGTTGAGTATGTTAGTAGCGTCAATCATGGTTTGAGGATTCTCTGGGAAGCGCCCGCGGTGCTCATCGCGATTGCGCTACTAACCTATGTCAATATTGATTTGTTCCGGTGGCTGCCACGTTCCAGATAGTTCCCTATAGAAATACATCCAGCTTCTTCCGGATGCCCGCCGCCTTTCAGCATGACGGCGCTGCTTGAGGTCAGGGCAGGGTCTCCCTGGTCCTGCGGTGCAACCTAACCCGTATCCGCACCAGGGCATAGAGCCCGATGATGGCCCAGATGGCATTGAGAACGGTTGAAGGAATGGCGCCATTCCAACCACTGTTGATGATCATGCCGATGGCACCGGCAACGTTCATGCACTGGTAGAGCGGTGAACGGCCATCCAACTTCCCAAGGGAGAGGAGCAGATAGGCCACCAGGATCAGCAGGGCCGCCAGCCAGCCGATGGCTTCAATGATCAGCGTCTGCAGAGTCGGCATAGGTGTTGCACGCTGTTCAACGTTTGGGCGGGGTGGTGTACTCGATGATGTACGCCACCGGACGCCTGGCCTTCACCTTGGTGAGCCGCAGGCCGTCGTTGGGAAAGTCGTTCCACTGGCCGGCATCGCTGCTGCCGGTCACCCGGAAGAAATGGCCGTAATCCTCGATCTCCTCGAGGTTGTTTGGCTTGCCAGGAGCCCAGTTGCTGGTGGTGAATGGTTCGCCACTCAGCCAGCGCCAGCCGCCGGCGGGCTCCTGGGCCTGATGCCGCACCTGCACCAGGCCGATCCAGGGCCCCACCCCATCGGCCTGGCCCTGGCGGAGGCTCGTGGTCCACAGGCTGGGTCGGTCGGCGACCAACGACCACACAAAGCGGTTCTCGGCTTGCGAACTAAGGCTGGTCAGGTCGCCGCCCCTGGCCCTGGCCGCCGCCCGGGCCTCACTCCAGGTGACGCCGCCGGGCACCTCCACCACCTCATAGCCATGGCCCTGCCATGTCACCACCTCCGCCTGGGCCGGGCCCAGCTGCACCAGTTGGGTGCCGATGCCAGCGCAGCCGGCCAGCAGTGCTGGCATGAGCAGGGCGTGGGGGGATGGCCTCGGCATGCCTGGCGACAGGAACTGGGTTGATGCTATCGGTGGTGAGTTCTGTGCATGAGGCAGCATGCGTCTGCGTCACTTGCTCGCCGCCGCGACCGCGGCCTGTCACCTGGATCCCGATCATCTTCAGGATTCCTGGTTTCATCGCCTACTACTGGGTGGATGCGGGGAATGGGGTGATGGTGTCCACCAGCCTCTTTGAAACCAACGCTGGTGCGGAAGAATCCAACCGCCAGGTGAAACTGTGGCGGCTGAACACGCCCGCTGCGTCCGCCGCCCTGCCCACGCCGCCCACCGTGACCGCCGGCCAGGTGGTGGGCTCCCGCTCCAGGAAGCACGCCTGAGCGGCCGGCGGCACTCAGCTGGGCCAGGGGCTGCTGGCCTGGCCGGCACCGATCCCTCTTCCTATCCCTCCCATCGCCAGCTCCGTGATCCGCATGCCCCGCTCAGGCCTGGTGGCGAACGGATCCAGTCCGTCCCCCGCCAGGCTAGGCCAGTCCTGCCTCCATGCTGCGGGCCCCACCGGCGCGTGCCACGCCGGCTGGCGCAGATCGCTTCCGGCCTTGAGACCACCGCTGATCAATGGATCGTTCAGCAGGCGCAGCTCCAGGGGCTGCTGCACCTGGCCGGATTCCTCCTCATAGGGGCTCAGCCGCACCTTGCTCTGCACTTGATTGCCCTGCAGCCGTCCCCTCTGGGAGATCCGCAGCTGGAAACCCTTCCGGTCGATGGCATTGAAGAACAGGTTGCCCTCGGGTGTCACCGAACCGAGCACGGTGAAGGCACGTCGGCCATGGCTGCTGGCCCCTCCACCCCAGAAATAGCCGTTCCGATAGCCGTTGATCGTGAAGATGCCACTGGCTTGCGCCCCCGCGCCCGCGGGCCTGCGGCTGGCTGGGGTGATGGACCAGCTGCTCCCCAGCAGCCAGCGAAAGGCCGTGGAGCGATCATCCCGTTGCTCCCCATCGGGTGGGCCGGGCTCCGGCGGTGTGGTGCCCTGGTTCAGGCGCAGCATGTTGGCCCAGTGGGTGGTGTACGACCCGCCGCCGTCGGTGATCATCTGCATCTGCATGGCCGGCCCGTTGTTGGTCTGCCGCACCTGGCCGATGCCCGTGATGCTGCTGCCCAGGGGCGAGGTGAAGTTGATCCGCACCTGACCATTGGGGCTCACCACCCCATCCATCTGGTTGATCGCCGTGGTCTGTTCCCCGCCGGCTGTGACGATCCGGGCCACCGATCGACCACTGAAGCGTCCGTTGCGAGACCTGCCGAGCGACCACAGCGTCTGATCGGAAGCGGGAACCGGGGTTCGCCGATTCTCCGAGGTGAGCTGGTAGGCCAGCAGATCGGCCGCCGGCACATACCACTGGCTGTTGCTCAGCAGAGCATCCCAGCGGTTGATGGCCATGCGCCTTTTTCAGAAGAAACTGCATAATGCCCCAGATGGGTGAAGCTATGCGCATGTCGAGGTTCTGTTCTGTCGCCATGGCGCTGTTGCTCTGCAGTGCCCAACCGGTTCACAGCGAAACCGAACCAGCCTCCGCACCCGACCAGCCAGCCCCGAGCCTCCGCCGCGCCGACAAGCCCGGTGTCTACCTTCGCCTGGGCGTCGGCCTCGATGAGCCCGAACGGAGCCGCTACCGCGACGACAGCTGCAGCAGCATCGACCCGCCCGCCCTCTTCGGTTGCGTCAGAACAACGGATGGACGGCCGCTGGGTGCGCGTGGCAGCTTTGATTCCACGGTCGTGGTTGATGCTGCCCTCGGCTATCGCTTCCTTCCCTGGCTGCGGGCGGAAGGGCTACTGAGCTGGCGACCCTCGATGGATTTCAGCGGCCAGAGCAACTTCATCGGTGCCGGCGACCTCCAGCCGGTGACGGGTTCGGTGTCGTCCCTGGCGGGCTTCGGGGTGGCCTATGTGGATCTGCCTCCCATCGGCCTGGTGCAGCCCTTCCTCGGCGCCGGTGTCGGTGCGGCTCACAATCAGATGGGTGCAATGCGCTACAGCTTCCCAGCCCTCTCCGCCAACGTCACCACCACCACACCCGATGGCAGCCGCACCAACCTAGCCTACCTGCTCACCGCCGGCCTCAGCGTGCCCATCGGCGATCGGCTCAACCTCGACCTCGCCTACCGCTACACCGACCTGGGCCAGGTGCAGACCAGTGCGGGCGAAGCCACGGTGGTGCGTTCCCGCGGCACCCGCCGGATCGACATCGGCGGGACCCATGCCGACCTCCAGAGTCATGGCGCCATGATCAGCCTGCGCTATGCCTTCTGAGCCCCCTCATGGGTACCGGTTCTGCGGCTGAAGGGCACCACCTGGCTGACGAATGTATCCAAAAATCCGGCTTAAAGTTTCGCGGGGACGTTCAAGACTTTTGTTTTGCATCAGGCTGCTGGCTGGATGACTGGTTTTCTCTCCGCTGAAAGATCGCGTTCGTTGGCAGGTCGCCTAGGCGTGATCGCCCCATGGTTGCTCTCCGCCGCTGCTGCTCTGCCCCTGCTCCAGAGCGCTCGGGCCGAGGCAGAGCCCCTGCTTGCCCAGGCCAGTGGCAGCAACAGGGCCTACTACGACAATGCGAAACGGGAACTCGGCGAACCTTATTACTCTATGTACAGGATTGTGGATCGGCTGGCTCGGGCCAATGCACTCGATCAACGTCCCTGGCGGGTGAAGGTGGAGTCCGCGTATGACATCAATGCTTTTGCCTCCGAAACCAATCGGCTCAGCATCGCCAGTGGGCTGATCGATCAGCTCGCCGGCGATTCCGCCGGCCTTGCCTGCGTGATGGGCCACGAAATGGCGCATCACGTGCATCGCCATATCGCCCTCAAGTTGAAGGATGCGGCCACGGCCCGCCAGCAGGTGATCGGCCAGGCGGAAGAGATGGCCAGGCAGCAGATGGTGAAGGAACAATCACGCCGGAACTGGGGGGTGCTCACGAGCATCCTTCAACAGACCACGGGGATTCCTGTGCCCGTGCCGATCCGTGGAGGCGATTCGCCCGAGGAGCTCGAACGGAAGATGAATGAGCTGGCGACCAATGCCGAACAGGACCTGCTGGCTGCCAGCCGCACCATGGAAATGGAATCCGACCGCTCGGGCTACGAATACATGGCGCGGGCGGGATTTGACCCCCAGGGCTGCATGCGGATGCTCGAGGTGCTGGCGCGGCAGTCCGGCGCGGAATTCGAGACGACACATCCTGCGATCCCCCGCCGCATCGAGCAGATGCGCCAGTTGATCCAGACCAAGCCAGCTGCCACCCTCGCCGCCGAAGGCAAGGCCCGGTTGCGGGCCAGCCGGGCCCTCACCTACGACCTCTCCAACGACCGCAACTCCCTGCGTATCAACTCCCGCATCGCTGGATCCTCCCAGCCCTTCCCCGACGACCTCTGAGCGGGGGCGCACCGCCCTTCAGGCCAGCGCCAGCAGCCGTTGCGTCATGTCGGCCAGCACCGCCTCCGCAGCAGACTCCTCTACCTGTTGCTCGATGTAGAGGCAGGTGAGGCTCAGCCCCTGGTCGAACCCCATGGCTCCGAGCACGACAAAGGGACGCTCGGGCAGAGCGATCGGCTCGATGTTGGCAACGAAGAACAGCCGCTCGAGCCTGAGGCTCCCATGGTTCGACGCCACAGGCACCCGGCCCAGGTTGGTGATCAGCCCCAGGCTCGCGGCGATGGTGTTCAGGGCCTGCAGGGGCGCCCCCTCCTCGAGCTGCCCCTGCAGCACTTCATGCAGATGGGCGGCCAGGGGCTCCAGGGGGGCGGATGGGTTCACCACCACCGGGGTGTCCACGCAGACCCGCAGCAGTCGCATCAGCTCCCACGGCAGGGCGGGCTGGGCCAGATGGCGCAGGTTCACCACCGTGCTCGCGAGGGTGTGGGAGGGCAGCACTCCGGTGGCGACAAGGGATTGCAGGAAGGCTCCATGGAGCGTGGCGTTCAGGCGCAGGCCCCTGCGGCGGGTCCAGGCGAGCACGGCCTCGCTGGCGGGGGCCGCCAGCGAGGCCAGGGCATAGCTGGTGGTCAGGCCGACATCCTTTCGATTCAGCAGGGGGGTGATCTCCCCTCCCTCCTGCGGGCAGCACGGGAAGATCCGTTCAAGATGCGGCATGGTGGCATCCCAGTCGGCCGCCGTTACCAGCTCTGCACCAATCCCAGGGTCGCGAGCACGGTGAACAGCCGCTGCACGAGTGCCATGGCGGACAGGCCATCGGCGATGGCGTGATGGAAGGTGAGCAGTAGCTCCCCACCGTCGTTTCCCCGGAGCCAGGTGATCCGCCAGAGCGGCTTGCTAGGGCCGCAGAAGCGCTGCCGCAGCGCTGCCATCGCCGCGGGCTTCCAGGCCTGGGCTGCCGCCTGGGGATGCAGGTCTGCTGGCCAGGGCTCTATGTGCACCGGCACGGGCTCCGTGGTGGGAACGAAGTGGCACGACTCCCCATCCCAGCGCAAGGTGCTGCGCAGCAGGAGGTGCTCCGCCTGCAGGGTTGCGAGGGCGCGGTGCAACAGGGCCTCTTCCATCGTCCCCCGGTAGCGGACCACGATCGTGAAGTTCATGTTGCCGGAACTGCCTGCATCCAACAGGCATTCGGCGCGCTCCAGCACATTCATGGCTCCCTCACTCCGCCATCAGGCGCCGGAAGGTCTTCTTGCCCAGCTGCAGCACCTTGCCGTCGAGGTCCGCGGGGCTGGTAAACACCTGGTTGGGATCGAGCAATTTTTCGCCATCCAGGCGCACGCCCCCCTCCTGGATCCGGCGCTTCGCCTCGCTGCTGGTCACGCCAATCCCCACCGCGCCGACCAGATAAAACGCTTTGGCGGGGAAGTTCACCGCCGCCAGGGAGGCCGCCGGCACGTCTGCCTCAGCTGCACCACTGCCCGCGGCGCCGCCCACCAGGGTGGCCGCATCCCCCTGCGCCTCCAGCGCCGCGGCCTCCCCGTGGCGGCTGGCCGTCACCGCCAGGGCCATGGCCTTCTGCCGCTCCCGGGGATTCTCTGGCAAGGTCGCTAGATCCAGATCCGTGAGCAGGGTGAGGTAGTCGTCCACTACCCCATCGGGCACCTTCTCGAGCTTCGAATACATGTCGAGGGGGGCTTCGCTCAGCCCCACCGTGTTCCCCAGGCTCTTGCTCATCTTCTGCACCCCATCGAGGCCCGGCAGGATCGGCAGCAGCAGGCCGAACTGGGGCCGTTGGCCGAAATGGCGCTGCAGGTCGCGGCCCATGGCCACGTTGAACTTCTGATCCGTGCCGCCCAGCTCCACATCCGCCTCCACCTGCACCGAGTCGTAGCCCTGGAGCAGGGGATAGAGGAATTCATGCAGGGAGATCGGGGTGCCGTTGCCGTAGCGGTTGGCGAAGTCTTCCTTGGCGAGCATCTGGCCCACGGTGCTGGTGCCGAGCAGCTCGATCACCTGGGGCAGATCCAGAGCCGCCAGCCACTCGCTGTTGCGCCGCACCTCCAGCCGGCCGGGGGTGGTGAAATCCAGCAAGGCCCGCTCCGGTTGCTGGCCCAGACCCAGCTGCACCAGATAGGTTTCGGCATTGGCCTCCACCGCGGCGGCATCCAGCTGCACCCGGGTGGTGCTCTTGCCGGTGGGATCGCCGATGCGGGCGGTGAAATCGCCGATGATCAGCACGGCCGTGTGGCCCGCATCCTGAAAGGCCCGCAGCTTGCGGAACAGGATGCTGTGCCCTAAATGGATATCGGAGCCGGTGGGATCGATGCCCAGCTTCACCCGCAGGGGGCGGCCCTCCCGCTCGGCTGTCGCCAGCCTGGCCTTCAGGCTGTGCTGGGGATCGGCCGCCAGATCTCCGCTGCCTTCCGGAAATAGATCGGCCAGGCCCCGTCGCACCCAGCCCGGCAGCTCACGGCCTGGGGCGCTACCCTGAGCTGGGCCCCCGTCTGGGCCTTCTCCTGCTGTGCCTGTGCTCACCTCAGCGCGGCGCGAACTGCGGCCGGATCGTAGGCAGGCGCTGCCCCCCCTCCGCCATGATGGGAAGTGGCAGCTGGAATCCGAAGGCCATGCGGGTGCTGCTGATTCATCAGAATTTTCCGGGCCAATACCGCCACCTGGCGCCCGCCCTGGCTATCCGGGGCGACCAGCTCCTGGCCCTGGGCGCCCCGAAGGCTCCCGGCCTCGAAGGGGTTCCCCTGATTCGTTACTCCCTTCCCCCAGAGGCTCCCACCTGCCACGGCTGGGCCGCTGATTTCCAGACCAAGTGCGTGCGGGCCCAGGCCGTCGCCCAGCTGGCCGCCCAATGCCGCGAGGGGGGCTTCCACCCGGATGTGGTGATCGGCCATCCCGGCTGGGGAGAGCTGCTCGCCATCAAGGATGTGTTCCCGCACGTGCCCGTGCTGCACCAGCTGGAGTGGGTGTATGCCACAGAAGGGGGCGACTGCGACTTTGATCCGGAATTTCCCCTGGCCAGCTGGGAGTCCCGCACCCGGGTGCGGCTGCGCCGGGCCCACCAGCTGCTGGCGTTTCACGATCTGGATTGGGCCTGGGCCCCCACCCAGTGGCAGGCGGCCAGCGCCCCGGCACCGTTTCGGGAGCGGATCAGCGTGGTCCATGAGGGCATCGACACCGAGGCCATCAGCCCCGATGGCGAGGCCGAGGTGCAGCTGCAACGGGCCGGCCTCACCCTGCGGGCGGGGGATGAGGTGCTCACCTTCGCGGTGCGCAATCTGGAGCCCTACCGCGGGTTTCACACCTTCCTGCGGCTGCTGCCTGAGCTGCAGCGGCGCCGGCCCCAGCTGCAGGTGGTGGTCGTGGGCGGCGATGGGGTGAGCTACGGCCCGCCCCCGGAAGGGGGGGCCACCTGGCGCCAGGTGCTCCTGAAGGAGCTGGCCGGCCAGCTGGATCTCCAGCGGCTGCATTTCGTCGGCACGGTGTCTCACCCGCTGCTGCACCGGCTGTTCCGGATCTGCCGCGCCCACGCCTACCTGTCCTATCCCTTTGTGCTGAGTTGGAGCTTGCTGGAGGCCATGGCCTGTGGGGCGGTGGTGGTGGGGTCGGCCACCCCTCCGGTGGAAGAGGTGATCCGCGATGGCGACAACGGCTATCTGGTGGAGTTCTTCGACCGCGACGCTTGGCTCGACCAGCTGGAGCAGGTGCTGGCCGATCCGGAGGGCCAGCGGCCCATCGCCTCCCGCGCTCGCCAGAGCGTGGTGGAGCGGTATGACCTGCGCTCCGTCTGCCTGCCCCAGCAGCTGGCCCTGGTGGACCAGGTGGCCGCCATCAGATGCTGACCTCCAGCTGGTCCTTCATCCGATCGAGGGTGAGCTGCATCTGCTCAAACATCTTCTCCGGCGTGAGGCCGAACTGGCTGAGCTGGGTGCGCAGCTGCTCCACGGTGACCTTTGCCTGAAAGTCTTCCGAGAGCTCGAAGCGCTTCATGAACACCCGGTAGCGATCCATGATGTCTTCCATCTGGTCGATGTAAAGCTTTTTGCCTTCCCGATCAAACTTGCCGTAGCCACTGCCGAGCTGCATCAGCTGCTGGTAATCGGCAAACAGGCGCTTGGCCTCGTCTTGGATGATTTCGGAATCAAAGAAGGCCATGGCGAGGACAGGTCATCGCTGAACAGTTCCCCTAATTCTGCGGAGTGTTGTCGAAGTGGGGGAGTGCGGATCCACGCATCCATTCCGTAGCCGTTTGGACTGCAACCAGCTCCAGTCCTCTCCAGCGTTGGGATTCCCCCGCGGAACGCCATGGATCTCACGTCGCAACTTCCCCAGATGCGTCGCAATCACCAGCGGGTGCTCGATCTGTTTGCGGAGGATCGGATGGTGCTCGGCCTGGGGTGCAGGGCCCTGCTCTCCTCCCTCGCCAGCCAGCTCCTCCCGGAGCAGATCGTTGGGGCGGCCACCACCGAGCGCAGCATCCTGCAGGTGATGGAGCGGGAAACACCCGACGTGGTGGTCCTGAGCGAGCCCCTGGAGGAGGGCTCTGGTGTCGCGTTGGTGACCACCCTGAAGGAGCGATGGCCACACCTGCGCATCCTGCTGCTGGTGATGGGAGACCCCCGCTCCGAGCGTCTGCACAACTGTGTGAAAGCCCTCCAGCAGGGGGTGTCCGTGGTGTCGGACCGGTTCATTGGCAGCGGCACCGTGATGGCCGCTGTCCAGTCCCTGAGCGTGGGGGCCCGCTTCCTCGATTCCGCGATCGCCACAACGGCCGACAACCTGCCCCGGCTGAGCGAACGGGAGAAGGATGTGATGCGCTGGCAGCTTGCGGGTCTGAGCAACGGGGAGATTGCCGCCCAGCTTCAGATCTCCCCGGAAACGGTGAAGTCGCACCTGTCGAACGTGTTCCAGAAGCTGGACGTGCGCAACCGGCAGCAGGCCGCCCTGATGGTGTTGCAGTTGGGACTGCTGGGCACCTAGAGCCAGGAGACCCCCTGGCCGCCCTAGGGATCCTGCCGCTACCTTCAGAGCCGTTCTGCGCACGGCACGGCCACCATGGCCCGAAGGCACTGGTTGGACCCCCTGGCCCGTCGGCTGCTGATCGCCACCGGCCACATCCCCGGGCCGATGGAGCGGGCCGCCCGCCAGGCCGCCCAGGACGCCTCCGCTCAGGCCGCGGCTGTGGAGAGCGACTTTCAGGCCCTCAAGTGTGCTCAGAGAGCCGGGTTGGTGGATGTGAACCGGGCCACTGCCAGCGATTGGCGCCAACTGCCCGGCTGCACGGCCGAGCAGGCCGATCTGCTGGTGCGCCTTCAGGCCGGCGGGGTGCAGCTGAGCGGCCCGGACGACCTGCAGCGCCTGCTTCAGCTCGATGGCCCCACCCTGGAGCAATGGCTGCCCCTGCTCCAGTTCCATTGGTATGGACAACCGACATCGATCTCCCTAAGGCCGGTGGCGATCAACCGGGCCGGCGCTGCCGAGCTCAAGGCCAGGCTGGCTCTCTCCCCGGAGCGGCTCCAACGGCTGCAGCAGGAACGGGCACGGGCCCACTTCCGCGACCTGGCCGACGTGCTGCAGCGGCTCCAGCTCCCCCCCACCCTGATCGAAACCTGGATCGGCCGGGTGACCTTCGACCCGCCTGATCCAGAACCCTCCGACGCTCCGGGCTCCTTCCCCAAGGAGGGCCCTTCCCTTCCCCCCACCCGCTCCCGGTCTTCCCCCCGTGCCAAGGGGCTGAGCAGGCCATGAGGCCCCCGGCCCAGGCCCGCCAGGGCGACCTGTTCGGCAGCGTGCCGTTCTCTCTGGACCCGCTTCCGGGGGCCATCCCCCTGGAGCGGCAACAGCTGCTGGATTGGCAACAGCGGCTCGGGGCCTTTCAGCAGCCCCTCTGGACCGATGGCGGGGGTGGCGAGCTGGAGCAGGCCAGCCTCTTCAGCAGTGGGGAGGAGCCCGAGCTCTGCCGAAGCGAGCCGAGCCAGGATCCTCAGGTGGTGGCTCGCTCTCTCCAGCCGCTCGCCCTGCCGGCGGAGACGCTCTCCTTCTGGCGCTGGCCCCAGGCCCCCCATGCGGGGCCCGCGCTCTATCTGGTGCTGGATCGGCCCGCCCATCTCCCCCACCCGCTGCTGCTCTATGTGGGGGAAACGGCCCGGGCCGATCGGCGCTGGAAAGGCGCCCACGACTGCAAGAGCTACCTGGCGGCCTATCGGGAGGCCCTGGTGAAAGCCGACCTCACCTCCTTGCTGAGCATCCGCTTCTGGTGCGAGGCCCCTCAGGCCACCGCTGAACGCAGGGCCCTGGAACAGGCCCTGATTCAGCGGTGGAAACCCCCTTTCAACAAGGAAACCCGCAGCCGCTGGTGCACGCCCTTCACGGCGGAGCTCGACTGACTCCGTTGGAGACTCCTGGCTACGATCTGTAGCCACCGCCCAGGGTCATGGATTTCCGCTGCCTGCCGCTTTCGCCCGCGTCGGAAGGGGGTGGCTCCGCCCACCCGCTGGAGGGCTGGTCGGGGGATGGGCTGGTGGTGGGGCTCTTCCAGGGGGAGGAGCACTCGGCCCGAACCCTGGTGAAGAGCCTGCTTGGAGACGGCTGGGAGGAGGCCCTGGAGCGGCGTCGCTTTCGCGGCAAACCAGGGGAGTGCGTGAGCTTTGATCGGCCGGGAGCCGAGCCCAGCACGGTTGTCCTGGTGGGGCTGGGCGAGCCGGCCCGCCTGGATGGGGTCGCCCTGCGCAGTGCGACGGCCGGGGCCGTGCGCGCGGCAGCTCGCCAGGGCTGCAAGCGGTTGGGCCTGCTCCTGCCGGTGGAGGGGCTGGCTCCCCAGGCGGCTGCGGAAGCCATGGCCGAAGCGGCACGGCTGGGTCTGTACAGCGACCATCGGTATCGCAGTGAGCCCGAGCCGGAGACCCGCCCCGAGGAATGCACCCTGCTGGGACTGCCCCCCGGTGCGGAGGAGGGCCTTCAGACGGTGGATGCGTTGTGTGCTGGCGTGGAGCTGGCCCGCCAGCTCGTGGCCTCCCCTCCCAACCACGGCACTCCGCAGGCTCTGGCGGACATCGCCGCCCAGATCGCCAGGGATCACGGCCTTGCCCTCACCGTGCTGGAGCGCAGCGACTGTGAAACTCTGGGAATGGGGGCCTACCTGGGGGTGGCCCAGGGGTCAGACCTGCCGCCCAAATTCATCCATCTCACCTACACCCCCCCGGGGGAGGTGAAGCGCCGGGTGGCACTGGTGGGCAAGGGGCTCACCTTTGACTCAGGTGGCTACAACCTCAAGGGGGCGGGCTCCCAGATCGAAATGATGAAATACGACATGGGGGGCAGCGCAGCGGTGCTGGGGGCCGCCCGGGCGATCGGCCAACTCCGCCCGGAAGGGGTGGAGGTGCATGTGGTGGTAGCCAGCTGCGAAAACATGATCAGTGGCGGCGCGGTGCATCCGGGCGATGTCCTCACCGCCTCCAACGGCAAAACCATCGAGATCAACAACACGGATGCGGAAGGGCGACTCACCCTGGCGGATGCCCTGGTGTATGCCAACAAGCTGGAGCCCGATGCGGTGGTGGATCTGGCCACCCTCACCGGTGCCTGTGTGATTGCCCTCGGGGAGGAGATCGCCGGTCTCTGGTCCAACAACGACGGCCTGGCCGCGGCCCTGACGACGGCTTCGCAGGAGGCGGGGGAAGGCCTCTGGCGGATGCCCCTGCGCGCTTCCTACAAGGAGGGCTTGAAAAGCCACATTGCGGATCTGAAAAACACCGGGCCCCGCCCCGGCGGATCGATCACGGCTGCCCTGTTCCTGCAGGACTTCATCACGGAAAAACGGCCCTGGGCCCACCTGGACATCGCAGGAACGGTCTGGAGTGACAAGGGGCGGGGGGAAGATCCTCCGGGTGCCACGGGATTCGGCGTTCGAACCCTGGTGCGCTGGGTCTGTGCCGGCGCGCCGGCCTGACCTCAGGCGGCCGCCACCTGCTCCCGTGTGGGCGTTTGAGCATCAACCAGGAGTTCGCCCGGGGGTTCCAGCTCATGGATCTGCCAGTGCACCCGATCCCCATGAACGGCCACAACCCTGTCGACGTCTTGGGCGGCTTGCTGGGGTGTTCCGTAGGGGCCGACGTGACGCGTTTGTAAGCCGTCACGAATGGTCAGCACATACATACAGACCGTTGAACTTGGGCTCAATCAGGCTAAGGGCGTTTCCCAGGGCTGACTAGGCCAAAACGGGTTCGAATCGCTACGGATTCCCCGCTGATCCGCGTCGATTGCTTCAGGTTTTCTCCTGATTGGCCACGGTTGCCGTCGGCGGGGGATCCTTGCTTCCCACGCCATCCTTGCTGGCTCCCGTTTCCTTGCTCGCGGCCGCTGCCTCGCCGCGGGCCAACCAGCGCTCGCCGGATCGGGCCCGTTTCCCCCACACCTGATCCAGCCGGCGATCCCGGCCACAGGACCAGCGGTAGTACTTGTATTGGAGTCCGTTGCGACGGGCGTAGTTCTGGTGATAGTCCTCCGCGGGCCAGAATCGGGCCAGGGGGCGAATGTTCACCTTCAAGGCGGAGGTGGGCCGCCCGAGTTCCCGGGCGGCGGCCAACAGGCTGTTCCGGGCCTCCACGGCCTGGTTGGCATTGGTGGTGAAAATCACCGGCTTGTAAGACTCGCCGCGATCGCAGAACTGGCCCCCCCCATCAAAGGGGTCCACGTTGCGCCAGTACGCCCGTAACAGGGCGTCGTAGCGCAATTTGCTGGAATCAAACCGCACTCGCACCACCTCCTGGTGGCCCGTGCCCCCTGCGGACACCTGCCGATAGGTGGGCTTGGCCAGCTTGCCGCCGCTGTAGCCACTTTCCACCTCCAGAACGCCGGGCAGGCCTTCCAAATCGTGCTCCAGGCACCAGAAGCACCCCCCCGCCAGCACCGCTTCCTCTGTGGCCGCAAGGGCAGGTGCTGCTGGAGCCAGGAGCATCAGCCATGCACTCAACACAAGGGCGATCCAGCGCATCAACCCGATCCAGCAACCTGATCTAGAATGGCTGCCGCGGCCCGGCCCGTCACCCCTTCTTCGCCGAGGGATTTCCGTAAGCGCCCGTAGCCCTCCAGCTGGCGCGCCCGGGCGGGACTGCCTGCCGTGAGCAGGTCGTCCACGGCGGCGGCAACGCCCTCAGCGGTGAAGTCATCCTGGAGCAGTTCGGGCACCAGCCGCTCCTGCAACAGCAGGTTGATCGGAGAGATGTGGGGCACGTTGAAGCGCAGCAGGTGGCGGGCCACAAAGGCCGTGGGGCGGCTCACCCGGTAGCCGGTCACCTGGGGCACGCCGCGCAGGGCCAGCTCCAGGTTGGCCGTGCCTGATTTGGTGAGGGCCGCATCGGCCGCGGCGCAGAGCTCCGGTTTGAGGCGATCTGCGTCTTCTGCAGGCACCACCCGGGCTCGGGCGCCGGCTTCGGCCATGGCTTGCTCCAGGGTGGGTTCAAATCCGGGAAGGCCAGCGGGGAGGAGAACCTCCAGCTCGGGCCTCTGTTGCTGGAGAAGGGCCACCCCTGCGGCCATGGGCGGCAGCAGATAGCGCAACTCCTGAGGGCGGGAGGCGGGCAGCATCAGAAGCACGGGGCTCTCCTGGCTCAGCCCAAGGTTGTGGCGGGCCTCCTGACGGGTGGGAAGGTGCCCCACGGTATCGATCAGGGGGTGACCCACCCAGGTGACCTTGGCTCCCCGGGAGGCATAGAAGCTGGCTTCCTGGGGGAAGATGGCCAGGATCCGGTCGCTGAAGCCGATTAGGCGGGTGGTGCCCCCATCCCCGAGGCGGAAGGCCCACTCCTGGGGGGCGATGTAGTAGCTGATCGGGACGGAGGGGTAAAGGCGTTTGAGGCGCAGTCCAAGATTGATGTTCGCCCCCATGTAGTCGATCAACACCACCCCATCAGGGGGGTTCACCTGGAGCCATCGGCGCAACTGCCGCTGCAGGGTGAGGGTGGGCAAAACCATGGGCAGGGCCTCCCAGAGGCCGATGGCGCCGAGCCGGGTGGTGTCGGCGAGGAGCTCGGCCCCGGCTTGCCGCATCCGTTCTCCTCCCAGGGCCACCACGTCCAGCGGCAGCTGGCGCCGCTTGGCTTCCGCGTGGAGGGCGCGGATCAACAGGGAGCCCTGCAGATCCCCCGACACCTCACCGGTGCTTACCAGCAGGCGCACCATCAGCGATGCGCCGGCAGGGGGCCACGGCGGCCTGGACCGGTGGAGGCTTCCAGAAAGCGGCAGAGCTCTTCCGCCGGAGGCAGCAGGGGGAGCGCCAGGGCTTCGCGGAGCGCCTCCGACAGTACCCGCCGGCTGCGGTAAAGCAGGGTCCACACCTCCTGAAGCTGGCGCATCTGGGCACCGTTGTCGTTGTGGGTGATGCCGCTGCGGCGGAGGCCGATCTTATTGAGGCCACGAATGCGGCCTGGATGCCCCTCGATCATCATGAAGGGAGGCACATCCCGGTCGATCCGGCTCATCCCGCCCACCATGGCGAGCTTGCCGATGTGCACAAATTGGTGAATGCCGAGCACGCCACCGATCACGGCTCGCTCTCCGATCACCACGTGTCCAGCGACGGCCACCCCGTTGGCGATCACGATGCGATCGGCCAGGTGGCAATTGTGGCCGATATGGCTGTAGGCCATCAACAGGTTGCCACTGCCCAGAACGGTCTGTTCTCCTTCATGGGTGGCCCGGTTGATGGTGACGCACTCCCGGATGGTGTTGTCATCCCCCAAGACCACCTCCGTGGCCGCGCCGTCATATTTCAGATCCTGGGGCTCCAGGCCGATGCAGGCTCCGGGAAAGATGCGGTTCCGTTCCCCCATCCTGACCCGGCCATCCAACACCACGTGGGGCCCGATGCGGCTCCCCCGGCCGATCACCACGTCGGGGCCGATCACGGCATAGGGCCCAATCTCCACCCCTTCCGCCAGCTGGGCCTTGGGATCAACCACGGCCGTGGGATGCACTTTGGTTGCCATGGCTGTGCTCGACATGGGCTCAATCCACAAGGGAGAACATGAGTTCACCGGAACACACCAGATCCCCATCCACCCGGGCTTCGGCCTTCACCTTGCCGAAGCGCTGGCGCTTGAGGCTGAGCAGTTCGCAGCTGATCCGCAATTGATCCCCCGGCACCACGGGCTTGCGGAAGCGCACCCCATCGATGCCGGCGAACACAAACAAACCCTTGGCCAGATTGGGCATCTGGGTGACGATCAGACCCCCCACCTGAGCCATGGCCTCCACGATCAACACCCCAGGCATCAGAGGGCGGCCCGGGAAATGGCCCTGAAACTGCGGCTCATTGAGGGTGACATTCTTGATCGCTACGGCCCGCTTGCCCGGCACATGCTCAATCACCCGATCCACCAGGGCAAAGGGGTAACGGTGGGGCAGCAGCCCCAGGATCTGTTCGCTGGTGAGCATGGGCCCAGCTGGAGCGCTCTCAGCAGGCGGGGGGGCGATCACCGGAGTGGAAGGGGGGAGGGGGGGAGAAACGGTCACGGGCACACCAGGGGAAGGGGACTGACCTCGTCAGGCGTTGCCTCCAGGGCGGTGGCCAGGGCTGTGTGGAGCCCATGGGATCCCCGGTAGGCAAACACCTGGGCCAGGGGGAGGCCAACGAGAGCCAGGTCCCCCAGCAGGTCCAAGAGCTTATGGCGCACCGGTTCATCGGCATAGCGCAGGGGGGGGTTGAGCCAGCGGTCGCCATCACACACCAGGGCGTTATCCAGGGCCCCGCCCTGGATCAGGCCCATCTCCTTCAGGTGCTCCACCTGTTCCAGGAAGCCGAAGGTGCGTGCCGGGGCCACCTCTGCCACAAAGGCTTCCGGGGTGAGGTCGAGACTGAACAGCTGGCGGCCGATGGCGGCCTGGGGATAGTCCACCGCGGCGGAGAGATGGAGGTGGTTGGAGGGGAGGGCTACCGCAAAGCTCTGCCCCTGTTGGCGGGTGATCGGTGTGGGGAGGGGCCTTAGGTGGCGGGGGCCCAGGGGCGCCAGACCCGCTTCCCCGATGGCTTCCACCCAGGGCAGGGCGGAACCATCGAGCAGGGGAATCTCCCCACCTTCCACCCAGAGTTCCGCATGGCTCACCCCGGTGCCCGCCAGGGCGGCCAGCAGATGTTCCACCGTGGCGAGCTGGCGCTGCCCCAGTCGGAGGGCTGTGCACAGCCGAGTGTCGGACACCTGGCCGGGGGAGAGGCGCTGCAGGCCCTCGGCCGGTGCGGCCAGCCAACCCACCCAGTAGCCCTCCCGGCTCCCGGGTTGGAGCCGCACCCGACAGGTGGCACCACTGTGCAGACCCACCCCCTGCCGCTCCACTGGAGCGGCCAGGGTGTAGGCGGTGGTGTAGTCCGACGGCCAGTTGCTCACTAGAACTTCCAGCCCACTCCGAGGTTGAAGCGCCAATCCCCGGTGAAGTCCTGGCTGGCCACCTCCAGCCTGAGGGGCCCCACCGGGGTGGTGACGATCAGACCGGTGCCCACGGAAAAGCCCTGGCCAGGCTTGTCGAGGAGTTCTCCCGGTTGGCCAGGCACGTTCTTTTGGGTGCCGAAGGCCGTGCCCCCATCCACAAACAGCTCCCCGCTGACGATGCTGAACAGGGGGAAGCGGTATTCGATGGTGGCCTCTCCGTAGCTGCGGCCCACACCCAGGTCGCAGTCGTAGTAGCCCCGCACGGAGTTGCCGCCGCCCAGACAGAAGGCCTCGTAGGGAGGCAGGCTGCCGATGTTGGTGCCCCCGGTGAGCTGGAAGGCGAGGGCCTGCTTGCAATCCGGTGTTTCGCCGGCCTTGGGGCGACACCCCTTGTAGAACTTCAGCCAGTTCACCGGGATGTAGTGGGTGAATCCGGCCCGCACCCGGTTGAAGGTGGGGGAATCGGGGCCTACAGAGATGAATTGTTCCGTGCCGATGCTGAGGAAATTTCCCTTGGTGGGATTGCGGGGGTCGTTGAGGGTGTTCATGGTGGCGGCCAGGCGCACACCTATCAGCTGGTTGTTCTCCGCACAGTTGTAGGCAATGCAGATGATGCCGTCCTCATCCACCTTGCCTGCGTAATCCTCCTTGAAGGCATTGGTGGACACCCCATAGGGCATGTTGGCCCCGGAGTAGTTGATGGGCGTCACCTGCTGGGCACTCAGGCCCAGGATCATGTTCCACTTGGCCCGCTTGAACGGATTGCCCCCGTTGAGGGGACGCACCACCTGAATGTTGCCGCCCACCCGCTGGATCACCACCGAGTTCCCATCAAAGTCGTACCAGCTGGTATCGGGATCCGCGTCCTGGGCTTCCTGCACGGAGCCGAAGACCTTCCCTTCAGGGTTGTTGTTGTTGTTGATGTTGTAGGCCACCGAAGAGCCTGGCGCCTCATAGAAATCGGAGGCTGTGTAGATGCTCCCGTTCTCCTGGCTCTGGAAGATCTGGGGCACGTCGCGGCTGATGAAGCCCCGGATCCGCAGGGCCGTGCGGAAGGGATCTCCCTTGATCCAGGGATCGGTGAAGCTCACATCCGCCAACCCACCGAATTGGCCATAGGTGAAGCTGGTGGCCACGTCCCAGGCCCGTCCCAGCAGGTTGCTGTCCTGCACCTGCACCTGGCCAAACACCCCCTGGCTCTGGCTGTAGCCAAGGCCGCCGGAGAGGGATCCGGTGGCCTGCTCCACGATGCCCAGAACGATGGTGATGCGTCCCGGATCGGACGCTTCGGGACGCAGGGTCACCTTCACATCGCTGAAGAGCCCCGTGCCGTAGAGGCGCTTGATGTCATCCTCGAGATTGCGGCGATTGAAGATCTCGCCGGGCTTCATGGAGATCTCCCGGGTGATCACCCAGGATTTGGTCTTGCCCCGGATGGGCTTGCCCTTGTCATTGGTGGCGGAACCTTCCTTGTTGAGGAACTGCACCTCCACCCCGTTCACCACGCCCTGGCGCACTCCCAGAACCAGCTCCCCTTCCGGGCTCACCCTGTTGGGGCCCGTGACCCGAGCCAGGGAGTAGCCCTGATCGGCATACCACTTCTGAAGTTCCCCGATGCGGCCCTGAAGGGTGTTGAGGTTGATGGTTTTGCCGAAATCCGCGGCAAAGGTGTCTTGCACCACGGTGGCGGGCAACTTCGCATCCTGGGGATCCAGGGTCACCTTGGTGAGCACGGGGTTGGGCACCACCTTCACCAGCAGGCGCACCCCCAGGGCCGAATCCACGGGCTCCAGGCGCACATCGGAAAACCACCCGGTGGCGTAGATGGCGGACAGATCCTTGCGCAGGTCGCTGCGGGTCACCTCGGTGCCGGGGGTGACGGCCATGGCGGCATAGGCCGCCCGTTCGATCCGCTGTTTCTCTGGATGGCCATCGAGGCCTTGGATCACCACCTCACTCAGCAACACCCGCGGTTCGTTGTTGGCGGCTGGGTCGGGCTTGGCCACCGGGCGGCCATCGGTGGGCGCGCTGGCTCCGCCAGGCGGCCCTGCTGGCGCTGGAAAGGCTGGCGCCGCTTCCGGGGCTGCGCCGGGGGTTGGAGTTGCCGGTTCAGCGAACGGGGTGCCCTCAAACCCGTCGAAGCGGGTGCCCCCCGGGACAGGTGCCGGGTTGCCCTGGGGGGCGTCGAACGGGCTGGCCTCAGGGGCGCTGCCAGCGGGAGCGTCGCCAGGGGTGGCCTGGGCCACCAATGTGGGTTGGTCGGGAACTTGGGGAGGCGCCACGAGCAGGGGGCGCTTCTCAGCCAGGGCGCTCCCCTGGCTGAGAAGCACCAGGGAGAGAACGGGGAGCGCTGCTGCCAACCCGGACGATCGGGACGACTGAAGGGGCGTCGTTCGGGGGCGATCGCCAGGCATGACTCCTCTGCTGCGCGGCAATGCCGCAATTCCGGCAGACCTTACCGATAAACCCCGGGTTCAGGACAGACCCCTTCGACCCGTTTGAGGACCTCCCCGTAGGCCTCGACCACTCTGCCGAGATCCTGTCGGAATCGGTCCTTGTCCAGAATCCTGTCCTGGGCATCGTTAATGGCCCTGTCCCAGAGCCTGCAGGTGTCGGGACTGATCTCATCCGCCAGGAGCAACTGGCACCCCGGGCCATGGCCCAGCTCGATCTTGAAATCCACAAGCTCCAGGCCCACCCCTGCCAGCAGACTTTGGAGCTCCCCATTGATCTGGCGGGCCAAGGCCTCGATCTCCTTCCGTTCGGCGGGCGTCACCAGGGCGAGCCGCTCGAGGCGAGCCTCCGTGAGCAGGGGATCCCCCAGGGCATCGTCCTTGTAGTACAGGTCGAGAAGGGGAGGTTCCAGGAGGGTGCCGGGGGCCACCGGAAGCTGGCGACACAGGGATCCGGCCGCCACATTTCGGATCACCACTTCCAAGGGCAGGATCTTCACCGCCTGCACCGCCATCCAGCAGGGCTGGAGCATGCCCAGGTAGTGGCTGGCAATGCCTCGGGAGGCCAGATGTTCAAAGATCAGGGCCGAGATCCGGCAGTTCATCTCCCCTTTGCCAGCCAGGGAGGCCTTTTTCGCCGCATTGAAGGCCGTGGCGTCGTCCTTGAACTCCACCGCCAGCACATCGGGCCGATCGGTGGAATGGATCCGCTTGGCCTTGCCCTCGTAGAGCAAGGCGCCCAGTTGGAAGGGAAAGCTCATGGGGTCGGGGGCAAGGGCGAGGGGGAGGCAGGCGAAGGAGGGGCGGAGGGGGCCGGGGGGGCATGGCCTCCGGGGGCCCGGGGGG
>Ga0208598_1000057_pt1 | contig 41212 bp, 46 predicted proteins | sample LakMenEpi22Jun12_FD_150726 | JGI IMG/M metagenome (GOLD analysis project Ga0208598, IMG submission 150726) | Freshwater microbial communities from Lake Mendota, WI - 22JUN2012 deep hole epilimnion (SPAdes) | ecosystem: Environmental > Aquatic > Freshwater > Lake > Epilimnion/Euphotic zone ... | reverse complement strand
CAAGGCCCGCCTGAAGGAAGCGATGGAAACGACGGGACGCACCAAGATCGACACGCCGCGGTTCCGCCTGTCGGTCGCGGGCAACGGCGGGAAGCAGCCGCTGTCCGTGACGTGCGACGCCACCACGCTCCCCAAGGAACTGACCACGGTGACCGTGACCGCCAACAAGGACGCGATTCGTCAGGCGCTCGAGAACGGCGCTAGCATCGCCGGCTGCGAGCTTCTGCCTCGCGGCACAAGCCTGCGAATCCGCTGAACCGCAAGTCCATCCTCTCCCCCCTCGTCGGATTCCGCAGGATGCGGTCACCCGGCGAGGGGGTTTCCTTTGGCAAAGCGGGCGCAGCCCGAAGGCCACGCCCGCCCGCAGTGCCGTGGGCGCAAACGCCCTTGGGCTGGTCAGAACTTGAAGCGGTGCCCATGCTTGCCCTTCAGGTACCACCCGGCCGCGAGGCCGACGATGGCGACGAGAGCAGTGAACCAAACGGTGCCGAGTGCGTCTGCGAGGATCATTCCTGTGTCTTTCTGCGCTTCTGCGCTTTGCGATATGCGGCGTCGATTTCCGCGTCCTGCGACCGGAGCGCCGCGACCAGTTCCCGCGCCGACTCCGGGCGGGACTCGTCTAGGGTATCAAGGGCCAGTTCGGCCTGGGCAACCTTGCGCCTGGGAAGCCAGCCGACCGCGATGCGGATGGCCGTGAACGCCCCGGACTGCCAAAGCACGAACGCCACGGCCACGACCGCGACCGCGATGCCCCACCACTGAAGGGTGGACAGCCACGCCGGCACCTTGTTCGTCACGTTCGGCAGCTCGTCGTGGATGCCCGCCGCGAGGCCGTCGATGCGCTGCGCGCCCGCCACGACCACGGAATCGCCCGTGGCCTGCCCGTGCTCCTCGAGCGCCTGCGCCTCCGTGCGGATGGCGTTCGCGTGGTTTGAGATCCGGGCCACCGGGTTGCACCCACAAAGCACCAAGATGGCGAGCCAGCGCATCATGCCGTATTGAGAAGTGCCTGAATGATCTCGTGCGCCATGACCGTGTATCCGTCCGATGTGTCCCGCGTAGATCCGGTGTAGATGCCGCCGGAAAGGTGGACGGTGATATCCGATCCGGCGTTCGGTAGGTTGTTTGTGCGCTGGTAGTACGAACGACCATTTCCGATTCCGACAATGGCTCGGCTGTACGGCATGAACCGTTTGACATCAACAACGGTCATGTCCGGTTGCGTGTTCGGGAGCAGATTTGCGGCAGCACGAACCGTAATCAAGTTTCCGCCGCTGCCGTTGTTGCTGTTGTCCGCAGCATTTGCCGGGACACCGACGAACGACACGATGGCAAGGTCTGTGGCCGGGTATCCGAGCGCAGCCCACGCCGCCTTGTATGTGTTCCAGATGGCCACATGGCAGGCCGTCCAATCGGAAGCGGTTTCGTTCCCGTTGATGCCGCTGTGCGTGACGAGCAGGACGCGGCCGGAACCACCAGCGGCGATCTGCCGTTCGCGTAGTTCCTGCAAGTGTGTTTGCAGCAACGTGGAGCCGATAGAGGTGACAGCCTGGTTGATGCTTGGGCTGTCGTATCCTGAAAGGTAGCCGTGGCTAGTCACCGACCATCCTTTGCGCTTGCAATAGATCGTGTGCGAGTGAATCGCGCATGGCCCAACGGCACCGCCAGCCCCACCGCTCCATGATGCGTGCATGTATTCCGTTGGCGTACTCACGCTGAACGGATACTCATACGTTCCGAAAGAGTACGCAGCACCTTGCGTGCTTTGTACTGATCCGCTCGCATATACTGGCCCACCGTCATATGCACGGGCGCGGGCCTGGAATGACCCTCCAGATGCCGTGAATGTCCCAAACCTAACGCGATGCCAAAGCGTTAGCGATGTGTCATTCAATGGATGCGCTGTTGACATTTCCACCGCATTGAAGTTGTTGGCGTATGAACCGCTGGCGATGTACGCCCAATCGTCCTTGGCTGGAGGTGTTGCGGTTGCGCTTCCATATCGAACCCACAAGCAAGTCTGGATCGTGTGCGTCCCGCTACCTGCGCTGCTGGTGTTGATAGCAGCCCCGGTCGGCGTCGATGCAACCGTGAACGTGTCAGCGGTCAAAACCGTCTTGATGTAATACGTCGTACCGGCTGAAAGTCCAGTCGGCAAAGCGCCAGTCGTTGCCAAGAAAAACGGTGTGCCAGCCGTCAGTCCATGCGCCGTGTAGGTAATCACGCCAGGGCTTGCGTTGGAAATAGTGACGGTCGCAGCCTTGCCAGGAGTCCAGGCGTTGTACGCGGTTGCACCACCGCTTGTGTTTCCGCTTGCAAGGTTTCCGGTCGGTGAAAACAGAAACGCCGATGCGTTCCACCCACCGGTAGCGTAGGAAGCTGGCGACCACGTAGTCATCGCTGGATACACCGGAAGGCCGTAACACGACCATCCAAGCTCAAACATCGCTTGGCTCAAACCGTTGTGGTAACCCCACATTCCGGCCTGCGCCGAACCAGTATTGCTGTCACCGATGACAACAATGTCCAGCGAATCCGCACCGGATGCAAGATCGCGGAGCATTTGCGCGGCACGCCTGTTTCCATACATTAACGGGCCAGATGCCGGAGGAAGATCGTCGTTTGGGATTTGGCGTGTGCGTAAAACGCGCATGGTTGTCTTTCAGATGAAAGAGTAAAAGGCACCCATCGTCGGCGTGGATACGGTGGCAGTTGCCTTGAATTGGAGCTGGACGAACTGCATCCCGACCGTGTCAATGAGGGCGGCACACGGCTCAACATTCGATCCAGCAGCAGTGCCTGGGCTGTAGAGATTCACGGTCGGGACGCCGGTGCCGACCGTAACCGTGGAGAACGGGTACTGCGCCGTGCCGTTGATCGTTTCGCTCTGCACCGTTCCGGTGGTCAGGCCGAGCGCCAGGTCGGCAAGCACATTCGGGACGTAGATCGCCGTGCCGCTCGTCTGCGTGTAGATCGACCAACCGACCACGCGCAGGCCGCCGCTCGCGAACGTCGCCGAGGTCGGGGCGACCGCAGCTCCGCAGAACGGCTGGAGGCGCAGCAGGCTCGGCTTGTCGCCGAGGTTCGTCGGGATCAGGAAGTTCTGCCCGGTCGTGGACGGGGCCGTCGTGGTCGGCTCGGTGGTCGTGTAGGCCGTGCCGCTCGTAACGGCAATCAGGCCCGTCGTGAGGTACTGCGGCTTGTCAGTCGCGATGACGATGTCCATTGGCATTGGCGTGTCCTTTAGGCGAAGTGCTTGATGAGGTAGTTGGCGGCCAAGCTCATGCCGGCCCCGATGGCCGCGCTCCAGCCGAGCATGTAGCCGCGGGAATGCTCGAGGGAACGGATGCGTGCGTCGTGCGCCTTCAGCTCGTCGTTCTGCCGCGACTGCTGGGCGAGGATCGAATCGACCTTGCCTTCGAGGCGGCCGATGGCGAGGAACAGTTCGTCGTGGTGCGGGGAGGTCATGGCGTTAGAACGCCTCCAACAATAATCCATCCAATGTCATCGTGTCTGCTGCCCCAGCAACTTCAAACTGAATTTCTAACAGCATGTCATACGTTGCAAAATCTTTGTTGGGCACAGCACAAACATTCGTAGCCGTTGACCCATCAAGGTTTCGCACGTTGACACTTTGTGTCGTGTTAGCGCGTGAGTAAATCACAATGTCAGCGCCCCACGAATCAGCAGTCGCAACGGCGCCAGTAATGTTGTAGCTCGTTGCGGCTCCCGTATCCGTAATCAGCAATTTTGCCTGCTTTGTACCTGCTGTTCCGGTACGGCGTCCCCAAGCCCGTAACTTCACGCCGTGACCACTTCGCATAATTGCGCGTGGAACAGTAATCGTATACACGGTCGTTGTTGCGACACCAGTTACGGCTATCGGTATCGCTGACGATGGCGCACTGTCATTTCCAACAGGCGCTACATCGAAGCAACTGCGAACATTGCACGGTTCGGATTTGGTAACACCCAACCCACTGAAACGATTGCCGTGAAATTCAAAGCGTCTGGGTGGATATGTAGCATTTCTAGGCAGCAAGAAGTTCAGCGGCTCATTTGCGCTGACATACCCGACCCCGCCACAAAGGTTATTCGTAATACACAGGGTTGAAGTGAAACCGTAGGTATCTATTCCAACCTGGGTGACACCGGGCAGCAAATCATTTTGAATGAAAGTGCAGTTATCAATTTTGATTGCCGCGCCGTTTTGGGTGCATTTGAGGAAAGTCAGGGTTCCTGAATACGATTGATAGTTCGGATCCCATCCTGACCATGTGCAACTAATTAGGTCTACCTCCATTGGGTTTACCGCATTGATAACAATGGGATTTGCCAATGTGGTTGACGGCGCACTCAAACAATTCTTTTCAAAACCGCAGTCTTCAAAAACAACTCGACCAAACTGATCCATGTAAATTGGATTGACGCCACCGCAAGCCTCAAAATACACACCACGAATGTACAAGCTTGTGTTGCTGCTGCTGCTACCCGACAAATCCAAAGCACGTCCATTCGGGTCGTGATTGTTTTCGTTTGTGCGCGTGACACTACCGTCGTTCCACTCCATCGTGGTCGTGTTGCCGGACGTTTTCAATCCCGTGTACGCGCTGTAAATGAAAACGTAGTTGAATTGCAGGCGGTAACATTCATGGACTCGGATTGCCACCGCATTTTGTTTTGTGAACCCACATACCTGCACATTGGTCATTGTTCCACGACCGATCACACCATTCCAGTAAACACCACCGTCTGAATTTGTCGCTCCTTGCAGGGTTCTTGATCCCCATACGGACAAATCGTTGATGTGGCAGTTATGTGCTGCCTGAATCGCGAAGTTGCTGCCAGTTTGGTAAATGACAGTCCCTTGCCACGGCGACGCTAGCAATGATGGCAACTCGGCTGCCCCGCTGCCTTGCAGCGTTATTCCATCGGACAGTGTCAGCAATGAACTGATGCGATAAATTCCCGGAGGGAAAAACACCACTCCACCCGATGTTGCAACACTATTGATTGCAGCTTGAATTGCAGCCGTATCGTCGGCAGCATCATTGCCCACAGCGCCGAAGTCCTTCACGCTCACGACATCGCGGAGCTTGTCGAGCACCGTGCGCTGCGAAGCGCCCGAGCCGGCGGCGAGGAATGTGACCTGTTCAGAGGTTGGCTTCGTCATCGTCATGGGGTGAAGTTCTGCACGAAGGTTCCGTACCAGTTCGTACCGTCAGCGTAGAAGTTGATGATGTCCAGCCGGCCGAGCGTGGCAGTGATCGTCGGCCCGGTCCCGCCAGACCACTTGACGCCAGTGAACGTGGCCGTCGTGGTGCTGCCGGAAGCGGGTTGCTTGATGAGGAGCGTGAACCGCTTGCCTGCCGTCGCGGTCGGCATTGTGAACGTGGCCGCCGTGGCCGAGGTCAGCGTTGCCGTCTGGAGCGTCCCGTTCGTCAGGTCGAACGTGTGCGTGGCGCCGACCGTGCCGATGGCGACCACACCGTCCGTGACGTTCTTGAACGCCGTGTTCCCCTGCATGGAGACGTCCGCGCCGCTCATCGTGATGGCGGTCGCGGTGCTTGACTTGATGTCGTTCCCGGTGACGGTCAGGTCGCCGCCCACCACCAGGTCGCCGCTAGCGTTCCATGACGGCCCGCCCGTCGTGAGCATGGCGGGCGCAACCACGGCGTTGGCGATGGTGGTCGCCGTGCCGCCGGCAGCCTTCGTCACGTTCCCGGTGAACGCGCTCGTCTGGATGCCGCCGCTGCCCGTGAACTCAATGCCGCCGCCGACCGTCAGCGTCTCGATGTCGCCGGTGCTGGCAGTGTCACGGCCGAGAAGGCGGTCGGTCGCGATGTTCTGCATCTTGGCGAACGTGACCGCGTCGGCGGCGATGGTTGCTGGAACTGTGCCAGTGCCAGACCCAGTAACTTCCCCTGTCAACGTGACAATGCCTACGCCGTTCGATCCGCTTCCGATAAGGAAGTTCACGAACTCAATGTTGTTTGTACCCGCAACGGGAGCCTGGTTGAATGTCAGCGTCGTGCCGGCAATCACATAGGTGTTGCGCTGCTGATAGATGCCGCCGATGTACACACAGGCACTATTGCCTGCACCACCCGGATCACTCGCCAACACGAATGCCGTTTGTGATCCAGTACCGCTAAACACCTGCCGCGTGATTGAGGTTGGTGCTGCGCTCGATGATGCCGCCTGAACAATGGGCAAACCCGCAGCATCAAATGCCAGAAACGCATTGGCCCTCGTTGTGGCGGTTGGCAGCTCCATGTTCAGGCTGCCGTCCGTGATCGGGATCTTGAGCGTCCGGTCCCCGATGTCGCTGATCTGCTGGATCTGGATGGTCGCCCGGTCCAGCGCGTCCGTGATGACCTCGGGGTAGAACCCGCCCTGGTTCGTCAGGTCCGTGGGCTGGAGGTTCGCGATGTCCGAAGTGATGACGAGCGTAAAGCCCGTGGCGAGGGCGCCCGCGAGCAGCGTGATGCTGCCGCCCGGGTTTGAGTTCTGGTCGCCGTTCAGGGTGACGCTGTAGTCCGAGTTCAATACGAGCGTCGTTTCAACTCCAGTTGAAACGGCCAAACGCACGACATCAAGGTCGGCGGCGGCGAACACCTTGAACGTGAACGGGAACACGGTCGCCGTCCCGTTGCCGACAAACGGCCCTGCAATGCGCGTCGTAGAGCTGATGGTCATGGATGCGGAGCCTCGTTGGTCAGACTAGGAAATACGGGTACGGATACGGGTACTAGCGTTGCACCCCGGTGAGCGGCGCGACCACCGCGCCGACGCCCTCAACCTCGCCTTCGATGACCGCCTCGATGCCGTCGATGGTGCGGTTGACCTGCGCGCTCGGCAGGCCCGTGAACGCGCCGAGCGTGTTGATCGCCGACCGCCTGAACGCACGGTCGAACTCGAGCTGACCTGCCTGCGTGGCGAGCCCGTAGACCTCGCCCACGGCCCGCAGGCCTGCCGGCCCGCCGTAACCCATGCGGACGCCCTCGGCGCCTGTCAGGAGCTGCGCCGCCCCGCCGAACTCGCGGGCGATCACCATCGTCCCCATCAGGAACGACAGTTCCTCGGCCGCCAGCTTGCGGGCCAGTGCCTCGGGGTCGAGTTCATCGTCCCCGGCGTCGGGCTGGATGAGGTTCTTGATTGCTTGCCCGAGCACAACGGGGACCACGAGCAGCATGGCGTAGTCGGCGGCCAACTTGCCCTTGCTGCGCGCCGTCATCGTCTGCACGGCCGTCATGTTGTAGACGGTGTTCATGTACGAGTAGAACACCGTGAACAGCTTCATCACCGGGCCGCCGCGCTCGATGGCGGCAAGATCGGAGATGAGGCCGCTGCCCTGCGTGTCTCGCACCGCCTGGTCGGCGAGCGCCACCGCCGTGGCATCGTCCTTCCCGGCGTCGAGCGCCTTCTGGTAGCCGGCCAGCCACGTGGGGATGTCCACCGTGCGCTGCATGTTCATCATCAGGAAGTAGGTGCCCGACGTGACCCGGCGGGCCACCTCGGTCTGGCCTCGGACGCGGTTGCGGATCTCGTTGATCTCGCGGAACTGCGTGCGCCCGCGCTCGGCCATGAACGAGGACTTGTCGGCGACCATGCGCGCCGTGTCGATTGGAGACGCCGCGAATTGCGCGACGCCGCGCCCGACGTACTTGGCCCCGAGGCGCACGATGCTCTGGTTGAAGCCAGTGACCTGCATGGCCGCGCTTACCACGTTGAACCCAAGGCCCGACGCGCTGATGCCCTGCCGCAGCCACGACAGCGCCGCCTCGCCAGCGACCCCGATCTTGCGCTCGCCGGCGGCATTGTCATTGGCCCAATCTTTGAGCTGCTTTAGGAACTCCGGTCCCCGCGTTTCGGTGACGGCGGTCTTGAATTCAGGGTCGCGCAGCAGGCGCTGCGTCTGGATCAGCCACTCGTGCCACGACAGATCGTGGATCACGTCGTTGATCCCGCCGAACGCCGCGTCGAGCGTGTAAAGCAGCGGCCCGATATCGGGCTTGACAGCGCGTGCCTTTGTGAAAGAACGTTGCGTGGTGGCGGCGGTGTACGCGCCGTCAAGCGCACGCTTGGCCTCCTTGACTTCGTTCAACGTCGCCACGCGGTGGCTCGCCACCGGGTCGTACTTGATGGGGTAGTAGCCGCCCTCGAGCCGCACCTCGCGTCCGTCAGCGGTGCGCGTCGTGAACGGCGTCGGCTTGACCCATTCCGGCTCCTTGCCGTACAGCCGGCGTTCCTTCTCGGCGATGAGCGGGCGGTAGGTGTCGATGTAGTCCCACACCTGCTGCACGGCCTTCCACTCGGCCTCGGTCAGGCTCTCGAGGACGGGCTGCACCTGCTCCATCGTCCAGCCCTCGCCGTCGAGCAGGCGCTGGCGGTTGCCGTCGTTGCCGACGTTCATGGCGATGGCGATCCGCGCCTCGCGGTTTAGGCTGATGTTGATGGACGGGAAGAACACGCCCTTGCCGCCCATGTTCCCGAGCGCAAACACCGGGGCCAGAATCTCGGCGAGCTTGGCCGACGCCTCGGCGCGCATGCGCGTCTCCATGTCGGCGGCCGCGTTGGCCGACCGGATGGCGAACGTCCACAGCGGGCCATCGTCCTCGCCGCCGTCCAGAATGCGTGCGACCGACGCCGCCTTCAGGTGCTGCGCAGCGAACCCGCGCAGGGCGGCGGCAGAACGGCCAATGTTGGTGAGCGGGCTGCGAGGGTCGAACTTGACCCCGCGCAGGCGGCCCACCGCCCGGATGCGGGTGACGATCTCGTCCCGCTTCTCCTCGTAGGCGGCGCGTTCGGCGGCGAGTTGCACCTTGCGCTCGTTCTTCCCGATGAACTCGATCTGCCGGATGGCATCCACGAGGTCGCGGAACTCGGCCACCGTGAGCTGCTGGTAGTTGACGCGGCGGGCCTCGTCGGCGACCTCCGGCGCGATGTCGGGCACCAGGCCGGCGGCCTCCTGCTCGGCGAGCCATGCCGCCAACGCCTTGCGCTCGTCCAGCCGCTTGAGGCTGACCGGGGCCACCTCGAACCGCTCGAGGAGGGCGGCAACCTGGTCGGCCGCCTGCGCGCCCATCGCCTTGACGTTGGTGTCCCGCAGGATGCGCCGCAGGTACTTGACCTGCTTGGCGACCTCCTCCCGGACCCGAAGCGCCTCGGCGGCGAGCTGGTTCTGATACAGCTGCGCCCGCTTGGCCCTAATGAGCGCCTGCTGCGGGTCGGCCCCGTACTGCGCCTTCAGGGCGTCGGATCGCTCCTGGGCCTTCCTAGCCGCCTCTGCGCCCTTCTCAATGGCTGCCGCCATCGCCTCGGCCGGGTCCGTCCCGGCGTCAATGGCCTCGTTATACGCCCTCGTCTGTGCTGCCTGCCCCACGGCCTCCGGGTTGACCGTGGTCCCCATGCGGCCGGCGTCGCGGGCGGCCCGGGCCTCGGCGGCAATGAAGTCGGCGGGGCGCACTTCCCGCAGGGTCATGCCGGCGATGAGTTCCCGGGCGACCTGCTTGGCGGCCTCGAGCATGACGCGCACGGGCTCGGTGGCGCGGGCCACGTGCCGCAGCTCCACGGCCACGAACCGGGCGCGGGCCTCGTTGTGGAGCGCCTTCTGCACCTCGGCCTCCTGCGCCTCGGGGGTGTTCATGTCCCCGAACCGACGCAGCATCTCGGCGTCCGTGCGCTCGGCGACCGCCTCCTTCATGGGCTTGGCCGCGAGCAGGGCGCGGATCATTTGGTCGCCGCTGCCGAAGCCGAACGTCTCGGCGACCACGTCCGGGTCCAGCCCGTCCACGCCGAGCATCCCGTACTTGCCCGTGCCGAGCTTGGCGATGTCGGGCGCGAACACCGTGCCAATCGCCATTCCCGTGGCACGGACGGCCTCCATCGCCTTCTCGGTCGGCAGGTTCTCGTAGATCGCCTGCACGCGCTTCGTGTCGAGGCGGTGCGGACCTTCCACCGTGACCTCGGCGCCGTCCACGTCGATGAACTTCCCCGTCCGCAGGTAGGTCATGGCGCGGTACACGGGCTCCACGCGCAGCTCGGCGGCCACCTCGGCGGCCACCTCCTTGCGCTTGGCGTCGTGCTTCTTCTGCATGTCGCGCAGGATGCGGCTGCGGGCGTTGCCCAGCCACTGGAGCTGGCGCATGCTCGCCTTGTTCATGTCCGTCACGGACGCCTCGATGGCCTCCTGCTGCATCGCCTGGTAGGCGGCCCACTCGGCATCGTCCATGCCGCTCTGTTCCTGCGTCTGGAACTGCGGCTTCATCTCGTTTATGGCGGCCTGCCGCTTGATCTGCTCGTCGGTGGCGAGCATGCGGTCCATGACCTGGCGCACCTCGCCCGTCAGGATCGGCAGATCCTCCCCGAACTCGCGGCGGTAGATCGCGTTCAGGTCATCGCGGATCGAACGGTAGACGCGCTTGAGCCACGCGCTGAACCGCTCAAACAGCCCTTGCATCTCCGTGCTCGGCGCCTTGCCGTCGAACAGGTAGACCTCGAAGTTGTACGCGAACGTCTCGTGGTACTTGCGCTTCTGGTCAAGCGTCAGCCCGTTCCAGTTGGCGATGCGCTCGGCAGGCGTGGCGCCGTCGATCGTGAACCACCGCAGCAGCTCGTCCATGTCGTTGACGATGCGCGCCGGGGCGTCGGGCGTGGCGGCGACCTGCTCGTAGAACGTCAGGAAGGCGTGCGCCGACTCGTGCAGGAACGTGGAAAGGTCTGCCGTCTTGTTGAGGATCGTGGTCAGTCGCTTCGGGTCGAACCCGCCGCGGGCGGGGCCGACGGCGGCCTGCTCAAGGATTCCGGTTCCGAGGTATTCGGCGACGAGGCGCGTGGCCTCGCGGCGGTAAGCATCAACACGCCGTCTCCCAGCAGCGCCTTCAGCTCGCCGTCCTTCATCTGCCGCACGGGCGGCTTCTTCTGTGATTCGGGTTTCATCAAGCGATCTCCATCCGGTTGCATGAGTGATCTCAACGATACGGCCATCGCCGGCTACGGCCGTCGCGATTGTATTGGCAAGTATAGCCCCATCAACACCAGGGTCAAGACTAATAATCATGGCGTCCTGCACCGTGGCTTGACCTTGGACGCCAAGCGGAAACAGCTTCTTTTCGTACAAGTCGCCGATCTGTTCAACCGTCGTTCCCGGCTGCAATTGGAGCACAACGATGTCTGATTTCGTTGACCCTTGGAACTCCGTCGCAGACAACGTGAACACAGCCTGCTGCGAGAGCGCGTATCCAACTGCCTGTGCAATCTGACGAACCAGCGGGCCGGGAGGCATTCGCAACGCGAATCCGACGTTCGTTGCGCCCTCCCACCCGCCGACCTGCATGACCATGTCGGCTGCTACGCCATACTCGCGAAGAATGCGCGGGACAATGTCCTCTGCCACGCGCACGCTGATTGCTTGGCGCTGCTGCGGAGACAACGCTTTCCATCGCTTGACAAGATTCACATCCGCAGGATCCGGCGCGACCTCAAACATCACCGATGCAGCCGTTGGCTGCGCCGCAATACGTTCCGCCTGTTCGTCAGCTGCTGTGCGCGACACACCCTCGTAGCCTGCTGTCGGCTCCATGTCCATCGGGAGTGCCACCCACGATGGCGTGGTGATTCCACCGGCACGCTGCATCACGTCGGCACGTGCGGCATCAATGTCGATCTCGCCGTCCACGTATCGCTTCCATGTGGCGGCGACAGGAGCCTTGAGGCCGCCCTTCATCGCGGCCTCAAACATGCCGCGAATCGCCTCCCAGGTGATCGACTGCATCTCACGCGGCTGGATCCCACGTGCTTCCGCAGCACGGCGATACGCCTCATAGAACACCGCATAACCGCCCCCCATGCCGAACATGGCATTGCCGACCCCGCCGCCAAGTCCGTGCTGCACCAGCTTGTCCGTGCCGGCAAGCGGCATCAGGTAGGCGGCAGCAATGGCATGGGTATCAATGGTCGCGAAACGCGGATCTTCCGGGTTGAACAGGTTGTTGTAGAAGTTGCGGACCTTGTGCTCGCCGCCGATGAGGTAGTGGACGTTTTCGGCGCGACCGTCAACGTAAGCCGAAATGGCCTTTGCAACCTCGTTGTAACTGCCGTATCTGATGCTCGCAGGCGTCCCAGCCTCGGTGAGCATCGGCGAGCCAACGCCGCCTTCCGGGCTGATGACCGGGTAGGTGCGGTCGTTCTTTGTCTGGTCGAACCATCGCACCATGATGGCTGCCAGAAAGAAATCTCGGTCCCGAAGCAGTTGTGCCAACGTCCGGTTCCCGATGGCATCAATGTTTCCCTGCGCTTCGGCGACCTTGTCTTGCGCTGCCTTCAATTCGTCTGCGATGCTGGATCGCTTCTTTTCCCATTCCGCAAGCGCATCCTTCCCGCGCTTCGGCTTGGCATCGTTCTGCTTGGCGAGCTGGCCTTCCTTCTTGGTGACCTCCTTGCGGAGTGAAGACAAATAGGCTGCCTGCATATCCGCGTCCATCGTGGCATCGCCCTGGGTTGCGACGATGTCGGTAATGCGGATTCCAAGTCCGACGTTTTCATACCAGTTCTTCTGCGGGGACAGCACAGCGAACACGGTCGCTGCGCCCATCGGCGACATGCCGTGGCGTTCTGCCAGCCAATCCACAAGCCGGCGGCCGCCCACGTACCACATGCGTGCCCGCTCGCGGATGGCCGGATCCATCGCATCATGCAGCCACAGCAGATTGCTCGTCATGTGCTCGATGATCTGCTCAAGCTGCTGCTGATCCGTCGCATTTGGATCGATGCGGATGGGCGCGTTCAGCTCTTTGAACTTGGCAAGGTTCTTGGATACGAACTTCTCGTCGCGCAGGAACGACGGGAAATCAGCGAGAAGGACATCGTTGAGCGCATCCTCAATCGGCTTTACTGCCGTTGGGACACGTGTGGACATCGCCGCCTGCTCAAAGATCAGCGGGCTGGTGACGTCGAAGCGGCGGGACAGCGGGATGACGTTGCCGGCCTCGTCGTAGGTGACGGGGTCGGCGGACTTGATTTGCTCGGGAGAAAAAACGACCTTGATGTCATCAAGCCCACCCCCGTCATAGGTGTTCTTCAGAATGACGCTATCGTGATTTTGTTCTTTCGCTCTACTGATGATTTGTGCATATGACACATCGCGGTATCGACTTCCCTTGAAGTCAAACACCAATGGATTCTGCATCTTCAGTTTGACATTCAATATCGATGCGTCTGTGGATTGCACCTCGCTCATCGCAACATCAAGAGCAGACATCCACATAGGAATCCATTTGTTCTCTACGTATTCATTCAGTCTTTGACCGTCTTTAGCAGACATAAGGTCGGCGATGCCCATGATGTCCTCTTGCGCGAACATCGCCCCATCGCCAAGACGGCCGTAATACTCCTCGGCGTCAAACGCAACTTGCTCTCCGGTCTGATCTGGATCTGCCGTTGGGAAGAATGCATCCGGCCCACGATCTGACTCTATCTGCATCGAACCCGTCAACAGATACCGGTATTGTTCTGGAATTTTGTCAGTTAGCTGCTTCCACAATGACTGCAACTTTTTGGAATGCTTGCGGGCGGCCACTGGATCAATGTCAAATGCATACGTTGCCGCCGTTGCTTTTGACCCAAAGAAGAATCCCAATTTCGCGCTTGCCGCCCCAGTGTTGCTACCGAGCAGCTTGGGGTCAAATTGATTCCCAACGAGTTTTCCACGCGAAAGTCCGTGCATCCCGCTTTCTGTGTATCCAGTGACCGCCGTTGCCTCGTCCACCATGCGCTGCGCCGTTGCCATGTCGCCGCGCTCGACGGCCGCCATGTACTCGGCGTCCATCGTCGCCGCCTGCTCCATGACGCCGGGCGCGGCAGGCTGCGGAACGCGGTACATAGTCGCGCTGATAGCAAAGTCCTTGTTTCGTCCTTTGTTCTCAACGAAGCCAAGGCTCTTGTACCACTCCACCAATCGCTTTTTGTTCGCTCCAAACTCCGCAGTTGGTGAAACATCAATACGCTTGCCGACCTGATCGGCATATGCGATCAGCTGTTGCATCGCGTTTGTTGCGCGTCCTTGCGCTCGCAGTTCTTGTGGAACACGAATAATTCCAGGACGAATTGCCGTATCCGTTTCCGTCAAACGCTGCTCAACGTTGAGTTCGGCAAATGCCTTCTCAACATCCGCAAGTGTCTTCTGGGCTGCTTGGGCCATCGGCGCAGCCGCAGTTCCCGGCATCGCGCCCTCCACGCGCACCGGGAAACGCTCGTACACCTGCTGCGGTGACATGCCCAACGCCGCCGCCTGCGTGACGTAGAAGTCGCGCATGAACTGCGCGCTTGAGCGAGCCGCCTTCTCGTCCATCTGCCCGGTCGCCACGATCTGCGAGGCGAGCGTGTCCTCGATCTGCCGCGCCTGCTGCACGAACGTCGCGTCGGCCTCCTGCTTCTGCGCCAGAATCTGCTCGGCCTCGCGCACGACCTCCTGCCGGCGCGTGGCAAACTCCTGCGCCTCCGTCGCGCTCATGGCGTCGGGCGACAGCCGCATGTGCGGCAGCAGCGCGTTCCCAAGTTCCGTGTTCGCCAGCCGCGCCCAGAACCGCGCCGTGGGGATCGTCACGTCGCCGCCCGTCTGAACGGCCTCCGAAATGCGCTCACGGATTCCCGGGAGGATCTCCTCGAGCTGCGCCGTGGGGACGCCGCTCTGCGCGAGCACCTGCTGCGCGATTCGTCCGTCCACGTAGATCGTCTCGGCCGTCGTGCCCTCTGCCTGCGACGCAAGGAAACGCTCGTATCCGACCGGGCTGCGCTGGGCAAGTCTGCTTTCCTTGCCGTTGGCCGCAAGCCCCTCGAAGAACCGCTGCTGCCGCTCGCTGTTGGAGGACCGCCGCAGGTCCACGAACAGGTTCGCGCCCGGGCCGACGCCGCCTAGGATCGACGCACCCATCGCCCCGTACATGAACGACTCGAGCACGCGATCCACCGCCTGCCGCATGCCCGTCTCGCTGTCCACCCCTTCGACGGCCTTGGCGATTTCCTCGCCCGCGATGATGACCGTCTCCTGCAACGCTTCCTCTGCGCCCTCGGCCCCGACCTGCATCAGGTAGCCCTTGCCGGCCGCGGCAAGCGCAGCGCGCATCGTCGGCTTCTTGATGGCGTCCGACACGGCCTCGGCCATGACGCGCTTCGCCAACGCCTGAAACGGCTTGGCGGCGATCTTCATGCCGGCGACCTCGATCACGCCATTCAAGAACCCGCCCGCGATTGCGGTGGGGATCGCCGTGTCATCGCTCACGCCCTCGTCCCGCAGGTCGAGGTACAGGTTCCCGGCCTCCATCGATGCCGTGGAGCCAACGACGCCCGCGGTCGCGCCGATCCCGCCTCCGATCACGGTGCCCGCAGGCCCAAAGAAACTGCCTACGCCAGCGCCGGCGGCGGCCGTGGTGCCGATGGTCCGAAGCTGCGCCACGTTCTGGCCGACCATCTCGGCCGTCGTGCCGAGGATGCCCATCTGCCCGAGCGTCCGCATCTCCTCCTCGATCTGCTTCACGCGGTCGAAGTCGGCCTGCGTCGTGAACCCGGCCATCGCCTTGGTGCCGATGTCGCCGCGTTCCGCGACCAATGACCCGCGCTCGAACCCGCGCTTCAGGATCGGGGCGGGTCCGAACGCGCTGATGAGCGCGGCCTCCATGACGAGCGGCCGCAGCTTGGAGAGCACCCCGACATCGTCCTGCGCCTCGGACGCGAACGCACGGTCGGACAGGTAGCGCGCAAGCACGGGATCATTCCGCATCAAGTCCATGCGCTGGATGTCGCGCACGGTGGCCTCGCGCTCGAGCTCCTGCATGTTGCGGAGCGCGATGTCCTGCCCAACCCCGAACTGCTCGCCGAGCTTGCTCGCACGCGCAGCCTGGTCAGGATTGACCTGCGATGCGGCCATCAGCGATGCGGCCATATCCTGCCGTCGCTCGCCTGCGATTTGGAGCACGGCGGCGTCGATGTCAGCATCCTGCTCGAACTGCGGGCGCGCCGGCACCCCGGCCATCCCGGCAACAGCGCGCTCAATGGCATCGTCGCCGGGATCACCCATGTTCTGCGAAGGTGCGAACCGGGCCATGCGTTCGTTGATGTCTGGCTCGATCATTGAGGCTTGCCTGCGCGGACCCACGTGTCCGCGATGCTCTTGAGGTCGGTCGGGAGTCCGGCGCGCTCAAGCGCGTTGCGGATCTGCATGATGCGCCGCTCGGGAATGTCTCGGATCATCACGTCGGCGTTCCCGACCGTGACGTATGCCTGCTGCAATTCGTCCGGACCAAGCGCCGAGAACGGAACTTGCGGATCACGGCGCCACGACCGCTGCACGTAGACCTTGTCGAGGATTGCGCGGTCCATGATGGCCTGCTTCTCGGTGCGCGACAGGGCGCGACCGACTCTGGCCTGCTCGGCATCGATCATGGTCTTGACGTTGTCGCGCAGGAACAACGACTGCTCGGCGGCCTGCTTGTCGCCGCGTGGAGGTGCGGCAAGCGTGTCGAACCCATTGCGCGTCAGCGTGGCCTCAAGCTGGTCAGCGTCGATTGTCGCCGATAGGATACGGTCGGGCTTGCTGCGGTCGGCGAGCAGCTTCACGAACGTGGCGTGCGTCATCTTGCTGCGGTTGCGCTCAAGCCAATCGCCATCTGCCACGAGTGACGGGTTGCGCGCCACCTGCTCCATGACCGTCAATTCGTCCTGCTCGCGCTGGCCGCGCAAGAACTTCTGCCTGTCCACGGGCCGCAGCCGGCCGAACTGGTCGGGCGGCACGTCGGCGAGAGAGTTGCCGGGGACCGCAAGGAACTGCTCGATGTTGTCGATGAGCGTCCCGTACTCGCGGTCGATGAGCGCGTCCTCCTGCGCGTAGCGGGTCCGCAGTTCGTTCTGCACGTACTTGCGGGTGTCATCGTCCTTGATCTGCTCGGACAGGTCAAGCGCCTCGCGCAGCGTGAACGGGGGTTCGACAGGCCCGTCCTTCTGCTGCCAGTAGGTCTTGGGGTCGCTCTTTGCCATGAGCAGCCCCGTCTCCATGATGCTCGACGCCAGTTCCCCGACCACCGACTTCTGCTGGTTGGCGGTCACAGACTCCCGCAGCGCGGACAGCGTCTTGGCGTCGAGCGTCTGGGCCGTGCCGGGATCGGACAGGAAATCGTCGGCCTGCCCGTATTCCTTCTGGATCATCATGGAGTTCACGATCCCGACCGCCATACGGTCGTAGACCTTCTGCTCCAGCTGCTTCATCTGCGCCGAATCCGGCGCGTACCCCATGAGTTCGCCGGCCTTGCGGATCTCGGCGACGGCCGTGTCGGCGTTGGCCGCGTAGCGGATCAGCCCGATGGGTCGGCCCTCGGCGTCCTTCTCGCCGCGCTGCGCGTAAGCCTGGATGGCATAGTCCGCGCTCAACTCGGCACGGGCCACCGACTCGTTCGTCTGGTAGACCTTGACCTGCTGCACCCGGTGCTGGGCCATCCGGCTCTGGAACACCCCCATGTTCCGCGACAGGATCGGCGTCAGCATGCGCCGCTGCGTGTCGTTCTGGAGCATGTCGGCGGCCCCCGCGGCCGCCTGCGCCAGTTCGGCCTGCGCCGCCTCAAACGACGTTTCCGCCGTCTTGCCCACGGTGGCGAGGTACTTGTCGGCGACCTGCTGCATGGCCCTGCCGGCGGCCACGTCGGCCTCCTTGGTCGCAGCCTCGTCAATGCCGTCCTGAATGGCCGAGCCGAGCCGGAACGCCTGATTGCCCGCCCCGACCATCGCCTGCCCGAAACGGGCGATCTGCGGCCCTGCGAGGTTCTCCGCGGCCGCGATGCCGGGTGCCTGGAACTGGCCGATGTCGCCCCCACCCTGCGGGGCGACCTGTGGCACGAATGACGTAGGGACGGTGGGCATGGTTCAGATCCTTTGCTGCGAGACGCCCATGAGCAGCTCCTCGACGCGGCGGTTGCGGGCCCATTGGCCGGCGATGTCCGTCGCGCTCCCGAGCAGGCTGGTGCCGAGCGACAGGCCCGGGTAGATGGTCCCGGCCGTGGCCTCGAGGTTGCGGGCCGAGATCCCGGCCATCGTGGCCTGCGTGCCGAGGTTGAACGCCTGCAAGCGTGCGGCCTCCTGCTCGCGCACGGTGGCGGCGCTGATGTTCAGGCGGTCGATCTCCTTCATCAGATCCATGCTGCCGACGATCTCCTTCGCCGACCCGACGCCGAGGACGGCGCCACGGGCCGCCAGGGACGCCTGCGCGCTCGCACGGGCCTGTCCTGCCCGCATGGAGTACGCCCCGAACCGAGCCTGCCCTTCGCGCCCGATCTGGCCGGCCGTGAACTCCGCGCCGCGCTGGTTGATGAGCGCCATCTCGGCCGCGAACCGTTGGTTCTGGGCCTGCATCTTGAGCTGGTTCTGCTGGCTCTGTGCCGCGTAGAACGAGCCTACCGCCCCCGTCACGGCCCCGAAGATCGACGCGATGGGTCCGGCCACGGTCATGGCCTCGGCGAACTGGCTCGCAAACCCCGGTCCCGTGGGCGCGGCCTGCGCGAGCGGCTGCACCGACTGCCCCGTTCCGAGGTACGTGGCGGGGTTGTACCCCGTCATCAGGGTGCTCTGCGTGTTCACGCCGAATGGTGCGGTGACGAGTCCCATGTCAGCCTCCGATGGCGACCTCGAGCGTGAGCCCGACGATGGTGAGCGGCAACGGGTCAGACTGCCGCACGTAGATGCGTCCCGACTGGCGCCAGGTCGGGGTGAGCTTCACGCCGATCTCGTCGGTCTTGAGCCCGGGCGGCGAGCCATACGGCTCCGTGGTGCGCTGCTTGGCCTCGGTCAGGTTGTCGTTGTCCGGGCCTACGAAGATCCCGCTCGAGCGATACACGCGCAGGAACGCCTCGTTGACGTTCTTGGCGCGGCCCTGCCCGAATGCCTCCATCTGAATCGCCATCGGGAGCGTCTCGAGATCGCTGTCGTAGGGCAGGCCCACGTGGACAATCACCGATGCGCGCTGGAGCGTGACCTGACCGCCCGTCACGGTGACACGCGGCATGACGGCGCCGTCCGCGAGGATGCTGACCGTCTTGCCCTCGAGGTGCGTCAGCCCCCCGATGGTGTCTCGGGCGAACGCCCAGACCGTGGTGGCGACATTGCGGAGCGCCGCCGGCAGCGTCACGTCCACCCGGGCGGTCGCAACGGTCGTGCTCGTCGTGCCGATGATCCGCAGGCGGTACTTGTTGCCGGCTGCGTCAGTCATCACGATGGCATCGTTGATGTCCGTGGGCGGCGTGCTCGTGGACGGGAATTGGAAGATCGGGCTGCTCGCCGTGATCGTGAGCGTGTCGGACGGCAGGTAGGTGCTGCCCGTCACGGTGACGGTCGTGGCCGTCGCGTTGTTGCCGTTGTACGTCAGGCCGCTGTCCACGAAGAAACAGTTCTCGATGGTCGTGACCTGTCGGCTCGCGAACCGCTCGACGTACCGCTTGGTGACGCCGCCGATGGTGCGCTTGACCACCACGTACAGGCGGTCCTCGGCTCCCTCGGCCACGGCGGCGCAGCTCTCGAACGCGCCGTCCGTGACGTGCTGGTGCCACGCGCCGACCTGCTGCTCGGGGATGTACGTCAGGCCGAGCATGCTGCCCGTGCTCGAGATGAACCACAGCAGCGGCTGCGGAGCCTTGCTGTAGCACATGTCCGTGATGTCGTAGTTGTCGAATAGGTGCGTGGCGCGCAATGACAGGTCGCCCGTCACGAACCCGCTCGCCTGCCACGAGTACCCCAGCTCGCGCACGTGGCCGTCGCGTGCTGAGCAGTAGACCACCGTGTTGTTCACGATGGACGGCTGCACGTTGTTGGCGCCGACGTACGCCTGCGGACGCACGGAGATCGTGGTCGGGGTAATGACATCGCTGTTGACCGGGCTGATGCGCCACTCGGCGGCGCTCGTCAGCGCGAGGAGCTGCGTCAGCGGGACGAGGTGGCGGATGGTGTTCGCCTCGCGGGCGGCCACGGTGAACGAGATGCGGTCGCTGTCCTGGAGCGGGATGTGGTAGGACATGTCGCTCTCGGTGCCCGTGCGGGTCATCCAGAGCGTCTGCGGCTGGAGCGTCGTGCCTGCGAACACGCGGCGCTGCTCGAAGTAGGACACCGCGCCGGGGTACTGCACCTGCGACAGAACGGGCGTGCCGAACGTGGCGCTCGAGCCGCCTGCGGCCGAGGTCACGGTGACTGTCGGGTTCGTGTAGTTGCGGCCGCCGCTCACCACGCGGATCTGCGTGATGACGCCGCCGCTGATGACGGGCTCCAGCACCGCGCCCGTGCCGGTCGGGTCGGTCACGCCGATAGTGACGGTGCCGTAGACCACCGGGGTGGTGACGGCGCGCAACTGGGCGCCGGCTCCGGTGGACAGGGCGTTCGTGTCCAGGACTGTGAACGTCGGGTCCGTGTACAGGCTGCCAGCGGTCGTGACCGCCACCGCTGTGATGTTGCCGCCAGAAACGGTCGGCGTGAACGTCGCGCTGCTCCCGGTCGGGTCGGACACGCTCACGGTGGTCGAGGCCGTATATCCCGTCCCTTGGTTGACCACGGTGACGGACTGGAAGATCCCGCCCGTGATGGAGGTGCCGTAGTTCGTGCCGCCGTTCGTGATCGGAACCGACAGGATCGCGCCCGGAACGAACGTCGTATCCGCGATGGGCGGCGTCAGCCCAAGGTTTGGGGCGATGTTGTTGTCCGTGAACGACGTCGCCTGCGTCTGCCCGATGTAGCCGTACAGGCCGCTCTGGCGCTTATAGACGTTGTAGAGCGCAGCGCCCGGCGAAGCGGTCCACGAGATCGTGTTGCTCGAGCCAGGCGCGTTCAGGTTGTTCGTCACGCTGACGGCCGCGCTCGGAGCGCTCTCGTCGATTCCGTTCGAGTCCACGGCCGTGACCACGTAGTACGAGTCGAAGTCAAGGACGCGGTCTCCGAACTGCACGAAGCCGCCAGCCGTCCATGCCGTGAACCCCGTCGTGTTGATTGGGGTGCCCGTGTCGTAGGACTTGACTGACAGCGTCGTGGCGCCAGGCACCGAGTTGACGGTGTAGTACCCGCGCAGTTGGGTCATCGTCCCGCCGTCCACGTACACAGGGTCATCGACGGCGAGGCCGTGGTTCCCGATGGTCGTGATGACGCCGGGGTTCGCCTGCGTGATCCCCGTGATGTTGAGCGCCTGCCCGCGATTTGCAGACACCGTCACGTTCGTCGGCGTCGTGACCTCCGGGACGAAGGAGATCGTGGTCAGCGTCCAGGTCGTGGCACCCAGTCGGCGCAGTTCGCGGGGCGCGTAGTTTGGGTGGACGAGCGTCAGGACGTCCGCCGACTGCACGTAGTGGATGTCGAACAGGTCCGCCTCGGCATACGGGTTTGGGATCTCGTAGATCCCGGCCGGGAGCGCGTACCAGTACGTGGCGTTCGGCGGGGCGTTGCCCGTCGTGTTCGCGATGCAATAGTAGTTCACGCCGCCGCTCGAGACGAGGTTCCCGACCACGTAGGCGGTCGCGCCGTTGTAGGCGGCAGGAGTCCCGGGCCCGAGCGTTGCGCCTTGCGTGTGGAACCGGAAGTACCCGGCTCCGAGCTCGAGCACCATCGTCTGCGTGGTGCTGAACGTGAACGGGAGCAGCCGCGTGCGCTTGGTGCTGTCCTTGACCTCGCGCACGAACGCGGTGCCGGGGCGGTTCTCGGCCGGCCCCTGCGGCAGCGCGATGAAGTTCTGCATCTTCGCCGCGCCCGTCTGGAACTTCACGTCATCGATGCGGCCCCACATCTCGGCCGACACCTCGCCGCCTGCGAACGAGCGGTTGTAGGTGCGGGTCTGCGCCATGTCAGCGGCCGCTCATCCAGGTGGTAATGTGCTCGGGCTTCACGTCGCGCTGGTTGGCGTCGGACTGCTTGGCCTGCTGCACATAGGCCATCGCCATCTGCGCCGCCTTGCGGCCTTCGGCCGATCCCTCGGCGCCCTTGACGATGGGCCCGGCGAGCATCGACGCGAGGTGCCACGCGAGCGCGTTCGTGAACAGCGGGTCGAACTTGGTCGGGTCGGACACGAGCGCCTGGTATCGGAGGAGCGCGTTCTCTTGGTTCGTGTAGATGACCTTGTTCCCCAGCGTGTCCGTCTCGATCTGGTATTCCTGCGGCACGTAGGTGCCTGCGGCGTTGAACGGGGTGTTGATCCATCCCCATCCGTAGCGGTCGGCCGGGTAGGCGCGCACCGCGTAGTCGTTCTCGGCCTGCGGAGGCAGCACGGCCACCGCGACCATCATGTCCCCGGGGCAGGCGTATGCGTACTTCCACATGGTGTACGGCATCGTCACCTGCGCGAGGCTCACGCGGCGCGAGGCGAACGACCAGTTGTGCATCTGGAGCAGCGTGTCCCGTGCGATGGGGTAGAACCGCTGGCAGTGCTCTGCCTGCGGCGATCCCTCGGGCGGGTTGATGCTCGCGACCGTGGCATCGTCGCCGAGGTACGCGAGCGCGAGGTTGCAGATATCGACTTCCGAGGGCACGCCGACCTCCTTGTGAGAGGAGGGGAGCCGTGGTTTCCCGCCGACTCCCCTCCTTGTTCACAGACTCAACATCGGATCACTCCGTGGCGCTGACCTCGGCCTTGGGCTTCCGTCCGCGCAGCTTGGGCATGGGCGCCTCCGACGAATCGGCGGCGCGCTCCGGCTGCGATCCACCCTCGAGGTACTCGAGGTGATGGTTGTACGGACCGTCGTAGTCGAACGTGTCTCCGGGCTGCCGGAGGCCGTTGTCCACGAAGCAAAGAACCTTTGCCTTGACCTTCGCCATTGCGTGCTCCTATCAGGCCACCGTGAAGCCGGAGGCATACGCCGTGCGGCCGTCCTGGATGTCCATGACGATGTCCGCGCTGATGACGCCAGCGCTGTGGGTGCCGGTGGTCACGACCTGCGCGCCGAGGTACCGCAGGCCAGTCGCAGCGATCTGCTGCGGGCTGATCTTGACGGCGACCTGGCGGCCGGCGGCGAGGTTCGCCGTGGTGATGGGTCCGACCTCGCCGACCACGATGTTGCCCGAGGCAAGCGTGGAGGACGAGGAGGCGACCACCTGGAACGTGCCGTTCGTGCCGCCCGCGAGGGCGGTCGTGACGGTGAACATCACGGTGAGGTCGCGGCCCTCGCCGATGTCGCGGTTCTGGGTGCCCTGCGCGACGGTGTAGAGCGTGCCGCTGGCCGTGGCCGAGTAGGCGGTGCCGCTCTGGAGGTCAACGACATCCGGGGTACCGCTGGTCCCGGTGATGTAGGTGGCGGCCGACGTGATCGCCCCGGTGTTGCCGAGACGAAGGTTCTGGTCGAGAATCATTGTGTGGTTTCCTTTCTGCCTTCAGTTATTACTGAACGCGGGCTTCTGCGTTGATGAGGGCGTCCACGCGGCGGCACGGAACGCCGAGGAACGACAGCCAACTGTACGGGGTGCCGAACTGCGACAGACCCTGCTGCACGGACAGCACGTTCTGGGCGCGGTCCATCGCCTGGATGGACAGGCCGCCGTGGACGGTGCGGTTCATGTAGAACGCCGCACGGCCCATCGCCATGTTCGGGATGCGGTACAGGGCGCGGGTCATCAGCTTGATGAGCTGCGTGGCCGCGCTCGACGCCTGCGTGCCGCTCGCGGCCGACATGTCGGACACGTCGATGTTGGCGATGCGGACCACGTAGCGCCAGTCCTTCACGACCAGACCGTTCTTCCACTGGTAGCGGGTGGCGAACGCCTGGAGGCGGGTGCCATCGCTGTTGTAGACGGTCTGCTCGCCGAGATCCTCATGCATGAGGCCCGCGCTGCTGCCCTTGGGGAACGGGCAGTAGACGGTGTTGTCGCCCCACACCACGAGGTAGACGCTCGTGTTGTCGGTGCTGGTGCCACCGCCCTCGAGGATGTTCTGGCCGATGCCCGAGCTGCCGGGGGCAGCCGAGTACCGCGCCGCGAGGCCGAGGAACGACTTCGGCTCGATGGCAGGGTTGCCGTAGAACATCGTGGTCGCCTGCGTCTGGTTCATGGCCTCGAGGAAGGCCACGTCCTCGGACAGGCGGAACTGCGCGGTGTTGCCGTTCAGCATGGCGAGATCCTTATCGACCTCGCTGCGGGCCTCAAGGATGCCGCACGCCTCATCGACCTGCGCGGTCGTGGACTTGCTGTTCGGGATGCCCTGGTTGAGGGCGCGCCAGTACACGGCCGGCAGGCCCGTGCGGATCACGACGCGCTCGCCGGTGGGGAGGTTGCCCTCCTTGAACACGCAATCCTCGAGGATCTCGTTGGACTGCGAGAGGAGTTCCGCGATGACCGGAACGCGGCCCTCGGGATCGGTGCGCTTCGCCCAGTCGGCGAGCGTCAGGTTGTTGCTGGAGAGAACTGCCATTGTGGTGGCTCCTTGTTGGTGTTAGGTGGCGTAGAGAGCGTCTGCAAGATCCGCGAACGACTTCGGCCCAGACTTGGCCGTGGCGGCCGCACCCGTGATGACCTTGTCCTCGCTGATGGCCTTGCCGGCGCGGTACATGAACCGGATCACCTCGGGGTGGTTCCCGAGGCCCGATTCGTTCAACAGTGCGCGCAGTTCGGAAGTCCCGAACTGATCGAGCGCCCGCTTCGCGACGCCGAGGTTCTCCGACAACTTCTCGCCGCCGAACTCCTTGTCGGCCTTTGAGCTGTCGGCCCAGCCGTTGCGAACGGCCTCAATCTGCGCCGCTTGACGTTCCGCCAGCTTGGGGCCAACAGTGTCGAGGACGCGCTGCGCGGCTTCCTGCGACAGGTTCAGTTCCTTTGCCACCTTCGAGTACTCGGCGATGACCTCGGGGTCGAACGCTCGACCCTCCGGTGCCTTGAACTCGTAGGTTTCCGGCGCTGCCTTGGCCTCGGCGGGTGCCTCGGTCTTGGCTGCGTCGGCCGGCGCGGGTTCCTTACCAGCAGCGGCCGCATCGGCGGCTTGCTGGCCCTGGGTCGCGGTCGCCTTGGTGTCCCCGTACAGCTTGTCGGCCGTCGCCGCAACCGTATCGGGGACCGAGGATGGGGAAGCGCCTTCAGTGGTCGTTGCGGCCGCTTCCATCATCGTTGGTTCCGTCATTGGTGGATTGTTCCTTCATCATTGCCGGGTACTGCTCCGGGCAGAGCTCGTGGACCATCGCGAGCAACCGCAGCCCTTGGTTCCGTCCACCCTCCGCGAATGCCATTGACATCGCGTTGGTGTTGAAGGAACTTCGGAACACGCCCGCCTGGTCCAGAAACCGCCACACGATGCGACGGCCACGCTTGCTGGACATGAGCCACTTGATGTCCGACTCCTCGCTCTGCCGCTCCAGTCGCTCACGCAGCTCGCGTTCGGCCTTGTCGCGCTCTTGTCCCCGCAGATCGAGGGGGTCGTACGTGCTCACGGTTGGACTGTATCCCTGCGTCTAATGCTTACGGGTACTATCAATAGCCGTTGATCTTCAGACCCCACGCCTCAAGACGCAGGAACTCGCCGGCGTTGGCAAGGCTGCCGACGATGGTGAGATTTTGCTCTGCGCCAACGCCACCGGACGGGGTCATGGTGACGTTCGCGCCGGTTGCGGTGCCATGCCCGGGCGCAGCGAGCGCGTTGCTGATGATGTCGGTGGCCGACAGCACGCATGCCTTCTTCTCAACGCACAGGCTTTGAATGCTTGCCGCAACGGTCTGCGAGTACCACGCCGCCGAACCGAGATTCGCCTTGAACGTCTTGTTGTTGGAACTTCCCGTGCAGCTGAACAGCATGTCAAACTCCAACACCATCCCGGGGTTGATCGTGCCGGCGGGGATCGTCTGCGTGGCAAGCGTGATGTCCGAGTTGACCAACGACACGGTCGGCGTCCCGAGGCCAAGCACGTACGGCAGGGCAATAGTCAGGCTGGTCGTAACTGACCGCGTGACAATCGGATAGAACCCATTGACCCCGGTTCCCCCGGCCCACGTCACGTACACGCTGTGCCCGACCGACCCGGCGGCGATGCCGTGGACTCCCGCGCTAACCAAACGCACGTTGCCGCCATCGTCGTCGTAGGTCAGGCCCGTGAACGTGGCCGCCGCTGCCGCGATGGACAAACCAGGAGCCTGCTTGAACGACGCCGGCTCGTAGATCCCGGTCTGGAAATAGTGATTGCCAACGTCGCTGCGGACGCCGACGATCCCGTTGGTGACGGTGTCGTACAGGAACGGGCTGCTGTTCTTCAGGTATGCCATGTCAAATCTCCACTGCGGAAGGCGAGTTGTAGCCGCTGAACATGTTCACCACGTCGGTGAGCGCGTTCTGTCCCTGCGTGGGCGCCTGCGCCATGTTCTTGACCGTCTGCGACTGCTGCTGCATGACGGCGGCCTGCTCCTTGGCGGCGAGCGCCCGGTTGCGGGCGTCGCGCAGGAGGGCCACGTCCTTGTCGGCCACGATGAGCGACGGGTCCACGCCGAGCATGTCGGCGTAGATGTCGGCCCACTGATCCTGGTCGAACTTGTCGAGGATGTCGGGCTTCATCTGCGCGATGGCGCCGAGGTTGCCGACGAAGCGGTCCACGGCGTTGGTGCCGATGGCGCGCTGCGCCTGCGCGAGCATGCTGACGAACTCGATGTTCAGGTCCATGCCCTGCAATTCCTGCGGGGCGGGCGGGATCAGGCCGGCCGTGAGCATGCGCGTGAACGTCATGTCCACGAGCGGGGAAAGCAGCTCATTGTGCAGGCGCTCGAGCACGGGCCCGAGCATGATGAGCTTCTCCTCGTGGCGCTCGGCGACCTCGGTGGCGGTCATGCGCGTGTTCGGCATGTTCGCCAGCATCAGGAACAGGTCGGCGTAGAACGCGCCGCGGACGCGCTCGCGGCAGTCCACGATGTCGTTCAGCAGGTACTGGAGGTTCAGGTTCACCTCGAACGCGGTCTTGATCCCGTTCGATGCGCCGTCGTAGTACGAGATCCCGCCCGGGAGCGTTTCCACGTCGCGGTTCTTCATGGCGGCCGGCACCTGGAGCGGCGGCTTGGTCTGGTAGTCGATGGCCTGCGCCTTGCGGAGCTGCTCGTGCTGGAGCTGCTTGATGTCGCCGAGCGCCTCCATGCCGGGGCTGTTCCCGTAGATGTCGCCGCCGACCACGGACCAGCGCGGGCAGAGCGCCGGGAACTGCATGAACCCGCTCTCGCGCAGGAACTGCCCGTCCTCGCCGCCGACCTCGAAGTACCACGACCCGAACGGCATGTTCTTGCTGTCGCGCTTGCCGATGTCGCGGTCGGCCCGCGGCTCGATGGCATGGATGACTGGCACCCACTGGTCGAGGCTGCCCGTGCGGTACATGTTCTGCACGCTCACGGAGCAGTTCTCGAGCCCGAACTCCTTGACCATCTGCGAGACGGTCATGTCGAACTCGCGGTACAGCGTGCAGACGCGGCCCTTGGCGTCGGTCGAAATGCAGTACTCGCCGCACGTCAGCGGGTAGTGGTGGATCACGTCCTGGAAGTCCGGGAGCATGATGCTCGCTGACGTTCCAAACGTGCCCAGTTCCTCGTACATCTGGTGCAGGCTGCGGTAGGTGTTCGACTTCTGGAACACGCGCTGCATGCGCTTGGTCACGTCATCAAGCCACAACTTCACGGGCGTGAACGAGTTCAGCTCGGGGTCGGGCGTGGCGAGCCGGAACCACTGGCGTGCGGGGCTCGTTGCTCCCGACATCATGCCAGCGCCGAGCGTGCGGAGCGCCCGCGTCCCGGTGTTGTCGTAGATGTTGTTGTGCCGGCGGTAGCCGCGGTTGCGGTCCTGCACGAAGTAGCGGCCGTTGCGCGGCAGGATGTACGACGTGAGTTCCTGCCAGTGTGCGTACCAGGAGGCGCGCTCGCTCTTGAGCTGGCCCCAGCGGGTGAACAGCCGATCCCGCGTGGGCGCGTTGGGGTACGAGGATGCGTCTCCGGTGTACTGGCTCACGTCACCCTCCGAGGAGCGACGAGCGCCCGAGCTGGAGATCCTGCGGGTTCACGCCCATCGGCCCGGTGAGCATGGTGCTAACTGGGCCGCCGGCGCCTTCGGCCGCGGCGCGTCCCATGATCCCGGCGACATCGGGCTCGGCGCGGTTGGCTGCGGCCATCGCCTGCTGGCTGCGGCGCTGCTGCGAGCGGGCCTGCGCTGCGGCGGCGTCCTGCGCCTTCCGCTGCTGGGTCATGGCCTGCTGCTGGGCGCGCTTGCCGCTCTCGCCTGCGGAGATCGCGTACCCGGTGCCGGCGGCGGCCGCGGCGGCGCCAATGGCGGGCAAAGCCGAGCCGATGGCCGCGCCGATGCCTCCTGCGGCGCCGGCTGCACCGCCTGCGCCAAGGCCGACCGCGCCTGCTGCGGCACCGAGGCCCGCGCCGATGGAGGCGAGCGCCGAGCCGATGGCCGAAATGATGAACTGCCGCTCATGGCGTGCGGTCAGGTCGCGGGTCTTTCTGATGCTGTGGTCGTACATGGTGTTGCCTTGAAGAATGTGCGTTCGCTCACCGCGTAGCCGAGCCGCTCGAGGATCGACGCTGCTGCGGTGTTCCCTTCGATGACGATGTCCGACATGCAGACGGCGTCGGCTTTCTCTTCTTTGGCCCACCGCTCAAACGCGAGCAGGAGGCGCACGCCTTCAGGCCGTCCCCTGAAATCTTCGTCCATCCACCATGCGGCCTCGAGGGCGATGCGGATGTTCGGTGCGAACCATGCGCCTTGCATGATGCATGCGATGAACCCATGAACCACGCCGTCAATCTCCGCCACCCAGATGCGGCCATTGACCAGAATCCCTGCGAATGCGTGCTTGATTTCATCGCGGCTCGGGGAGATGGTGGCGGCGTAACGGGTACGGCCCATGAACCTCAACCCCATGTCGGAAATGGTGTCGAGGTCATCGGTTGTTGCGGGCCTGACGGGCATGACTGTATTCCTCGCGCTAGTCGTTACGGGTACTCACATGTCCTCGTATGGGTCGTGATCCTCGCGGCGCGGCGACAGCTTCTCGCGCACCTCTCGAGGCAGCATCTTGGCGACCGGGTAGGCGAACGTGAGCGCGAGCGCGTCGGCGATGTCGGGGCTGCCGCCGCCTTGCAGGCGCTTCTTGACCTCGTCCTTGGACTCGAGGACGCGCTTACCCACGTTGTCGTACCAGTACAGCGGGGTGGACAGTTCCTGCTTCAGGTCGGTGCGGTCGGGGATCGAGCCGCCTTGGTCGATCCATTCCTTGATGGCCCACCACATCTCGGTGCGCTTGTTCACGAACAGGTTCGGGAAGGTGGCCTTGCCGCCGAACGGAACCTCGGTGACCTCGTAGCCAAGTTGGCGCAGGCGGTCGATCACGCCCGCGCCGGCGCCCGCGTCGATGAACACGGCGTCCGGGTCGCGCTCCTCGATGACGTTGGCGACGGCCGCCGCCAGTGCCATGTTGTCGATGCCCGTATAGATTCGCGGGTTCTCCATGCGGAGCCCCTGCCGCAGGACGATGGCGCTGCGGTCATCCCCGAACCGTGCCGGGTCCACGCCGATGACGAGCGGGGCGTCGATCACGTCGCCGTCCTGGTACTCGCGCTCGGCGGCGTTGTCGGCGTCGGACAGGCTGATGAGCTGGTCATCGCCCGCGGCGCTGAAGTCGCACAGGTACTCGCGTGCGAACGCCTGCTCGGGCATGTCGCGCTGAAGGCGAGCGACCTCGTCAAGGTCGAGCGCGTCGGTGTCGTGGACCGTATACCGGGCCGCATACCAATCCGGCAGGCTGCCTGCGCGATAGAACAGCTCGCTGAACAGGTTGATGCCTGCGGGCGTGCCGATGAACATGGCCCAGCCCTTGCGGTCGGAGAGGGCGGGCTGGATGATGTCGTTCCAGACCTCTGGCTTGATCTGGGCGACCTCGTCAATCACGCATCCGTCGAGTCGGACGCCGCGCAGGGCGTCGGGGTTGTCGCCGCCGAACAGGCGGATGGTGGCTTTGTTGTGCTTGAACGTCACGGCTAGATCGGCCTCGTTCACGTCTACGGCCGCGGTGCGGATGAATGGGTCGATCTTGGACTTGAGGCGCGCCCATGCGATGGCCTTGGCCTGCTTGAGGTATGGCGCCACGTAGACGAAGAACCCCAGTTCGGCCTTGAACTTGATGGCCTTGTCGAGGAGCTCCATGATGGCGAGCTCGGTCTTGCCGGCTCGTCGGTGCAGGGCGAGGACCGTGAACCGCTTGCGCTCGAGGTGGCACCGCTTCTGCCACGCCCTGGGCGCGTAGTTCAGGCGCACCGTTTCAGTTGGCATCCGGGACGCCCGTGATGACGTTCAAGGTCACGCCGCCGCCATGATCCACGGACACCTTTTCGGCATACCTGGCGGGGTTCGTCATGCGGAGGATCTTGAGCTTGGTGTCGATCTGGTACTTGCGCCACGTGGCCTGCACGGGCGTTTCCGGCTCGATGTCGGCGATCTCCTCGCACCGCTCGAGCATGGCCTCCTGCCCCTGCTCGCGGGCCGCCTTGTAGTGACAAGCAAATTCCTCGTCCGCCTCCAGCCAAAGCATCACGGTCTGCCGGGTCGGCTTACCTGGTTGCTCGCAGAATGACAGCAGGGTCTTGCCCTTTGTAAGCCACGCAAGTATCTCGCTGGCGAATGGTTCCGGTGCCTTCTCAAGCCGCGGTCGGCCCCTCGGTCGCTTCGGGGATGCGCTCCCATCGGCGGGGGACGGCGACGCGGCGCTGGTACTTCGCGATCTTGGCGACGGTGTACCAGGCGAGCCCGAGGTGCTTTGCGATGCGGCGGTAGCCCCATCCGTGGTCCTCGTGGAGTTCGCGGATTTCATCGACGATGGCTTGCGGGATCGTGGCATGGTGGTGGCTTTCCCCTACCCGGCGCCCGTTCTCGCCGTAGGCGACGAGGCGCGTCACTTCTTGCGGGCCTTGGACTTGCGTGCGTCGGCGCGGTTGAACTTCTTGGCGACGGACATCGGGATGCCGACCTTCTTGGCGAACGCCTTGGAGTGTGCGGCTGCGGCCATGAGGCGGCGCTGGGCGGGTGACTTACTCGGCACGGTGTTCCTTGGGTGTGAGGGTGAGTTCGAGCCCTGCGGCGTCTGCGAGCTTGAGGACGGAGTCGAATGACGGCTTCCGCCGGCCGATGACGGGGGCGGTGGACAGGAGGCACATGACGGTGTGTGCGCGGAGGGCGCCCTGCTGCTCGAGGCGTCGTGCGACGGAGCACCGGGTTTCGCCTTGCGATTCCACGGCCGTGGTGACTGCGGCCTTGAAATCGTCATACGTTCGGATATTCATTGCGCGCAGTATATCGTCATGGGTTGACGCACTGCCCGAAATCCTCGCTGGTTGCTGCCCAGATGAGGCGCGGGGTTCCTGGTCCCATTTCGTTGGTTTCGATGTTGTCGGTGACGAAGGCGCGAGCCTCGGGGAGGGTGAGGTTGTGGTTGTCGCGCAGCCGTGCGGCGATCATGTCGGCGCTGTATACGGCGACGGGTATACCGGATCGGTCGGTGGCCTTGGGGTACATGACTCCGAGGAGGCAGTCATCGAGGTTGGCGAGCAGGATCGGGTTCTTTCGCCGCGCCATGCGCGCAGTCTACCGAACGAGCGGCGGATTCTTCCGACAGTACTCGACGGCGATGGCGAGGAACCGTCGCGCCGTGAACGTGAGCCCGAGCCGTTCGTGCACCTCGCGAATCTCGGCGTCGCTTGCGGTGGCGAGCAGTTCCTCGGCCCACGCTTCCCATTCCTCGAGCTCCTCGGGCGTCGGGCCCACGCATCGGTCGGCCTGCCGGCGCGTGCGCGAGGCGTCGGGGATGTTGGTCGGTCGATCCTGCCCGGTGATCGCGCAGTACTTCTTGTGAATCGCGGCGATGTCAGGCTTCGAGTCGCGCTCGAGGCGATGCTGGCGGATGCAGTCGCGGAGTTTGTCCTGGTGGAGCGCCTGCCACTTCTCGTACACGATGTCGCGCAGCGCCTTGTCCATCTGAAACTTCGGCCACAACTCGGCCACCAGCGCCATGTTCTCGAGGAAGGTCGGGGTTGTCATACGAGCAAGTATACAGGTCGGCCTTCCTGCGTCAACGATGCAGGGCGGGTGCCGGCGTCGCGGCGTGGCCCGACGTTCGGGAAGAGATCGGTTCGGATCTTTATGTAGGTGTTCTTCCCGAGCCGGAGCCGCCGCAGGGTTTCGTCGCAGGGTTTCGTCGCAGGGGCAGCCGCCGCCGGCAGGGCGTTCAGTTCGCATGGTGAGCGCAGAGGGAGCGTGACCCCGCAATGGGGCCACGATCAACCAGCCCGCACGGAGCCGCGCTTTCGGTCGATGCCACGAATTTCACCATTTCGCTGGGGGACTGCCAGCCGCTGCAATCGTGGGTGAGCGCACCTTTCGGTGGCGCGGGCTAGGGTCACTCGGGCCCGCGTCTACATCCCTGCTCCCCTACCGCGCCGGGAGCGTCCTGCGGCATTGTTGCCCCTGAAGGCACGTTCGCTACAATGCAAGCGCGTTTGAATGTGCTGGCCGCAGCATAGCGACCTTGTCGCCGACTGCGAGCAAAATTTGCAGGCACCCGCAAGTTCGCTTGCGGGTGTTCTGTTTCAAGGTATAGTGCCCCCCGTCTGGCGTGCCTCTCTGACGAGGCGAGGCGGCATGTGCCGCCAAGCGCGGCGCGACCGGACACCTGGTGCCACGGACGGCACCTTCTTCTGCCCCCGGAAGCTCGCCGCGTCGATCGCAAGATCCGCGGCGAGTTTGTTTGACAAACATGTGACGCGAGGTATGCTTTCGCAGCCATCATCCCGGGCAGGGATTCGAAGGTCTTGCGGGCCGCTCGTTGACGCGAGCGGCTTGCTTTTTTAGCAGAAATGTGACTGTGCGAACAGCCACCTACGCGGGGCTGTTTCGTTTCGTTCGTATGTGAGCGAATCCGCTCCACCTGTGTAGTTCTGTAGTCACTTTGCGCCATGACCAGCGAACTCGTCACATGGATATACTCGCCAGTATGAACCCATATCGCATTGAACCGCCGTTCTACGTGTCGTTCAGCGGCGGCAGAACCAGCGCATATCTGCTGCGCCATGTGCTGGATGCTTGGGGCGGGGAACTTCCTAAAGGCGGCCATGTCCTGTTTGCTAACACAGGAAAAGAACACGACGCCACCTACGAGTTCGTGGAACGGATCGGGCGCGAATGGTGCGTGATTACTTGGATCGAATGGTCGCCGTTTGGATACAACCTCGTGCGACCGGACACGGCCAGCAGGAACGGGGAGCCATTTGCGGCCCTGATCGCAAAGCGCAATTACCTCCCCAATCCCATCGCAAGATTCTGCACCAGCGACCTAAAGGTCATCCCGATGCAGAAGTTCATGTCCGACAATGGGTACGGAGACTTCACCTCCGTGCTTGGCCTGCGCGCCGACGAGCCGCGCCGGGTCGCCAAGCTGCGCTCGGACCCGACCCGCGACATCGCCATGCCGCTTGCAGACGCTGGCGTGGACCGTGAAACCATCGTTGCCTGGTGGAAGCAGCAGCCATTTGACCTTGCCCTCCCAAACGACGATCCGGCCTTCGGTAACTGCGACCTGTGTTTCCTCAAAGGTAGCGCCAGAATCGAACGAGTGATCCGCGCCGAGCCCAGTCGCGCAGCATGGTGGGCGCAACAGGAACAGGCAATCGGGGCCAAGTTCCGAAAGGATCGGCCGACGTATCACCAGTTGCTCACGCAAATTACGGTGCAGGGTGAACTGTTCCAGCACCTTGATGACACAACCATCCCCTGCGACTGCACCGAATGAATAAGCGGGACAGCGCACGAGCTTCGTCGTGCCTGCCCCTGGGCGGAAGGTTGTTGCTACCCCAATGCGTGGCCTGCCGGCGGGCGTACCTCGCGGCCTTGTGCGCCGGCGCATGTGGGTGTTTGGCTCCGACACCGCAGACCCACGTCTCCGCACCGCTAGTATACGCACGCCTATGCCACGCCACGCCAATCTCCCGTTCCACCTGTACGTCCACGTAGACAATCGCGCCCTCGGGCCGACGATGCCCGCGGGCACCACGCGGGCTATCTGGCACGCCGTGTACGCCCGACCCGCGCAGATTGTCATGGCGCACGTCCTGCTCGAGACGGGCGCGGAATGGTGCGGCATCCCGCTGCATCAGCTCGCAAGCGATCCCAAAGCGTTCGAGCGCGACGAAACCGCGTTTGGGACATGCGCTGGTGACCTTCAGCCGTGGGGAGCGATGGGTGAATGCATAGAGGCCGTGCATATGCACTACCTCGAGGGACTGCTCACGATGGGCAGCGGCGTCGGGCCGGGGTTCACGGGCCGGCACACGGGCATCGTCATCGACTGGGCGGATGGGTTCAGCCGCTACCCCCAGGAACACAAGCCGCTCAACCTCGTGGAACGGTGGGACGGGCGCTTCCTGCTGTACCCCAACAACTACTGCCGCTTCTTCGACAAGCACTTCACGAGCGAGAAGCGAAGCGATGACCTAAAGCACTACCGCCGTGGTGAGCGTGTGTACTGGGAGGAATAGTGATCCCGCGTACACGTCCCGATAAGGTGTACTAAAGTTCCACTTTGTTGAACTTGGTTGCGGATCGTGCGCCGATCTGTATGCGCTTTGGCGGACGAAAGCCACCGCGTAAGCGGAAAGGAGAATCCGTAAGAGTTTCTTACTGGTTGCGCCTGTATCCCAGCCGCCACAACAGGCGCGAGATGTCGCGGGCAGTCGCGTCTACCGCAGCCTCGTCAAGCTCCGGGCGTGCACAGTGCAGCGCCTCGTGGATGATGGTGTCGAGCGTGTCCTGCTCGCCCTGCCACGTCCCGATGCGGATGAGGCGTCCCTCGGCGTGGCCGGGATCGACCATGCTTCCGTAGTCCTTGAGGTTCCCGGAGAACCTCAACGTCCAGTACTTGCCGCCGATGCGGACGCGCACGGGGTCACTTCTTGAACCCGCGCTTCATGGCCGCATACGACTTTGCACTGACCGTGGACTTCGACTTGGGGCGGCTGGTGCCGGCCTTGCGACGTGCGTTGATGTTGGCGTACAGGCCACGCTTTGCCATGGTGTCATCCTCTCGAGGTCTTGCCGCTGCACTTCCACTTCGCACGGGAGAGCCGCAGCGGGCTGTTGGGGTTTCGTGCCGCGGCTGGGTGCGCTTTCATCTGCGCGAACGAACGAGCGCAATATGCGTCGCCCTTCGCGGTTCCTGGCTTGATGCGGTCGCCGCCGCCCTTGGCCTTGCCGGCCTGCCCATAGGACACCTTGCGGGTGCGGCCCGTTTCCGGGTTGCGGACCACCTTCACGAATCGCTTGCCCTTGGCGGGAGTCGGCATGATCTGTCCTTCTGAAACGGCCAGTTACTGCGCTTCGCGCACCTCGTACCGCAACACGCGGTTCGACTGGCCCGTGTGCTCATTGCGGAAGTTATCCATGTAGAATCGTAGCCAAAGCGCGCCCTTGGGCTTGGGCGGCATGCCCTTCTCGACGGCCCACCCGGCCTGCTCGCTGAACTCGTCCTTGTACCCGGGCGACCGCACGTGGGTCACTCGGTCAAGGTACGGGCGCCCGTGCGGGGACAGACGCGCACGTTGGATCGGCATGATCCACTCATCGTGGGTATGGCCCGTCCAGATGATGTCGGCGTCGGGCAGGTAGACCGCCATGCGCGAGGTCTGGATCGTGCCGCGGGTGACGGGGCCGCCGCCGCCGTAGCCGTGGTGCATGTACATCACGACGCTTCCGCCGACGAGCTGCCGGCGCGACTTGTTCCGCACCAGGAACCGCACCCAGTTCGCGTACTTGCCTGCATACGCTTGGCAGTCTGCTGGCCTGCGGTGGCGCAGCGCCTCAACCAGCCGCTCGTTCATGTCCGTCTCGTGGCGCTTGCGGATGGCTTGCTCATGATTTCCGGGCGCGAACAAGAGCGCCATGTCGGCATGGGGCGCGATGTAGTCAGCGGTCGTGCTGATGACTGAATCGAGATAGCGACCCTGCTGATGCTCTGGCCGGCAGGCCGATGTGTCGGATCGCAGGTCGTACTTGCCCTGCATGAGGCACAGGAAGTCACCGTTCGACAACCACTTCCCGCCTCGCTCGCGGCACTGGCGCATGTGGCGGTCGAACATGGCGCGATCTGCGTGCGCGTTGTCGATGTGAGCGTCGGACACCAGCAGGAAATACTGCTCCCAGTCCGAGCTCGGGATGTTGCTATCGCGCTCCTCGGTCATTTCGACCGTGAACGATCCAGGGTGGTGCTGCGTGATGCTCACACCCATCCGACTGCACCCTACCAACACTCGCCCGCATTTCGCATTGGCAGAAATATTTCTGATTTTTTCTCATGTTCCCCTATTGCGCGGTCGATATACACCGATGTACACCACGCATGTCGGCCGAGGCGTGTTGCCGAGGCCGCCAACAACGAGAGGACACAATGGAACGCAACGAGTTCATCGCACAGATTCTGGCGTCGCAGGACAAGGCCCGCAAGTTGCTCGATGCCCAGCGCCGGCACTCCGAGATTGAGGCGCAGGTATTCGCGATGGTTGATCTCGAGATCAAGCGCCGCGCCGAGCAGGATCGCCCCGCCGCTGACCGTTGCCCCATCTGCGGCGACGAGTACGGGAGCCTGTCGTGAGTAACTCCACCGCACAGCTCGTGAAGCGCGTCTGCTCGCTCGTCCGCGCCCTCGACCGCGCCCCACGCTCCCGCGCCGACTTGGCGCGGGACTGGGGCTGCACCACGCGCAACGTGAATCACACCATCGACCGCGCCCGGACGTTGTTCCGGGTGCGGCTCGAGCACGTGCCCGGGCAGGGATACGTCCTGCACGACGCCGGCATCCTGAACCGCGACGTGGTCGCACGGAGGCCACGGTGAACCTCTTCGACCACGCCGAGGCGCAGCGCCGCAAAGAGGTCGGGAAGGCGCTTGCCGCCGACCGCCGGCACGAACTGCTCGCGACCGCCCGCGGGTTCGCCGCGTTCATCGCCCGGGAATACGGCACCGTCACGGCCGACGATGTCGCCGAGCTCATGGCCGCCAACAACCTGGACTACGCGGACCTCGGGAACGCGGCCGGGTCGGTGTTCGACGCCAAGTTCCAATGGACGGGCCGGGTCATCCCGAGCAAGCGCCCGTCCACTCACGGCCGCCTCATCCGCGAATGGAGCCTCGCATGATGCTCTCCACCGAAGTGACCATCGAAGTGTCGGATGCGCTGTTCGGCCCCGACGCGGCCGTGCTCGAGTACCTCGCGGATCACCAGGTCGAGGCGATCCTCGACGTGCGGTGGGAGCGTGAGGACATTGAACGATTCCACCAGCACGGCAGCGTCGTGCGCGAGGCGTGGGAGGTGCGGTTCTGGCACCCGTTCAGGATCATCCTTGACGGCGTCGCGCTGGATCACCCGTCCAAGGTGCCGAGCGATTTCCCCATGCAGGAGATTCTGAAGGCGCTCGAGTCGGCCGAGGTCGCCAAGATGCTTCGCGCCGCCGGCGTGGAGGCACGCCATGCGTGATCCATTACATGGACATGTCGCCATGACGCTGCGCCACGGCCAGAGCGTGTCGCTTGTCCACCCGGACGGCACCGTGTGCGTCGTGGCACCCACGCCAAAGCAGGTCTGGAAATGCCATATCGTCATCATCGCACCGAAGGCGGTGCGGATCGAACGAAACAAGGAGGACCGATGAAAGCCGGAATCAACTTCACAATCACCGAAGAGAACGTGGCGATCATGGAGGACACTACGGAAAACCAAAGAACAAACAACGCCCACAGGGTCCGACTCGACATTTCCGTTTACAAGCGGATGCTGGAGCAAGCCCTGCGCGAGCAGGCCGAGTTCCTTGTTTTGCAGGAGAACTACAACGACAAGGTGCAGGCCGGCGTGGAAAGGATGGTTGAACTAGCCGTCAAGGCGACCCAAGGACACATCACCAAACTCGTGGAGGATGAGGTAGCACGATTGGTCAGGGAACGCGTGGCATCAATGGTGCAGGAGATTCCCATGTCGGTTCAGGTCAGCATCGGAAGCCACAACGAGGCCAGCCGATGAGCGACATCGACATCGTGACGGAACTGCGGCAACGGCATGCCAACGTGACCGGGATCGACACGCGAATCACCACGCCTATCGTCGGGCCGACGATCTTCTCGCAAGCCGCCGACGAGATCGAACGGCTTGAGGCATTGGTGAACGCCGGGGCCGTGATGCTGAAGGAGTCGCGGGATCGCAACGTGCGGCTGCTCTCGCAGTTGCAGGAATACGAAGTAAGGGAACTCTGATGCCGAATCCCGACTACGTCCTCGCGATGGTGCGCCAGCGCGCCAACGCCAAGCTCGCTGCCGCCGATAAGCAGCCAGCCAAGCACGCCGACTTCGCCGAGTCGTGCCGCGCCGAGGCCGCGTTCTACTGGCGCATCGCCGACGCGATGGAAGAACTCATGCGCGAAGCCGCAGACGCACGGAGAGGATCCATCCATGCGTGACTACGGCGACGAGCACACCGCACCTTCGTGTTATGGAGAGCCTGGGGGCGGGGCGTTCCCGCCCCCGGGCGCTGACATATGCGACCGCCTCGGCATCACGTGGGACGGCATGGGCGAGATGGCGAACGCCGAACGCGCCGAGGCACGCGCCGAGATCCTGCGCCTGCGCGCCGACCTCGCGCTCTGCCAACGATGCCTGCCAGCGCACATCACAAAGATCCTCTATGAGGGCAGCGGCTGATGAAACCGGGGAGAGGCGAGACGGAAGAGGACATCGTTGACCGCACGCGGGCCAGCGGGACCGACGATCCGCTCACGCTTGAACTCATGCAGGAGGTCGTGTACCTGCGGCACGAATTGGCGAAGGCGATGCGTCGCGTGAACGACTACATGCTGCGCGAGACGAACCACAGAAAACGGGATTTTCAATGATGTTATTCGATAATCCAGGATGGACCTCATCATCCAATGTCAAAGCATTGCTCCAACAACATCATTATTTAGGCCCGTTGGCAAAAGGACTTGCGTGGATGGATGAGTTTGGTTGCATTGTGATATCTCGACCTACAGCTCGTAATATCCCAAATACATGGTTAGAACTCTCCCGGTGGTGCATTACTTCCAATGTCAAAAATGCTGGGTCTCGACAATGGGCTTGTTTTGTCAAAGCATTGCGGAATCGTTTTTGTGACTGCACTACACTTGTTAGCTACAGCGATCCATCTGTTGGGCATTTTGGCGCTTTGTATCGCGCCTGTAATTGGTGGTGGGCACCTACTTGGCACCGATTGCGCCCACCGCCTAGTCAAAATGGTTCCTGGAAATCTGGGGCGACTCAATCCGTAAAAGACCGATGGGTATTTCCATTGCGACCAGACTCTAATCGTCCGCTGGTATTGACAATCAAAGATAAGTCTGTATTGCAAAAATATCCAATGTCGCAATATAAAGAGCCTGGCGGCGCCGATTATAAAGCTTGGATAACGCACAAGGATAAACATGATTGAGTTCACCGTGCCAGGGCTGGCCGCGCCGCAGGGAAGCAAGCGGGCGATCCGGCTCCGCAGCGGGCGCGTCGCCCTCGTGGAGTCATCCGCAAAGGTGAAGCCGTATCGCGCCGTGTTCGCGCTGGCGGCGAGGCAGGCGTGGACCGAACCGCCGGCAAGCGACGCGGTCGCCGTCGAACTCCTGTTCCGGTTCCCGCGCCCGAAGTCGCACTACACCAGCACGGGGATGCTGCGTTCGAGCGCGCCGCGTGCGCCGGGGCGCCCCGACCTCGACAAGTTGTGCCGCGCCGCCCTCGACGCCATGACCGGGGTGGTCTACGTGGACGATGCCCAGGTCGCGATCCTGTCGGCGGCCAAGGAATGGGGGGACACGGCGGAAACCTGCGTCAAAGTCTGGGCTTGACAACCCTGTACCCGGGCGTATACTGACCACGTCAGCGGTAGGCGCGTTGCCCATCGCGGCATTCACGAGAGGAGATCACGATGACTGCACTTGCACGACTTGACGATGAGAAGCGCGAGCTGCTCGCCCGCACCCTGTGCGCAGGCGCGAGCCGCGACGAGATGGAGTTGTTCTTCAGCGTCTGCGACCGCACCGGGCTGGACCCGTTCGCTCGCCAGATTTACGCCGTCAAGCGGTGGGATTCCCGCGCCGGCCGCGAGGTGATGCAGACGCAGGTGAGCATCGACGGGTTCCGCCTGGTCGCCCAGCGCAGTGGCGAGTACGCGGGCCAGACCTCGGTGGCGTTCTGCGGGACGGACGGGCAGTGGACCGACGTGTGGCTCCACGACGAGCCGCCCGCCGCCGCCCGCGTCGGGGTGTACCGCAAGGGATTCGTGGAGGCAGTCACCGCCGTCGCCCTGTTCCGCGAGTACGCGCAGCGCAAGAAGGACGGCAGCCTGTCGGGCATGTGGCCGAAGATGCCGTCCGTGATGATCGCCAAGTGCGCCGAGGCGTTGGCGCTGCGCAAGGCGTTCCCGGCCGAGCTGTCCGGGCTCTATACCGCCGAGGAGATGGGGCAGCAGGACAACCCGCCCGTGGCCCCCGCCCCGCAGTCCCACGTCGTGGCCGTCCTGCCTGCGCCCGTGGAGGCCGCTACGTTGCCCCAGGACGCGCCAGCCGTCGCCGACGCCCCGAAGCCCGTCCGCAAGGCCCGGAAGCCGCAGGAGGCGCCTGCGGCCACGCCAACCGCCACGGACGCGCCCGTCGCCGGACCGACCGACGCTTACCCCGACGAGTACGAGGGCGCATTCCGCATCCACCGCGTCGTGCGTCGCCCGGGCCGCGCCATCGCCATTGAGGCGACGGGCGAGCACGGGGCCGCGTGGATCGCCACCACCGTCAAGGAGTACGCGGACCTCGCCGAGGAGTCGATCAACGGGAAGCTCACGATGGACGTGGCCCGCGTCGGCAAGGCGCTCACAGTCATGCGCGTGCTGCGCTCCGAGCAGCCGCCGGCCCCCGAACCCGCTCCCGTCACGGACGGCAGCGATCTCCCCTTCTGACCCTACCCGGAGGAATACACCATGAGTCTCTACGCCATCCAGAACGAGATCACCGACATCGTGGACGCCATCCTCGACGGGGGCGACGCCGAGGCGCAGCAGGCGCTCGAGGCGCACCTCGCCGGCTTGGACGCGGCGCTCGAGGAGAAGGCCGACGATTACGCGGCGCTCATCCAGCACCTCGTCGCCCGGGCCGACCTTCT
>Ga0208598_1000053_pt1 | contig 46004 bp, 43 predicted proteins | sample LakMenEpi22Jun12_FD_150726 | JGI IMG/M metagenome (GOLD analysis project Ga0208598, IMG submission 150726) | Freshwater microbial communities from Lake Mendota, WI - 22JUN2012 deep hole epilimnion (SPAdes) | ecosystem: Environmental > Aquatic > Freshwater > Lake > Epilimnion/Euphotic zone ... | reverse complement strand
GCCATCGGCACCCGGATGGGGATCGCACCCAGCCGCATTCGCCAGTATTTTATGTACACTTCTGTGCTGACGATGGGCTCACCCGTTGTTATTTACCTGATCTTGGCCTTTTGGCGCAACCTGACCCATTACATCCGCCTTACCAGAAGAAATCCCTGGCACCATCTTTAACAGTGGCAACCCGCCGTACCCAGTACGAAAAAAATTAGTTGAGTAACCCGGCAAGCACGCGAAGCACTTCGTCGATCTGCTCTTTAGTATTGTATTTAGAAAAAGAGAAACGAATGGGTACACTCGGTGTACTACGTAGTGCTCTTATTACATGACTGCCCACATCGGCCCCGCTGCTGCAGGCACTTCCACCCGACACACAAATTCCTTGCATATCGAGCGCCATCAGCAGCATCTCGGTCTTTTCGTTGCGCGGAAAAGAAACGTTGAGCACGGTGTACAGACTCTCTCCGTTCCAATCGCCGTTAAAGAGCAGCTCAGGAACTTGTTGCTGGAGCGCCTCGGCCATATACAACTTTAACGACAAGATATGGGCCCTGTCTTTTTCCAGCTCCTGATCGGCCAACTCAAGGGCTTTGGCAAAACCCACGATTCCGTAGATATTTTCGGTACCGGCCCGCATGTTTCTTTCTTGCCCACCCCCATGTATAATGGGCTGCACGGTGAGTTCATCAGAGACATAGAGAACGCCCACTCCCTTGGGGCCATGAAACTTATGGCTGGCACCCGTTGCAAAATGGATCCATTTTTTACTGAAGTCGAGCGGATAGTGCCCCAAGGTCTGCACCGTATCGGAATGAAAGATAGCGCCATGCTCTTTGCAAATAGCGCCTACCCGCTCAATATCGAGCAGATTGCCGATCTCGTTATTGGCATGCATCAAACTGACCAGCACCCGCTGCGAAGAACCTGCTACCAGAGAGGCCAGCTGATCTAGATCGATATGACCATTGGGCATGACCGAGACGAAACTGACCTGAACATTCAATTTTTTTTGCAGATGCTCTATCGTGTGCACCACCGCATGGTGTTCAATGGAAGAAGTAATGATATGCCGACAACCCAGATCTTCTACTGCCGCCATAATGGCCATGTTGTCGCTTTCGGTACCCCCGCTGGTAAAAAAGATCTCGCCGGGGCTGGCCTTTACGATACGAGCAACGGTCTTGCGCGCGTTCTCCACAGCCAGTCTGGTCTCCCTTCCAAAAGAGTAGATCGAAGAGGGATTGCCAAAATGCGTGGTCAGATATGGCAGCATGGCTTCCATTACCTGCGGATCTAAAGGAGTAGTGGCAGCGTTGTCTAGGTAAATGCGGCTCATGGGCAAGGCAAAGATACTATGAAAGCGACTGCGAAAATTCTTTGATGTCGCGCATCAGCTGCTGGGCAATATGCGAAGCTTTAGACTCCAGATCGCTCTCGGCATAAATACGAATGATCGGCTCGGTGTTTGAGCTTCGCAGGTGTACCCAATCGGCATCAAACTCGATCTTAAGTCCATCATCGGTTTGCAGAGGGTGTTGCGCATACTTTTTTTGTATGGCCGAAAAAATGGCTGATAAATCGGTGCCGGGTTGTAACTCGATCTTATTCTTGGAGATAAAATAATCGGGGTATCGCTTTCTAAGGGCGCTCATCTTCTTGCCAGACAGGGCCAGATGCGATAAGAACAGACCAATACCGATCAGTGCATCGCGTCCGTAATGAAAATCAGGAACGATAATACCTCCGTTGCCTTCACCGCCTATGACCGCTTGTACCGCTTTCATTTTTGCGACCACGTTAACCTCTCCCACGGCGGCGGCGGCATACTGTCCACCCTTTGCGAGTGCAAGTTCTTTAAGCGACTTGGTACTGCTCATGTTGCTAACAGCATACCCGGGTCGTTTAGAAAGTATATAATCGGCAACGGCAACCAGCGTGTACTCTTCGCCGAACAAAGTGCCGTCTTCGTTCACAAAGCAAAGACGGTCTACGTCGGGATCTACTGCTATGCCCAGGTCGGCGCCTTGGCGCACCACCTCGTGGCAAAGTTCTTGCAGGTGCTCGGGCAAGGGTTCTGGAGGATGGGCGAATTTTCCGTTGACGGTTTCGTTGAGTACCACAATATCTTGTACTCCCAGGCGCTGCAGCAGTGCAGGCACATAGATTGCACCGGTAGAATTGATGGCATCGACCACTACTTTGAATTTTTTTTCGCCAATGGCCGCCACATCAACGAGTGGATAGTTAACAATAGCATCGAGGTGATGATCTTTGTAATCAGCCGCAGTAACGGTTCCTAATTTTTCGACCGAGGCAAACGTAAACTGCTCCCTTTCGGCCAAAGACAAGACCTGAGCCCCCAGCGCGGCATCGATGAACTCGCCTTTTTCGTTGAGCAACTTCAATGCATTCCACTCGCGCGGATTATGGCTGGCCGTAATGATGATGCCGCCATCGGCCGCCGCTGCGGGAACAGCCATCTCTACCGTGGGAGTAGTGCTGAGCCCCAGATCGATCACTTCGATTCCCAACCCTACCAACGTACTTACAACAAGTTGCTGTACCATGGGGCCGCTGATCCGTCCATCACGACCTACCACGATTCGAATACTATCTTTTTCTCCTTTGAGAATAGTACCAAAGGCAGCAGTAAATTTTACGATATCTAGTGGAGTAAGGTTCTCTCCGGGCTTGTTTCCAATGGTTCCTCTAATGCCGGAGATACTCTTGATTAATGCCATAGGAAAGTTTTAACAGCGCAAAAATACGCAATGACCTGTTAAGAGTGGGCCAGAACTTTAGTTCGGCTTACCTTTGCCTATGGCTCGAAAAGGTTGGTTTACAAATTGGTTCAACTCCCCTTATTATCATCAGCTCTATGCACACCGAGACGACAAAGAGGCCAAGGCCTTTATTGAGCGACTCATTGACTATTTGCATCCTGCCGCCGAAGCGACCATGCTCGATATGGCCTGTGGCCGCGGACGTCATAGCCGTACGCTGTCTGCACTGGGATTTGACGTGACGGGCGTAGACGTTGCCCCCGAGAACATCCGCTATGCCAAACGCTACGAATCGGAGCAATTGCACTTTCAGGTACACGACATGCGCAAGATCTTGTGCAGTCGCTGCTTTGACTATGTATTCAATTTTTTTACCAGTTTCGGATATTTCGATCAACTGCACCAACACGAACTGGCCCTGCACACCATGGTCACAGCGCTAAAGAAAAGAGGCGTATTGGTAATGGACTATCTCAACTGCGAGTACGCCTCGCGACAACTGGTTGCCCGCGAAGAAAAAACAATTAAAGGAATTAGCTTTTTAATAGAGCGCAGCGAAGATGCCCGATATTTTTATAAACAGATCACGGTTATAGATCCGAACTTGGAAAAGCCGCTTCTCTTTACCGAGAAAGTTTGCAAGTTCTCGGCCGTTGAACTGCGATCGATGTTACAACAACAAGGAATGACCGTTAAAGAGGTAATGGGAGATTACCAGTTGAATCCGTTCGACCCCCATACGTCGCCGCGTCTGATCTTGATCGCCCAAAGAGAGCAGTGATCACTTCTTATTGTTCAGTATCAAATACCGCGATGTTTCGAAAAAGGCTGTGGCCAACTCAGACAAAGACTGTTGCATCTTACGTCTTGCCGAAGAACTAAGAGTATCGCTGCCCGGCAAAAGAGCATGTAGCTGCTCCTCACCCGAATTGAGCTGACGCACCAGATAATGATCGTTGGTAACAATACCGATCTTATCGGTGGCATTGGTCACAAAAGCAAAGTGTTCTTTTTGCGAAGGATCGAGCAGGTCCCGACCAAGCGTCCTGTTTTGGTAAGAGCGGTGTAACAGGCCAGCGATGGTTGGCAAAACATCAATCTGCGAAACGACTTCGCTTCGTCGCTGTGGCGCGAGCAAGCCCGGGGCATAAAACAATAGAGGCACATGCAAATCGGTCAGACGCTGCTCTGTCCAAACTGGCGGATACACGGCCTGCGCATTGCCCGCTACGCCATGGTCGCCAATAAAAACAAAAATCGTGTTATTGAAATAGGGCTGCTTGGATGCTGTGGTCATAAAGGAGCGAATACAGTAATCGGAATAGCGAAAGGCATTGTACTCGTCGACCGATTCAAAACCATTGGCCAAAAGGGTGGCCTCATCGAGCGTATCCCTTTTAAAGTCGGTATCGGCAGGAGAAATGGATCGTTGAAAGGGACGATGATTACCGGCCGTTTGGATGTACGCAAAAAAGGGCGCGCGGGTGGCAGAGAGCCGCGCATTTGCCTGGGCAAAAAGATCTTTATCGCTAACACCCCATACATTGATGGGAGGCGCGGCAAAATCGTTGCCGGTGTGCATGGTCAGGTTCGGAATGTTTTTGAGGATGCCCTCGAAATTATTGAAGCCTGCATCGCCTCCCAGAAAATAATGCTTTTCGTAATCGTCCAATCCGCTCAGCAAGGTGTATTGATCGAGCGCCAATGGGTTACGGCTTGAGAATTTAAAGAACTGCGCATCGGGAATACCGGTCAAAATAGCAAAGAGCGCACGGGCGGTTGAAAAGGTCGGAGCAAAACAGCGTTCGAAAAAAATACCCTTTCGACTGAGTGAATCGAAAAAAGGTGTCGTATTCAGCACATTGCCGCTCATACTACTTTTGTACATACTGAACGACTCACATTGTACCAAGACAATGTTGGGTCGACTCTCGAACGAGGTACTGCGAGGACCGATCGTACGACGAAAATCAAAATCGGCCGAGGCAGCAAAACCCATCCACTTTCGCAGCACCGGAAAAAGTGCGCGGGCCCGATCCTCATTATAACCCGGCTTGCGCAGTCCCAGCGTGGCGGCAAAGTTTTGAACCGGATTGATGGCCAGATAGCTTAGAAAGATCTTTGAAAAACGAAAACTATCGGTTCTGCTAAGCGGACGAAAAGAAAATGAACCATGAATACAGCAAAGGGCCAGTGCCAACGCGAATACGAAATGGCTGCGGCGGTGCGCAATACCTTGTCCGTCGGTAGCGCTGATGACCTGCCAATGACTTCTTCTGTACATCCAACGAAAGATCAATACTGCAACGCCCAATCCTAACAGCATCCATACCAATGGATAGGTCTGCCAGATCATTTTTACCGAGATGGTAAAATCTTCGGCAAAGTTCATGGCACCGGCATCAAGGGGGGTCTGGTTATAAGAGAAGCTTCCGTATCCAGCCGCAAAAAAGAAGAATAGAATGAACGTGCTCAGGGCTAAATACCAAGTCCAGATCTTTTTGTTTTGATCGGAGTGAAAGGGGGACCAACCCGGATTAATACTGATCACGATGACCGGCAGCAAGATCACGGCGATCCAGCGCAGGTCATAGCGGAGTCCCAGCGCAAAAGCAGAAACAATGTCAGCACCGGCCAACCCGGCGGGGCGAAACTGCAAAAAGATGAACAGGCGAAACAAACTAAAGAGCAATAAAAAAATGATCAGCAGGTTAAAAACCCAGATCAAGGTCTTTGATATGCGCAGGCGCTTTACCATAAGTGATGTACAAAGAAACAACATTCAACACAAGTGAGTGCTTTCTTACCTTTGTAGCGTGTTTGACACCTGGCAACAAATTCTTCTGACGCTCGAGCAGGCGGACCGCGCCTTCTTTCGCCTGATCAACCAGCAACTCGCTTGGAGAGGTTTCGACTGGTTATTTCCTCTTTGGAGAACACCCGAGTTCTGGATACCGCTTTATTTGTTTTTAGTAGCTTTTATGCTGCTGAATTTTCGCAAACGCGCCCTTTGGTGGATCCTCTACTTCGTTGCGACGGTAAGTATAATGGATGGCATCGGTAACAAACTGATCAAACAGACCGTGCAACGGGTCAGACCCTGTAACGACCCCTCCATGATCCAAGACCTGATCTTGCGCATTCCCAACTGTGGTACGGGCTATAGCTTTATCTCGAATCATGCCGCCAATCACTTTGCCATGGCCATGTTCGCCTTTTTGACCATTGGATCACTGGCGGGCAAATGGCGCTGGCTATTTTTTGTATGGGCTTTCTCCATTGGCTGGGCACAGATCTATGTGGGGGTACACTACCCCTTTGATGTGATGGCGGGCGCAGTGGTCGGATTAGTTACCGGAGCAGTGATGGCATACATCTACAAGAGAATACACCGTTTACGTATCTTCGATACAGCAACAACTTCTTCGCTTTGATGGATGTTTTTATTTTAGGGGCGCTCATTTTACTGAACGGTCTGTTCTCGATGTCGGAGATCGCCCTGGTATCGGCCAGAAAAGGCCGATTAGAAAGTCTGGCAGAAAAAGGAGATAAAAAAGCGGCTCTGGCCCTCAAACTTTCACAGCATCCCGAACTTTTTTTATCGGCCGTACAAATTGGCATTACGCTGATCTCGATCGTAACCGGGGTCTATTCCGGCGAACGCTTTGGAAGAGACCTTCAGCCCTATGTAGCCCAACTTGGAGTGCCTGCCGAGGCGAGTGAGACCCTGTCTACCGTGCTGATCGTGGTGGTCATAACATTTCTATCGATCATCTTTGGTGAACTCATTCCCAAACGGATCGGGCTGATACGCTCCGAAAAAATCGCCAAGGCCGTGGCCGGGCCCATGCAATCGTTCTCTCGCATCACGCACCCGATCGTATGGTTGCTGAACCGCAGTAGCGATCTTTTTTTTCGTCTTTTCAATATTCGCAAGAACAAAGAAGATGCCATAACCGAAGAGGAGATCAAGACACTCATTACAGAAGGTACCGAGGCCGGCACCATCGAAGAGGCCGAACAAGATATCATTGAAAGGGTCTTTCACTTAAGCGACCGCAATATCACCTCGTTGATGACGCACCGAAGTGATATTATCTGGTTCGACGAAAAAGATAACGAAGAGAAGATCAAAGAGAAGATCTTACAAGAACCCCACTCCGTCTATCCTATCTGCAACGGATCGGTCGATTCTATCTTGGGCGTAGTCTCTATCAAGGATCTTTATGTAAGCCCCGATGACCAGGCATTCGGAAAGTTCATGCAACCGGCTCTTTTTATTCCCGAAAATCTTTCGGCCTATCAGGTACTGGAACGATTCAAAGCCTCCAAGAATCACTCGGCCTTTATTGTAGATGAGTATGGCAGCATTTTGGGCATGCTAACGCTCAATGATATTTTGGAAGCTATCGTAGGAGAGATTCCGCAAGAGGACGTACCCGACTATTCGATCACCGAAAGAGAAGACGGAAGCTTTTTGGTCGATGCCCAAATACCCTTTTACGATTTTTTGACACGCTTCGAAAAAACGGAGTGGATGAACGAAGGCGAGCAAGACTTCGATACCCTGGCGGGATTTATCTTACACCGCCTCGAACGCATTCCCAAGGTGGCCGATAAACTTAGCTGGAAAGGATTTACCATCGAGATCATGGACATGGATGGCTACCGGATCGATAAAGTGCTGGTAAGCATTAGTGACGCACTTCGAGAAGAAATGCAGTAGCCTTTATTCAAAGCTCAACCGAACGGTTTGGGCAGGATAATCGAGCTTGGTGCTTTTCTTACTCTTACCTGCTGTTACATGAAAAATATTGACCTGGTCACTGAACTGCTCGTATAGCAGTTTGGCATACACCTCGAGACTTCGCACCGATGTATTGACGCCCTCGACCTCCAGATATACATAAGTAGCTTCTCGATCGTGTTCAAAACCCAAATACTGCAATTGAACGGCTTTATCATTGACACGAAGCTGTAACCGAGAAGTGATATAGCGGTTTACCAGGGTGTCCATCCGCTCATGCAAGGCCGGATCGATCAAATCGGCTTTTTGATTAAATACCGTTTTAAGGGCCGCTTCAAAATCGTCGGTAAACAACTTCACTTGCACTTCGAGGGTCCCACCCGCGGTGTTTTGATTGATCTCCGTAACGCTCACGTGAAAAGGATGAACAGACGAAAGCGGGTCCGGCTTTGAAAAGACCGGCATCATCAACCACAGAAAAAGCGCCAAGACCGTTTGCATAATAAATTTTCAGTTCACAAAACTCTGCATTATTTTCAAGCTTTACGAGAAAATATTGTAGCAACGCGCACCGATGAATACCCTGCTTTTCTACTTTCCCCTAGGTTGGGAGCATATTTTGAGCCTCGACGCCCTCGATCACCAGGCTTTTTTGGCAGCCATGGGGGCCTCATTCTTGTTACAAGACTGGAAGCGACTGCTGGTTGTGGTTACAGCATTTACCCTGGGTCATTCCCTGACTCTTGCCCTGAGCGTGCTGAATGTGTTTTCGGTGAACAGTCAATGGGTAGAACTGCTGATTCCGGTAACTATTTCGCTCACGGCCGTGCAGCATCTGTTGCGTGAGCGCCCAGCGCGAAACAAGACCTTGCTTTTATACGCGTCTGCCCTTTTCTTTGGCTTTATTCACGGCATGGGATTTGCCAACAACATCCGGTTCATGCTTTCGCAAGACCAATCGCTCGGATGGGGATTGCTGGGCTTTAACCTGGGGCTGGAGGCCGGCCAGTTGGTATTTATGGCCTTGTTTTTGCTACTGGCGCAAGCAGTTGTACAGTTTTTACGTTTAGAAAGACAAAAATGGACCCAATCCGTCGCATTATTTACCTTTGGGCTATCTCTATTTATGATATTTCAACGCATTGATCTTTTTTAAAACCGATACAGAATGAAATCTACTTTGCTCGTTTTGCTGGTGTTGATGACAAGTGCATTGCTTGCCCAGAACATCCAGAACAATCCAAACAGTAATCACGGTAACAAATTTGAACAGCTGGGAACCATCTTTCCCACCCCCAATGAGTACCGCACCGCCAGCGGAGCGCCCGGACCTCGTTACTGGCAGCAACGCTGCGACTACGACATCCGTTGCGAACTCGATGAGAAAAATCTTATGCTCAAAGGATCGGAGACCGTTACCTACTTCAATAATTCTCCCGATGTATTGACCTATCTCTGGCTGCAACTCGACGAGAACGAGCACAGCTCGGTCAATAATGCCAACTACCAAGACAGCGAGGGCATGAGCCGCCAAATGAGTGTGCAGCAATTAAAACAACTCGAAGAGAACAAAGGCGACAATGGCTTCGGATTTAACATTCGCAAACTGACCGATGCCACCGGCAAATCACTTCGCTATACCATCAACAAGACCATGATGCGCGTAGAGCTGCCCGCTCCCCTCAAACCCGGACAGCGCTTTGTCTTTATGCTCAATTGGGATTATCGTATTTCGAACCGTATGACCATAGGGGGTCGCGGCGGATATGAATATTTTCCAGAAGACGGCAATTATCTCTTTACCATGACGCAGTGGTATCCTCGTCTTTGCGTGTACAGCGACTTTAAAGGATGGCAGAACCAACAGTTCACCGGACGGGGCGAATTCGCTCTTACGTTCGGCAACTTTAAAGTGCAAATGACCGTGCCGGCCGACCACGTAGTGCTCTCTACCGGAGAATGTCAGAATTATCCAATGGTGCTTTCGCTGGCACAGCAAGCCCGCTGGAAACAAGCGCAGACCAGTAAGGAACCTGTTGAGATCGTAACGCTCGAAGAAGCAAAGGCAGCCGAAAAAACAAAACTCAGCACTAAAAAGACCTGGATCTACAAGGCCGACAATGTAAGAGATTTTGCATGGACCTCTTCCAGAAAATTCGTCTGGGATGCCATGCCAATTGTAGTAGAAGGAAAGAAAGTAATGTGCATGAGCGGATACGGAAAAGAAGCCTACGGACTTTATCGCCCGTACTCTACCAAAGCCGTTGCACACACCATCAAGACCTACTCTCAATTTACCATACCCTATCCCTATCCCGTAGCGCAGAGCATCGAGGCCTCTAACGGAATGGAATACCCCATGATCTGCTTCAACTACGGCAGAACCGAAAAGGATGGCACGTACAGCGAGAGCATTAAAAACGGAATGCTCGGGGTCATCATCCATGAGGTTGGGCACAACTTCTTTCCGATGATCATCAACAGCGACGAAAGACAATGGAGCTGGATGGATGAAGGACTGAACACCTTTGTAGAATACCTGGCCGAAGAGCTGTGGGACAACAAATTTCCCAGCAGAAGAGGACCGGCTGCCTACATTACCGATTACATGAAGCTTCCTAAAGACCAGTTGGAGCCCATCATGACCAATAGCCACAACATCGTGCAATTCGGTCCCAACGCCTACTCTAAACCCGCTACCGGTCTCAATATTTTGCGCGAGACCATCATGGGTCGCGAATTGTTCGATTACTCATTTAAGGAATATGCAAGAAGATGGGCATTTAAGCATCCCGAGCCAGCCGACCTGTTCCGCACCCTCGAAGATGCAAGTGGAGAGGACCTCGATTGGTTTTGGAGAGGATGGTTCTACAGTACGGAGGCATGTGACATTTCGCTCGATACCGTAAAGTATGCCGTTGCTGACACCAGTTCTTCAGCGATCGGTACCGCTCGCAGCACCACCATGCGTCGCAGCGCCGACAAACCCCTGGTAAATACCTTCGAGGATATTTCGAAGATCAGAAACCGCACCGACTCAAGCATTGTGTTTGCCACGGATACCGATACAACGCTTCGTGATTTTTACTGGCGTTATGCCAGAGGGCTTGAGCCTTACGATACCAGCCGCAGAGAGTTTTCAATGGGCGGAGGCACTCCTGAGTCCATGACAGAAGAAGAGAAAAAGAGATATGCCAATCTGCATCAATACGAACTGACATTCTCGAACAAAGGCGGTCTTGTAATGCCTATCATCATTGAGTGGACCTTTAAGGATGGCAGCAAAGAAACAGAGAAGATCCCTGCGCAAGTATGGCGACTCAACGAAAAGAAAGTGATCAAGTCGTTTGTAAAGGAAAAAGAGGTTGCCTCCATTAAACTCGACCCCCTGCGCGAAACGGCCGACATAGACGAGAGCAACAACAGCTGGCGCAACATTCCTGCCCCTTCTCGCTTTACTGTCTTTAAGCAAGGACAAACAGGAGGAAGACGCAGTGGCGGAGGACAAGCCGGCAACCCAATGCAAAGGGCGCAAGAAGCCAAAAAAGGGTTCTAGCACGTTGGGGATGATGCGCTTTGTTTTTCTATGGATGCTGTGGCTGTTAAGTCACAACGGATTTGCTGCCAAAGTCGACACGATATGGGTAGCGAGCGCCTCCATGAAAAAATCGTACCGCTGCGTAGTGGTCATTCCCGAACTGCTGGAAAAAGAACAAGCAAGACTTCCGGTCACCTACCTCTTGCATGGCTATAGCGGTGATTATTCCAATTGGATAAAAAAAGTTCCGGCCCTTACCCGCTACGCCGATCTATACCGGATGATGATCGTTTGCCCCGACGGGCTGAACAATTGGTATATCGACAGCCCGGTGGCCGACAGCATTCGGTGGGAAACTTACATTGGGCAAGAATTACCTGCCTACATCGATGCCCACTATCCCACCCTTGCGGACAGAAAAGGAAGGGCCATCACGGGACTGAGCATGGGCGGGCATGGAGGGCTTTATCTTGGCATAAAACAAACGGAGATATTCGGGGCCTGTGGCAGTATGAGCGGAGGGGTGGACTTACTTCCTTTTTCCAAGAAATGGCAACTCGATAAACTGCTGGGCGATCCGGTTACACAAGCGGACAACTGGAGACGCCACTCCGTGATGCAAATGGTAGAAGAGCCCATCAAGCAACCACTGGCCATGATCATCGACTGCGGTACAGAAGATTTCTTCTATGCCGTTAACGAGGCCCTTCACCAAAAACTACTCGAAAAGAAGATCGCGCACGATTATACTATTCGCCCCGGAAAGCACGACTGGAACTACTGGCAACAAGCCCTGCCCTATCAGTTACTTTTTTTCTATCGGTTTTTTTATGGCTCCCTCAGTTGAATCGTCCTCTTGTAACTTGTTCATTACATAGGTCTCTTTGGCCAGCAATTTTCCGGAGCGGGGATCGTAATAGGTAAAGACGCCATGACGCATCGATAGGCCTTCGTTCTTGACGATCACGTCGCCTATTTTTTTATCAGGGTCCTTTAGATCAAAGACGGCGACCGTATCGTAAGACTGTTTGGGATCCATGGCCCGCCAGTTCTCTTCTCTGACCAGTCCGCCAAAATAGGAGTAGTAAAGCTGTCGGCCATGCAGTTTGCCCCAACGGTAATTTTCTTCGGCGATCTTTACGCCCTCCAGCGAAAAACGCTTCCAAGTTCCTTCTTTGCTATCATCCACAAAATGGCCCTCTTCTTCGTACCCCCTTTCACCACGTAACTCCGGTACCGATACTACCCAGGGACCCTGTCTTTTACCGCCCATATCTACCCGGTTTAGCGTGTCGCCGCGGCGGGTCAGAAAAAAATCTTTCCACTGGGCCGATACGCTCAGTGAATGCAACAGTAAAATCAATATAAATGCTCGCATTTTAGTAAGTTTGATTCATCTGTTTAACCCCGAAAAATCCCGTTATGCAAGTTAAACCTTCTGCTTTGCTCAACATGGCCCTTAGTCTGTTGATCAGTTTTTTCTCCCTTACTGCCTGGTCGCAGGTCGCACCCACCCCTGGTGCAGACAGAATGCGCTCGCTCGCGCAACGCCAGACCCTTTTTGGAGATAGCTTGCTTAGTACGGTGTCTTTCAGATCGATCGGACCAACCATTATGAGTGGCCGCGTGGTAGATGTAGAGGCCAACCCCAATGATCCCACCGAATTCTATGTCGCCTATGCAACCGGTGGTCTTTGGCACACGACCAATAACGGACAGAGCTTTACTCCTATTATGGATAGTCTCGATATTCTTTTCTTAGGCGATATCGCCATTAACTGGAATACGAACCCCCGCATCATCTGGGCCGGCACCGGCGAGGCCAACAGCAGCCGCTCCTCTTATGCGGGCACGGGCATGTATCGATCAAATGACAATGGAAAGACATGGCAATACCTGGGTCTTTCCGAATCGCATCATATAGGAGATATCAAATTACACCCCACCGACCCCAACACCGCTTGGGTGGCCGTGCTGGGTCATCTCTACACCGACAATAACGAAAGAGGCGTTTACAAAACGACCGATGGCGGCGCTACCTGGAAACAAACACTTTTTGTAAATGCGCAAACAGGCTGTGTTGACCTGGCCCTCGATCCTGCCAACCCCAATCAACTGTTAGCGGCCATGTGGCAAAAAAATCGCAAGGCCTGGAAATTCGAAGAGAGCGGACCCTCCAGTGGTATTTACAAAAGCACCGATGGTGGAAGTAGCTGGCAAAAAACTTCGGGTGAAGGCAGCGGTTTTCCACAAGGAAATAAAATTGGTCGCATCGGCCTTTGCTATTTTCCGGGTAACCCGCAGATCGTATATGCGATCGTAGATAATAATACCCCACTACCAGCCAAGAAATCGGCTACCGATTCATCGTATACCAAGGAGGACCTCCGAAATTTGACCACTGCCCAGTTTGCAGCACTCGACAATAACAAGCTCGAGAGTTTTTTACGAAAGAATCGTTTTCCCAGACAATACAGCGTAGCCCAGATCAAAGAGAAAGTGGCCGCCGGTACACTGGCCCCCTCCGTGCTGTGGGATTGGCTCGACAGCGATGACGGTTTTCAGAACAGCGGTATAGCCGGATGCGAAGTATACAGAAGCGATGACGGCGGACGCAATTGGAAAAAAACACACGAAAAACCCATTGGCATTTTCAACACCTATGGCTACTATTTCGCCAAGATCTATACCTCTTACCAAAATCCCGAGAAGGTATTTATTCTTGGGTTTAGCTCACAAGTCTCTACCGATGGAGGTAAGACCTTTACCAATATGGACAAGGGTAATGTACACGCCGATCATCATGCCCTTTGGGTCAACCCCAAAAGAGACAGTCATATCATCAACGGAAATGACGGTGGCGTAAATATCAGCTACGATGATGGTAAAAATTGGTTCAAGGCCAATACACCCGCAGTGGGTCAATTCTATGCCGTTACCACAGACGATGCCAAACCTTACAATGTATATGGTGGATTGCAAGACAACGGTAGCTGGTGGGGACCTTCCAATCACAAAGAAGATATTGGATGGATCGATAATGGCCAATACGCCTACAAAGTAATTAACGGAGGCGATGGCATGCAAGCGCAAGTAGACAGAAGAGATAACAACACCATTTACTCCGGCTGGCAATTCGGCGCCTATGCACGCTATCAAAAAGACAAGCCCGGTGTATCGAAAAGTATTCGCCCGCAGCACTTGCTTGGCGAAAAGCCCCTGCGATTCAACTGGCAAACGCCCATTTTACTAAGCCGTCATAACCAGGATATTTTTTACTACGGAGCCAACCGCCTCTATCGCTCCCTGAACAAAGGAGATAGTCTGGTGTCGCTTACACCCGACATGACCAAGGGGGCTGTAGCAGGTAACGTTCCCTATGGTACCATCACGACCGTCGATGAATCGCCCCTTCGCTTCGGTACGTTGTACGTAGGGACCGACGATGGCAACCTGCATCGCTCCGATGATGGTGGTTATACCTGGACGGCCTTGCACCGAAGCGCCACGCCCGATAAGAGCAAGAGCGCCAAAACAACTGTGCCCCCCGCCGGACTCGATACAAAACAACTTTGGGTCAGTCGCATCATTGCCTCGCAGCATAGCGAAAACAGAGTGTACGTTACACTGAACGGATACCGCTCCGATAATTTTGAACCCTTTGTATTCGTAAGCGAAGACAAAGGCGCCACCTGGCAACCCATTGCCGGCAACTTACCGCTGGAACCCGTTAACGTGATCAAAGAAGATCCCAAGAATCCGGACCTCCTCTACGTAGGAACCGATGGAGGACTCTATGTTAGTTTTGATAGAGGAAAAACCTATAGGGCCTGGCAAACCGGTATGCCTCGTTCTGTTCCGGTACACGACCTGGCCATTCAGCAACGAGACAATGAATTGGTGGTGGGAACGCACGGGCGCAGCCTTTATGTAGGAAAGCTCGATAAGTTGCAAAAGAATTAAGCAGTACGCGTAAGCCACTGCAGCGCGAGCGCATAGCCCTCTAGACCCAGCCCGCAAATAGTGCCCGCGGCCTTTGGACTTACATAGGAGTGCTGACGAAACGCTTCGCGGGCATGCACATTCGAGATATGTACTTCTATGACCGGTGCTTTGATGGCCGCCACCGCATCGCCAATGGCGACCGATGTGTGCGTATAGCCTCCCGGATTTAATATGATCCCGTCGCAGGCAAAGCCGGCCCTTTGTATTTCGTTGATGAGTTCTCCCTCTACGTTGCTTTGGTAATAAGTAAGGGTGACATTCGAAAAACGCTCTCGCAATGTCACCAAAAAATCGTCGAACGAGACGGCCCCATATACAGCAGGCTCGCGCTTGCCGAGCAGATTCAAGTTTGGTCCATTGATGATCGCGATGGTCATGCTTAGTTTTTAGAGGCCTTGATCATATCGATGAACTGATCGAACAAATAGCGGCTATCGTGCGGACCCGGTGTGGCCTCGGGGTGATATTGCACCGAAAAAGCAGGCTTACCCTTTACCCTGATGCCCTCTATGGACTGGTCATTGAGATTCACATGCGTGATCTGAATATGATCGGCCTTCTTGACCGCTTCGGGATCGACCCCAAAGCCATGATTTTGCGTCGTGATCTCTGAGCGACCCGTTTCGAGGTTCTTTACTGGATGATTGAGGCCGCGGTGCCCGTGATGCATCTTGAACGTAGGGATGTCGTTGGCCAGTGCCAGTAGTTGATGGCCCAAACAAATACCGAAGAGCGGTTTCCCTTCTTTCATCACTTCTTTTACCATGGCGACCGCGTAATCCATCGGTGCCGGATCGCCCGGACCATTGGAGATAAAATATCCGTTAGGAGCAAACTGCTTTACTTCTTGTAACGACGTGCGAGCAGGAAAAACCTTTACGTGCGCCCCGCGCTCCACCATGCATTGCAAAATATTTCGCTTAACGCCATAATCCATCACGGCAATGCGAACGGCCGAGGTCGGATCGCCCAGCTCGTAAGCCGTTGCGGTACTCACTTTTGAGGCCAGCTCTAGCCCATCCATGTTGGGAACGGCCTGCAACTTCTTTTTCAATGCATCGATATCGGTGGTCTCAGAAGAAATGATACAATTCATGGCACCCTTGGTACGAATATGCGCCACCAGCGAGCGCGTATCGACACCTTCTATCGAAACGATGGAGTGCGCTTTCAAGTACTCGTCTAAAGAACCCATTGCTTGTTTACGGGAGTACTGCTCTTCGAGGTTTCTTCCGATCAATCCACTGATCTTGACACTGTCAGATTCCACATCGGCCTCTTTGACACCGTAATTACCAATATGCGCAGCATTCATGATCAAGATCTGACCAAAATAGCTGGGATCGGTAAACACCTCTTGATAACCGGTCATGCCGGTATTGAAGCAGATCTCTCCGGTCGTAGTGCCGATGGCGCCGAATGCCAGTCCGTGATGGACCGTTCCGTCAGCCAATACGAGAACAGCGGGGGTGGATGAGTGGGGCATGGTGCGTGGTTAGGGGTAAAAACAAATTGCGCAAAAATAACCCATTTGTACCGCCCAGATGCCAAAAATGTTCACAAGTTATACCAAGGGCTCTTGCTGGCTCAGGCAATGAAAACTGCCCAACCCCCAGATGATATCGACCGAATCGATACCCACTACCTCGCGGCCCGGAAAACACTGCTCAATGATTCGAAGCGCGGTTTCGTCTTGTTTGCAATTGAAGACGGGTACGATCACCGCATGATTAGCAATGTAAAAATTAGCATAAGAACAAGGCAGGCGCTGTCCCTCGTAAGAAAGAGGCGAAGGCATGGGGAGTTCGATAATATTGAGTGGCTTACCGTCGATCAGCCGCATTGCCTTTAGCTGCTGCAAATTATGCTGCAGTAACGCATAATTCTCGTCCGTGCGATCGGACTCTACGGTGGCCAGCACCGTATCGGCATTTACGAACCGCACCGTATCATCAATATGACCATCTGTATCGTCGCCCACTATACCCTCATCGACCCATAAGATCTGCTCCACACCATAGTAATCACGGAGATATTTTTCGATCTGCTCCTGATTTAAATGAGGGTTACGATTTGGATTCAGTAAACAAGCCGTAGAGGTAAGTAAGGTTCCTTTGCCATTGAATTCTACGCTACCCCCCTCCATCACAATACCCGGATGCCATACCGGCAACCCGTAGTGTTCAGCGATACGAGTGGGGATCACATCATCGAGATCGTAAGGAGGGTATTTATTGCCCCAGGCGTTGTATCCCCAATCCACAATAACTTTTTGGGGGTGGGCCGAAGGATTGATCAAAAAAGCGGGACCATGATCGCGACACCAGGCATCGTTGGTGGGATGAATAAAAAAATCAATCGTAGAAAGATCAACGTCAAAGCGTGTCATCCAGTCGGTGGCCTGTTGTTGCATGGCCGCATCCACTACATTGATCTTGACACGTTCGCCCTTGATGAGCTCCTTTATGAATTTTACGTAACTGGGGTAAATAGCATTGATCTTGCCGGGCCATGAAGCCTCTTTGTGAGGCCAGCTGAGCCAGGTAGCAGCATGCGGTGCAAATTCGGCCGGAAAATAATATCCCAGCTCACGGGGAGTGCGCTGCTCAGTTTTCATCTACATATCGCTTGGTGATGGGCTGGTAAGAATCGATTCGTCTGTCTCTCAAAAAAGGCCAGTGCGTGCGATAATGATCGGTCTTGGAAAGATCGATCGTAACCACGGCCGTTTCTTCTTTGTCGTGAGAGCCTTGCCAGAGCAAGGTGCCGAACGGATTGGATACGAAGGAACCACCCCAAAATTGCATGGCACCGTTTTGCTCAAGGCCCACCCGATTTACGCTGACCACATGCACCCCGTTGGCAACAGCATGACTGCGTTGCATGGTTTGCCAAGCGCCGTATTGCTCGTTGTTGGTAGCGGCGTCTTGACTGGTGGCCCAACCAATGGCAGTAGGATAAAACAGGATCTCTGCCCCCATTAGTGCGGTAATACGGGCCGCTTCGGGGTACCATTGGTCCCAACAGATAAGAACGCCGATGGTAGCGAATTTTGTTTTAAAGACCTTATAGCCCAGATCGCCCGGGGTAAAGTAGAATTTTTCGTAGTAGGCCGGATCGTCCGGAATATGCATTTTCCGGTATTTGCCCAGATAGGTTCCGTCGGCATCAATAATGGCAGTAGTGTTATGATAGAGTCCTTCTGCGCGCTTTTCGAAGAGTGAGGCAATTACGACCACACCCAAACGGGCCGCCACTTGCTGTAACGTTTCTGTAGAAGGTCCGGGGATCGGTTCGGCCAATTGAAAATTCTCATAGGCCTCGATATCGCAAAAATAGAGTGAGGTAAATAGCTCTTGCAAACAGACGACCTGGGCTCCCTTTGCGGCAGCTTGTTCGATCTCTTTGACGGCCTTGTTCAAATTGGCTGTTTTGTCTGCTGAACAGCTCATCTGAACCAATCCTACCGATACCGATCTCATAGGCATTATTACTATCCGATAAAGGCTGCTTATTCAGCAGCAGGGGTCTCTTCGGCAGGAGCCTCAGTGGCAGCAGGTGCCTCTGCAGGAGCTGTTGCTTTTTTACGAGCACCGGAGCGACGGGTCTTTTTAGCCGCGGCTTTCTCCTCTCCTTTTCCTTTTCCGTAGATCTCGTTGAAATCGACCAACTCTATCATCGCCGTGTCGGCGTTGTCGCCAAAACGAAATCCTAATTTGATAATGCGGGTATATCCACCGGGGCGACCGGCCACTTTCTCGGCTACTGCGCCAAACAGCTCCTTTACGGCTTCTTTGTCTTGCAGGTAGCTAAATACGACACGACGCTGGTTGGTGGTGTTTTCTTTGGCTTTTGTTATGATAGGCTCTACATATACGCGCAGGGCCTTCGCCTTGGCGGTAGTAGTTACGATACGCTTGTGTGTGATCAGCTGACAAGCCAGATTGCTTAGCAAGGCATCGCGATGGGCTTTCTTTCTGCCGAGGTTGTTTACTTTGTCTCCGTGACGCATGACGTTTTGTTTTTGAACACTGCACCGTGTCAGGAATTGCAGTGGTTGCTCTACTTAACAGAAGAGCGTGAATGAATAAAATTAAAATTCGCTCAAATCGATACCCAGCTTTACCAGGTCCATTCCGAAGTGCAATCCTCTTTCAGAAAGCACTTGCTCGATCTCAGACAGAGACTTCTGTCCGAAATTGCGGAACTTCATCAGGTCTTCTTGCTCGTATTGTACCAGTTCGCTCAGTGAATTGATCTTGGCAGCTTTCAGGCAATTGAAGGCGCGTACAGAAAGATCGAGGTCCTCGAGCGGGGTCTTCAGCACTTTGCGCAACTGCAGCGTCTGCTCGTCTACCAAATCTTCTTTCTTTTCTTCTTTATTGTCGAAAGTGATGTTCTCGTCGGTAATGATCATCAAGTGCTGGATCAAAATACGAGAGGCTTGCTTAACGGCCTCTTCGGGGTGGATGGTACCATCGGTAGCCACTTCCATGATCAGCTTCTCGAAGTCGGTGCGCTGCTCCACACGGGTATTCTCGATACTGTACTTAACGTTCTTGATGGGCGTATAGATCGCATCAACGGGGATATAACCCAGGGGCGCTTCTTTAGGCTTGTTGTCTTCGGCAGCTACATAGCCACGGCCTTTCCCGATGGTCAACTCCATATCGAGGCGTGAAGAATTGTCGAGCGTGCAAATGAGCAGATCGGGATTCATGATCTGAAAAGACTGCGTGTTCTCACCGATCAGGGCAGCTGTAAATTCTGTTTTATTCTTAATGGAGAGACTGATCTTCTCGGAGCTCACCTCTTGATCACCCAATTTCTTAAAGCGAACTTGCTTGAGGTTCAGCAACATTTCTACCACGTCTTCGCTGACACCTTTGAGTGTGGCGAACTCGTGATCGACTCCTTCGATCTTAACACCGACAATGGCGTATCCTTCGAGTGAGTTGAGCAATACACGACGCAGGGCGTTTCCGATGGTAACACCGTAACCGGGTTCAAGCGGACGAAACTCGAACTGCGCATGAAAGTCAGATGCTTTCTGAAGAATGATCTTATCGGGTTTTTGAAAATTCAGGATGGCCATATTTTAATTGCTTTAAATGTTAAAGAAGTGACTCCTCGTTATTACTTAGAGTACAATTCGACAATAAGTTGCTCCTTGATATTCTCGGGTACGCTCTCTCTTTCGGGATAAGCGATAAAGGTTCCCTTGCACTCGGTCTCGTTAAAATCGAGCCAGTTGAACTTGGGATTCTTTCCGCGAACGGCACCGGAAATAGAAGCACGCTCTTTGCTGCTGATCTTTACGGTAACCACATCGCCTGGCTTCAACTGATAAGAGGGCACGTTGACCACCTTACCGTTTACCTCAACGTGCTTGTGGCTGACCAACTGACGAGCGGCAGGGCGAGAGGGGGCGATCCCCATACGGAACACCGTATTGTCCAAACGCGCTTCGAGCAACTGGATGAGGTTCTCACCGGTTACCCCTTTGCGACGGGCTGCTTCTTCGAACGTTTTGCGGAATTGTTTTTCCAATACCCCGTAGGTGTATTTGGCCTTTTGCTTTTCGCGCAACTGCAGGGCATATTCGCCGAGCGTTTTACGCTTACGCTTTTCTCCATGCTGACCGGGAGGATTACTGTTCTTACCCAGCCATTTTCCATTGCCCAGGATGGGCTCCCCGAAAATACGGGAGATCTTGGTCTTAGGACCATTGTACCTTGCCATAGTGATTGTTCATTTAAGCTTTTTTAAAAACCGGTGACGCGATCGGTAAAAAGCTTTTAAAAAATTAATCGCGCACCCTTTATTAAAATGAAACGCTGATGGCGTATGTCTATTAAACTCTTCTCTTCTTAGGAGGACGGCAACCGTTGTGAGGCAGCGGTGTAACATCCTTGATCATGACCACTTCGATGCCACTTTGTGACAAAGAGCGGATGGCACCCTCGCGACCTGAACCGGGACCTTTCACATATACATCCACACGCTTCAGACCCGCATCAAAAGCGGCACGGGCTGCATCGGCAGCGGCCATCTGAGCGGCATAGGGAGTATTTTTCTTTGATCCGCGGAATCCCATTTTACCGGCACTGCTCCAAGCGATCACCTGACCGGTCTTGTTGGTCAGACTGATGATGATGTTATTGAAGGTAGCAGAGATGTGGGCATCGCCGTAGGCATCTACTTTTACCACTCTTTTCTTAGCGGCGGCCTTGGCGCTGGGTTGCTGTTGTTGTGCTTTTGCCATGATGGTTAGAGGTAATCTTCGGTTAATTATTTTTTAGCTGCCTTCTTCTTACCGGCAACAGTTTTACGTTTTCCTTTGCGGGTGCGACTGTTGGTCTTGGTACGCTGGCCACGAACGGGCAGCCCCTTACGATGACGAAGACCACGGTAGCAGGCGATGTCAAGCAGACGCTTGATGCTCATCTGCACCTCGGAGCGAAGCTGTCCTTCTACTTTCAGCTCTTCGGTGATAACAGAACGAATGGCGTTGAGCTCATTATCGTTCCACTCATTTACTTTCTTACTACGATCAATGTTGTGCTTGTCGAGAATGTAACGGGCAGTGGCAGGACCAATTCCGTAGATGTAGGTGAGACCGATCTCTCCTCTTTTGTTTTTTGGTAAATCAACACCGGCAATACGAGCCATAGTAGTTTGTTATAGTTGAATAGGTTATTGACTGAGATTATCCCTGGCGCTGCTTAAAGCGAGGATTCTTTTTGTTAATGATGTACAGCTTGCCTTTGCGACGAACAATCTTGCAGTCGACGCTACGCTTTTTAATGGAGGCTCTTACTTTCATCTTGTTTAGTTTTTCGGTCTTACTTGTATCGGAAATTGATCCGACCCCTTGTTAGATCATAGGGAGAAAGTTCCACTCCCACTTTATCGCCGGGTAAAATACGGATGTAGTGCATCCTCATTTTTCCGGAGATGGTTGCCAAAATTTCGTGACCGTTTTCAAGCTTTACTCTGAACATGGCATTGGACAATGCCTCGAGAATAATTCCATCTTGCTTGATAAGCGGTTGTTTCGACATACGATTTTAAGGGGTGCAAAGATAGGTCGTTATCAGGGAATAACGAAGAAAATCGCCAATTTTTTCCCCCGAGGTGGAAAACCCTAGGTCAGGCGAATAAGAATATCCTTAAGATGCTGAAAATCAAATAAATAAGAGAAAGTCAGTGACTTTCCGCACAACCACCTACTCGGCCCAGCTCATCACGTAATCCTGGTTCTCGATCTCGAGGGCCTGTCGGGTCAACATGAGCGGGCGGAAGGTGTCGACCATTACGGCCAACTCCTTAGTTTCCTTTGCCCCTATGCTTTTTTCGACCGCCCCGGGATGTGGACCATGGGGAATGCCGGCGGGATGCAGGGTGATCATGCCGCGTGTAACAGACTTGCGGCTCATAAAGTCGCCATCGACATAATAGATGACCTCGTCGCTGTCGATATTGGAGTGGTTGTAGGGAGCCGGTATGGCCTGTGGATGATAATCGAAGAGCCGCGGCACAAAGGAGCAAACCACAAAGGCATCGGTCTCGAAAGTTTGGTGGATGGGCGGAGGCATGTGTACTCGCCCGGTAATGGGCTCAAAGTCGTGAATTGAGAATACGAAGGGATAACAGCAACCATCCCATCCTACTACATCAAAGGGGTGCGTGCCGTAGTGCAGACCGTAGAGCACTCCTTTCTTTTTTGCCTTGATGAGAAAATCGCCTTTCTGGTCGATGGTCAGCAGATCTTGCGGCGGACGAATATCTCTTTCGCAATAGGGAGAATGTTCCATCAGCTGCCCCCTGCGACTTACATAACGCTTGGGATAGCGAAGCGGTGTGAACGACTCGACAATGAACAACCGATTGTCGGGTGTATCGAAATGGATCTGGTAAATAGTGCCGCGCGGTAGCACAATGTAATCGCCGTAACTAAACGGCAGTTGTCCATACTGCGTAATGACCTTGCCGCTTCCTTCGTGAATAAAGATCATCTCGTCGCCATCGGTGTTCTTATAAAAATAATCCGTGGTGCTTTTACGGGGGGCAGCCAGCACAATATGGCAATCGCCATTTACCAATACGGGAATTCGGCTATTGAGATAATCGTCGATGCGAGGCACCTTGAAACCCTCGAAGCTTCGATGCTTGAGCATTTTCTCTTCGGCGATCTGCGGTGAAACATCTTGTTGAGGTTCGGTGCGAATGATCTGCGTAGGCGGATGACAATGATAGAGCAGCGCATAATCATCGCTGAATCCCTCGGTAGAGAACAACTGCTCGCTATAAAGGGTGCCGTCGGGCTTTCTGAACTGGGTATGTCTTTTGTGCGGGATAGAACCCAGCTGATGGTAATGTGGCATAGCGTTCGTTTAATGTCTCACTGAACTTGATCTCTCAACCATATCTCTTACATACCCGGAAACCAGGGCCTACCCACGATCTCGCGAAAAGGCCAAGGCATGGCCGCCAAGATCATGAGCAAGGCAACAATCAATGCATAAGAAACAGGCTTATAGGCAAGTGCTTTGGCCTTGGTGCGGGCCCAGGTGATCAACACGACAGCCAAGATCATTAGCAAGGGATGCTCTACCAGGTAAAAGCGATAAAAAGAATCCTTCATTACAGAAACCCCCTCGGGCACCTTTCCCCAAGAGTAACGACCTCCCAGAATCTGGTACAGGCCGATCAGTAACATGGTGTGTGCGGCGATCATCAGAAAAAGACTGGTAGACTTGAGCGAGTCCTTTTTGGCAAATGCCTGAACGATCGAGAGCAATAACAAAAGGAGCAATACCCAGCGAAGTGCGTTGTGCAGGTGCAACAGTCCGGTTTCCATAAACTTGATTTTGTGTGAATCAAATATAAGAAAACTCTTTGCTTATTCGACCCAGTCGGCTATAAACACGTTGGTGTCGCGGGTACCGCCGTTGTTTCGGTTGCTGGCAAAAACAATTCGCTTGCCATTGGGAGAGAACATCGGAAAGGCATCGAACCCTTTGTCGCGACTGATCTTTTGCAAATTGGTGCCATCCTCGTTGATGGTGTATAAATTAAAAGGAAAACCTCTCTTGTACTCGTGGTTAGAGGCAAAGATGATGCGCTTGCTGTCGGGCATAAAGACGGGAGCCCAATTGGCTTGTCCATATTGCGTAACCTGACGAGGCTGGCTACCATCTGCATTGGCCACCCATACTTCCATGTTGGTAGGAGCCACCAGGTCTTGGGCTAACAGTTCTTTGTATTCAGTTATCTGCTCTGGTGTCTGCGGGCGAGAGGCGCGCCAGATGATCTTCTTTCCGTCGGGACTAAACCACGCACCGCCATCATACCCCAGTGTATGGGTAATGCGTTGCTCTTTACCGGTGGCCAGCTCCATGATGTAGAGCTCAATGTCTCCGTCTTTGGTACTGGTATAGATCATCTTCTTACCGTCGGGAGAAAGGGTGGCCTCCGCATCGTAGGCCGGAGAATTTGTGAGTTGCTTTTTGATCGTACCATTCAGATCGGCCATAAAAATATCATAGCCCTTGTACAAAGGCCAGATATACTTGTTACCATATTTGGCACGATCGGGCACCGGGGGACAAGCCTCATCGGCCAGATGGGTCGAGGCATAGATAATATGCTTGTTGTCGTAGGTAAAATAAGCACATGTGGTTCTGCCCTTTCCGGTGCTCACCATTTTATAGGTAAACGGCTCACCGACTTTAGCGGGCACAGTGCCCACAAAGATCTGGTCGCAGGCCACCCCGTCTTTAAGTGACGTACGCTGAAACACCAGCTTTTTGCCATCGTAGCTCCAATAAGCTTCGGCATTGTCGCCACCAAAGGTCAACTGCTGGATGTTGCGAAGATGTGTTTCGTCGGGATATCGAAGCGAATCACTATTGGCAGTTTGTGCCAGCAAGACAACTTGCGAGAGAAAGAAAAAGAACAATACAGTTGTGACCCTTGCGTTACAGCGTACGATTTGCAGCATGATATTTCTTTAAGGAACGCAAAGCTATCTTTGTAGGTATAAAAGACTGTCAACGAAATGTCAAACCTCAGGCTATTTTTTGTTTGCCGGCCCTTGCTGGCACTCACAGCACTGGTTTTTTTGGCGGGTTGCCAATCCCCTGCCCCCAACGACAGAGCAGCAAAAGGGACCGAACAAGTCAATGACAGCCGCCTGCCCGCCGAAAAACCCGATCTTGACGGCGGCACCCCACCCTCTGCGCTGCAAGTAGCCTATGCCAGAGCCCTACAAATGGCAGAGCAGGGCGATCCCGCCACCCTGCCACTCTGTGATTCGCTGTTGCAACACCAGGGACCGCAAGGAGGGGCCGAGCCCTATTATTATAAGGGCATCTATTTTGCGAGTAAAAAAGACAATAAGAAAGCACTCGGATGGTTCGATAAGACCATTCAAACAGACTATAGTTTCTACGAAGCCTACATAGAAAAAGCTGCCCTTCTCATTGATGCAAAAGAATTTGAGGCAGCACACAAAGAATTGGAATTGCTCAGAACCTTATCACCCGGCTATGCACCCGTGCACTACTGGCTGGGCAAATGGGCGGACCGGCAGAAAAAGAAAGAGAAGGCCCTCGAGCATTTTCGGCTGGCCCTATCGCTCGACACTTCGCTTACCGAAGCCAAACAGGCCATTCAGCGTCTTGAAAAATGATCAGTATCTTGCAGCCATGCCACTTGTAGCACCCTCGCTTCTTTCAGCCAACTTTTTGCAATTGCAAAAAGATTGTGACATGCTCAACAGCAGCGAAGCCGATTGGTATCACCTCGATGTAATGGACGGACGCTTCGTGCCGAACATCAGCTTTGGACCCATGCTGATAAATTTTTTCAGAAAGGCCACTACCAAAACCTGCGATGTGCACCTGATGATCGAAGAGCCCGAGCGCTATGCCCAGGCATTTCAGGAAGCCGGAGCCGATATCATTACTATCCATGCAGAGGCTTGCACGCACTTGCACCGTAATATTCAACAGATAAGGTCGCTCGGCGTCAAAGCCGGTGTGGCGCTCAATCCACACACGCCTGTTCATGTTCTCAGCGAGATCATTCGCGATATTGATCTGGTTTGTCTGATGAGCGTAAATCCCGGATTCGGCGGACAACAATTTATTCCCCACACCCTGGTAAAGATCCGCGAACTTAAAGAATTGATCAATAGCAGCGGATCGGCTGCACTCATTGAGATCGATGGCGGCGTAACCCTTGAGAATGCGCCATCGATAGTTAGTGCCGGAGCTGATGTGCTGGTGGCCGGTAATACGGTCTTTAAAGCCACAGATCCGGTGGCCACCATTGCGCAACTCAAAAAAGTAGTTGCCCGTTAATTCATGCGCTGGGTGCTAAAAAAATTTCAGGAGTTAACCCCCGATGAGCTCTACGCGCTGCTTCGGTTGCGTGCCGAAGTATTTGTGGTAGAACAAACCTGCGCGTTTCAGGACCTCGACAACAAAGACCAACCGTCTTACCATTTGCTGGGATACCTGCAAGACGAACTGGTCGCCTACACCCGGTTAGTACCCCCGGGCATATCATACACTGCGGCCTCCATAGGAAGAGTGGTCACATCACCCGCGCATCGAAAAAAAGGATTTGGCAAGCTGCTGATGCAAGAGTCGATCAAGATCTGTGATCAGCTCTTTGGAAAGATCACCATCATGATCGGTGCGCAGTGTTACCTGATAGAATTTTACAGCTCGCTCGGATTTGTACCCTCAGGAGAGGTCTATCTCGAAGATGGAATTGAGCACATAGAGATGACCCTTACCAGATAATCGATTTGCTACGATAATTCAGGGGCGAGAAAACGGGCCGTATGCGTATCGGCCTTTCGCACCATTTCTTCGGGTGTGCCTGCAAATAATAGCTGACCGCCTCCGTCTCCTCCTTCCGGACCCAGATCGATAATATGATCGGCCAGTTTGATGATATCCATGTGATGTTCTATGACCAGCACGGTATTGCCACGGTCCACCAACCGATTGAGCACTTCGGTAAGATGACGGATATCTTCGAAATGAAGCCCCGTGGTGGGCTCGTCGAGTATGTAAAATGTTTTACCCGTATCGCGTTTGGCCAGCTCGGTCGATAATTTAATTCGCTGCGCTTCGCCACCACTGAGTGTAAGGGCCGATTGCCCAAGGGTAATATAGCCCAGACCTACCTCGTGCAAGACCTTGATCTTTCTATACAAGTACGGTACAGGCTGAAAAAATTCCATAGCCTCATCTACCGTCATGGCCAACACATCGGCAATGGATCTTCCCTTGTACCGTACTTCGAGGGTTTCCCTGTTATATCGCTTTCCGTTGCAGCTGCTGCAGTGCACATATACATCGGGCAAAAAATTCATCTCAATCACCTTCATGCCGCCGCCTTCGCAATCGGCGCAACGACCTGTTTTTACATTGAACGAAAAACGTCCTGCTCCGTATCCCCTTACCTTACTTTCAGGAAGCGAGGCGAACAGTGTACGGATATCGGCAAAAAATCCGCAGTACGTCGCAGGATTACTGCGAGGAGTACGCCCAATGGGTGCCTGATCTATCTCTATTACCTTATCGATGTTCTCGAGCCCGCTGACCGACTCGTACGGCAGTGGTTGTTGCCTTGAGCCAAAGGCATGTTGAGATAAGATCGGATATAAAGTCTCGTTGATGAGTGTTGATTTTCCGGATCCGCTGACCCCTGTTACGACAATGAACGTACCCAATGGAAAATGCGCCGTAACGCGCTGTAGGTTGTTTCCGGTTGCGCCATGCAGCACAAGTGATTTACCCGAACCACTGCGACGAGAGGTCGGTAAAGGAAGTTTGTGCAGCCCATTGAGGTAGCCCGCTGTTAATGTCTTTAGTTTTTTTAATGCGGCAGGCGTACCCTGAGCCACGATCTTTCCGCCGTGTACTCCTGCCTTAGGGCCCACATCGATCAGGTAATCGGCTGCCAGCATGATATCCTTATCGTGTTCGACCACCAGAATACTGTTGCCGATATCACGAAGTTGTTTGAGCGCATCGATGAGTCGTTGATTGTCGCGCTGGTGAAGTCCGATAGAGGGTTCGTCCAAGATATAAGTGATCCCCTGCAGCTGGCTGCCGATCTGCGTGGCCAGGCGAATACGCTGCGATTCGCCGCCGCTGAGTGTGCGGGTACCTCTGTTGAGCGTCAGATAGCCCAACCCAACGTTGAGTAAGAACTGCAATCGCTCTCTGATCTCCTTTAAGATATCTTTTGCGATGGCGCGCTGTTTGGTATCGAGCATCAGTTCTATTCCATCGAACCACGCTGCCAGATTATCGAGATTCATATTGCTTAGCTCGGCAATATTTCTTCCGTTTATTCGAAACCATCGACTCTCCTTTTTCAGGCGGGTCCCCTCGCAGGTACCACATGGTTGTACCTCCATAAAATCTTCGGCCCATTCACGAATGGAATCACTGTAGGGGCTGGCATACCAACGAAGCAGAACATTCACTACTCCCTCAAAGGGAGCAGAGGAATCGAACTTTGCATCGGCAAAATCAATTTCTGCGACCTTTCCTTCGGCATTACCATAGAGAATTATATTGAGCTGAGATGCAGAAAGCTCTTTGATAGGTTTTTGAAGTGATACCTTATGTTGACGAGCCAGCTCTTGTGCTTGCTTGTAGACCCAGGCCTCGCGCGCCTCACCCAACGGTGCAATGCCCCCTTCACTAATAGAAAGCGATGTATCGGGCATTAGTCGCTCCATGCTCACGCGATGTTGCACGCCAAGGCCCTTGCAAACCGGACAGGCGCCGTAGGGAGAATTGAACGAAAAAGCATTGGGAGAGGGCTCTTCGTAACTGATGCCGGTGTCTTGGCACATCAATTGGCGGGAGTACTGGATCAGCCCTTCCTCTTCGATCTGTACGAACAATAAACCCTTTCCTAATTTGAGCGCCTGCTGCACACTCGCACTGAGGCGCGCTTGGAGGTCGTCGGTCACCAGCAAGCGGTCAACGACCAACTCAATGTCGTGGATCACGTAGCGATCCAATTGCATGCGGGCGGTCATTTCCTTGATCTGCCCGTCTACACGCACCTTTACAAAACCTCTTTTACGCCATTCCTCAAACAATTCACGGTAGTGTCCCTTTCGTCCGCGCACCAGCGGGGCAAGCAGCATGATCTTTTTGTCTAGACAAGTAGAAAAAATATTTTTCACGATCTCTTCTTCACTCCATTTGACCATGGGCTTGCCGGTCTCGTACGAAAAAGCCTGCCCTGCCCGGGCGAAAAGCAAACGTAAAAAATCGTACACCTCGGTAACCGTTCCTACCGTAGAGCGGGGATTTTTATTGGTGGTCTTCTGTTCGATGGCAATGACCGGAGACAAACCCGTAATGCGATCCACATCGGGTCTTTCCATGTCGCCCATGAACTGTCTGGCATAGGCCCCAAAGGTCTCCATGTAGCGGCGTTGCCCCTCGGCATAGATCGTATCGAAGGCGAGGGAGGATTTTCCTGAACCACTGATGCCGGTAATGACCACCAGCTGATTTTTGGGAATGCTGATATCGAGATTCTTGAGATTGTGTTCTCGGGCCCCGGACACCACGATGGAGTCGGTATCGGCTAGAGCGGATACGGAGGGAGATACTTTTTTTCGGGGCATAAGAGCCCACAAAGATAGGTGAGTCGCACTGGCGATTTGCCAAGGGAATCAAAGTCAGAGAAGTCGCTCGATCAACAGCTCTTGCGAAAAATAATGATGCCCCTCAGCGAGTTCCTTTACGGCCTCGAGCAGTTGGGGCAATTGGGCCTTTTTATTGACGTATCCATATACCCCACCCTTGGGCATACAAGAAAGAAAATGCTCCTCGCCCCGATCGGAGAAAAAAAGAATTCGGATCATCGGATTGATCTGTCTTAACTTTTTGACCACCTGGCGAAGATCCAGTTCAAATAGAAGATCGTCCATGATGAGCAGATCGATGGAATGCTCTTGAAAAAGCTGCATCAATTTTTCCTCATTGCCTGCTTCGTGTACATGCAGCGACTCGTAATTTTTTTTGAACGTGCTGCTCATGCCAAGCCGAAAAATGGGGCTTCGGTCAGCGATCAAAATCTGCTGTAGATTGATGGGTTGATGAGGCATTAGCGCAAATATAAGGTGGCAATGCCTCGACAAAAGCACTATTTAATTGTCGTTTTTTAACGAAGAAAATTACTCGCTGAATAACAACGAGATAGCGCTTACTGAAGAACTAACTTACCCACAGCAATACGCTCCCCAACCGTTTTTCCGATGAACACATAGTAGGTGCCCTTACTCATAGCGGAGAAGTCAACATCCATGCTACTGTAAGGACCCGTTATCGGGTAATTCCGGCTCAATACAAGTCTTCCCTGTTGGTCATAGATATAGAGAATGCGCTGGAAATTAAAGGCCGTGGCGCTGCTATAGTAACGAACCTTAAAGGGCCCAGTCGTAGGATTGGGGCTAATCCAGGCTTGTTCAGAGGCCGCCGCTATAATTCTGCGACCGGGAGAAATGGCAGAACAGCCCTGCGGAGTAAGCGCACTGACTGTATAGGTTCCCAGGCCATCGATACCGATGATAAGAGAGGAACCCGTAGCACCACTTACCACCACTCCATCTTTTCTCCAGGTATAAACAAGACCCGTAGAAGCCGGTGTAGCGGTTGCAATAAGGGTAGTGGTTTTTCCGGGTAGCAAACTGGTATCACCCAATACCTCAACACGCATAACCGGAATAGGAGTTACATTGACTGTTACAGTCTCGCATGTACGTGAGCTGCCACAACTGCCGCCCTCTGCGCGAACAAAAAAGCTGGTAGTAGCATTAACCGCAACACCCGTAAGAGAAGCGCCGGTTCCCAGCCTTGTACCACCACAGCTTCCGCTGTACCACACCCAACTGGCGCCGGTAACCAACGGGCCGCTCGTTACACTTAAATTAACAGAGGCGGGGCCACAAGAAGCGGTTACGTTGCTGGCAGCTACTGCATTAACACCACAACTTCCCACCACAGCGGGTGTACCGGTCAATACTACATCATCAACACGGATCGTAACCGTACCACCTACATTGCGGACAAAACGAAGTTTGAGTCCGTTGATCTGCGCTGCGGCGGGTAAAGAGATCGTCTTGGCAGGATACCAACCGACAGATGCATTAGCCGCCTCATTGAACAAGGCAGCAGCGGTGTTGCCCAGATTAACCCAGGCTGAACCGTTCCAATAATCAACCGAAAAATTAGGAAAGGCGGTAGCGTTCTCTTTCCGATAGGCAAAGTCTAGCTTTACATCTCTGAAAGAAGAAGCATTGATACTCTCAATAGAGAAGCCCCCTGCATTAGTACTCGACGTACCCGTATAAAAGACATTGCCTCCACCCGAAGCGTTCGGGTAATTAGAAGAAGCATTTGTTGTTCGTACATCGGCGGGTGCCGCTTGCTGACCATCAGAGAAAGTGAGTGCACCGGCATTTTGCCAGCCCGTGTAGGCCGTTACAAGGGTAGTGGCCGATGGGACACCCATACTCTCAGCAAAAATTACAGTCTGCGCCTGCACAGCAGAGGCCCAAGCGAGCAGCGATACAAAACTTACCATTGAAAAGCGAAGCAGATTAGTTCGAAGGTTCATAGCGGTTGGTTATACGATGATGGATACTTATTTACTTATTTGTTGGAATGGGATAATGAACGGCCCGAAAAAAAGCGCCCGCCTGTTTGGCTGTCTCGGCGTTGGAATGGGCCACACCCGGAAGCGAAACAATCGTCCAATTAAGCGGACTTTTTTGAGAAGTGGCCGCGGCCTGCGCTGTTTTAAAAAAGTGCTTACCCCTCTCAAAGCGATTAGCTCCTTGGGCACTGTAAGGTGGTCCTTTTTGAAAGTTCGCACTCGTGGTGTCGATATCGGCCTCTCCCAGCGCAAGGAGTAAGGGCTTTTTGAAAAAGTCTTGCAACCTGGTATTGATCTGCCGAACGTTTTTGATACCGAACGGATAATCGGTAGTTAGATCGGGCAGCGTATACCAACCGGCATTGGCAATAAAAACTTTGGCCGCGCGGTTATCGGGAACAAAGTAGAGAAAGCGGTGCACAAACTGTGCCCCGGCAGAGTGACCGGATAAATAATAGTGCTGCTGGCGGCTACCCAACGCCCTCACCACTTGATCAAAGAGCGGTTCAATAACTGAAAAAGTCCACTCGTTGGCAGGTGTAAAGCGATTAGCCGACTCGTTCCAAACATTGCCCAGGTTGTAACGGTCACTGCCCTTGAAATTTTCTTTATCGAACGTCGGAGCAATAACAACCAGTTGATAGAGGTCAGCCACGGGGGCCCATTGATCGATGTACCCAGATGCGTTTCGTTCGGCGCCGTGGAGCATGATCACAATGGGCAGCGTATCAGGCCTGTTAGAGGGACTGTACATCCAAACGGTTATGGGGGCAGGCAGCTGCAGCAACGAAGAAGAAAATGAAAAAGATTGCTTTCCCTTTTGCAACGCGGGTGATTGTGACGCCGCAGTTATAGCGAAAAAAAATAACCCGCTCCAAAGCACCAAAGAGCGCATAAAAAGTCCTTGGCCTTTTGCGGGGCGATCCCACTCGATATTTATATGATAACTGCGTTTGTTCACAAGACAGATCGATTAAAATCCTGGGTTCTGTACCAAGTTAGTATTAGCCTGTACCTCTCCTACCGGCAACGGCAGAATGGTGCGATTATAAAAACTACTGGTGGTAGCGTTGTAATCAATAAGTCGGGAGGTTGCATTTCCGCCACTACTGATCTTCACATAATTGGTGCGGGTTCTGTTCAGATCAAAGAGACGCTGGCCTTCTAGCGCAAATTCTCTTCTGCGCTCGAGCATGATTGTATCAAGGTAGGCGCTTACGCTGATCTGCCCGGCCGGTGGAGCAGACAATACACTTACGACCAATGGGCGAGTGGCGTTGGCAGTATCGCGACGGGCTCGAAGCAAATTCAGATCTGCAACGGAGTTATTCAATGCAGCCTGATCGCCTGATACGGCAGCTTGTCTTGCCAGGGCCTCGGCTCTTGACAGATACATTTCTGCGAAACGAAGCACCTTGGTGTTCTCGAGAAAGGTAGAGATGTTGACATACTTAAGAGCAAGAGGAACATTCACTTCTCCACCCAATGAGTTGCGATTACCCAGCGCCACAAACTGTCTTCTGGCATCGGTAGCACTATAGGCCTCATATAAGGCCCTGAAGGTAGATAGCGTGGTGCCGGTGCTTCGGATGTTCATGGACTGACGCGTACCCAGGATCTCTCCATATCCTTGCTGGCTGCACAGATAAGCATACGAATCGGTACCGGGGTTATCATTGGTATTATTGGCCACTTCCAAAATAGATTCTGTATTACCCACTGAACTGAACTCTTGCATGATACCCGCATAAGTAAACAGTGTATAGCGACCGGAATTGATCACTTCGGTGGCAGCTGTAACGGCTACCGGCCAATCTGATTTAAAGATGGCGATACGAGCACGAAGAGCTAATGCCGTAAAGCGATTAAACCGGATTCGCTGCCAGCTGGCATTAACGGCCCCGTTTACTATTACGTTACCAGAGGCAGGCAATCTCTCGAGTGCCGCCGCCAGGTCTAGATCGATTTGATCATATACCTGCTTAGCGGTGGCGCGTGGAGGATAGGTTACCTCAGATACCGTCGTTACGGGCTTCAATACTAAGGGCACACAGAGATGAGATCCACCAGCGGTAAAGTTGATCGGACGAGAAAAGAATTTAGCCAGATCGAAGTATACCATGGCTCGCACGGCATACGCCTCTCCGATCAACTGCGTGAGTTCAGGAAGCTCCAGGGGAGCAACGATACCTTTAAGTTTTTCTTCATTGGCAATAATGGCGTTGGCGTTGACCACCACACGGTACAGTTGATCCCAGAAACGACCCACATTGGCATCCGTTGCCGTGTGAGTCATGGTGTTCATGCCGGTATATCGATTTCCGGTCCGCACACTGCGGGTGGCATTATCAGATAAAACCTCGGGTATCACCATCGCATCACGGCCATAATAGCTGTACGACTGCATTTGCGAGTACAGTCCATTGACCGCTGCCCGGGCCGTGCCAAGACTGGAGAACACGTCGGTGGTAAAGACACTTTGCTGTGGACGAACATCGGTAAAGCTTTTTTTACAAGACGATGTTACCAGGGCCAGCAGTGAAACCAAAGCCAAAGAATAATTTTTGATACGCATACAAATTTTTATTTATCGATTAGGCGATGACGTTTTTTAAAGAGTAAAATCTATTCCGAACAATAAGGTGTTAAACACGGGAGGACGCTGTGACATGACCCCGTCGATACTCACTTCTGGGTCTGTATTAAAACGCTTGTCTCTCACATAGGTGAATAGATTCTGCCCTCTGATATACATTCTGGCCGAGCTAACCTTGGCCTTAGCCAGCCAGGTTTTAGGTAAGGTATAAGAGAGACTGATATCCCTTAGACGGATATAGCTACCGTCGTAGAGAAAACGACTGCTCTCGTAACTACCCGCAGAAGACTGCGTACCTAAGAACACGGGCTTGGGCACATCGGTAATCTGACCGGGGGTCGTCCAGCGGCGACGAAACTCGTAGCGGCTTAGGCCATTACTCTGATCAGAAAAGCCCAGATTAGCATCGGTCTTTTGCAGGTATCCGTATTCGTCGTAGATCTGGTTACCCCAGTTGATGAAGAACTGAAAATTCAGCTTGAAATTTTGATAAGAGAACGTGTTGGTCCAGCCACCATAGAAACGAGGGATGGCACTTCCGAATTCGATACGGGGCAGCGCGGTGGTAAAGACATTGGTCGTCGATTCCTTATCGGTGGAGTTATACCAAAGTGCCTCACCGTTTTGTGGGTTAACGCCGGCGTACCCCCTTTGAAAATGGCGGTAGTAATCGCGGCCGATCCTTCTAAAGTAATTGCTGTTATTAGAGAAATTCGGATCGATCTCAGTGATTTCGTTACGATAGGCGGTCACATTCAGATCGGTCACCCATTTAAATCCACGAGATTTGGCAGGCGAGATCGGAACAGCCGATAGGGTTACTTCTACTCCGGTATTCTTCATAGCGCCGCTGTTGACTGTGATGCCCGTTACGCCATTGGTGCTGGGAATGGCCTGCCGAACCAAGAGATCGCTACTGGTACGTGTGTACCACTCCAACGAGCCAGATAGTCTTCCTTTAAGGGCAACAAAATCAAGTCCGATGTTAAAGGGAATATTCTTTTCCCACGTTAAATTATCGTTGGCCAATTGTGAGAGCGTGAGACCAGAAGAAAAGTTATAATCACTTCCCGCACTGTAAAGCCCTTGCGATTCAAAGTTGTCGATACCCTGGTTACCGGTATACCCGTAGCTGGCACGCAGCTTCAGTTCGGTGATGGCGTCCACTTTAAAGAATCGCTCACTGGCAATATTCCATCCGGCACCCACCGACCAGAATACAGCAGATTGAAAATTGCGGGCAAATCGAGAGGATGCATCTTCTCGCACAGAACCGGAAACAAAATAGCGGTCGCCGAGCGAGTAATTGGCATTGAAGAATTTACTGACCAGCGTATTGGCTGTTCCGGTACCGGTAGTTAACTCAGGACTCGATCCGCCGGCAGCAGTAGAGGTACCCGGCGCAATTCCATTGACAATGATGTTAAGATCAATATCGCTGCGGCTCTGCGCTTCGTATCCGGCAAAAGCTTCTACAGAGTGATCGCCTTTAAAATCTTTCTTGTAACGGAGAATATTAGTGGCCACCCAGTTGGTAATGTCTTGCGCGTAATTTTCTATGGAGCCTCCCACAGCCACATTGGCATTTCCTACGCGAGGATCATAGAAAACAGAGCGAAAGGCATGATTGAAATCAAGCGCAAAACTGCCTTCGTAGGTAAGCCCGTCCATCAGCTGGTACGTGGTAGAGGCATTGGCACCAATGTTATAGGTATTGGCCTTACGCTTGGTGGTCTCGATAACAGCCACAGGGTTATATCCGCTGTTGTAGCCCAACTCGTAAGTAACTCCGTCCGATTTGTAGACCGGCAGCCAGGGAGCCAGGCGATACATGGCGCGAATGGGATTGGCAAAGAAGCTTCCTCCCAAAAAGTTAGTGGAACGCTGATAGCTTCCGCTGAATCCTCCTTTGATGCTCCACCGTTTGGTTACCTGAGAGGTCAAATTTAAACGGTAGGTAGCCTTGTCGTAATCGACCCCCTTAGTAGGAGCCTCAGAGGTATAGTAGCTGCCCGAAATAAAATAGGTAGACTTATCATTACCGCCACTCACATTCATGTTGTATTGTGAATAATTACCCTGACGAAGTACCTGATCGAACCAATCGGTATTAACGTTGGGGTCAACAGCATTAGCGCGCAGTAAAGAATCGTATGAGGCTGGAGAATTACCAGCATTAGCCCACCCTTCACGATAATATTGTATATACGCATCTGTCGTTAGCGTTTTCTGCTCATCACGAATGGTATTATTGTTATATCCGCGCTGGTAAGTAAAGTTAACTTTGGTCTTTCCGGGCTTACCGCTCTTGGTGGTGATGAGCACTACCCCGTTGGCAGCACGTGAACCATAGAGCGAAGTGGCCGAAGCATCTTTGAGCACGGTCATGGTTTGGATATCATTGGCATTGAGACCGGCAATGGTATTGGAGTTGAGACCCGAAATATCACCACTGACCACAGGAATACCATCGATCACATAAAGCGGTGTGGCACTGGCGTTGATCGAGCCGATACCGCGCACCCGAATATTGGGTACCGAACCAGGTTGTCCGCTTCCGTTAGTCGATTGTACCCCGGCAATATTTCCCTGAATGCTCTCTTGCACCGATGCATTGGGAGAACTTTCGATGGTTGCGTTCTTAACTGTTACAGCCGAACCGGTAAAGGTGGCACGCTTCTGATTGGAGTAGGCCAGCACCATTACCTCGCTCAGATTATTTTCCGATTCAGTCAAAAAGACTTGGATATCACGAGGCTCGTTGATCTTAAGTGATTTGGCAATGAAGTTTACACTAGAAAACTCAAGCACTTGTCCTTTTTCTACCTCGATACTGAAACTTCCATCTGCCTTGGTAACGGTCCCTTTCTTGGTGCCTACTATCTTTACGCTCACATTCTCGATGGGCGTATTGTCTTTAGCGTTGAATACTTTTCCCTTGATCGGAAAACCTTCTGCCACCAATTGTTCTAGTCTGATAAGTTGCTCTTCGGGCTGCGATACATTGGCGGTTTCGGGCGTACCGTTGCTTTTGTTGGCTAACCGTAACACAAAGGTGTTATCGCCCACTTTGCGGATCACCAACCCGGCCTCATTGGCAATTTCTTCGACTACCTGCTGAATGGGTCGGGCCGTATTGGGCTCTTTGACCATCAGTCGGGCAATAGCGGGATCGGCCAGCAAGAAGTAAATACCTTTTTCTTTGTTGAGGCGCTTGAGCAGCTCAACAACCTGAATATACTGGCCCACAGGCTCGTTGCGTTGCTGAATAGTTGATTTGTTCATCGCCCACGCTTGTAATGGGGTGCCGGGATGCTGGGGAGTTGGAGCTGCACCAGCCACAAGAACAAATGATAACAACGCACAACTAAATAGATAATGGATTCTCATATCAGCTTATTGTTTATTGAGGAGTAAAAACGATGGTTGTACCCTGCTGCTTACTGACCGACTCAGTGGCGATCTGCAGGGCATTGATCAATACTTCTAAATTATCGTTAGGAAGGATTCCGGTGATTTTGCGATCGGCCAAATCGGAGGAAGCAATGATGATTTTTACGGGATAGCGCCTTTCTATCTGAGCCGCCACCTCAGCAATGGTCAGGTCTTCAAAAACAATCTTTCTTTCCAGAACAGGGCCCTCTTGTAACAGACCGGGCTGTTCGGGAGAGGCAATGACCGGACGGGTGTATGCATAAAAATCGCCGGGAGACATCCGTAAACGTTGGCCATCCTTAAAGATAAGTTGCACACTACCCTCTCTTAATAACACACTGGCACGCTGCGGTAGATTGATGGCCTGAAAAATCGTACCCGTTACCTCCACATCAAAGGGACCCATGTGAACGATGAAAGGCTTTTTATCTTTTTTCTTTTGTACCGAGAACTCCGCCTCTCCTTTTACCCATACTTCACGTTGAGAAGCTTTATCGAAACTCGGACTTACCGTGATGGTGCTGTTGGCCGCCAGTGTTACCAGCGTTCCATCGGTTAGTCTTCGGCTACTTCCGGATGCTGTTAGCATAGTCGGTGCGGGTTGATCAGTGGTGGATCGGTACCAGTACACCACGCTGGTCAGTACCACCACTAGTAGCGTTGCTGCCAGCAGGTTATTGAAAAAAGACCTTTGTTTTGTCTCGCCCTGCAGCCGATCGAGCCGATCGAGCAATCGTTGCTTTTGAAAGGAGGCGCCCGATGAAAAAGGTGTTTGTAAGCGAAGGGCCCGGTACAGCGAAACCGCATCGGCCACCTCATCTTCCTGCTCGGGAGAATAGGCAATGAGCATTTTAACCCATTGATTATCATTTACATTATCAACTGCTTCCACCCACGAAAGAAAGCGCTCATCGAGCAATAATTCTTCGGCGGTAAAGAGCACATTTTTTTCCATACAGCAGGTTGGTCGTAAAAAGTGTACAAATCAGTGGTTGTGTAACATCAATTAGGCAATAAATTTACCCCCTGCCCACCAACCCTTGAGATTGCAAGCCCACAGCGACGATATTATTTGGGATAGTTTTAGGCAGGGTAATAAAACTGCCCTGGCTGTTCTGTTCGAACGGTACTATGATGTCTTGTACCAGTACGGTATAAAAGTGTGCCGCGATACGGAATTGGTTAATGATTGCTTGCAAGACCTCTTTATTGATATCTGGCAACAACGCAAGCCTGCTCCCCTGCTCTCCATTCAGGCCTATCTTATTAAAGCGCTTCGGTATAAACTGATTCGAACCATCAAAAGCAACAAACAGGTTATTCCCCCCAGCGATGAGCTGCCTTTTGAAATGAGTCATGAAAGCTTCTTGATCCAATCCGAGCAAGACAAGGCCAACGTGGCCGCTCTTACGGAACAGTTGGCGCATCTTTCTCCCAAACAACGCGAGATTATTTTTTTGCGTTATTACCAACGGCTCAGTTACCGAGAAATATGCGACATCATGCAAATCGAATACCAAGTTGCCCGAAACCAACTCTCCATGGCCATTAAAAAATTAAGATCGCTGGTAAAGCTGTCTCTGTACTAATAGATCTTATTTATTGCTTTAACGCAGCCACCTGCTCCATATACTGCAGTATGACCTTAGAGAAAGCCGCTGCAAATACCGGTCGTCCAGCCTTGTCTCGTACGCCTTTCATATTCGACTCGATCTGCCAACCGATCACCTGCGGATAATTGACCCCCGTATAGCGGCGTGTATTGTAGCCCCCGTTAAAATATTTTTGTCCCTCTTGTGGGTAGGGATCTTGTGCGCTCGGCACCGAGGGGAATCCTTCCTTTGCCATCAGTGTACCAAAGGCAGTAGGCCCGAACAACAGATCGTACAACTGTAAGCGACCTTTTGATCTTTCCAGAAAATTACTGAGAGAATGCTGCTTGGCAGGCATGTTCTTTTTCTCATAAAGTTCCATGAGCTCTTTTTCGCTTAGCATATATCCTAACTCGAGCCGCTGCTCCGGATGGCCGTGCCCATGCAGATCGATGTAAATACAGTATCCATGCTGCGCAATCGCTTCTTTGATGGCTTCGTCGATCTGGGCATGAAAAGCCTGCCAGGGGGCTTCCATGCTGCTATCCCCACAAGTAGCCTCGGGCATATCTCGATTTTGATCGATGTCCTTTCTGATGAGGTTGCAGATAACCAGGTATGGATACTTGCCATAGAATTTTTGCAAATAATCAGCGATCTCGATGGCCAACTCTTTGGTGTACGAATCCGTAACGGTGACGGCGCCCTCACAGCTTCGATCGGGTACCTCACTGAGGTTGAGGGTTCCGCCATGGGGCGCACTTATAACAAGCGGGATGGTGCCTTGCAAGTAAGCCGTCCAGCCTTCTTTGTCGACCATTTTGAGTGAGGCCGTTCCCTGACCAACAGCCCAGCCGCAACTGGCAGCCAGTAACAGCGTGAAGAATATTCTTTTCATCGGGGAGGTTTTGTATAAGTGTGCGGGGAGCAAGGATTGTAACAAGATGGATGCGGATTACTTTCAGTGATCGCTTGGGGGGAGAGACAATTAATCAAGAAGCTGACTCGCTTCGCTCGTAATGGCTCTTCTCTTGTGTGCTCATGCGTGTAAACACGCATCGCACCCAATAAAAAAGCCAGCACTTACGTGCCAGCTTCTTGCTTTGTCGGGAGGACAGGATTCGAACCTGCGACCCCCTGGTCCCAAACCAGGTATTCTACCGGGCTGAACTACCTCCCGATCCCTTTCGGGGCTGCAAATATAAGGCTTGCTGACGGATTCTCAGGGGCAAGGGCAAAAAGACCCCCAAAAAATGTCAATCTGGCAAGGTTTGACAGGCTGGAACAAGGCTTGCTAATAAGATGAAAACTAAAACCCCTTCCTATGACCAAGGAAAAAGGCACGATTTCGATCAATACCGAGAACATCTTTCCGATCATCAAAAAATTCCTGTATTCCGACCACGAGATCTTTTTGCGCGAACTGACCAGTAACGCCATCGACGCTACCCAAAAACTCAAACGCCTGAGTTCATTGGGCCAATACAACCAAGAGCTGGGAGAACTGACCATCCAGGTAAAGGTCAATAAGAAGAAAAAAACCATCACCATCTCGGATGCGGGACTGGGCATGACCGCAGACGAGGTCAAAAAATACATCAACCAGGTAGCCTTTTCGGGTGCGACCGAGTTTATGGAAAAGTTCAAAGAGGCCAAGGATGCCAATGAGATCATCGGCCGATTTGGTCTGGGCTTTTACTCCGCCTTTATGGTAGCTGAAAAAGTAGAGATCCAGACGCTCTCTTACCAAGAGGGGGCCACCGCGGCCAAATGGACCTGCGACGGCAGCACATCCTTTGAGATCAGTGAAGGCAAACGAAGTGAACGCGGAACCGATGTGATCTTGTACATCAATGAAGAATCCGAAGAGTTCCTCGAAGATCACCGCATTCAGCAGATCTTGGACCGCTATGCAAAATTTTTGCCCATCCCCATTCAATTTGGCACCAAATCACAATCGGTAGAGGATGGCGAAGACAAAGAAGGCAAGAAGAAATACAAGCAGATCGATGTTCCTAACATCATCAACACCACTCAACCCATCTGGACCAAGGCTCCTTCAGAGTTAAAGGACGAAGATTACATTAGCTTCTACCGCGAACTATATCCCTTTACCGAAGAACCGTTGTTCTGGATTCACCTGAATGTAGATTATCCTTTTAACCTGACGGGCGTACTCTACTTTCCCAAGCTTAAGAACGACTACGAGATCCAAAAGAACAAGATCAAGCTCTTTAGCCGCCAGGTATTTATTACCGACGAGGTAAAAGATATTGTACCCGAGTTCTTGCTACTGCTGCATGGCGTTATCGACTCTCCGGACATTCCGCTCAACGTAAGCCGCTCTTTCTTACAAAGCGATAGCAATGTCAAGAAGATCAACAATTATATTAGTCGGAAAGTGGCCGAAAAGCTCATGGAGCTCTTCCATAAAGACCGTAAGGCCTACGAGAACAAATGGAACGACATTGGCATCTTTGTAAAATACGGCGCCCTCTCTGACGAGAAATTCTATGAAAAGGCCAAAGACTTTTTGCTGCTGACCAATACCAACAAAGAGCACTACACACTCGAAGAGTACAAGACCAAGGTCAAAGACTTTCAAACGGATAAGAACGGACAACTGGTTTGGCTATACACGGCCGATGCGGAGCAACAACACACCTTTATTCAATCGGCCCAGCAAAAAGAGTACGATGTACTACTGATGAACACGCCCATCGACAACCACTTTATGCAGCATCTCGAAATGAAACTCGAAAAAACAACCTTTAAGCGGGTCGATGCTGACATCATACAAAAACTCATAGAAAAAGAGGATGCCGAAAAGCACAGTCTGACCGAAGAGCAAACCAACCAGCTTAAATCGATCTTTGAAAAAGCCTTTAACAATACCAACATGAAGGTGGAGGTCGAGAGTCTGTCTGCCGAGTCGCTGCCAGTGACCATTACCATGGAAGAGTGGATGCGTCGTATGAAGGAGATGAGCAAAATGGGTGGTGGCCCGATGAGTTTCTATGGTTCCATGCCCGATAGCTACAAAGTGGCCATCAACGCTAACCACAAATTGATCGGCAAGATCTTGTCAGCAGACGAAACGACCCAGCAAACACTGGCCAAACAAGCCTGCGACCTGGCCCTGCTTTCACAGGGCATGCTCAAAGGCGCTGACCTGACGGCTTTTGTGGAAAGAAGTGTAGAAGTGCTTTAAGTCAACACAACGACCAGACATGAACAAGACAACCATCGATAATTATCTCGAAAAACACTACATCCATCGCAGCAATTGGCTGCGTGCGGCCGTACTCGGCGCCAACGATGGCATCATCTCCATTTCGAGTCTGGCCATTGGCGTGGCGGCCGCCAGCTCTTCGCGCGATCCTATTTTACTTGCTACCATGGCTGGGCTTGTGGCAGGTGCACTCTCGATGGCCGCAGGCGAGTACGTATCGGTGAGCTCACAGACCGATATAGAGTCGGCCGATATTGAAAGAGAAAAGAAAGAACTGGAGGAGACCCCCGAAGAAGAAGAATTGATCTTAGCGCAGATCTACGAAAAAAGAGGACTACAAAAAGAAACAGCCAAGCAAGTAGCCAAGGAACTAACCGAAGTGGATGCACTTGGCGCCCATGTTCGTGAAGAACTCGGCATTACCGAAATGAGCCAGGCCAATCCTATTCAAGCAGCGCTGGCATCGGGCGCTGCATTTACGGCCGGAGGCTTTATTCCACTGATGGTGTCACTGCTGGCACCGGTCGTCTACATGGAATATATCTTATATGGTTGCACCATCGTAGCCCTAGCCGTACTGGGCACCGTCTCGGCCCGAGCCGGTGGGTCAAACGTGTTCAAAGCAGTTTTACGCATTGTACTGGGCGGCACGATCGCCATGGTGATCTCGGCTGCTGTAGGATACTTCTTTGGGGTAAGGGTGTAGTTGATCTTATCCCTTATAGAGCCCATACTTGACGGCATATAAGACAACACCCGCCATATTTTTGGAATTGGTCTTCTTTTGTATCACATCTCGATAGGTATCGACGGTACGCTGACTGAGTCCCAAGTTAGCAGCGATCTCTTTTGTGGTCAACTGCTCACAGATCAGTTGAATGATCTGAATTTCTCGATCGGTCAAAACCGGATCTTGTACTTTTGTTAGCGAATTGAGTGCATGGATCTTTAAAAAAGACTGAATTTTTTCAGAGGCATCATTACAAAAATAGTACCCCCCGCTCATTACAATACGAGATGCTTTAACCAATTCGTCGTAATGCGCATTTTTTAGCACATACCCCGATGCGCCAGCCTGCAGCATGTCAATTACATAAACATCATCGCTGAACATCGATAAGGCAATGACCCGGGTACCGGTGCTAAGTGAAGCGATTTCGCGGGTGGCATCAATGCCGTCCATGAGCGGCATCTTAATATCTACAAAGGCAAGATCAGGTTGCAAGGATGCAACCAATTGCACCAGTTCTTTTCCATTCTCGGCCTCGCCAACTACTTCGAGCTCGTCATAACGGTCGATCATGGTCTTAAAGCCTTGCCTAAATATTTCGTGGTCGTCGGCCACCACTACCGATATCTTTGTATAACTACTCATTTGGGTATCACAAATGTAAGAACAGTTCCTTTCTCAGGTTCACTATAGAAGGTAAACTGCCCGCCTAACATGGTGGCCCTATTTCTGAATCCAGCAATACCTCGGCCTCTTTGGGGCTCTGTAAGTATATTTTTTGAAATACCGATGCCATTATCCATAAGCTGTAAGGTAAGCGCTCTACGATCTGACGTAAGTGTAATCTGAAAACAAGTGGCAGCCGCATGCTGAATGCAATTGGCTAATCCCTCTTGCACCACACGATATAAGTGAATTTCACTCTCCTTACTAAGTGGCTCGCACAGATCGGTGATCAACTCGATCTTTAAGGGATGCAACTGCTCCGTACTTGCGGCCAAGTCCTGAATGGCCTCTACCAATCCCCTTCGCTCCAGCGTGGCCGGAAGTAAATTGTGTGTTACTTGTCTGAGGCGAACAATGGCTTCATCTAGATGGCCGGCACAAACATCAAGCTCTTTTTGCTCTCGTTCGGCATCGGGAGTCACTACTGCCATCCGATACTTGATAGCAGCCAGTAAAGGACCAATATCATCGTGCAGATCACTTGCGATACGAGCGCGCTCCTTTTCGAGCGTGGCTATTTCTACCTTGACCACCTGACGCTGCAAGCGTAAAAATTGCTGCTGCTTTTGTATGATGCGAAAAACAAAATACAAAAGAATCGCTACTATAAATAGCGTAGCAAGGGTAAAAACTAAGTAAATTTCGGCTTGACGGGAATCCATATGACTGCAGGCACATAAATAATGTTTACAAGAAAATTAATGTACGCATAGAAAAAATAAGTTACAATCATAAAAGAGTCGCTCATCGTTGTGCCAAACTGCCAAGCGACCTCTACTAGAATCTTTACTACAAAAAAAATAATATACGAAAACAATATCAGGAGAAGAGAATTCTTCCAAAAAGACTGCCATGAAGCTAACAACTCGTCACTCAGCAGTTGGATCGACATCAATACAATAAGAAAAGAGTTGATAATGCGGGCATAAGGATTGAATAAAAATAGTGAGCCAATGATAAAATTATCTATAACCCAAACAAAAACAAAAGTGAGTAACACGATTTTAAATAGATGTCGATACTTGCTAAAAAGCCCCCACTGATTGAACTGCCACAAAATCAACATGCAAGAACCGATAAAGTATATATTATGGACAATAGCATTGCTTCGCCAAAAAAAAGCAGCTAAGGTCGAGGATATACACCCTAAAAAATTAAACCAAAGTGAAAATACGAATGGCCGAAAATGATGCACGATTCTCTTATACTTGAAACAAGAAATAACTACACTAATAATGATAGAGTAAGAAACGGCAGCATTTATCCAATAACTCATAGCTACTTAACTGGGTTCAAAGGAGAGGCCGGTGGGCAAAAAGGTGGGCATCTATCAGCTTCTTCTAATACATCTTCGGCCGCTTCATCGCTGGCATGTTCTCCAGAACAGAGGATATCTTCACTACTGCCATTAGCAGACACAAGAAGCGCATGAATCGTAAGATCCTGGCTCATACCATAGTAGATGCGCAAAAAACCACAACCCGGCTTTGCTAGTAGCTTTTCTACCTGCTCTTTAGAAAAAACCTCGCTTTTGACTAATATGTCTTGGCCCCTAAACTCATCTGCCAAGATCGTATTCATCTGCGCCCTGTATAGCGTTGTCATTTCGATGGCCTTTTGTAAAGAAATAAACTTACTCATTCCGCTATGGTTTAGGTCTTAATAGAGTATAAAAGATATGAACAAAACAGATGCTAAAAGAAAAAATACTCAGACCCATTGCATAAAATACCCAGACGCCACATTAGCGCAAGCTGGACTTTGCATACCGAGCATTAACTAAGAGAAATTAACTGTATTACTTATGGCTACCATTCAAAACTACAGGGGCTTACCCCTAAGTCCTTACCCCTTCGAAAGCTGGATGGAACACTGGGAGATAAAGTCCGACCAGTGGATCATTTGGTGCG